>Ga0302136_1000003_pt1 | contig 318078 bp, 292 predicted proteins | sample CBN3_20m_MG_FD_203116 | JGI IMG/M metagenome (GOLD analysis project Ga0302136, IMG submission 203116) | Marine microbial communities from Western Arctic Ocean, Canada - CBN3_20m | ecosystem: Environmental > Aquatic > Marine > Oceanic | place: Canada: Western Arctic Ocean | collected 2017-09-15
GCGGCTCTGCCCCAACCATCTCGATAATTCGCGTCGCCATAATGCCGCACCGGTGCCTGCCACAGTGCCGCACCTGTGGCTTGCGCATCACCTCGTCAGCAAGGCGGGGAACACCGGACGCTTACGGCTCGTCTGGATAATCGCGATGAGCAATAAGAGAAAAGGCGTCGCGACCAAGGCGAACTCGACGATCGTCGCGCCGCGCCGATCGCTCAGGATCGGTCGCCGGCCGCAGGCGCGGCGAATCGGGATGGAAAAGAGAACCATGGACGGGAGCGATCCTTATTCCTGTCCATATTGGTCAGAATCCGTTAAACTTCTGCAAACACGCCTGCCGAACCGACACAGACAGCATGCCCAGCGACCGCCCCGATCACCGCAGCGCGTGCCGGTAGAGCGCCAGCGTCCAGTCCATGGCCTGCAGAAACAACGCGGGGTCATAGCGCGGCCCCTCGTCGCGCAGAAAGGCGTGCTGGCCGTTCACCTCATGCCATTCATAACGGGCCTCTACCGCTTCCAGCCTGGCGCGGATCGCCTCGCGCCCCGCATAGGGCACATGCGGGTCCTGCCGCCCCCAGACGAACAGCGTTTCCGCCTTAAGCTCGTCCATACGCGCCAGGCTGTCGTCGCTGCGCCCCTCGCCCAGCGTGCCCGAATGGATATCGGTGGCGTAGAAGCATGCCGCCGCCGACACGCGCGGGTCGAGCGCGGCGCGATAGGCCAGATGCCCGCCCAGGCACACGCCGAACGTACCCAGCCGCCCGTTGCACGCCGGATGCGCAGCCAAGGCCGTCAGCCCCGCCCCGGCATCGGCGTCATAGGCCGCCACGGACTTGGTGAATTTCAGGTCGTTGCCGCGATCGGTGCCGGGCTTGTCATAGGCGAGCACCGTGCCGGCGGGTTCATATTCGTGATAGACCTCGGGCACCGCGACGACATACCCCTGCCCCGCCAGCATCGCCGCCAATCGGCGGATGGGCGCGGTCACCTGATAGATTTCCGAGAACAGCATCACGCCGGGAAAGCGCCCCTCGATGGCGGGGCGGAACAGATGCATCCGCATCGCGCCGCTGCCCGGCACCTCGACATCCTGATATTCGTCGCTGCGTAGGATCATGACCATGGCTTTCTGTTCGGTATCCCAAAGCCCCTGACATCCCCGGCCCGCGCGCACAACGGATTGCCGGCGCGGGGTGAGCGGTTATCCTGCCGGCATCATGACGGACGCAATAGGCGCGAACCGGCGGCTCTGGCTGCTGACGCTGATCTGGGGAGCGGCGCTGGTCGCCTCGGGCTGGCAGCCCTTCGACCGGGTGACCTGGTGGATGGAGGTGGCGCCGGTGCTGATCGCACTGCCCATCCTGTGGAGTCTACGGCGGCGCTTCGTCCTCACCGATCTGGCGCTGGGGCTGATCGGTCTGCACGGCCTGATCCTGATGCTCGGCGGTGCCTATAGCTATGCGCGCGTGCCGGTCGGTTTCCAGGTACAGGACTGGCTGCATCTGGCGCGCAATCCCTATGATCGGCTGGGCCATTTCGCGCAGGGTTTCGTGCCCGCCATCGTCCTTCGCGAATGGCTGATCCGACAGGTCGGATTACATCGCGGCGTGCTGGTCACCCTGGTGCTCGCCTGCTGTCTGGCGATCAGCGCCGCCTATGAACCGATCGAGTTCGTCGCCGCCATGGCGCTCGGCCAAGGCGCGGACGAGTTTCTGGGGACGCAGGGCGATCCGTGGGACACGCAATGGGGCATGCTGACCTGCCTGATCGGTGCCGTTGTTGCCGTCGCGACCTTGTCGCGGCTCCATGACCGGCAGATCGCACGCATCGGCGGCCCGCTTGAGGGAACGGGATAAAATGCCGTGCCGCCGCAAGGCTATGGCGCCGCGCCATGGCCGCCGATAGGCTGGCCGCATGAACCGCAATCTCATCGAAGACCGCCCGACCTTCGTCACCCATCTCGAATGCTCGCTGACCGGCGAACGCTATGAAGCGGATCAGCTCCACGGCCTGTCGCGCGCCGGCCGGCCGCTGCTGGTCCGCTATGATCTGGAAGCGCTGGGCCAGGCGGTGTCGCGCGGGGACATCGCGGCGCGCGAGACGGACCTGTGGCGCTGGCGCGAACTGCTGCCCGTGCGGCATACGACAAGCATTGTGTCGCTGGGCGAGATCGAGACGCCGCTGATCCCGATTCCCCGGTCCGGCGGGGCGTCGGTGCTGGTCAAGGATGAGGGTCGGCTGCCCACGGGTTCGTTCAAGGCGCGCGGGCTGGTCATGGCGGTCACCATGGCGCGCGAACTGGGGGTGACGCGGATCGCCATGCCGACCAACGGCAATGCCGGTGCCGCGCTCGCCGCCTATGCCGCGCGCTGCGGGATCGAGACGGTGGTGCTGTGCCCCGAGGAGACGCCCGAGATCAACGTACGCGAGATCGCCCAGCAGGGCGCACGCGTCTGGCGGGTCAACGGCCAGATCGACGAGTGCGGCGCGATCGTCGGACGCGGCGCGGCGGAGGGACGCTGGTTCGACTTCTCGACGCTGAAGGAGCCGTACCGGATCGAGGGCAAGAAGACGATGGGGCTAGAATTGGCCGCCCAGTTCGACTGGGAATTGCCCGATGCGATCTTCTACCCGACCGGCGGTGGCACCGGCCTGATCGGCATGTGGAAGGCGTTCGACGAGATGGAGCGGCTGGGCTGGATCGGCTCGAAACGCCCGCGCATGTATGCGGTGCAGGCGAGTGGCTGCGCGCCGATCGTCCGCGCGTTCGAGGCAGGCGAGGAGCATGCCGAGCGCTGGGAGGACGCCGCGACGGTGGCGGCGGGCATTCGCGTGCCCAAGGCGGTGGGCGACTTCCTGATTCTGCGCGCGGTGCGGGAATCCGGCGGGGCTGCGCTGGCGGTGGGGGATCCCGCGATCCTGAAGGCGGTGGAGGAGTGCGCCAAGCGCGACGGCTTGCTGCTCTGCCCGGAGGGCGGCGCGACCCTGGCGGCGTACAAACAGGCGGTGCGCGACAATCTGGTCGACCAGGATGAGCGGGTGGTGCTGTTCAACTGCGCGACCGGGTTGAAATACCCGATGCCGGCGGCGGATCAGTGGCTCGACAAGGATGGGCCGATCGATCTGGGGGCCTTATAGTCCCTTGGCCTTCGACTTCGCTCAGGCTGAACGGAGATTGGGATCCATTCCCCCGCTCCGTTCACGCTGAGCGAAGTCAAAGCGCACGTTCCGCCCTCACCCGATCAACAACCGCATCCCCAACGCCGCCACCAGCGCCAAGGGCATCGCCACCGCGCCGACCTTCAGAAAGGCGAGGAAACTGACATCCTCGCCCTCGCGCCGGATGGCCTGAAGCCACAATATCGTCGCCAGCGATCCCGTCACCGACAGGTTGGGCCCCAGATCGACGCCGATGAGCAGCGCGTCGGTGACGATCTGCGGCGGCTGCGCCTGCGCGATCGCGCTGCTGGCGATCAGCCCGGCGGGCAGGTTGTTCATGAGGTTGCTGACAAAGGCGAGCGTCGTGCCCGACACCGCCGCCGCCCGCGTCGGATCGACGAGCATGTCGCGAAGCCCGCCCGCTATCCAGGCGATCACGCCGGTCCGGTCCAGCGCCTCGACCAGCACGAACAACCCGGCGACCAGCGGCAGCACGCCCCAGGAGACATGCCGGGCCAGCGTCCATGGCGACCGTCCGGCGAGCAGCGACACGATGACCGCCGTGGCGATCCCCGCCAGCGCGGTCGGCAGGCCCAGCTCCACGTCCAGGGCCGACACGATCAGCAGCAGGACCGCGGTCAGCACGATACCGGCGATGGCCAGCCTGCCACCGTTCGACAGCGGCGCACGCTCGACATCGCATTCGCAACTCCCCGCGATCCGCGCTCGCTGGGTAAAGCGCAGCACCGCGAAGGTCACCAGGATCGACGCCAGCGATGGGAGCGCGAACGCCGCCATCCACGCCCCCAGCGGCGGCATATGCCCGCCATAAAGGACCAGATTGGCGGGGTTGGAGATGGGCAGCACGAAGCTGGCCGCATTGGCGATCAACGCGCAGGCGAACAGCAAGGGCAGCGGATCAGCCTTGGCCTTCTTGGCCGCGACGAACACCGCCGGGGTCAGCACGACGGCGGTCGCGTCGTTGGACATGAAGGTCGTGACGACCACCCCCGTCGCATAGACCAGCGCGAACAGTTTCGCCCGCGAGCGACCGGCCATGTTGACGGCGGTCGCCGCGATCCAGTCGAACGCGCCGTGCTCGCGCGCCGTTTCGCTCAGCAACATCATGCCGATCAGGAAGAGATAGACGTCCAGCCCCTTGGCAACCGCCTGCCCCGCCTCGGCCATCGGCATCAGGCCGAGCAGGATCAGCAGCACTGCGCCCGTCACCGCCCAGATCCACTCGGGCCAGCGCATCGGCCGCGCGATCACGCCGGCGGTGGACAATCCCGCAATCGCCCAAGTGGCTCCATAGGCCAGCGTCACCATCCGCACCCATTCTTGTTGGGCCCGAGCTGGGCACCGTCGATCCCGGCGATAGGCCAGGCGCCGATCGCGTGGCAATCCTCGCCCGGCGCGACGGGCAGGCGACGCTTGGGGATCGGGTCGGTATCGCGTACCAGACAGTCGATTCGGTCCCGCCCCTCGCCGCAACGCACCTCGATCACATGCAGGCCGGCATCGAGCGCGATCGCTGCCTGCCACGATCCATCGCCCAGGCGCGTCATCATCACGGGCGCGCCGTCATCGGCCTGAGCGGTCGGGACCGCGTCCTCGGCCGCACCGAACAGCCGCGCAGTGACCTTCACCTCGCCCGGCCGGGGCACCTGATGCGGGTCCGTGGGCCGGGTGACAAGTCGCCGGTCGCAGGGACCAACGATCTGGACATGCGGCCAGGCTGCGTCCAGCCGGCGGAAGCGCCAGCTCGGCACACGGTCCTGCATGCACACAATCGCAAAGCCGGGCGCGCCGCCATCCTCCTCGATCTGCCCGGTCGAGCGGGTCGCGCCGTAAATGACCCGGCCATCGTTGAGCAGTTCGTTATAATGGGTGTGGCCGGTGTCGACGAAGGCGACCTCGCCCTCGATGAACTGGCGCGCGATCCGATCGCCATCGGCCGCCAAGTCGCTGGGATAGGCGTGCATGAAGACCAGGGGCACCTCGCCCTCCGCCCTGGCGCGCGCCAATTCCTCCGCCAGCCAATTGCGGTGATGCATGGTCAGCCGGAAATCCGGCCCGCCCGCCCCCGCCGACACGATGTCGAAGAACAGACAGCGATGGCCGGCAATGACCTCGCTTTCGGGCCGATGCGCCTCTGGAATCGCAGCCTCATAAGCGCTCAGATCGCCGGGCTCGAAATCATGGTCGCCCGGAATGATCCGCCAAGGGCGGCTCAGCGGCGCCAGTGCATCCAACATCCGCGCATATTGGTCGGGGGTGCCGTGATTGGCGTTGTCGCCGGGGAAGAAGACGAAGTCCGCCGCCGCGCCGATCCTGGCATTCACCTGCGCGACGATCTCACATAGCCGGTCGAGGCTCTGCCAGCCGTCATCCTCGTCCAGATGCAGGTCGCCGATATGGACCCAGCAAAGGCCGCTCATGCCTGGGCCTCCTTGGGCTCGGTCCCGCCGGCACAGGCAGGGCGCAGCGTGCCCGCAAAGCCGATCCACAGCGCCAGGCTTGCCACCGCAAAGCCGCCCAGCGTATAGAAGGCGACCTGGTAGCCCAGTTCCTGCGCCAGCCATCCGCCGATCGCGGGCGACAGCGAAGCGCCGACGCCCTGGATCGTCATCACCGCGCCCTGCCCGACATTCACCCGGCCGGTGCCGTTCAACAGACAGGCGACCAGCCCCGGCACCGCGACGCTCTGCAAACCCGCACCGATGCCGTCGAGTGCCTGGACCGGCCACACGCCCCAATGTTCGATGAAAGTACCCGCCAGGAACCCGCGCAGGGGCAGCGCCGCGAAGGAGATCAGCAGGACCAGCCAGTAACCGCGCCCGGCGGCGACCTTCATCGCGACCAGGCTGGCGATGATCATCACCGCCTGCGCGACGACGACGGTGGTGGCGGTGAACATCGCCGCATCGCCCTTGCCCGCGCCGACCACCGCCAGACCGTAAAGCGGCAGCATCGCGCCATTGCCCAGATGGAAACAGGCCAGCGCCGCCGCCAGGATCAGCATCGGCTTGTTGGACAGGAGTGCGCGGAAGCCCTCCGCCTGACCGCCGCCTTGATCCTCGGCACCGTCCTTGTCCTCCAGCCCGCGCGCGGCCTGGTGATCGATGGCGCGTTCCGGGATCGACAGGACCGAGATGATCGCCAGCACGCCGAACGCCGCCGCCAGAAAGAAGATCGCCGGCATGCCGAACTTCCAGCCGAGATAGCCCGACAGGCCGGCGCCCACCATGTTGCCGGCATGGTTCCACGCCTGGTTGCGCCCGTTCTGCGCGTTGAACCCCTTTTGCCGGACGACGCCCAGCGTCATGCCGGTCACCGCCGGTCCGATCGCCGCGCCCGCAATGGCGGTCGCCACCTGGCTGATGCCGACGACGATCCCGGCCTGCGACCAGAGGATCAGGAAGGAAGCGAGCACCGTACAGATGCCGGTGATGACCACCACCCAGCGCTTCTTGTCGGTATGGTCGATGAACGCGCCGGCAGGCACCGTCATCACCATTCCCGCCACACCGCCCAGCGTCATGACCGAGCCGATCGGCCCGGTCTGCCACCCGCGCTGTTGCAGGAAGACGCCCAGGAACGGCCCGATCCCCGCCTGCATATCGGCCATGCAGAAATTAAGGGCCTGAAGCCACCGTGTCGCCCGACGGCGATCAGCGTCCTGCCCCTTTCCCGGGGCTGTCGAAACTGCTGTGGTCGCCATGCACCGTCTCCAGATGATGCGCGGCCCAACCCAGCAACAGTTTGAAATATCCCAGGTTAAACGGGCGCCGACCCGGTTTTCGCGCGCCCTTCTACCGCAAGCGCTGCATTCGATTGAAAAGACAGGGTTTTTACGAAGGTGAAATCGCCGTCATCTTGGTGGCGACATACGGGCGGCGGTGTGAAGACCTCCGCCCAGCAACCATCAGAATGACTTGGACACACCCAGGAAGAAGCCGCGACGCGGCCCGAATTGCGGTGCGCCGACGCCGACGCCGGTTCCATCGCGGATTTCATATTTGTGGTCGAGCGCATTGATCACGTCGAAGCGGATATCGACGTTCGGCCCCGCCAGATGCTGGCTCGCGGTCAGATTGAACTGCGCATAGGGCGCGATCTTGGCCCCGTTGGGGATGTCGTTGACGTCATCGTCACGGCGCAGCCCCGAACCATAAATCATGCTGCCGCCCAGCTTTGTGCCCCCGTTGAAGGCATAGGAAACGCCGGCCGATCCGGTAAACGTCTGGTCGTGATCCAGATAGATGTAATGCCGCGCGATATAGTCGAGATCGTCCTGGCCGAAGCTGAACTGGCTGGAGACGATGCCCCGCCCCTTGGCCTTGGCGGCGGCGAAATTGGCATAAGCGAGCCATGGTCCCCGCGCATAACTCATATTGGCCTCGATCCCGCCGATGCGCCCTTGAGCATAGTTGAACGGGGTCAGGATGATCGGCGCGCCGAATTGCCCCTCGTCGATCAGATTCTTCGAGATGCGATAATAGGCGTCGATGCCATAGGTGAAGTAGCGGCTGAGCTTGGCCTGGAACCCGGCATCGAAATAATCCTGCCGCTCGGCATAGGGGACGGTGTTGGTGGTGACAGCCGGATAGGCACTGGTACCGACGAACTTGGCGATGCTGGTATTGCCGACCAGTTCGAAGGGCGGCGGCACGAAATAGCGCGAATAGCCGGCGTGCAGCGTGTAGACGTCATCCGGCTGCCACACCAGATTGACGCGCGGCGACAACTGCCCCTCGCGACGATAGCCGTTATACAGGTCGTAGCGCGCGCCGTAATTGAGCGTCAGCTTGGGCGCCAGCTTCCACTCGTCCTGAAGATAGGCGCTGAAGCTGGTTGCGGTCTTGCCGCTATTGTCGACGATCGCGATCGGCTCACCCGCCTGATTGCCATTGCCGTCGACCGGAAAGACCTGGGTCGTCGTATCGCTGGTCGAGCGGTCGCGCGTGACCAGCAACCCGCCACGCAAGGTATGCGCATCGCCCAGATGATAGACCGCATCGATCTGCCCGCCGATCGCGAAGTCCTGCTTATAGGCCTGCTGCGCTTGGCCGTTGTAGAGCAGCTCACCCAGCACATCCGGGCGGTAGCGTAGCGAGGAATAGCGCGCGAAGAGCGACGCCTGCACGGTGAAAGGCTCCGCATCGTGCAGGAAGGCGAGCTGGCCGAAGCCAGTCTTCTCCAACTGCGTCTCGTTCAGTTTCTCACTGGGGAAGGCGCTCTGCCCACCCACGGTCCAGCTACCGCTCGGCTGCTGCCCGACGGGATTGGGGATCTGGAACCACTGGTTGGAATAGCCGCCGACGAAGGACACGCGGTTCTGGTCGTCCAGGATATGGTCGACATAGGCAAAGCCCTGATACTGATCGGTATCGTCATGGACCGGGTTGGAGCGGCCATCGACGCTCTCGATGCCCAGGCCGCTGTGCCGGTAATCGCCCGAGACGAAGTAATTGGTGCTGCCGGTCGAGCCGCCATAGGTCAGGCTCGGCTGGATGGTATCATGGCTGCCGCCATAGATCGACGCGGTACCGCCATTCTGGAACAGCCCGCTCTTGGTGGTGATGTCGATCACGCCCGCCGTGCGCAGGCCATATTGCGCGGGCAGCGCGCCGGTCAGGATGTTGACCTTGTCGACCAGGCGTGGCGACAGGGTCTGGCCGAACACCGCCAGCCCTTCGGGCAGGATGGTGCCGTTGATGCGATATTGCAGGCCGTTATGGTCGTCGCGGACATGGAACTGGCCGAAACCGTCCTGCACAATGCCGGGGGCCTGGAGCAGGATCTGGTTGAACTGCTGGTTCTCTCCGCCGGGCAGTGCCTTGATGGTATCGCTGGTGATCTCGTAATTCGACGCGCCCAGGCTCGGCTGGATATGCTCGCGCGCGCTGTCGAGCCGTTTGGCGGTCACGACGATGTCGCTGACATTGCCGCTGGCCTGCGTCTGGTCCGTGTCGGGCGTGGGCACGCCCCGCGTCTGCGCCAGAGCCGGATAGGCTATTGCGGACGAAGCGACACAGCACAGAAGGGCGTATAAGCGCATAATGACACTCGCATGATATAAAGTCTCCCGGAAGCACCTGCTTCGCTGCACCGCGATGGGAAGGCAAGCGTTGCTGCCCTAGATGACGCATTTGTAAGCCAGCCATCATGCGGGCCGCGCGCATGGTCAGGGGGACGGAATCACGCTATCATGCGGATATGGCCGAACGTTTTGAGAGACACCGCCAGCCCTGGCGGCCCGACGAGATTCAGAAACTCCACACGCTTGCCAAGAAGGGCATGGCGCTCAAGGCGATCGCCAAGGCGCTGACCCGCAGCGAGGAGTCGGTGAAGGCGCGTGCCAAGGAAGACGGGCTGTCGATCGCCAAGCTGCACTGAGTGGAAACAACACCTTCCCCACCCAAAGGGGGAGAAAGATCAGCGGATGATCCGCCCGATCCGCACCAGCACCCCGGTGGGATCGCTGACCGCGAATTCATAAGTACCCCAAGGCTTGGCATGCGGCGTGCCGGGCTCGATGATCCGGTCGCGCACCCGATCGGCGACCGCATCGACATCCTCAACATAGAGGTACAGGCCGAAGGGATTGTCCTCGACCCGTGCGGGCCAGCCCGGCATGTGGTTGAGATGCAGGTGCCAACCACGTCCGTCCTCCAGGATGCGATACGGCCCGAAGTCCGCCGCCACCGAAAAGCCGAGCAACTGATAAAAGGCCGTGCTCGCCTCCATGTCGCTGGCCGGCACGATTGCGACGACATGATGCTCCATCGGCTGCTTCCTCTTCCCGTCGATCCACCCAGTCTGACGACAGGAGGCGTCCGGGTCGAGCCTTAACCTCAGAGCGGATCGCCGGCGCGGCAGCGTTCCCATTCCAACGGATCATGCGCGCAGGTCAGCGTCACCGCGTCCCGGCGATCGATCGACAGCGCACGCAGCCGCGCCTGGTTGGCGATGCGGCTGGCGGCGTCGACCTCCATCAGTCGCTGATAGGCGCGCAGGCCCGGGGTGCAGCGCCGCCGCGCCTCTCGCATCTCGCCGCGATAGAAATAAGCGTCGCCGGCATGGAGCAGCCAGCGGCCGCCATCCTGCCGGACGGCGACCCCGGCATGCCCCCATGTATGACCCGGCAAGGGCACCAGCAGGATTTCGGGCGGCAGGCCGGGCAGATCTCGCACCGCATCGAAACCGAACCATGGCTCGCCGGATGCGCTATGGCGTTGCCAACGGGTGACGCCGTCCCATTGCCGCGAGCGCCAGCGATGCCGCGCGATGATGCCGGCATGCGGGGCGGCCGCGTCGTCATATTCGCGCTGCATCACATGCACCGTCGCGTTGGGGAAATCCTCCAGCCCGCCGGCATGATCGAAGTCGAGATGGGTCAAAACGATATGCCGTACGTCGCGGGGGTCATGGCCCAGCGCCTCGATCTGGCGGATCGCGGTCTCCTGCTCACGCAAACGGATGTTCAGCATCGCGCGCCACGCCAGGGTGATGCGGGGATCGGGACGTCGATGCGGGTGCGCGACGTCCTTCAGGCCATAACCGGTGTCGACCAGCACCAGCCCGTGGTCATCGGTTTCGATCAACAGGCAATGGCACACCAGATGCCCCAACAACCCATGGCTGCATCCGTCGAACAGCGCGCCGCCCAGGGGGCAGTCGGTCCCGCAATTGAGATGATGGATACGCATGCTACCCCAACCGGTCGCAAGCGGCCCAGTTCCTGATTTTATCCTTGTTTAACAAATAGATATCGCAGATCCGGATGTACACTTATCTGTATCAGTCCAGACATGCTAACTCTGGCGTTCCGCTAATCGACCGTGGCGGCGTCCAGACCCGCGGACAAGGACAACAGGCTTTTCGCCAGTTCGTCCTTGCGGAACGGCTTGGTCAGCCGGGTCAGGTCGGAGGCGACGCCCTCGGTCTCGGCATAGCCCGAGACCAGCAGGATCGCCATGCCCGGCCGCCGCGCCGCGACGAGCGCGGCCAGTTCGGTGCCGGTCATGCGGGGCATCAGATGGTCGGTGACCAGCAGGTCAAATGTCGCGCCATCGTTGAGGATCCGCATCGCCTCTTCCGCCGAGGACGCCTCGATGACGTCATAGCCCAGATCGACCAGCATGTCGGCGGTGCTGTGCCGAACCAGATCCTCGTCATCGACCAGCAGCGCACGGCCGCTGCGTATCCCATCCGCCTGACGCACCTCACCCGGGGTCGCGGCTTCGACCGCCGTGGTGCCGCATGGCAATAACAGATCGACCTGGGTGCCCACACCGGGCTCGCTGCTGATTGTCAGCGCACCACCCATTTGCGATGCCAGGCCATGGACCATCGACAGGCCCAGCCCGGTGCCCTTGCCGATTCCCTTGGTCGAGAAGAAGGGCTCGACCGCACGGGCCAGCGTCTCCGCATGCATGCCGCTGCCCGTATCGGCGACCGACAGGCGCACATAGCGACCGGCCGGCAACAGCGCGCCATGGCTGCCGATCAGCCGCCCCTCGGCCAGATGCTCGGCCGCCAGCGTGATGCGCAGCGTACCGCCGCCGGGCATCGCATCGCGCGCATTCACCGCCAGGTTGAGCAGCGCCATCTCGACCTGATTGGGATCGGCATCGGCGGGGGGCAGATCGGGCGCGACATTGATCTCGACCAGGATTTGCGGACCGGTCGTGCTGGCCACCAGATCCTGCATCCCCGCGACCAGCGCCGCCATGTCGACCGAGATGAGTTGCAGAGGCTGACGCCGTGCAAAGGCCAGCAAGCGCTGCACCAGCGTCCGTGCCCGCTCGGCCGACTGGGCGGCGCCGGCGACCAACCGCTGCTCGCGCGCACCGCCCAGCCCCTTTTGCTGCAACAGGTCGAGCGTGCCGACGATCGGGGTGAGCAGATTGTTGAAGTCATGCGCCACGCCCCCGGTCAACTGGCCCATCGCCTCCATCTTCTGCGCTTGGCGGAGCGCGTCCATCGTCTCGACGAGTTGCGCGTCACGACGCAGCCGCTCGGTGACGTCGGTGACGAACTGGAACACACCGTCCTGGCGGCCCTGTTCGTCGAACAGCGGATGAAAGCTGATCTCGTAACTGGGGCGGTCGCGGTCGGGATCGCCGAACTGCTCGACAAAGGTCACCCGCTGTCCCTGCATGCCGCGCAACCAGCCGCGACGCACCTCCTCGCGGCGCTCGGGGTCGTCGGCCAGCAGATCGAGCATTTTGTCGCCCGCGCGGGGCCTGACGCCGAAGACCCGTTCGAATTCATCAGCATTGGCGGCGTTCAGCGCCAGGATGGTGAAATCCATATCGATCGCCATCACCATGATGTCGGTCGATTCGATCAGGGTCGCCAGGATATTGCGCTCGGCGGTGCGTTCAGCGACCCGCTGCTCCAGCGTGGCGTTCAACTCGCGCAGCCGGTCCTCGGCGATCTTGCGATCGTGAATGTCGACCGACACGCCGAACCAGCGTTCTATCTCGCCCGTATCGGGATGACGGTAGGGATTGGCCCGGTCGAGGAACCAGCGATATTCGCCCGAGGCCGCGCGGATGCGATGTTCGAACAGGTGCGGCCCCGCCGCGTCGCGCGCCGCCTGGAACGCCCTCACCACCTGCGGCCCGTCATCGGGATGGATGAAGGCCCCGGCCATCTCCCTGGGTGTCCGCGCCGCAAAGCCCTCGCCCGTATAATCGGAGAATTGCCGGTTGAGGAACTCCATCCGCCCCTCGGCATCGGCGATCCAGACGATCTGCGGCACGGTGTCGATCATCAGGCGGAACCGCGCCTCGCTCTCGACCAATGCCGCCTCAGCGGTCCTCTGCCGCCGCTCGGCCGCGATCCGCTCGGTCGTCTCGGCCAGCACGCACAGCACACCCGCCGGCCGGCCGCTCTCATCGATGACCGGCGAATAATCCAGGTTCATCCACACCTGTTCCGGCGCGCCGTGGCGATAGAGGGTGAGTTCCTGATCCTGATAGCGCAACGTGCCGCCTGCCAAGCCGACGCGCATGACGTTATCGTTGAAGTCGGCGACCTCGGGCCATCCCTCGCGCACCCGGGCCCCCAGTAGCTCGGGGTGGCGCCCGCCGGCAAAGAGCGAATAGGCATCATTGTAGAGCATGATGCCGTCCTCGCCCCACAGCATCACCATCGGCACCGGCGAATGGAGCAGCATCAGCGTCGCGGTGCGCAGGCTGGCGGACCAGCTCTCGATCGGCCCCAGCCCCCTGCTCGTCCAGTCGCGCGCGGCGATCAGGAGGCCGCAGCCGCCGCCATCGCGCAACAGGTCTGCAAAGGGCGGGGTATCGCGATCGGACATGAATATTCCCTCACACCGCCCAACCGGACATGGATGCGTTCATCATAACCCATTTTAGGTGACACGCCATAGCCGGCGACCGAGGCCGCCATGCGTCTTCTTTCCTCGCCTATCGTCGCAACTCACGGTAGCGATGGGAGAAAGAGAAGAAGGAGAGCCCATGCCCGATATGGAACAGGCGACCGTCCGCCGGATTAGCTGGCGGCTGATGCCGCTGCTCGGCCTGCTTTATCTGGTCGCCTATATCGACCGGCAGAATATCTCCTATGCCAAGCTGCAGATGGTCGATGCGCTGGGGCTCAGCGAAGCCGCGTTCGGGCTGGGCGCCTCGCTGTTCTTCATCGGCTATTTCCTGTTCGAGGTGCCGAGCAACATCCTGCTCCACCGGATGGGCGCGCATATCTGGTTCACCCGGATCATCGCCAGTTGGGGGGTGGTGACCATATTGCTCGCCTTCACGCCCAGTGCGCCGATCTTCTATCTGCTGCGCTTCCTGCTGGGCGTGGCGGAGGCGGGATTCTTCCCCGGCGTGCTCTATGTCCTGACCCTGTGGTTCCCGGCCCGCTATCGCGCCCGTGCGGTCGGACTGTTCATGCTGGCGAGCGCGGTCGCCAATGCGGTCGGCGGAGCGATCGGCGGCTGGCTGCTCGATCAGGACGGCGCGCTGGGGCTGGCGGGATGGCAATGGGTGTTCCTGGCGACCGGCCTCCCCGCGGTCCTGTTGGCGCCGGTCGTCTTCTTCCTGCTGCCGCGGGCCCCCGGAACCGCGCGCTGGCTGAGCCCGGACCAGAAGAGCTGGCTGGCCGCCGAGCTGGCCGTTCCGGCGGAGACGCCCCCGACCGGGCATGGCGACATCTGGACGACGCTGCGCGACGGGCGCGTCCTGCTGCTCTGCCTGGTATATATCGGCTTTCCGCTGGGGGCCTATGGGCTCAGCTATTGGTTACCGACGATCGTGCGCGGGTTCGGCGTGTCGAACACCGCCAATGGGCTGCTCAATATCATCCCCTGGACGCTGGTCGCGATCGCGCTGTGGGGCGTGCCGCGTCATGCCGCGCGCTATCGCAACCCGATCGGCCATGCCGCCGGACCGGCGCTGCTCGGCGCTTTACTGCTGGTGCTGAGCGTGGTCGTCGATCACGTCGCCTTGCGCTTCGCCTGTCTCAGCCTGGCGGCGGCCGCGATCTTCTCGGGTCAGCCCGTCTTCTGGACGCTGCCGCCACGTTTCCTCTCGGGCGCCCGCGCGGCGGCGGGGTTCGCGGCGATCAATTCGGTCGGCAATCTGGGCGGCTTCATCGCCCAGGCGATCGTCCCCACGCTGCGCGACTGGGCGGGCAGCGATACCGCGCCGATGCTGTTCCTGGCCGCCTGCCTCACCGCCGCCGGGCTGGGCGTGATCCTGGTCGAGCGGCGATTGCCACGTCCCGGCTGACCGGCCTCAGGTCAGTGCGAGCGCAGCCGACCCATTCTCGTCCGCCCCGCTCGCCGACACCGGAATGGCGATGGTGCAGTGGACCCCGTCCGCCTCCAGCCGATAGGTCGTGCGCGCGCTCAACTGATAGGGAAGCGCGCGCTCGATCAGTTCGCGCCCCTGCCCCGTCCCTTGCGGCGCCGAGCCCTGTGGCGGCATCGCCACCCCGCTTTCGCGCCAGTCGATGTGCAGCCAGGGCTGCTCGCCCGGTCCGGCGGGATCGAGCGACCAGCGCACCGTCAACCGGCCCGTCTGATGCGCCAGCGCACCATATTTGGCGGCGTTGGTGCCCAGCTCGTGCAACGCCATCGCCAGTGTCTGGACGGTCGAGGATCGCAGCCGCACGCCAGGCGGCCCGTCCAGCGTCACCCGGTCCGGTCCGCCACCCAGCGCCGACAATTCGGTGCGGATCAGGTCGCCAAAAGTCACCCGGTCATGATCGTTCAGCCGCGACAGCAACCCCTGGACCCGGGACAGCGCGTCCAGCCGATCCTCGAACTTCTCCTGAAATTCGCTGAGATCGGCGCTCGACCGGGCAGTCTTTTCGGCGGTGGAGCGAACCACCCCGATCAGGTTGCGCGTCCGGTGCTGCAACTCGGCGATCAGCACCTGCTGGCGTTCCGCCCACATCCGGCGGTCGGTCGTCTCGACGACCGCGCCGACCATGCGGATCGGCTGCCCCTGACAATAGAAGAACCGTCCGCGCCCATGCAGCCAGTGGATCGAGCCATCGGGATGGACGACCCGGAATTCATGGTCGAATTCGCGGCGCTCGGTCATGGCGACATTCAACAACGCCTCCGCCGCCAGGCGGTCATCGGGGTGCACGCGCGCCAGCCAGCTTTCATAGCTGGGCTTCACCTCGCCAACCGCATAGCCCTCCATGCGGAAATGCTCGTCCGACCAGTGCACTTCATGGGAAATGACGTCCCAGTCCCATAGGCCCAGCCGACCGACCTCGACGGCACTGCGCAGCCGCTCCTCGCTCTGCTCGATCCGTTCCTGCGCCAGCTTGGCGTCGGTGATGTCCTCGCCGATACCGCCGATCAGCCGGACCCGGCCCCCTTCATCGGCGATCGGGAAATCGGTATCGCGCAGCCAGCGGATCGCGCCGTCGCCCGGCCGCCGGATGCGATATTCGAACACCGCATGCTCGCCCGCTCGCACGCGGCTGATATGGGTTTCGGCCAGCGGGCGATCCTCGGGCACGATCATGTCGAGCCAGCCGCGATAATGGTCGCCCACCATGACCTCGTCGCGACGGAGGCCGTAAATCGCCTCGAATGCGGGGGTCAGATATTGCCATTGCAACGTCTCGGCATCGCGCAGCCACAATATGTCCTGCGATGCCTCGCCGAACTGCCGCAGCCGCTCTTCGCTGACGCGCAGGGTCGCCTGGATGAGAACCTGTTCCATCGCGGTCCAGATTCGCTCCGCCACATCTTCGATCAGGGCGACCTCACCGCGCGACCAAGGACGCGGTGCTGCCGTGATCGCGCCCAGCGACCAGCCCGGCTCCTCCGTTCCCTTGTTCAGCACCACCGTCGCCAGCGCGCCGATACCCAGGTCCGTCAAACGCCGCCGGTCCATCTCGGGCAGCGAGGATGCGGGGATGTCGTCGATGACCCATGTCTGCTGGAACGCCGCCTGCGCCGTCGGCGGAAAATCGGACAGGCGGATGGCGGCGGGCAGCGGCGACGTACGCGCATTGCCGATCTGTTCGACGAAAGCGACGCGGTCGTCGTCCCGCGCGAAATTGGCGATATAGCATCGGTCGAGCGCCAGTCGATCGGCCAGCATCCCCAGCCCGCATTGCGCCACCCCCGCCACGCTCGTCTCGGCGCGCAGCGCATCGGACAGACGCAGCAGGAACACCTGCCGCTCCTCACTTTCGCGCAAGGCGCGCGACCGTTCCTCGACCCTCACCTCCAATTCGCTCTGGCTGAGCCGTGCGGCCTGCAAGGCACGGGTCATCTGATAGCCCGCCGCGGCGAACCGGCTCAGCCGTTCGAGCAGCCGACCATCCTCCCGGTCGAACTTGCGATCCGGATCATGCGCGATGATCCACAAGGTGCCGATCGGCTCGCCTTGGTGGAAGAAGGGCACCAGCAGCAGTTCGTGAATCGGCGGCTCGATATCACCGTGCCCGAAGAACCGTGTCGGATGCTCGAACAACTGCATCGCCCGCCGCGCGACCACGATGCCGCAGGGGCTGGCGTCGATCGGCATGACCCCACCGCGAAGCCGTGCCCATGCCCCGGCCAGCGCGACCCATTGGAACTGGTCGCCGCCATTTTCGGGGTTCAGCAGGCTGATCCCGGCGGACCCGGCAATCCCCTGCGCGACGATATGGTCGCACAGCGTCTGCAATAACCTTTCCGGATGGGTGGCGAGCTCCTCCGCCAGAGACGCCATGGCATCGGCCTCGAGCTGGTGATCGGCGGGACGAACGGGGCGATGCGCCAAAGCCCCGGTGATGAGCACATCGTCGAGGCGACAGGTCGGAAGTCCGTCAGCCATGCTGCGCACCGACAGGCTTGGAGCCCGTACAAGGCGGGGTGGCGCCTGATGCAAGGCCAACTGTGGCCGTCACGCCAATGCCCGACATTGTGATGGAGGCGTTCCCATTCGCCGCGATCATGCCCCGCCCCCCCTGGTTCGCTGTGCGCCGAGGGCGCGACTTGGCTCCCACCCTTTAGCTCATGCGCGGCAGCGCTTACACAATCTTTTGATCGGCTTACCGGCGCATCAGGACCGTCTTAGAGATTGGCCTGTTCCTCGGGCGGCAGATCTTCGTCCGGGCCATAATAAAGGGTGGCGCATTCCTCGGCCAGGCAACCGCCCTCGATCACGATATCGTCGCGATAGGCTTTGGCGATGAAAGACAGCGTGTCGACATGCCGTGCCTCGAAATACATGGGATGCACATCCTCCCGGCCGGCGCCATAGACGACGCGCCCGACCTTGGACCAGATCGAGGCCATGGTGCACATGCCGCAGGGTTGCAGCGTCGAATAAAGCGTCGCGTCGCGCAGCTCCAAATCGCCTACGCTTTCGCACGCCCGGCGGATCGCCATCATCTCGGCATGGGCGGTGGCGTCGGGCAGTTCGTGCGTTTGATTGCGTTCGGCGGCCAGCACCTGCCCACCCCGCACGATCACGCATCCCAAAGGCGAGGTCGACGGATCGCTCCCCTTGGAGCGCGCGACCTGCAGCGCCAACCGCATCCATCGTTCGTCCGTCGCCTTGTCCATGCCTGTCCACTCCTGTCGCGTCGAGCGTGAACGCATGGGCGCCGTTCCAAGCGCTATCGAATCCGGAAAATCGGCGTGAAGCCCATCGCGTGACCGGCCGTGCCTGCGCATTCAAAGGGGCGGACCCGGCGACCGCTTGCCGAGTTATCCTTCCGCAATGAAGGAGCGGATGATGAAGACCGGCAAAGCGGTGGTGATCGGCGGGCTACTGGCCGGCCTCGTGACGACGGCGGCGATGGTGGCCGGGCGAAAGTCAGGCGTGCTCGGCAAGACGCTCGATCGGGACTCGGTCGACTGGATCGATCGGAATACCGGCTCGCGCGCCGTCATCGGTGATGCCGGCACCAGCGCGGTGGAACTGGCGAACCATCTGGGCGCCTCGGTCGGCTTCGCGGCCTTGTACCCGCCGCTGCGCCGGGCCTTGCCCGACCTGCCTCCCGCGATTCTGGGTGTGCTGTACGGCACGGCCCTCTATGCCGTGAATATCGCCGGCATCGCTCCGATCCTCGGCATTACCGAGGGTGAGGTGGAAGCCGGCCGGCGAAAGGCCGCCGAGCGCTGGGCCATCCATGCCTTGCAAAGCGTGGTGACCGCTTGGGCCATCGAGCGGCTGGCGCAGGACGACCTCGCTGCGCCGAGCGGCGCGGCGCCGGCATGACCAAGGCTCGACACAGGCTTTACCGCCCCGGATGAGCGATCGCGCGCCCTATGGCAAAATGCGAAGAGGGTATGGAAACCCTCTTCGCTCGCGAGGTTGCGCGCACCACCGGAGAGGGGCCCCGGCGGTGCGCGACCGGAGGGATCAGACGATGTTGTTCCCACTGGTCTTGATCAGCCCGTTCAGGCCGCTGGGGAAAAATCCGCCCGAGGATGCCGACGTGCCGGATGCGTAAAGGATGCCCAAGGCTTCCTCTGGCGTGCGACGCAGGGCGATCCAGTTGCCATCGTCCCGCAACTGAATGCGCGAACCGAAATCGGTGGCGCCGCCGAACCAGCCGATGCCGGCGTCGAGGTCCCGCGGACCGTCGAGCCGGTTGCGGGCTTCCGCCATGCGCCATGAACGCTCGAACAGCACCTGCGCGGCGGGCAACGATCGATCCTGAAGAATAGCCCATTGATACAGGGCATTGCGGATCACGCCGTCGCTGGCGGCGGTACCGGCGGCAAAGGCCCCCACGCCGCCGCTCATCCCGGCACTGACCTGATAGCTTTGATCCACGGACGCCGTCATGATCACCGCCGACAGCGCGACCGCACCCAACAGGAAATCCTCCTGCGAGCTATAGGGATCGAAGAAGCTGGCCGGCGGCGTGTCCGAGGGCACGCGGGCGATCATGTCGAACGGGCCATTCTGCCCGCCCGCGATGTTGAGCGCAGGCTGCGCCGTCGTCGCCCCGGCCAACGTCCGCCGCAAAAAGCCGATCCGGCCCAGCACGGCACTGGCGACTTCGCCGACCATCGCCTGGGTCCCGCCATCGGTGAAGGTCACGGCCCGGCCGCCCGACACGCTGCCCGCCGTGCCCGTGCCGGTGGTGAGCGAGGCGGACAGGGTCCCGCCATTCAGGCCGCGCACCAGATAGCTGCCGTAAAGATAGTGAAGCTGAAGCAGGAAGTTCAGCCGGTCATTGTCGGTCGCGGTATAGCTGGGCACCGGTGCCGGCGTCGCGGTGGCAGACGCGGTCGGTGTCGGCGTCTTCACATTTTCCGAACCCACGACATCGTCGTTGCACCCTTCGAGCAGGGCCAGGCCGCCTGCCATTGCCGAAGCGGTGCCGAACCACCGGATCATCTGGCGACGCGTGGTGTCGGGCGCGCCCACTTCCTTGTCGGAAATCGTCATGTCATCCCCCTTTGGGAATCAAGCTGTTGGGTTCAGTTGGCGGCGCTGGTCTTGATCGACCCGTTGATCCCGGTGGGAAAGAACCCACCCTGCGTCGCCGCGCCCGACGTCATGAACAGCACGTTGAGCGCCTGCCCCGGCGTGCGCGATAGCTGAAGCCCGTCATCGTCGGTCAGGGCCAGTCGCGTCACGGTCCAGCCATTGGCCATGACCGGCGACATGCCGCGATCGGTCGTGGTCGATCCATCGATGCCGTTGCGCCAGGCCGCCAGACGGTCGACCATCGTCACCACCTCCGGTCGGGCACTGGAGGCGGCCATCAAGATGGTCCGCACGGTCGTCAGATCGGTCGCGGCGGTCGCCGCCATCGACACCATCGCGGCCCGCACGATGCTGTTGCTATATTGGGACAAAAGCCCGTTGAGCGCCGTCGCCTGCACCGCCAGAATCGTTTCCGCCGCCAAAGCCAGGTTGACCGGCGAGGCATAGGGATCAAACGTCTCGGCCGACCCGATCGCGCCGGCCATGCGGAACATGGCTGTGAAGCGCTCCGCCGTCATGTCGATCTGCTTCTGCGCCGGAGCATCGGCGCGCAGCAGGGCCCGCAGCAACAGGGTGCGATACCAGAGCGAATCGGCGATTTCCTGGATGCGCGCCTGGATGTCGCGGGTCCCGACCGGAAAGGCGACCTGTTGCGCCGAGGTGGCCGACACGCCCGGCTGATCGACCGTCTCACCGCCGCGGATGAACTGCGCCGGCAATTGGCGACCCGTTCCGTAGATCGCCAGTTGCAGCATGTTGGTCGACAGATAATGCAGGTTCAGCGCGAATTGCAGCGGCGCGGTATCGACCGACGATGCGTTCTGCGCCGACGCCGAACCCGCCACGCCACCGGCCAGCGCGACCCCCGCCAGCAGCGCCGCGAAAAACTCACGTCGGCCCGCACCGACAAGCCCGAACTGTTCTTCCGATATGTTCTCGATGTCCTTCATTTCCCTCCCCTTATCGTTCGCCGCCGCGTTCCCGTGAACGCCCGCATCCTGTGATGGCCGGCCCTCTTCGGGACCGTAGCACCCAATATCGACGACGCTTCCGCAAGCGCCCGGCACCCCCATCGCTGCGCCAGAATCAACTTATGTTCAAGTTTTAAGTTGTCGGAGTATAAAAGTCCAGTTACGTTGCGTCTCGCTGAGCAATAAAGTTGCCGTAAACGTTTTAGGGGGAGGTTAGGATGCTGTCCAGACGCGGGCTTGCAAGCGGGGTTGCTTTTGCCGCGATAATCAGTGCTTTTCCAATGGATAGCGCTGCAGCGCAACAAGGGAAGGATGCTACTGAAAAGGCTCAGAAAGTCTTGACGGGGGACAAGAGTTCTAAGGCACGCCCCCGCAAGCGCACAAAACGCGAGGAAAAGCTGGCGAGGGAGGCCGCCAAGAGCAGCGAATCGCAGCCGCAACTGTCCAACGACAATGGCCGCCTGGAAGGCGACATCATCGTCATGGGACTTCGCGAGAATGTGAAATCGGCCCGCAACGCCAAGCGGCGGGCCTCGCAGATCGTCGACGTCGTCGTCGCCCAGGATATCGGCAAATTGCCCGACAAGAATATCCCCGAGGCGCTGGCACGCATTCCCGGCATCCAGATCGAACGCAATCGCGGCGAAGGCGGGGACGTCAAGATTCGCGGCCTGGGCGGGGTCATGACAACGGTCAACGGATCACCGACTTTCTCGGCCGGCGACCGCACCACTTATCTCAACGACATCTCTTCCGACATGGTTGCCGGCATCGAGGTCTATAAGACCCGCACGCCCGACCAGGTCGAGGGCAGCCAGACCGGCGTGATCAACCTGACCCTACGCCGCCCGACCGATTTCAAGGAAGGCGCGACCTATGCCTTCAGCGTGCGCGGCGACTATGCCGACCAGGTCAAGAAGGTGAACCCTTATGTCAGCGCGCTAGTGGCCTATAATGCCGATACGGCCATCGGTCAGATGGGCTTTTCGGTCAACGGATCGATCAACGATGTCCGCTACAATGAATCGATCCGATGGAATGGCATGCCACATATTCCGGGCAGTTCACGCCTGACGTTCGAACCCAGCACGACCCCGCGCAATATCTACCTGCCTCACGCGATCGGCTTTTCAGGGCCGAATGGCCGGTCGAAGCGTGCCGACATCAATGTGTCGACCCAATGGCGCCCGGACGATCGCTGGTCGATCACATTGGAAGGCGGCTATCGCAAGCAACGCATGTTGTGGGCGGACAATCAGTTCGATATCCCACTGACCTATTCCGCTTCGTCCGCCCCGCTGCCGGTTCTGTCGAATATCGTACTCGGGCCGGACGGACGGCTGGTCAAATCCCTGTCCTCCACATCGCTTGATCCGATGGGCCCCGGCCGGCAATCCTGGTTTCACGAAAGCACCAACTATAATGGCCGCTTTCAGGTTGATTTCAAAAATGAGCGGTTCGAGTTCAACAGCTGGGTCAACTGGGCCCGCGCCGAAAACGATTCCGACAACATATTCCATTGGATACGCTTCAATCAGCAGCCCAGCTTCGACGCCATTTTCAATGACACCACCGATCCGCTTGGGGGATCGAATGTCAATTTCAAGAACATCGACCTTCTTGATCCAAAGAATTACCTGTATGTTGACGGCTTCAATCAAAGCAAACAATATACTTATAGTTCTGAAGTCGAAGCTAAATGGGACCTCAAACTTTATACGGATTCTAATTTTATCGATTATTTGAAAACTGGCTTCCGCTACGCCAACCGCTCTTATTCACGAGGCATAGGCGCTCGCGGCCCCTATGCCGACCTACGTATCCCGATATCTAGCCTGCCGGATTACAATCTGGTCAGCAGCGGAAAGGGATTCCAAGGATCGAAATCAGCCGCCAATGCTGAATGGTTGATCGGCGACAGCAACTCAATTCGGAACAGTTTCAATGCCATACGCGGCATGCTGTCTGGAATCTATCCAGAACTTTCTTCTTATTACCCCGAATATAATCCATATGACGGCTTCACCGGTTCGGACGGCAGCTATGCGGCCTATGTCATGGCGCATTACAATATCAAGCTGCTGTTCCCCATTGACGGCGTGATCGGCACGCGCATCGTCAACAGCCTGACCAACCTGACCTCGATACAACGAACCACCGCTTTCGTGAACGTCGACAATCGCTTGGTGGAAACGACCACGGAAACGGCGATCAGTCCGCGCGGCAACTTCCTGGACGTCATGCCCAGCGTGAATGCCATCATCCATTTCACCCCCAAGCTGCAGCTGCGTACGGCCTGGACCTATGAAGTTGGGCGACCAGACGTTTACAGGATCAATCCGCGTCTCGCGCTCGATCTGCGCAACCTGAACGGTCCAACGGCGTCCGGCGGCAATCCGAGACTAGGGCCCGTCACGACGAACAAATATGACGCTTCGCTCGAATGGTATTTTGGGCCGACGGGCTTAGCCAGCATCGCGATCTGGCAGTGGAATCAGGATGGCCTGTTCGGCAATCGCCAACTGCCCGAGATACTGCCGGAGTCGCCAAACGTGCCTGTTCTGGTGACACGCCCCTATAATCTGGGCCGCGGCCGGCATCGCGGCATCGAAGGCAATCTGACAACCTTCTTTACGTTCCTGCCCGGCTTCCTGAAAAACTTTGGCGTTCAAGTCAATGGAACGATGAATTTGACCCGCCAAGCCTATCCGATATTCAAACCAGACAGCAATCTGATCAGCGAAGCCGAGTTTATTTATGGACCTTACTTGAACGTATCCAAATATATATACAACCTTATCGGCTTCTTCGAAAAAGACGGTTTAAACGTTCGCGTTGCCTATAACTGGCAATCACGACGTCAATGGTGGGTTGATGCCAATAATCCTTACAACAATATCTTCCTTGATCCGGTGAGGCGCCTTGATGCCTCGATCAACTACGACGTAAACAAGAACCTGACCTTGGCGTTGGAAGGATCGAATCTGACAGCCGATGGCAATCGCAGCTATTTCGGCTCCTATGCCGCGCCGCAGGACGTGCGTTATTTCTCACGCAACTTCAGCTTTTCGGTACGCACACGCTTCTAAGAAACCCAGGACACCGGGCGGGGCGGAGACCATCGTCTCCGCCCCCGCTTGCCTGGTAGAATTTGGATGCCGCCTGTTTGGTAGTTGCGTCTGTCTTTGACCAGGGGCGCCCCTTATTTCGGCCGGCAATTCACCGCTGGCAATGCCTGCCAATGCCGTACGACACATCTGGTGCCGGGTCAGTTTGACGCAATACTAGCATTACAGTTGTATTTTTGATTGACTGTGAGCGCATTGCGGCGGCCTGACGTGCACGTCGCCAGCATGACCGGGCGATGACGTGGCGAGGTTCCATACGGCGCTGGGCCAGCCTGATGACGATGCGACGGATCTCCTAGATGGACCAGCGGATCAGCAGCCCCCTGGGTCCATCTCCCGATCGCGCCATCAACATATGCGTCAGCCGAAAGATCGGCGAGTTCGAAATAGGCGCAGTTGTGAAAGCGCTCGCCCTTGGTGCCTTTGCCCGCTGACAGGCGCGGCCTGCGCCAGGATCGAGTTGGCTCGCAATCTGCGCGGCGGTGCCGGCCACAACCGGCTCGTCGCCCCCGAGCCGAAGCGATGGTCGCCTTTCACGCCGAGCACATACCCCTTGCCGGCACACCGCAACGCCTGCTCGATGGCGCAGACGCCGTCGACAGCATCCGCATCCCAACGCCCGCGGCCCAGGATCGCTCGCTGGCGCCATGGCCCGGCATCGCCAGCCGCGCCGGCACGCATCCATCCAGTCTTGCGCCGTTCGTCGCCCGGCAATCCATTCGGAAGACAATCAAAACAAACTGCGATGCTAGGCGGACACGTCTTGCCCGGCCTACTGGTCGTCGACCGGAATGGCACAGCGATAGCGACGAACTGCCCGATGCTGACCGCAGTGCTCCACGTAGAATTTTGAGCAACCTGATCTCGACAACCATGTCCTGATCGCTGTGCCGGCCGAGCAGTCCGTAACAGGATGGCGAAGGCTGCTTCGCGAGGCTGGCGCCGGCCGCCCCCGATAATCCGATTCCGCCGTCATGCGCCCAGCCATATCATCCGACGGCCTGATTTTCCGGTCCGCACCGTTCGCTGCCGGCCATAGTGCGAGGGTTCCCCGACGCGCCGATCGCAACAGCCGGCGATTGCGGGGCGTACCATCTTGGCCGGCACGCCCCGCAATCGGTCCTGACCGATCAGAACTGCTTGCGGATCGTGATCTTCTCCGTCGCATAGCGGCTGCCTTGGCCCAGCGCGCCGCCCAAGTCGAAGCCGATCCGCCAGCCATTGTCGAAGACATAATCGGTACCCAGCTCGATTGCATAATTGTCGCGCGTCCAGCCATCGCCGCGAATGGCATAGTTGAACCCGCCCAGATCGGCATAGTCGAGCGCCTGGATACCGCCATTCTTGAACTCGTGCCGCCACTCGGCGCGCACGCGCGGTACGAAGCGTCCGGTGACGAGCGATCCGCGCAGGCCCAGTACGCTCGACAGCGAGGTCAGCCTGCGGCCGTCGAACACCAGATTGGCATTGCCCGCCCCGGTCTCCGTATAGCGATCGAGATCGGCCGACAGATAGTCGATCCGGCCATAGGCGGACAGGGCATGGGTGCCGCTGGTCCGATCGAACCCGCCGGTCAGCGAGCCGAACAGCATCGATCCCCCCCGATGGCCCCGCGCGACGGCGTCGCCGCCGGTGACATTGCGGATCGTATCGAAGGACAGTCGCCCTGCCCCGGCGACGCCGTCGAGGAACAGGCCGTCCGCCGGCGCGACGCTGCCATAGACCGCACCCATCCAGCTATTGCTGTCGACCCGGCCCTGATCCTTGCCGACCTTGGCCCGCTCGCCGCCATAGCCGCCGCCGATACCGACGGTCAGCGCCTCGGAGAGCTTCACGTCGACGCCGCTGCTGAGGCCTCCGGTCGAGACGGTCAGCTTGCCACGCCCGCGCGTCGCATCCTGGGTCCCCAGCGCAATCGCGCCGCCCGACCAGATCGCGGTCGATCCGACCGAGCGGCCCACGCCCTCGACCGCCTCGGCCTCACCGGTCTCGGTGCGCGTGGCCGGATCGCCCGCCATCGTCTGGCCCATGGCCCGGTCGCTGCGCGCGCCGGCCAGCCCTGCCACCGGCATCGCCCGACCGTCGCGGTCATAGGTCATCATGCCCGCCGCACGCTCGCGACCCATGACTGCGGTCGCATGATCCGACTTCAGCATCGCCAGATCGGTCGCGGCCATGCCGGTGTTGGGATCGCGCCCGCCATAGCTGTTGCCGCCCGAGATATTGACCCCCATCGGCCGGCCGACGCTGCCCGCGCCGCCATTGTGCAACTGCTCGTTGCGGCGCTGGAAATTGTCGAGCTGAGCCTGGGCGAAGCGGCGCGTCGCTTCGGCCTGCGCGGCCGAGATGCCCGTGACGGTCGCGTCCTGCGACGGATCGGCGCGCTGCACCACGCTGACGCTGACCGCAGCGGGGGCCGAGGTGCCATAGGCATTGGTCAGCGTGTAGCGGACGGTCGCGGAGCCGCTGAACCGGCCGCGCGGGGTGATGCGCAACTGATAGCGGCGATCGCCGGTACTGCCGCTTTCGACGAGCGTCGCCTCGACCCCGTCCGCCGGCGTGACCGAGACGATGGTCGCCCCCAGGAACGGCCCGCCGATCGCCCCGCCGGTCAGGTCGACGATCTGGGTCTGGCCGTTGGTGACGCTGGCCTTGACCGCCGGGGCGACGGGCGCGCTGCCCTTCACCGTCACCGCGACGCGCGCCTCGTTGGAAGTACCGCCCGCGCCGATCGCGACATAGCCGAAGCCGTCCTCGCCGATATAACCCGGTTCGGGGGTATAGGTGACGGTGATGCGCTGGTTCGTCTCGGTCACGTCCTGCTGGCGCGCGTCGATCGACACCGTGCCGTGCTGCGGCTGGGCGGTGATGCGGATCTGGCGATAGTCGCCGGTGATCAGCGCCGACAGGTCGATGGCGACCGCGCCGTTTTGCGTCGTGGTGGCGGTGCTTGTCGCAGCCGAGCCGGGCCGCGCGACCGGTGGGGCCGGCAGCGCGATGTCCAGCGTATAGGCATTGGTGGCCGTGAAGGGGCCGTTGCCCGACGAGCTGTCGGTCGCGGTGACGGTCACATTATAGCGGCCGCTCTCCTGCGGCGTGCCCGCCAGCAACCCGCCCGGCGATAGCGTCACCCCGGCCGGCAGCCGCCCGGCGGTGACGGCATAGGCATAGGGCGCGGTGCCGCCGCTGGTGGTCAGCTGCTGGCTATAGGCGACGTCCTCCTGGCCCGCCGGCAGCGTCGTCGGGGTCAGCGCCAAGCTCGGCTGCGCGACGGTGATGCTGACCGTCGCGGGGGCCGAGGCGCCGCCCGCATTGGATGCGGTGTAGGTGAAGCTGTCGGCCCCGGCATAGCCGGCCGCCGGCGTGTAGCTGATCGCGGTGCCGTTGACGGTCGCGGTGCCGTGCGCGGGCGCGCTGGCGATCGCGACACCAGTCGCCGCACCGCCGCTCACCTTCAGCGGAACCGCCGTGGCCGCCGCGCCGTAACCGACCGCCAGGCTGACATTGGCCGCGACCGGCACGTCGGGTGCGGCGATGACCAGGCTATAGGCCTTGGCCCCGCTATACGGCCCCGCCCCCGTCGAGCTGTCGGTCGCGGTCACGGTGAAGGCGAAGCGCCCGAACGCGCTCGGCGTCCCGCTCAGCGTGCCATCGGCCGCCAGCGTCACCCCCGCCGGCAACGCGCCATCGGTGACGGCATAGCGATAGGGCGCGGTGCCCCCCGATGCGGTCAGCGCCTGCTTATAGGCCGCCTCGTAGCGCCCATCGGGCAGGCTCGCCGGCCCGACCGCCACACTCGCGGCCGCCACGACCAAGGTATAGCCGCGCACGGTGGTATAAGGCCCGCCATTGCCGGTCGCGGTCGCATCGGTCGCGGTGATGGTGAAGCTGTAGCTGCCACCGGCGGTCGGCGTGCCGCTCAACGCGCCATTGGTGGCAAGGCCGATCCCCGCCGGCAACGCACCGGCGGTGACGGCATAGCTATACGGTGCCGTCCCACCAGTCGCGGTCACTGCTTGGCTATAAGCCGCCCCGACCGTCGCATTGGCCAGCGCCGCCGGATCGAGCGCCAATGCCGGCGCCGCAATGCTGAGCGTGTAGCTGCGCGTTGCACGATACGGACCCGAACCGGTCGAACTGTCGGTCGCGGTGATGCTGAAGGTGAAGCTGCCCGACTGCGTCGGCGTCCCCGCCAGCATGCCATTGCTCGACAGCGTCACCCCTGTCGGCAACGCCCCTGCCGTGACAGCATAGCTGTAGGGTGCGGTACCACCCGTAGCCGATAACGCCTCGCTATAGGCCGCACCCGACACCCCCGCCGGCAGGCTGGCCTGACCGAACGCCACCGTCGCGGTCGCAACGTTCAACGTATAGCTGCGGCTTGCGGTGTATGGTCCGCCATTGCTGGCCACGGTCGCATCGGTCGCGGTCACGGTGAAGGTGTAGCTACCGCCGGCCGTCGGCGTACCACTCAGCGTACCGTTAGTGCTGAGCGTCACACCGGTCGGCAACGTACCAGTGGTCACCGCATAGCTATACGGCGCAGTACCGCCGCTCGCCGTCAGCGCCTGGCTGTAAGCCGCACCGACCGTCGCATTGGCCAAAGCCGCCGGATCGAGCGTCAGCGCTGGTGCGGCGATGCTGAGCGTATAGCTGCGCGTTGCGCTATATGGCCCAGAGCCCGTCGAGCTGTCGGTCGCGGTGACGCTGAAATGGAAACTTCCCGACTGGGTCGGCGTCCCCGCCAGCATACCATTGCTCGACAACGTCACCCCTGCCGGCAAGGCCCCTGCCGTGACGGCATAGCTGTACGGCGCAGTGCCGCCGCTCGCCGACAGCGTCTGGCTATAGGCCGTGCCCGACGCACCCGCCGGCACATTCGTCGGTGCCAGCGCCACGGTCGCGGTCGCCACGGTCAGCGTATAGTTGCGCGCGATCGTATAGGGCCCGCCATTGGCGGTGGCTGTCGCGTCGGTCACCGTGACCGTGAAGCTGTAGCTGCCGCCAGCTGTCGGCGTACCACGCAACGTACCGTTGGTGCCGAGCGTCACACCGGTCGGCAACGTGCCGACGGTGACCGCATAGCTATACGGCGCGGTTCCACCACTTGCCGTCAGCGAGGCGCTATAAGCCGAACCAACCGTCGCATTGGTCAGCGCCGCTGGGGCCAGCGTCAGCGTCGGCGCGGCTATGCTAAGGGTATAGCTGCGCGTCGCGCTGTACGGCCCCGAACCGGTCGAGCTGTCGGTTGCGGTCACACTGAAGACGAAACTCCCCGACTGGGTCGGCGTGCCCGAGAGCGTCCCGCTGCTCGACAGCGTCACACCCGCCGGTAGCGCACCTGCCGTCACGGCGTAGGCGTAGGGCGCGGTGCCGCCAGTCGCCGACAGCGTCTCGCTATAGGTTGCGCCCGACACCCCCGCCGGCAGGCTGGCCTGACCGAACGCCACCGTCGCGGCCGCCACCGTCAGCATATAGCCACGGCTGGCCGTGTAAGGTCCACCATTGGCGGTGGCTGTCGCATCGGTCACCGTGACCGTGAAGCTGTAGCTGCCGCCAGAGGTCGGCGTGCCGCTCAGGGTACCATTGGTACCGAGCGTGACACCTGCCGGCAGCGTGCCGGCGCTAATCGCGTAGCTGTACGGCGCGGTGCCGCCGCTCGCCGTCAGCGCTTGGCTATACGCCGTACCAACCGTCGCATTGGCCAGGGTGGCCGGAGCCAGGGTCAGCGCCGGCGCGGCGATAACCAGCGTATAGCTGCGAGTCGCGCTGTACGGCCCCGAGCCGGTCGAACTGTCGGTCGCCGTGATGCTGAAGGTGAAGCTGCCCGACTGGGTCGGTGTACCCGCCAGTGCACCGCTGCTCGACAATGTCACACCCGTCGGCAAGGCCCCTGCGGTCACCGCATAGCTGTACGGCGCGTTGCCACCCGTAGCGGACAGCGTCTCGCTATAGGCCATGCCCGACGCCCCCGCTGGCAAGCTCGCTGGAGCCAGCGTCACCGTCGCGGTCGCCACCGTCAGCGTATAGGCGCGCTCGCCGGTGAAGCCTGCCGCATTCGTCGCGCGCAGCGTGAAGGCGAAGCTGCCGCCGGCGGTCGGCGTGCCGGCAAGGCGGCCGTCACTGGTCAGCGTTACGCCCGCCGGCAGGGCGCCGGTCACCACCGTATAGCTATAACGATCGCCCGCGCCGCTGGCGGCGAGCGTCTGGTCGTACGCCTGACCGACGCTCGCGGGCGGCAGGGTCGACGGAGTCACCACGATGGTCGGCGCGGCAACGGTGATGGCGTACAGCCCTTCGACGGAGAACGCCCCGCTGTCGGTCGCGCCGATGCGGACGTCGAACGTCCCCGCCGCGCTTGGCGTGCCCGAGATCACACCGCCGGATGCCAGCGTCAGCCCGGGCGGCAGGGCTCCGCCCACGACGCTGTAGCTGTACGGCGCGATGCCGCCGCTGGTGGTGATGGTCTGCGTATAAGCCATACCGCCGGTCGCGGCGGGCAGCGCGGTCGAGGTGGTCGTGTTCGCGGCGGGCGACAGCGTCAGCACCGGCGGCTGGACGCTGGTCGTATAGTTGGCCTGGCCGACAAAGGGCGCGCTGCTGCCGCTCGCACTGTCCGTCGCGGTGATCGTATAGGTGAAGCTCCCCGCCGCGCTCGGCGTACCCGACAGCGTGCCGTCGTTCGCCAGCGTCAGCCCGGTGGGCAGCGCGCCGGCGGTCACTGCGAAGCTGTACGGCGCGGTGCCGCCGCTGGCGGTGAAGCGCTGGCTATAGGCGATGCCGACCTGCGGCGTGGGCACGGTGGCGGGGCTGACGGTGATCGTCGGCGCGCCGATGGCGATGCTTTGCTGCACGGCGGGAGCGGGGTCGAAGCTCGTGTCGCCCGCCTGGCTGGCGGTGATCACGCAGGTACCGACCTGATCGAAGCGCACGCTGTTGCCCGTGATCGAGCAGATGGCGCGCGCGCCCGTATCGATGGCGATCGCCGGGGTCAGCCCCGAGCTGGCACTCGCGGCGACGAGATAGGTCCCGCCGACGATCGCGCCGGCCGGCGGGGTCGAGGTGAAGCGCACGGTCTGCGCGCCCCGCCCGATCGTGATGGTGAAGGCCTGCGACTGACGCACCGGCGGACTGCCGCCGGTCGAGTCTTCGGCCGTGACGGTGAAAGCGAAATTGCCGGCGCTTGCCGGCTCGCCCGACAGGGTGCCGCTGGCCGCCAGCGTCAGGCCGGTGGGCAAGGCGCCCGCCGTCACCGCGTAGCTATAGGGCGCGGTGCCGCCGGTCGTGGTCAGGGTGGCGGTATAGGGCGTGCCCACAGTCCCGCTCGCAGGCGGCGCGGCGATGGTCAGCGTCGGGTCGCCGATCGTCACGGTCACCGTCGCGGGCGCGGAGGTGCTGACCCCGTTGCTGGCGGTGAAGGTGAAGCTGTCGGTGCCCCGCACGCCGGCGGCGGGCGTATAGGTCAGGTTCGGCGCCGTGCCGCTCAGCGTGCCTCGGGCCGGCGCGGCGGTGATCGCATAGCTCAGCGGGCGCGCGGGCGTATTGGCGTCGGTGCCCGCCAGGACGATGCTTCGCGCGGTCTGGAACGCGGTCGACACGGTCTGCGCGGTCGCGGTCGGTGCGCCGATATAGGTGAAGCTGCCATTGGTCGCGCTGACGCCGGCCGTGTTGGTAACCTGCACCGTCGCGGGTCCTGCGGTGCCCGTCGGGGTGACGGCGGTCAGGCGGGTGGCGCTGGCCACCGAGACGCCGGTCGCGGGCGTGCCGCCTACCGTCACGCTGGCATCGCTGGTGAAGTTGTTGCCGGTGACGGTGATCGTCGTGCCGCCCGCCGTGCCGCCCTCGGCCGGGGTCACCGCGCTGACCGTAGGGAGCGCGACGATGGTGAAGCTGTTGGTTGCGGGCGACGAGGCATTACCCGCCGCGTCGGTCGCGGTGACCGAGACCGTGTTGGACCCCAGCGGCAGATCGGCCCCCGGCGCATAGCTGTACGTGCCGCCCGCCGTCGCGGAGGTCGTGCCGGCCGCCGCCCCGTTGATCCGGATCGCGAGGCTGGCATTGCTTTCCGCCGTGCCGGTGATCGCCGGCCGCCGATTGGCCAGCGTCGCGCCATTGGCGGGGGCAGTGATGACCGGCGCGGCGGGCGCGACCGTGTCGATGGCGAAGGCATTGGTGTTCGAGGGTGCCGACGCCACCCCCAAGGCCGAGGCGACCGCATAGACGCTGTGCGATCCTTGGCCCAGCGCGCTCGCCACGGTGTAGGTGAAATTGCCGCCCGAAACGCTCGCGTTGCCGTTGAGCGTACCGTCGATGAAGACCTCGACCGTCGTGCCGCTCGCGGTGACGCCGGTCACGATCGGCGTCGCCGTATTGAGCGTCGATCCATTGGCCGGGCTGGTCAGCACGGGCGCGGCCGGCGCGGGCGGCCCCGCCACGGTGATCGTCACCGTCGCGGCGCTGGAGGTCGCGAGACCGTTGGAGACGGTGAAGGTGAAGCTGTCCGTCCCGATATAATTGGCGGCCGGCGTATAGGTGAGGTTGGGCAAGGTACCGCTCAGCGTGCCATGTGTCGGCGGGGTGCCGATAGCATAGGTCAGCGTCCGGGCCGGTGTGTTCGGGTCGCTGCCCGTCAGCGTCACGGCGGTCGCGGTGTTGAAGGTGGCGGTCACGCTGCGCGCGTTGGCGGTCGGCGCCTGGATGGCGGTCAGGGTCGCGGCGCTGCTGGTCGCGCTGCCCTGGCTGTTGGTGAAGACCGCGCGGTACTGGCGGCCATTGTCGCCCGCTGTAGTCGCGGGGGTGGTATAGGTAGCGGCGGTCGCGCCGGCGATATTGGTGAAGCTGGCACCACTGTCGCTCGACACTTGCCACTGGACGCTGGGCGACGGACTGCCCGAGGCGCCGGCGGTGAAGCTGGCGGTCGCGCCGACCGCGACCGTCTGGCTCGCCGGCTGCGTGGTCACGGCGGGCGGGTTGAGCACGACATAGCTATAGCCGTTCGCCAGCGTGGCGGTGCCGCCCGGCGTGGTGACCGCGACGGACGTTGCACCGGCGCCGCCCGCAGGGGTCACCGCCGTGATCTGGGTATCGCCGGTGACGGTGAAGCTCGTCGCCGCATTGCCGCCAAAGGTCACCGCGCTCGCGCCGGTCAGGCCGGTGCCGGTGATCGTCACGCTGGTGCCGCCGGCGGTCGATCCCGAACTTGGCGTCGCGCTCGTGATCGTCGGTGCCGCGATATAGCTATATTGCGAGGCCGGGCCAGTCGCGCTCGTCACGCTGCCGGTGGTGACCAGCACGTCATAGGTGCCCGCCGCCTTGGCCGGCAAGGTCGCGCTGAGTTGGGTCGCACTGACATAGCTGACGCCGGTCGCGGCGGTGCCACCGACCGAAACGGTTGCGGTGGGTGTGAAATTGGTGCCGGTGATCGTCACGGCGCGTGACGCATTGGCCGGCCCCGAGGTCACGCTCAGCGCGGTCACGGTCGGCGCGGCATAGGTGTAGTTGACGCTGCCGGTACTTGTTTGGCCGGTGGTGGTGTCGGTCACGCCAACCGCCACGGTGCCGGCCCCCGCCGGCGCGGTCGCGGTCAGCGTCGTCGCGCTGGCATAGGTCGCCGGGACCGTCGTCGCGCCGAAGCTGGCGCTATAGCTGTTGCCGCTGACGAAGTCGGTGCCGGTGATCGTCACCGGCGTGCCGCCCCCGCTCGACCCGCCGGTCGGCGAGATCGCGCTGATCGTCGGTGCGGCGACATAGCGATACTGGTTGCCCGCCCCGGTCGCCGAGGTGCCGCCCGGAGTGGTGACCGTCACATTGACGGTGCCCGATCCGGCGGGCGCGGTCGCGGTGATCTGCGTCGCGCTGTTGACGGTGAAGCTGGCCGCCGGACTGCCGCCGAAACTGACGGCGGTCGCGCCCGTGAAACCGGTGCCGGTCACGGTCACGCTGTTGCCGCCCGCCGCACCGCCCGAGGCGGGGGCGACCGACGTCACGCTCGGCGCGGCAATGTAGGTATAGCTGTTGAACACCGCCGAAGCGGCTCCGTTCTTCAGCACCGCGACACCGACGGGGCCCGCCGCATGCGCGGGCGCGGCCACGGTGATCTGCGTGTCCGATGTCGGGGTGACGGATACGAGGCTGGTGTCGAACCGTACCTGATCGACGCCGGTGAAGTTGCTGCCGTTGATGGTGATCGAGGTCCCCCCGGCCGCCGGGCCGGAGGTCGGCGCGATGCTGGAGATCGCCGGGGGCGGCGTACCGACGCAAGTGGCGGTCATGGTGAACGAACCGGTGTCGGCGGTCGAACCGCGCTGAATCCGCGCGAGGATCGCGTTGGTCCCTGCGTCCGTCGTCAAGGTTTGCGTTATGGTCCCGACCGAGGCGAGCAAAATGCCGGGCGCGCTTGTAGCCGATCCGGGCGTGGTGTTGGAAACCGGGAAAAACGCCCGAAAGCTGCTTCCCGACACACTGATCGTCCGCACGGTGAACGTGATCTGCTCGTTCGCGTCGAAATCATACAGCGTCGGACTGAAACCGGCATAGGTGGCCTGATAGGTGCCGGTGGTCGCAGTATAGGATGCGGATCGGATACCCGAGGCGGTGGCAGCAATGCCGGCAGTACGGCCCGCAGGGCTAGGCGCAGCCGTGGTCGAACTGAAGTTGGCGGAGTAATTCAGTTCGCCATTATTGATCGCCGTGCAAGCCGCGCTCTCCGCAGCCGCCGCACAGGGCATCGCCGCGATGGCAAGCGCCGACAGCGCGATCATCGGTCGCACGACCCCGCATGAGGGACGCGATGCGACATCCGCGCGCGCAGCCACGTACAGACCCGTCGACGATGCTTGCGCCGGCACCGTATCTATAATGGTGCCCGCCTTCACGACACGGCCAAGCGCACGAACAAACGCGCCAAACATGATCTATAGCCCCCCGGCTCGCCCCCAAGACATCACCGATCGGTGACGAATGCTTCACCGGACGCCAGAATCAAAATAGAGTCAATATTTTAAAGACCCTAATTCACAAATGAGACAGATCACCGTCCTTTTCCAGGGCAATATTAATATATATCACTCCCAAAATACCGTTTGAAAATTTGTTACGCATCCGATTCATAAGATAATGGTCAGAACAACAGCCCATTTTGGACAATTTATATTTGCCATATAGAACCATTATGGATTTGTTTTACGGTTTCGTCCGGTCAACAATGAGGTGGCGTGCCTCGACATGGCGAAGGGCGCGCTCTCAAGGGAGCGGACATGGAAGCATATATCGGATACGTGATGTTCACCGCAGGCAGCTATGCCCCCTACGGTTGGTCATTATGCCAGGGCCAAATTCTCAACGTCTCACAATATAACGCGGTCTTCGCCCTGCTCGGCGTCACTTATGGTGGCAACGGCAGCACCACGTTCGGGCTGCCTCATCTGGGCGGGCGCGTCCCCGTCGGCACCGGCCAAGCACCGGGGGTCAGCCACAATTATCAGGCGGGCGAAACGGCGGGCACCGAGCAGACCACCATCCTCACCACGCAGATGCCCGCGCACGTCCATGCGTTTCCGGCGCAGCCCGGCATGGCCGTGGTCACCGACAACACGGGTGATGACAGCTCGGCCACGGCTAGCGCCGGTGCACGTCTGGGCAACCTCATCGATCCGAACGCCACCGGTGCCGCGATCTATGTTCCGGCGGGAGTGGGCACCACGACAGTGAATCTGGCCGGCACTCCGGCGGGCACGACCGGGATCGCCGGCGGAAACCAGCCCATGTCGATCATGCAGCCCTATCTGGCGATGAACGCGGTCATCTGCCTGCAGGGCATTTACCCCCCGCGCGATTGACCGACCGGCCGGCACCGTTGCCCTTTGGGACACGGTGCCGGCCACCCAGCGATCAGTTGAACACCGCCTGATAGACGCGGCGGTCGCGCAGCGGCGGGCGCTGGCTGATGAAGATGCTGTGCGGCCCGCCCCGCCCACAGTCGAACTCATAGGCCAGATCGAGCAGTACGACGTTCATCGGCGCCTCGAAGAATAGCGAGAAGGGTTGCCGGAAATCCAGTCCACCCGGCAATCTCGGCGTCGTCTCGACCCGGTCCAGCCGCAACTCGACCGCTTCGGGCAGGGTGTTCACCTTCACCGTCTTGCCCACCCAGGGCAGGAAATCTTCCGGGGTCATCAAGCGCATAAATGGTCCTCTCTCCATGACCATCATCGACGATCGGGATAATCACGGCAAGATGACCCACCAGGATATGAAACCGGATAGGATCACATTCCGTGACGAGTGCCCAGCCGACGCGGCGGTGATCCGTCGCGCCCATGCCAGCCACTGGCGCGCGCCGCCCGGTTTCGACCTTCCCGCCGCCTTGCTCGCTCCCCTGCTCGACCAGCAGCATCGCCTTCAGGAACGCCATATCGCGGCCACCCATCCCGGCGCCGATCGGCGCATGATCATCACCGATGGCGTGGCGGTCGGGCGGATATGCCTGAACCGGGACGCTCGGCCCTGGCAGATCGTCGACTTCGCGCTGGTGGTCGACGCACAGGGTCTCGGGATCGGGCGCGCCGTCTTGAATGCCGTGAAAGACGAAGCCGCCCGTGCCGGTGCCGCGATTCTATTGGAAGTCGCCCGCGACAATGCCCGGGCGCAAGCCTTTTACCATCGGGCAGGGTTCGGGCCCGCTGGCGGAGACAGCGGCACTCATTTCCGACTGATGTGGAGTATCGGATAGACAAATACCAAAGGCGACAGGATCAGGCATCCGCCCTCCGCTTTCCGACTTCGGACACTATGGGTTAGGCCGCGCCTTACGCTGACATCGGTTATGGTGCCGAAGGTGGTGGAGAGGAAGAACGGACCAATGTCTGTCGTGATCCTCGGTGTGGATCTGGGCAAGAAGGCATGCGGCATCGCTGAGGTGAATGCGGGGGGCATGATCGTTACGCGCCGCCGGACGCTGATCGATCATGTGCCGACGCTGCCGCCTCGCGTAACGATACCGGCCTAGCTCAGCCCACCCCCATGCGACGCGCCCAGAACGGCGCGCTGCGCCAGCGGCGTTCCATGCCGTAATAAAGGGCATGGTGACGGCAATAGGCCTGCCAGATGCGGCCCATCCGTGTGGCGTATCGTCCGGTCGCGGCGGCGTCTCCATCGAGAAGGGCAAGCGTGGCCTCCCCAGCCTCCAGTCCCGTCGTCAGGGCGTTGAACAGGCCTTGGGATGATAGAGGGTCCAGGGCGATCGCACTGTCGCCGGCGGCAAGCCAACCCTCACCTGCCGCGCTGCGAGCCACGCTGTTGGCGGCGCACAGCATCGATGGCGTCGCTTGAGATGGGTCGACTTGGCCGATCACATCCTTCAACTCTGGCAACGAGCGGGCTGCCATCAACGGCCCTGTTGTCAGGACGTCACGCATGGCCGCCCCGCCCGAATCGCCATGGAACGCGACGATGCGATCCCCATCCGGCAGCATGGCGGTGTACCACCATCCCTCCGCGCACGCTTCGATATAGGTGGTGGTGTCGGAAGCCTGAGGCTGCGGCACGCGCTGATAGGCGCAGGCCAGCCGGTCCATCACCATGCGCCGCTGGCCATGTTTGCGCATCAGCGAGGTTCGCCGGCCGCTCGCATCGATCAGGCGCCGGGCAAAGACCGACATGCCGTCGTCGAGCGTGACATGCCATCCGTCCTTGAGGCGACGTATGTCCCCGACACAGGCGGCGACGAACGCGGCCCCGCGCACTTTGGCATCCGCGCGCAGATCGGCTTCGAACCGGGCGCGGTCGATCCGCCAGCCCATGCCGTCGGGATCGCGCATCGCATCCAGTTCGGCCGGATCGTCCGAGCCCCAGCGGCTGACCTTGAGCGGCGCGATGCCGTGCCCCGCCGCCGCAAAGCGCTCGAACGCGCCGATCGCCGTCAGCACCCGCCGCGCCGCGCCGGGCAGCGTTTCGCCGATCCGCCAGGCCGGTACCGCCACCCGGTCGATCAGCGCGACACTGGCGAAGGGCGCCAGCGTGCAGGCGGCGGCCGCCCCCGCCGCCCCGGCACCGATGATGACGACATCGACGATAGGCTCGCTCATCGCCGCTGCGGTGGCAGTCCGTTGGGAAAGCGATTGACCAGCGCGATGCCGGACAGATCGACCTCGGTCGCCGACCGCGTGCCGCGCCGCTCGACGGGGCCGGGCCTTGCCGCCGGGGCGACCCGCATCGGCGGTGCCGCCCCCAGAAGGCGCGGCCCGGTCAGCTTCTCCTGCTCGGGGGTGATCAGCCGGGCATAATCCTCGACCTCGATCGTCGCGGGGAATTCCGGATCGCCAGGGCCTTCGCGAACCTCGACGACGCCGAGAAAGTCGAAATGGTGGATCATGTTGTTGATCTGATGCGTGTAGCCGTCCGCGCCCAGCGGTTCGATCCAGGCCTCGCGATTGGCGAACGCCTTGCGCCGTTCCTCCAGGGGGCGGGACTTGTCCATGACGATGTCGTAATTCTCCTTGGTCAGCACCTCGTTGGGCACGCGCGCCGGCCAGAAGGTGGGGACGTAAGGGTCATAAGCGGGGGTGTAGCCCGACCGGCAACTGCTGGTGTCGGTCTGCCACGGGACCGCCATCCACCGCGTGATGCCACCCGGCATCTGGCCACAGAGCGGCCCGTTGGGGATGGTGACGTCATCGGGGGTCAGCACCTCGCTCGGTCGCGGCGCAACCCAGCCTTCGGGCGCATGCTGAAAGCGGAACGGCGCCATGTACATAGTCGCGGTGCGTACCGGCCATGTCATCTCGCAGCCGGGGTGGAACGCATCGGCCAGACAGAATTCCAGTGCCGCGCGGGTCAGCATGTCACCCTGTTCGGCGACCGGCAGATCGTCGATCGCGGCCGGCGGACACTTTTTGGGATCATGGTCGGGGTCGAAATTGCCCTCGGCCCATTGCCACAGCATCGCCATCTGGCAGTCGCTCAGCACCGCATTCTGGCGCGGGCTGGCGACCGGCGGGATGTTCATCGCGTCACCGTATAGCCAAGGCCAGGGCACCGGCGAGTTGGCGTCGGTGTCAAAGTTGCGGAAATTGTTGTAGATGACCCGGCGCTGCTCACGATAGGCCGGACTGGTGCTGCCCAGACGCGCCAGCGCGGTGTCGCTCGTCAGGTCGAACACCCCGTCCCAGCCGAACCCGGCGGCAAAGCCCGCATTGACCCATTGCAGCCCCTCCATCCGCTGAAAGATGGGCAGGATGTCGCGCGCGAAGGATGGCCGGGTCGGGGCAGGCAGCTTGCCTGCCTTGATCGCAACATCGCGCATCAGATCCCACATGGTGCGCACCGATTTGCGCTGCGGCCCGTAATTGGGTGGCGCGACGACGACCCAGGCGGGGATCACCTGGATCTCCTCACCGTCGAGCGTGACCCGGGCGGTCACCGGCCCATCGGAGACATCGTCATACCAGCCTTCGTTATTGGCGAAGGTGATGGCGGCGCTGCCGTCGACGCTCGCCGAGACGCCCTTGCCACCGAGCACCGTCAGCCGCTGCTCGCCATCGGTCGTCGCCTCGCCCAGATAGACGGGGATGTCCATGAACTTGCCCTCGAACGTCTTGGCCTTGACGTTGGCGCCCTTCAGCACCCGCTTCTTGCCCTCGATCGCCAGCGTCGTGCGATCCGCCACGCCCGGATTGCGCAGCGTGGTCGGCGGGGCGTAATTGGCCTCGGGAATGTCGAGCGCGAGCTGGAAGCCGTACCAGGCGGCCTTGTGGTTGGCGAGTTGCACCTGCCATTCGACCGTCGCGCCCGCCTCCTTGCCGGTCAGTTCGCGCACGATCTCACCACGTGCGTTGACGCCGTAGACGCGGAAGCGCGCGGCCTGTCGCTTCAGCCTTTTATGCGCGTCGCGGTAGCTGCCGGCGGGCAGTGGCTGCGGATCGGTGACTTCGGGACCATAGAAATATTCGTCGCTGGTCCCGACCCGCGCGATGCCGATCGCCGGATGGATCACCGCCTGGACGATGCAATTGTCATGCTCGATGGCCGGGGGCGCGGCCGCCGCGACGCGCGGGGTCAGCGGGTCGCTGGTCAACTGACCATTGGCATGCTGGCGCATTGCCGCGCCCGCCGCATAGACGCCGCGCCGGACGACCGCGATCGACGACTGGTCGCTGGGCCGGTTCGCGTGCGGCACGCGCCAGATGTTGAAGGACAGATTCTGGCCATAGTCGGCCTGCCCCGGCGCATCGACTCGCTGGCGCGGGATGACCAGAGTCGCGACCGGGATATAGGGGCTCTCCTCCTCGGGCCAGACGACATTGGCGGCGTCGAGCGGCATGGTCTTTTCGTTGGTACGCCGCTGCACCGACAGGGTGAAGCGATAGTCGCGCTCGGCCAGCCGGTTGATCAGGTCGGTCTTCAGATAGTCGTTGCCGTCGTCGGGCACGTCCTCGGCCGGGGTTTCCGGGTCCAGCCGATATTTCACCAGCTCGTCACCAAGATGGAAGGGCAGGATCGCCCAATAGCGGTTGGTCAGGCACGATCCGCGTGCCGCGTTCATGTCGTTGAGCACCGCGTTGATCGCGGGATGCTTCGCCAGATAGGCGTCGTAATCATGCTGGACGACGCCGGCATAGGTGAACTCGACCATCGTCTTGGCGGTATCGAGGAAGAACCGGTCGATATTCTGCATGATGAGGTCGGCGGTCGCGCCCTCCTCGCCCAGCGCGTTCGGGCCGTCGACGCCGAACAGCTTCAACCCGATCCCGCACATGCTGCCCAGATCGGGATCGGTCGGGCCGGTATCGCTGGAAAAGCGCATCCAGGCCTCCAGCCGCTCATGCGCGAAGAGGCCGACACGCCACGCCTCGGGCATGTCGGCATGACGCTCCAGCCAGCCATGCGCGACGCCGTGCAGCTTGCGAAAGACCGCGCGCTGGGCGGGGGGCGGGTTCAGCTTGGTATCGCGTGCCTGTCCGATATCGACGAACATTTCGGTCAGCCGTTCGGTGGCCTGATCCGGCTTGTCGAAACATTTCGGAGTAGGAAGTTCTTTTTCCATATCTGATTCCCCCACCATGCCGTTTTGCCGGATAGACTGGCCGCGAATGATGTCGCCGGCAAGATAGGTCGAGACAGAATTTTTGTTATGCTAACGTTTTACATCCAAACTGGATGATAAGTTTACTAACATATAATAGATAAGCAATATTATGCATATAGATCCGGAAGCGGACGCGATCGATTATTGCACTGATGTTGCGCAGTGTCATGCTGATCCTAAAAAAATACGAATGATGATCAGTCATCCACCTTGGGGAGATTTGCGATGAGCCATGCGGAAGAGAATTTTCTGAGCGTGCCCGCTCATCTGCTGCTGACCCCCGAAGATCAGGACGGGAAATTCGAGGATTTCATCCGCCTGCCCGTGCTGGGCCAGGGGACGGTCGGCTTCATGATCGCTGAGAAGGCGCCGTTCAGCGTCAGCATCCAGAACAAATGCTGGGGGCGGCCCGCGCTGCGTTGGGATGTCGATTTCAACGGGGTCACGCTGCACGAGCGGATCGACGGCGAATGGCATCAGCGGCCGGTCACGCCGCAGGTCGAGCTGGAACCTGACCTGACCCTAGGCCTCGATCCCGATCCGTGCTGCCCCTATTGGTTCAGCTTCGATCATAACAATCGTCGGCTGCGCTACGGCAAGGGCGAGATGCGGCTGGGTTGCATGATCGCGGAATATCAGCTGGCGGGCAAACCGTCCGACGACGACGAAGACCCCTATGCCTGGCTGCGCGAGGCGCGCCGGGTCGAGGTGACGGCGTCGATCCGCGATTCGGTCGACATCTGGCGCGATCCGGTGGTCGCCGATGTGCCGATGAAGGTCGTCGTTCATGACCGCATGACGATGGACATGATGGCGCAGGGCCAGGCCACCGTGCCGGGCAATCTGACGCCGACCTGCCGCCAGCTCTACGACAATGTCGCCGGCGAGATGTTCCGGCTCGACACGCCCGACTTCCCCGAATTCGCGCAAGCGATCAAGGAAAGCATCGCCGATCCGCAAGGCTGGTGCCATGAAACGCTGGCGCGAAAGGCGGAGGAGTTCGGCACGCCCGATCCCGACAAGACCTATCTGCGCATCACGCTCGGGCAGAATCAGGGCGATTCACCCGGCGTGCCCTTCGTCATGGAAATCTGGCCGGTCGGCCATTACTCACCCATCCACAATCATGGCGGCGCGGAGGCGGTGATCAAGGTGCTGCACGGCGAGATCAATGTCGATCTCTACCGCATGCTGTCACCCTATCATCAGGCCCCCTTCGCGACCGCCGTCTTCGAGAAGGACGATGTCGCGTGGATCTCGTCACGCCTCAATCAGGTCCACAAACTGATCAATCGCGGGGCGCAAGAGCCGTGCATCACGATCCAGTGCTATCTCTATGCCGAGACCAATGAGGTGCACTGGCCCTATTTCGATTATCTGGCCAAGGCGAAGATCGCCAATTTCGATCCCAATTCCGACGACGACTATGTGTCTTTCAAGGAGCGAATGCAGTCCGAATGGCATCGGCGTCACCCCAAATAAGGCGTATCGTGATTCCATCGCACTTCATTAGGTGGTGATCGCGATCCGAAGGCCCGGGCGCGGCCATTCCTCGATCTCCCCGTTCTGATGCAATCGGCGTCTTGCTGTGACGGCAGCCATCGGATCGTGATGCCGCCCTCGACCGAACCGATAAAACCGGCTGCGGGTGGCCATCATTTTGGATGGTTTACAATGGCAATAGGCGTGCAGCTCAATGCGGCGCTTCTCGTTGGGAAAACAGGAAAGCCGCCCGACAGCTTTCCTATGGGCCTGTCGGATAGCGGCATGCGGCAGAAGACATGGCCGCTGCCGAACGCTATGGGCGCAGCATGGCCCGGCTGCTGTTGTTCAACAAACCCTTCGGGGTCTTATCGCAATTCACGGACCGCGGATCGCCAACGGTTCGGTCGACATTGTCGGATTTCATTGCGGTGAAGGGCGTCTATCCCGCCGGGAGGCTCGATCGGGACAGCGAGGGCCTGCTGCTGTTATGCGATGATGGGCGGCTGCAGGCACGAATTGCCGATCCACGCTTCAAGATGCCCAAGACCTATCTCGTGCAGGTTGAAGGCGATCCGCAGGAGCCGGAACTGGAGCGCTTGCGGCAGGGCGTCCAGCTCAAGGATGGCATGACCCTGCCTGCCGATGTCGCTCGTATCGACGAGCCGGACCTGTGGCTGCGCGATCCGCCGATCCGCCAGCGTAAGGCCATCCCCGACAACTGGCTGAAACTCACCATCCGCGAAGGGCGCAACCGGCAAGTGCGTCGCATGACGGCGGCGGTCGGGTTGCCCACCCTGAGGCTCGTCCGCTGGTCGATCGGCGACTGGTCCGTCGCCGGAATCGCGCCGGGCCGGTTCGAGCAGCTCTCTGTATAGCCTGGGCGAGGGTGGCAGCCGCTCCTATGACTGATGACGCAGTCTGGCGGGTGAATGTCGACTGCTGACGGGATTGCGGATCACGGCTGTCTCCGCTGTTGGTTGCCGCCGACCGCAAAAGCTGATTTGGGGCTTCGCTCACTGGGGCTTTGACGCCTTACGTCCGGGTCATACGAAGTCAAATCGGCAGGGTTTTGGATTGCCATGAATTATCGCCACTCCTTCCATGCCGGCAACAGTGCCGATGTCGTGAAGCATAGCCTGCTGATCGCGCTTGTCCGCGCCTTGCAGCAGAAGCCGGGCGCGCTGACCCTGATCGACACCCATGCCGGCTGCGGGCTCTACGACCTTGGCGGCGAGCAGGCTCAACGCACCGGTGAAGCCGCCCAAGGCGTGCTGCGGGCCTTTGCCGACCCGAACCCCTTGCTGGACGACTATCGCGCCGCCGTACGGGCGGTGAATGTCGGGACGGAGCCGCACCTCTACCCCGGCTCGCCACAGTTCCTGGCGCAGCTCCTGCGCCCGCAGGACCTGCTGATCCTCAACGAAAAGCATCCCGAGGACGCCCGTGTTCTGCGCGGTGCGATGCGCGGTACGCCTGCTGCCGTGCATGAGCGCGATGCCTATGAGCTGTGGCCGGCGATGCTTCCGACCCGTACGCCGCGCGGCGTGGTGGTCGTCGACCCGCCGTACGAGCAGACCGACGAGCGCGCCCGCATCACCACCACCCTCGCCGCGGCCCACCGCAAATGGGCGCATGGCGTGACGGTCATCTGGTATCCGCTCAAAGACCGCGCGACGCATCAACGGTGGAAGAACGATTTGCGAAAGCTCGGCATCCCCAAATTCCTGTCGGTGGAGCATTGGCTGTATGATGCCGATCAGCCCGGCATCTATAACGGTGCGGGCCTTTTCATCGTCAATCCGCCCTATGCCTTCACGCAGGCGCTCCCGCCGCTGCTGGAAGCCCTCCGCGCCGCCCTGGCGCCGGAAGGGCATAGGGGTGAGATCACTGCTGATTGGCTGGACGGTTAAAAGTCAGGATCTGTAATTTGCATCCGCTTGGCGGTTGGCCCTTGAGGGTCTCGAGGATCTGTCCGCCCTTGTGGGCCTGAGGGTCGTATCGGTTCACATAAGACCGGACATGGCGTGGCCTCGAAGCGGGCTTGGCAGTCCATCCGATCAGCTCCGCAGATCGTCCGTAGCCGCGTTCCCCGGCGGGCGGCGGGCGAACGCGACCCGGGCTTTCTCGAAGCCGCGCCGCTTCGCGATCTTGAGCGCCTGGGTCTTTAGCGCAAAGGCCTGCCGCGTGCGGATCAGGATCGAGTTCGTAGCCTCGTCGAGGAGCTTGCGGACGGTACCGCCGCCCTGTTTGGTGATCCGCCCCGTCCGTCAAGCTCACCCGACTGGTGCGGACGCGGGGCGAGAGCGAAATAGGCCTCCGCCGTTCGCGATCGCTTGAACCTGCCCGCCTCATCCACGGCAGCGGTGAATGCCGCCAAGGTCTGCACAGCGACGCAGAATGGAACTGTGCGCCGTATCGAACCTCGCCACGTCGTCGCCCGGTCATGCTGGCGGCGTACACATCAGGCCGCCGCGCAATGCCCCCACAGCAAATCAAAAACACAACTGTAATCCTAGGGTCAGGACCATAAAAAGCCGACTGCGATGCCAGCCCGGGAACGGGCCCGTCGGGTAGCCGTTTCTCGTTGCCACCCAACGGGATACGACCTTTGATGCGCACGCTGACTGCTGCCGAGATTGCCACGCTGGCACCCGATACGGGCACGCCGCATCCCGTGCTGGGCGTGATCGAGACCGCCGCGGCGCTCGCCGAACGGCTGGCGAAGAACGACATATTGGCGGTCGAGGCGGATGAGACGCGCGCCGCCGCCGTGGCGCGGACCCTCGCCGCGCTGATACCGACGGCAAGCGTCTGGATGTGTCCCGGCACCGACGCGCTGCCGGGGGACGAGGCCCCCGCCTCTCCCGCCAATGTCGGCCAGCGCGTGTCGGCACTGCGCGGCGTGCGGCGCATGCTAGGCGAGGCGAAGCGCCCGCGCATCGCACTGGTCACCACGGGAGAGGCACTCGCGCGCGCCTATCCGCCCCCTGCCGCTTTCGACGCCGAGCCACCGCAGGTCGCGATCGGCACGCCGTGCGACCTGCCGGCCCTGTTCGAGACGCTGACCGGGCTTGGCTACATCCCCGACGAGCGCGTCGACGAGCCGGGGGAACTGGCGCTCCGCGGCCGCGTGCTCGACGTGTTTCCCACCGATGCCGACCAGCCGCTGCGCATCGAGGTCGAGGACGACAGAGTCGTGTCGATCCGCCACTACGATCCCGCCGACCAGCGCACCACCGCCGAGATCGAGCGGCGCGAATTGGGTCGGGTGGCCGAACCGCCGCTGGGCGAGGATCGCTGTGCGCTGATCGATCATCTGCCCGACGCGACGATCGTCTTGCCCCCCGCGGCGGACGACCGGCGCCGGCGCCTATTGCTGCTGAGCGGTGATGCCGCGCGGCGCGGTGCCCGCCGGGCGGCCCGCGAGGTGATCGACGAGACGGCGTGGAGCGCGCTGATCGCGGCGCGACAGGTCGTGACGATCGACCGCGCCGGCGATCCGCCGCCCCGCTTCGTCGAGCAAGCGGCACCGATGCGCGGCCTCGCCAAGCTGGGCAAGGCGGCGATCGAGGCGGGCGAGCGCGTGGTCCTGATCGGCAGCGAGCGCGACCTACGCTTCCTCACCCGCCGGGTCGAAAAGGCGCTGGCGACCGAAGCGACCCCGGCCGCCGACTGGTCGGTGGTGCGCAAGCGATCGGCGGGGCCGCTGCTGACGCTCGCCGCGCCCGCCGATCGCGGCTTTCGGACGAAGCGCCTGCTCGCCATCGCCGCTGCGGACCTGATCGGCAGCCGTGCCGACCGATCCGACGGCGTCGTGGCGCATGTCGAGCCCGCGCTGCTGCAATCCGCCGAGATTCGCGTCGGCGACACCGTAATCCATGAGGATCATGGTATCGGCACCGTCGCGGGGCTGGAACGGCTGGCGCGGGACGATACGACCGCGGGCGGCGACGCGATCAAGCTGACCTATGCGCGCGACGCGGTGCGGCTGGTGCCCGTAGCTGACGCCGACCGCCTGTGGCGCTATGGCGCGGAGGACGATGCGGTCACGCTCGACACGCTGGACGGCAAGAGCTGGCAGGAGCGGCGTGCCGGCATCGATGCCGCCATCGCCGAAACCGCGCGCGGGCTGACCGAGCTTGCCCAAGCGCGTGGCGACCGCACCGCGCCGGTGCTTGACCCCGAACCCGCCGCCTATGAGCGCTTCGCGGCGGGCTTTCCCTTCTCGGAAACGCCCGACCAGCGCGCCGCGATCGAGGCGGTGCGCAGCGACCTGGCCTCCGGACGGCCGATGGACCGGCTGGTGATCGGCGATGTCGGCTATGGCAAGACCGAGGTCGCGCTGCGGGCCGCCGCCATCGCCGCGCTGTCGGGCAAGCAGGTGGCGATCGCCGCGCCGACGACGGTGCTCGCCCGCCAGCATCTCGACAGCTTCACCCAGCGCTTCGCTGACACGGGGATCGCGGTCGCTGGCCTGTCGCGCTTGTCGACCGCTGCCGAGGCGCGCCGGGTCAAGGCAGGACTGAAGGACGGCAGCATCCAAATCGTCATCGGCACCGGCGCGGTCGCGGGCAAGGGCGTCGCCTACGCCGACCTGGCGCTGGTCATCGTCGACGAGGAGCAGCGTTTCGGCGCGGCGGACAAGGCGAAGTTACAGGCACTTTCGGCGGGCCATGTGCTCAGCCTGTCGGCGACGCCGATCCCGCGCACCTTGCAGGCGGCGCTGGTCGGGCTGCGTCAGTTGTCGGTGATCGCGACGCCCCCGGCCCGCCGCCAGCCGATCCGTACCGCCGTGTCCGCCTTCGCGCCCGAGATGCTGCGCGCGGCGTTGCTGCGCGAACGCTCACGCGGCGGGCAGAGCTTCGTCGTGGTGCCCCGCATTGCCGACATGGCACCCCTCGCCGCGCAGCTGGCTGAGCTGGTCCCCGAACTGGAATTGTTGCAGGCGCATGGCAAGATGCCGGCGGCCGAGATCGACGAGGCGATGGTGCGCTTCGGTCGCGGCGACGGCGACGTGCTGCTCGCGACCAACATCATCGAGGCAGGACTGGACGTGCCGCGCGCCAACACCATGGCGATCGTCCATGCCGATCGCTTCGGCCTCGCCCAATTGCACCAGTTGCGTGGGCGGGTCGGGCGCGGGCATCGCCGGGGCCAGGTGCTGTTGTTCACCAAGGGCGAGGACGCCATCGCGCCCAGGACGCTCAAGCGATTGCGCACGCTGGAGGCATTCGACCGGCTCGGCGCGGGCTTTGCGATCAGCGGCCGCGATCTCGACATGCGCGGCGCGGGCGACCTGCTGGGACAGACGCAGGCGGGGCATATGCGGCTGATCGGTGTGGAACTGTATCAGCAACTGCTCGAAGGCGCGCTGCGCACCGCACGGGGCGAGACGGTGGAGCGCTGGACGCCCGAGCTGTACCTCGGCATCGATGGCTGGCTGCCCGCCGACTGGATCCAGGACGAGGATGTGCGGCTGTCGCTTTATGCGCGGCTCGCCCGGCTGCGCGATATCGACGATGTCGATGGCTTCGAGGAGGAGTTACGCGACCGGTTCGGCGCGTTGCCGCGCGCGGCGGAGCGGCTGATGACGATCACGCGGGTGCGCGAACTGGCGCGCGGCCACGGTATCGCGCGGATCGACGCCGGCCCCGCCGCGATCGCCCTGACGCCGCGGCCGGACAGCGCGGCGGGTGAGGCGATTGAGGGGCTGACCGAAAAGAACGGGCGGCTGATCCTGAGCGAACGGATCGAGGATGCGAGCGAGCGGTTGGCGCGTCTGGCAGCGCTGTTGGAGCATTAAGGCGGACGGCGTCCTGCGCCGGAACGATCGCCGGAACGATCACAGGGAAGTCCTGCCGCGGGTCGACTATATCCTGACGCAGCTTGGACAGAGCTTCGCCCGGGCGCTCGAGCCGCTATGCCAGTGGGGCACCGAGAACATGGCGGAAATGCAGAAGCTCTTCGCCGGTCGAGATGGCTGGGGACGCGGGCGTGGTTGACTGCCAAGCTGCTGGTTCTGAATTTATGTATGTCTTGCGGACCGTCGCTGGGTAATCCAACCCATTTCAGCCATTCAGGTGGACAAAAGCGTCAGCCGAAACCGGCCTTTCATTCACGTCGCTAGGCGGATCGCTCTGACGGTGTCTAAACGGCGCTCGGAGTGACCGAGATCGGAAACCTTCCCGGCATGCTACTATCAACAGTTCCGCAAGCGTTGCGGTTCCTCGTTAAGCGGCCAGTTGTCCCAAAAACGAAGGTTGAACGAGATAGTTCGGACAACATTCATCGTCTCAAAGTGGCTGTAGAGCCTGAATAGATCGCATTACACGGAGCGACAGCGCGATGAACTTTTGTCAGTCTGACTTTACCGGCAGGAGAATGCGGAACAGCGATTGCTTGGCGACCCTTTGATAAATGGCATCGCCACCATGCGCTCGGGCGATGGCTTGAACGACGGAAAGGCCGAGTCCCGATCCGCCGGGATTTCCTGTACCGCGTACGAACTGGCGAAAAGCGCTTTTCTCAAACTCGGGTGGCAACCCCGGCCCCTTGTCTGCCACGGTGATGACCGCCTCATTTTTCGTGAATTCGACTGCGATCCCCAAGGTACAAGGCGACGCATGGCGACGGGCATTATCAACGAGTGCGATCACCGCCTGTCGGATGCGTGCCGCATCGGCCCGCACGGCCCCGGTCTCCAACGTCATCTCCAGTTCGAAACCCGCTGGCGACAGCATGGATGACAGGATCGGCCGCATGTCGTCCATCTCGGCAGCAAGATCGACATTCGCCATCTCCAGCTCCAGTCGCCCGCTCTCGGCCAGGCTGACGCTGCGCAAATCCTCGACCAACCGGGTCAGACCCTCGACCTGTTTCACCAGGCCGACGACCAGTTCGTCGTCGAGCGGAAAGACGCCGTCCTTGGCGCCCTGGAGCCGCCCCCGCAGGATGGTCAGGGGGGTCCGCAGCTCATGGGCGATCTGCGCGTTCCAAAGCTTCACATCGTCCGACATACGTTGCAGGCGGTCGGCCATCGCGTTGAAATCAGCGATCAAAACGGCCGCCTCGCCATGCGCGCCGCGTACCGGCGCGATACGTGTCGTCAGATCGCCCTCGGCGATTTGACGGGCCGCCGCTCCCACCGCTCCAAGCGGATGTACGATCCACCGTGCCAGCCGCACCGCGACCGCCAGCGCCAGCGCCACCCCGATCACGCACGCCGCCAATGTGATGCCAACATCCAACCCGGTCGTATCCGCCACACCCGGCGGCAACGGGGCGACAAGGCGCAGGCGCTCCAGCACAGCATAGACGATATAGAAGGCCGCTGTGCTGACCACGACCGCCACGAAGGCGAGCGCCGCCATCGCGACCGACAATTGCCGGGTCAGACTGATCCGGTTCTTCATCCACGCGACCATAGCCGGTATCCGACGCCGCGCACCCCCTCGGGCATGTCCGGAACCCCTGCCTGTTCGAGCTTGCGGCGCAGTTTGCTCACATGGCTGTCGACTGTTCGGTCGAGTGCATCCGATCCCGGCAGACAGGCGTCGAGCAGCTCGCTGCGGCTGAACACCCGGCTCGGTGTACGCGCCATATGAGCGAGCAGGCGGAATTCGGTCAGGGTCAGCGCCACCTCGCCGCGTTCCGTACGGACCATATGCGCGGTCGTGTCGATCTCGACCGGGCCAACCCGCAGCACGCCGTTCGCGCCCTCGCCGCCCGTCCGGCGCAGCACCGCCTTGACTCGCGCGACCACCTCGACCGGGTTGAACGGCTTGACGACATAATCGTCGGCCCCGATGCGCAGCGCCTGGAGCTTGTCGATGTCTTGGTCCAGCGCGGTGGTGACGACCACCGGCGTATGGCCCCGCCGCCGCACTTCGGACAATACCCCCCAGCCGTCGATCAGCGGCATCGAGATGTCGAGCAGCAGGATATCCGGCTTCAGCGCAAGATGCAGGTCGAGCGCGGTACGGCCGTCGCCGGCATGGACGGTCCGGAACCCCTCGCGTTCCAGATAGGCGCGGATGATCTCGGCGATGTCGCGGTCGTCCTCGGCGATCAGCGCGAGCGGGTTCATACGGCGGATCCACTGGGCATGACGCCGTTCCTATCAGCGTGACCCGGCACGCCGCCAGCCCGGCTCCACACAGTCTCCACACAATATCGACACATGCGCAACGGCCCGCGCGGATAGGCGACGGCATGATGAGTCGATCTCTCGTGAACCGCACACTGCCAGCCCTGCCGATTATTCTGATGATGGCGGCCTCGCTCAGCAGTTGTTCCGCCGAAGCGCCCGCCGCCCCGGCGGATCCGGTGACGGTGCTCACCATGCGTGTCGCACCGACCGAGGTCACCGCTGCCGACGAACTGCCGGGGCGTGTCGTGGCGTTCCGAACCGCCGAGATTCGCCCCCAGGTGGGCGGCATCGTCCAGCGCCGATTGTTCGAACAGGGCGCGGCGGTGCGCGCCGGGCAGATGCTGTTCCAGATCAGCCCCGCCCCCTTCCGCGCCGATGCTGACACCGCGCAGGCAACCGTGCAAAAGGCCGGCGCCGCCTATGCCCGCGCCCGCGCACAGGCCGACCGGCTGAAGCCGCTGGTCGCCGCCGATGCGATCAGCCGTCAAAGCTATGACGACGCGGTCGCCGCACGCGAGCAGGCTGCCGCCGAACTGGCCGAAGCGCGCGCCAACTTGCGGCGCCGCCGGATCGACCTGGGCTTCTCGCGTGTGACCGCACCGATCACCGGGCGGATCGGACCGGCGAATGTGACCGAGGGGGCGTTGGTGACGGCGGCCGACGCCACGCCGCTGGCGACGATCCAGCAGATCGACCGGGTCTATGTCGATGTCCGCCAGCCCGCCGAACGCTATGCCGAATTGCGCGCGCAGGGTGCGGCGGCGGGGCCGGTCGAGATTTTCAGCGCCTCGGGGCGGAGCCATCCGGTGCAGGGACATATCCTGTTTTCGGGGATCGCGGTCGATCCAGGCACGGGCGATGCGCTGGTGCGGGTCGAGGTGCCCAATCCCGGCGAACGGCTGCTGCCCGGCATGTTCGTCCGCGCCCGTCTGCCCCGTGCGAGGATGCCCGCTGCGCTGACCGTACCGCAACAGGCCGTGACCCGCGCGGGCGACGGCTCACCCCAGGTCAGCGTGGTCGGCGGGCAAGACCGGGTGCATATCCGCCGCGTCACGCTCGGTCCGCTCGTCGGTGGCCGCTATGTCATCCAGTCGGGACTGCGCGCTGGCGAAACCGTGATCGTCGAAGGGCAGGACCGCGTTCAGTCCGGCACGCCGGTCAACCAGCGCCCCTGGCATGGCGGCGCGGCGGGCTGAGCCATGGCGCAATTCTTCATCAACCGCCCCATCTTCGCCTGGGTGATCGCCATCGCGATCGTCCTGATGGGCATCATCGCGATCCCGCAAATGCCGGTCGCGCGCTTCCCCAGCGTCGCGCCGCCTACCGTCAGCATCTACGCCAGCTATCCCGGTGCCACGCCGCAGACGCTGAACGACAGCGTCGTCTCGCTGGTGCAGCGCGAACTGTCGAGCGTGAAGAACCTGCTCTATTTCGAGAGTTCGGCCGACACCTCGGGCTCGGCGACGATCACCGCGACCTTTCGCCCGGGTACCAACCCGGAGATGGCGCAGGTCGATGTGCAGAACCGGCTGAAGACGATCGAGCCGCGCCTGCCACAGGTCGTGCGCCAGACCGGCGTCACGGTCGAGTCCGCCTCCTCGGGCTTTCTGATGATCGTCAGCCTGTTGTCCGATGGGCGGCAGGACGAGGTCGAACTGTCCGATTACATGTCCCGCACCATCGTCGACGAGCTGAAGCGCATCCCCGGCGTCGGGCGCGTCCAGAACTTCTCGGCCGAGCGTGCGATGCGCATCTGGATCGATCCGGCCAAGCTGGCGGGATACGGCCTGACCGCCACCGACGTGACGGCCGCGATCGCCGAGCAGAATGTTCAGATCGCCCCCGGTTCCCTGGGGGCCGAGCCGACCGCGGGTGGCCAGCGCGTCCTGGTCCCGCTGACCGCCGATGGACAGCTCAAGACGCCCGAGGATTTCGCCGCCATCATCCTGAAGGCCAATACCGACGGATCGAGTGTCACGCTGGACAAGGTCGCGCGGATCGAACTGGGGCGGCAGAGCTTCGGCAACGACACGCGCGAGAATGGCAAGTTCGCCGCCTCGGTCGGCATCCAGCTAACCCCCGGCGCCAATGCCGTCGCCGCGTCGAAAGCCGTGCGTGCGCGCATGACCGAGCTCGCCCATTCGCTGCCGCCGGGCATGAGCTGGTCCGCGCCGTTCGACACCGCCCCGTTCGTCCGCATTTCGATCGAGAAGGTGCTGCACACGCTGGCCGAGGCGATGCTGCTTGTCTTCCTCGTGATGTACCTGTTCCTGCAAAAGGTCCGCTACACGTTGATCCCCGCCATCGTCGCGCCGATCGCGCTGCTCGGCACGATCGCGGTCATGCTGGCGACGGGCTATTCGATCAACGTGCTGACCATGTTCGGTATGGTGCTGGCGATCGGCATCATCGTCGATGACGCGATCGTCGTCGTCGAGAATGTCGAACGGCTGATGCACGAGGAGAAGCTGTCGCCCGCCGACGCCACGCGCAAGGCGATGCAGGAGATCACGCCCGCGATCATCGGCATCACCTTGGTCCTGTCGGCGGTGTTCATCCCCATGGCGCTGGCGGCCGGGTCGGTCGGCACCATCTATCGCCAATTCTCGATGGCGATGGCGGTATCGATCCTGTTCTCCGCCTTCCTCGCGCTCACCCTGACCCCCGCGCTGTGTGCGACCCTGCTCAAGCCGCTGGACGAGGGGCAGCCCAAGAACCGCTTCTTCACCTGGATCGATCACCAGTTCGACCGGGCGACACGCGGCTATCAGGGCTGGGTCGCAACGCTTCTGAAGGCGAGCGGGCGGATGATGCTGGTCTTCGCCGCGATCGTCGGGATGCTCGCCATCGCCTTCGTCAACCTGCCGTCATCCTTCATGCCGGAGGAGGATCAGGGCTATTTCATGACCAGCTTCCAGCTACCCGCCGATGCCACCGCCGCCCGCACGCTGGCGGCCGTCAAGGCCCTCGAGAAGCATATGACGACCCGCCCCGGTGTCGATACGACGGAATCGATCCTGGGCTTCGGCTTCTCCGGGTCCGGCCCCAATGCGGCGATGGTCTATACGATTCTGAAAGACTGGAAGGATCGCGGCGGCACCAATGTCGCCAAGGAAGTCGCCGCCGCCGATGCCGCAATGGCCAGGGACGTCCATGAGGGTCAGGTGATGAACGTCATGCCGCCCGCGATCGACGAACTGGGCACCTCGTCGGGCTTCGCGCTCCGGCTGGAGGACCGGGCGGGCAAGGGACGCCATGCGCTGTTCACCGCGCGCGACATGCTGGTCGCCTATGCGCAGCGCAGCGCCAAGCTGACCGGCGTCTATGCCGAGGGCCTCCCCTCCGGCACCAGCGTGCGGCTGGACATCGACCGGGTGAAGGCGCGCGCGCTCGGCGTGTCGTTCACCGCGATCAGCGACATGATCGGCACGGCGCTGGGCAGCAGTTACGTCAACGACTTCCCCAACAGGGGGCGGTTGCAACAGGTGATCGTGCAGGCCGAGCCGGCGCACCGCATGAACCTGGACGATGTGATGAAACTGCGCGTGAAGAACACAGGCGGAGGCACGGTGGCACTGGCCGAACTGGTGACGCCGGTGTGGAGCAACAGCCCGCTTCAGCTATCGACCTATAATGGTTATCCATCGGTCAGCATCACCGGCAGCGCCGCGCCCGGCGTTTCGAGCGGCGAGGCGATGCGCGAGATGGAACGGCTGGCCGCCGAACTGCCGCCCGGCTTCGGCATCGAATGGACCGGCCAGTCGCGGCAGGAGCGCGAGGCGGGGGCGCAGGCGCCGATGCTGCTGGCGCTGTCGATGCTGGTCGTGTTCCTGGTGCTGGCCGCGCTTTACGAAAGCTGGTCGATCCCGATGGCAGTCATGCTGGTCGTGCCACTGGGACTGATCGGCGCGGTGTCGGCCGTGATGCTGCGCGGCATGTCGAACGACATCTTTTTCAAGGTCGGCCTCATCACCATCATCGGACTCAGCGCCAAGAATGCGATCCTGATCGTCGAATTCGCCAAGCAATATCGTGAGGCGGGAAGAAGCTTGATCGACGCGGCCATCGCCGCCGCCCGCGTGCGCCTTCGCCCGATCGTGATGACCAGCCTGGCGTTCACGCTGGGCGTTGTACCGCTGATGCTGGCGGGCGGGGCAAGCGCGGAGACGCAGCACGCGATCGGGACGGGCGTGTTCGGGGGCATGATTACCGGCACCGTACTGGCGCTGATCTTCGTGCCGACCTTCTTCGTGGTGGTTGTGGGCTTGGCCGAACGCTGGCGCGCGCCCCGGGTGAAGGAGGCATGACGATGCGATGTCTGCCCCTCACCCTGTTACTGGCGACCACGGCCTGTTCGATGACCCCCCGGCTCACCTTGCCGACACCGCCGGTCGCCGAGGCCTATCCGATCGCGAGCGGCGCAGAAGCCTTGCCCGAATGGCGCGGCATGTTCGGCGATCCTCGGCTGCAAAGCCTGATCGCGCTGTCGCTCGACGCCAATCGCGACCTGCGCATCGCCGCGCTGAATGCGGAAGGAGCGCGGGCGCAGGTGCGGGTGCAGCGTGCCCAGTCGCTGCCCGGCGTCAATGTCGACGCGGGCTATACCCGCCAGCGCCAGCCCGCCAGTGTCGCCGGGGCAGGCGTCGGCCTGACGCCGGGAAGCGAGGCGAGGGGCTTCGAATTCGGCCAGTTCAGCGCACAGGCCGCGCTGACCAGTTTCGAGATCGACCTGTTCGGCCGCCTGCGTGCGATGAACGAAGCGGCGTTCCACCGCTGGCTTGCGTCGGTTGAGGCGCGGCGCGCGGTGCGCCTGGCGGTGATTGGCGCGGTCGCCGACGCCTATTGGAACGAACGGCTGGCCGACGAGCAATTGGCGCTGACCCGTTCCACGCTGGCCGACTGGCGGGCCTCGCTCGACATCACCCGGCTTCGCAAGGACGCGGGCCAGGCGAGCGGCGCCGATCTGGCGCAGGCCGAGGGGCTGGTTCGCCAGGCACAGGCCGATCTGGCACAGCGCGAGCGTGAACTGGCGCAGGCGACCAACGCGCTGACGCTGGCGGTCGGTGCCCCCCTGCCAAACGACCTGTTGCCACCCACCCCACTAATGGATCAGCCGATCCGCATCGCGCTGGCGGCAGGGACGCGCTCCGACCTGCTGACCCGCCGCCCCGACATCGCCCAGGCCGAACAGGAGCTGCGCGCCGCCAATGCCGATATCGGCGCGGCGCGCGCGGCCTTCTTCCCGCGCGTATCGCTGACCGCCGCCTTCGGTTTCGCCAGCCTGGCGCTCGACAGCCTGTTCCAGGGGGCCAACCGATCATGGTCCTATTCGCCCGCGATCAGCCTGCCCATCTTTCGCGGCGGCGAACTGCGCGGCAATCTCGACCTCGCCCGGCTTCGCGCCTCGACCGCCATTGCAACCTATGAAAAGGCGATCCAGACCGGCTTTCGCGAAGTTGCCGATGGGCTTGCTGCACAGGCGACCTATGGACGGCAGATGACCGAGCAGCGTGCCGTCGTCGGCGAGGCGGAGCGTCGCGCCAGGCTGACCGACCTTGCCTATCGCGCGGGGCAGACCAGCCGCCTGGAACTGCTCGACGCCCAACGAGCAATCTATGGCGCTCGGCAAAGCGCGCTGATCGTCCGGCGTGATCAACTGACCGCCGCCGCCGCGCTCTACCGCGCGCTCGGCGGCGATACCGAAGCCCGGGGAACGCCGCGATGAACCGCCGTGACCGCTACACGCTTCCGATGCGGCTGCTCCACGGGATGCGCGCCACGCTGATCCTGGGACTGATCGCGCTCGGCTGGACGATACCAGTGCCAGTGCGCCCGCATCCACCTGCATCGACGCTCACCCGCACGCCGCCCGGCCGTTCGATATAAATAAGTCCCGGGGAACATGGCACCGTCTGCGGTGCTGGCGGGGGCGGCTCCGCAACCTGCACCTCGGCGAACACCGGCAACGAAGAAGAGGCGCCCGCCGCATTGGACAAGGACAGCGCCAATTCGATAAGCGCCAGCCCAGCAGCTTGGCGCGCGCTGTTACGAGATTGATGTATTTGACGATCGCGATCAGCAGCGTGACGATCCCGATCGCTCTCAGCCGCAGAGAACCAAATCAAAAATGGGCATGAATGTGGGCACGAGATCTTCGTTTTAGATTTTACCCTGTAAAATCAACGAGATCTGGCGGAGACGGAGGGATTCGAACCCTCGGTACGGTTTCCCGTACGACGCTTTAGCAAAGCGTTGGTTTCAGCCACTCACCCACGTCTCCGGTTGCGGCGAGGTGCGGCTATAGCGGGGCCGGGGGAGGCAATCAACCGGGGATGGGCGCGATTTTATGCAGAAAATCGACTAGAGCCTGTCGCGTCATTCATTGCGCCGCAAGGCGGCGGCTGGTTAACGTGGCGCATCGGTTCGCCGGGGGAGTTGAAGTTCATGCGTTTCGTCTGTCTGGGCCTGTCGGTCCTCTGCGGTCTGTCGGTCGCGGGCGCCACCGCCTCGCCCACCTGGGCTCAGGTCCGCACGATCGACCCCAATCAGGGAATCGACAGTGATCTGGCGACGCAGCCCTCGCGCCCCGCCCCGCGCCAATCGACGCCGGTCGAACCCGCCCCCTCCTATCCCCAGTCGCAGCCACCGGCCGACACGACTCCGCCCCCCGTCACCACACCCTCCGCCACGCCGGAGAGCCGTGCGACCCAGACCAGCCAGGCCGCCGACACGTTCGAGCGTGACGATCTGCTGGCCGCTGGCGAGGGCGTGTTCGGCAAAGGCGCCGAGGGCTTGGCCGGGATGATCGAGCGTATCCTGCGCGAACAGGGGCGCCCCAATGCCTATATTGCCGGGCGTGAGGCGTCGGGCGCGTTCGTCGTCGGGCTCCGCTATGGCTCGGGGATCATGACGCACAAGGTCGAGGGGCAGATGCCGGTCTACTGGACTGGACCGTCGCTGGGCTTCGATATCGGTGGCGATGCCAACAAGGTGTTCGTGCTGGTCTATAATCTCTACGACACCGAAGAGCTGTTCCACCGTTTCCCGGCGGCCGAGGGGCGGCTCTATTTCGTCGGCGGGTTCGCCGCGACCTATTTGCGGCGCGGCAATGTCGTGCTGATCCCGGTGCGGCTGGGCGTCGGTTGGCGCGCGGGCGTCAATGTGGGGTATATGAACTTCACGCATAAGGCCCGGTGGCTGCCGTTCTGATCCCGGCGGCGGGCTGAGGAGTTCCCTTGGCCTTCGACTGCGTCTCGCCCTATCCCCGCACGAGCAACCGATACGGCTCGCTCACCGCGATCACCGGTACGTCCCACGGATGCGCGGCCAGCAATTGGTCGGTCAAAGCGGAAACATCCGCTTCCGCATCATAGAGCGCGGTCAGGATGACGGTGGGTGACCAACTGGCCTCCCCCACCGCCCCCAGCGTGGGTACAGCACCCTCGCCGGGTCGAAAGCCCTCATAGCCGATCGCCAGTTCCACCACCTCGCGATACCGCCCGAAATCACCGAGCGGCGGGGTCCGCAGGATGGCGAGCAGCGCGGCGGCGGTCTGGTCCCGCTCGATCGCGTCCGGCTTGCCGGTCAGCAGCGCCGCCAGCGTGGCGGGCGCAACCGGGCAATAAACCCGGATGTCCCGCACCCACCGGCCTGCGCGCATTCCCTCACTCACCCGAAGTCGACCGCTTCGAAGCGGATCGGCTGGCCGGTCGGCGCGTCGGCGAGCTGGTCTTCCCACATCGCCACCTGCCCGCGCACGATCGTGCCGATCGGCTTGCCGGTCAGTTCCATGCCGGTGAAGGGCGACCAGCCGCACTTGGACTGGAGCCACTGATCCTCGATCGTCCAGCGCTTCTTCAGGTCGACGATGGTGAAGTCGGCGTCATAACCCGCCACGATCCGCCCCTTGCCGACGATACCGAAGATACGCTGCGCCCCCGCGCTGGTCAGCTCGATCACGCGTTGCAGCGACAGGCGGCCATTGGCGGCATGGTCGAGGAGCAGCGGCAGCAGCGTCTGGACGCCCGGCATACCGCTGGGGCTGCCCGGATAGGGCTTGGCCTTTTCCTCCAGCGTGTGCGGCGCATGGTCCGAGCCGATGACGTCGGGCACACCCTGGTTGAGCCAGTGCCACAGCCCGTCGCGATGCGCGCCCGAACGAATCGGCGGGTTCATCTGCGCCAGCGTACCCAGACGCGGATAGGCCTCCTCCCCCGCCAGCGTCAGATGCTGCGGCGTGACCTCGCAGGTCGCGATATCCTTATGCTGCGCAATATATTCGAGCTCGGCCGGCGTGGTGACGTGGAGGATGTGGATGCGACGCTTGGCTTCCCGCGCCAGCCGCAGGATGCGGCGGGTGGCGAGCAGCGCGCTTTCGTCATCGCGCCAGACGGGATGCGAGGCGGGATCGCCCTCCACCCGCTCATCCGCGCGGGCGTTCATCCGGTCCTCGTCCTCGGCATGGATGGCGACGCGGCGATGGCCCGAGGCGAGCACTTCGGCCAGCCGCGCATCCTCCGACACCAGTAGATCGCCGGTCGAGGCGCCCATGAAGATCTTCACGCCCGCCGTGCCCGGCATGCGCTCCAACTCGGCCAGGTCGCGCGCATTGTGGTTGGTCGCACCGACATAGAAGGCGTGATCGCAATACATGGTCTTGGCGCGGGTCAGCTTGTCGGTGATCGCGTCGGCCGAATCGGTATTCGGCTTGGTATTGGGCATTTCGAACACGGCGGTCACGCCGCCCATCACCGCCGCGCGGCTGCCCGAGGCGAGATCCTCCTTGTGCATCAGGCCGGGCTCGCGGAAATGCACCTGGCTGTCGATCACGCCGGGCAGGATGTCGAGCCCGGTGCAGTCGATCACGCGGCCCGCATCGCCTTTTGCGCCGATCGCCACGATCCGGCCATCGCGCACGCCAACATCGGCGCGGACGGGGCCGCCGGGCGTGTGAACGGTGCCGCCGGAAAGAAGCAGATCGAAGGTCATGGCAAACGGGCCTTTCGCATAGGGTCGCGCCTTCCTACCTTGCCGCCATGAGCGATACTACCCCGGCCTTGGCCCCCGCGACGACCCTGACCGACCGCACGCTGCTGCGCATCGCAGGCGAGGATGTCTGCGGCTTCCTGCAAGGTCTGGTGACCCAGGACGTCCAGGGGTTGACCGCCGACGCCCCGCGCTGGGCCGGGTTGCTCACGCCGCAGGGCAAGGCGCTGTTCGACTTTCTGCTCTGGGCGGAGGGCGATGCGATCCTGATCGACGCGGAGGCGACGCAGGCGGAGGCACTGACACGGCGGCTGTCCATCTATCGGTTGCGCCGGGCGATCACGATCGCGCCCGTCCCGGAACTGGCGGTGCATTGGAGCCTTTCGGCCGATACGCAGCCGCGCGATCCGCGCCTGCCGGATCTTGGCCATCGCTGGTGGGCGCCGGCCGAGCCGGGTTCGGCAACCGAGGCATGGACCGCGCATCGCCTGTCGCTGGGCGTGACCGAAGGGGTGGGTGAACTGGGCTCGGGCGAGACGTTATGGTTGGAGTGCAATGCGCGCGAGCTGAACGGGGTCAGCTTCACCAAGGGCTGCTATGTCGGGCAGGAGAATACCGCGCGGATGCACCATCGGTCGAAGGTCAATCGCCGGCTGGTCGTGGCCCCCCTGGGCGAACCGGGCGACCGGACACGGGCCGTCTATCCAGACTTGGGGCTGATGGTCGAACATCGCCGGGTCGAGGCGTTGGGCGATGCGATCCGCCCGGAATGGCTGGAGCAGGCAGTGGAAGCGGGCGGGCAGGAGTAGAATGGCTTCCCTTCGGCTTACCGCCGCAAGGTGACCTTATAGGGCGACGAAGGGTGAGCGAGGGGTCGTGCCGTTCAGTCCGAAGCCTTTAGCGCCCGAAATTGGCCAAAGCCTCCGCATCCATGGCGAGGGCACCTTCGATGTGCTGAACAGGATTGGTCAGCATCTGCGCCACCTGCATGGCAATGGCGATCGCCGCCACCAGACCGAAGAGGCACAAGGCGCCAAACTGCAATCGGCTGGAGATTGTCTGGCTGCGTTCGATCCGACGCGCAGTGCTGATTTCCATCGCCAGACGATCGCACCCCAGTCGCTCGGGTGCCTGGCGTCGTTCGCCATCGCTTTCGCGCTTGGGCCGTTGTTCCAGCCGGGGTTCCTTCAGCAAAGCGTCGATGCTGATGACATCTTGGGTGCGGACGCCGGAGAAGCGCTCGCGCCGCCAGACGATCCGACCGATCACCACCTGTTGGCCACGCCGCACATCGATATAGTCGCCGGGCGACAAGGTCGCATCGGAAGCGATCATCATGCCGCGCGACGAGATGTTGTGGATACAGGCATCGCCCCACCCGCCGGCCGATTTCAGACGGCAGGGTATCAGCACTTGCTGGCGCGCCTCACGCGCTTTGAAATACTGCCTCGCGAGGGGCATCCGATTCTCCCAACACCCTGGAACCCTGTGTCCATATTGGGCAGGCACCAATAAAAGGTGAATCACGGGCGAGAGTGGTCGAGAACGATCGCATTTTCGGTGCCGGCGACCGCATGACCGTGTCGTGCCAGCATGAACATATCATGTGACGGCACCTATTATCGAACCGTCACACGACGACTCCATCGGCATTGGGTATGGCTTGGAAGTTCCAGGCCGATACGGCACCGGGATGGTCTGCGTCCCGTGCGATTGGCCCAGACAAAAAAAGAGAGGCCGGCTTTCGCCGACCTCCCTCTTTTACAATCAGCCTTGGCTGAGCGTGGCTTACTGGCCAGCGCCCGGACCGTAGGTGATCTCGACGCGACGGTTCTGGACCTCGCGGACGCCGTCCGCAGTCTGAACGCGCAGCTTGTCGCGCTGTTCGCCGAAAGCTTCGGTCGTGATCGAGCCATCGGGGATCGAACGCGACGTCATGTAAGCCTTCACCGCGTCGGCACGACGCTGCGACAGACCCATGTTGTAGCGCGGCGTACCCGAGGTATCGGTGAAGCCGGCAACCATCACGCGGGCATTGCCGCAGCTCTGGTACTGGGTGATCGCGTTGTCGAGGATCGACGCTGCTTCCGGAGTGATGTCCGACTTGTCCCACTCGAAGAAGACAATGAACGGACCCGGCGAGCAGACCACAGGCTCGGGAGCCGGCGGCGGGGGCGGGGGGGGAGGAGGCGGCGGGGGCGGGGGCGGCGGCGGGGGCGGCGGAGCTGCCGGTTCGCCGAAGTTGTACGCCACGCCACCCAGGATCGAGTGCGAGCGGAAGCGGCCGTCGAACGTGTTGTTCGCGACGTCAACCAGCTTGACGTTCTCGGCGTTGAAGAAGCGATACTTCAACGTCGCGTCGATGTGGTCGGTCAGCGGAGCACGGATGCCCGCCAGAGCCTGCCACGCGAACACGGTGTCCGAGTCGTTCAGGAAGTCAGCACGGTTGTTGAGGGCGTAGTTCGCCTTGACGCGAGCGACACCGACACCACCGCCGACGAAGCCCTGGATGCCGTCATCGGCACCGAAGTCGAGCAAGCCGTTCAGCATGAAGCTGAGCGCCGAGGTCGAGCCGCCGGCATAGTCATAGTTGCCAGCCGGAACGGTGCCAGCACCGATGCCGGTGTTGGTCAGCGTGGTCGAGCTGAAACCATCGACGGTTGCGCGACGATAGCCGACTTCGGTTTCGAGGCGGAAGCCACCGAAGTCATAACCCATCACGGCGTCAACGTCATAACCATAGTCATGGTCGACGCTGGCGACGCCAGTGCGCGTGCCGGTGACATCATAATCGATGTCTTCGACGATCATCCCGCCGCCTTCGATGCCGACGTACCACGACTTGTCGCGGGCGAGGGCAGGCGAAGCCAGAGCGGTGGAGGCGAGTGCCAGAACAATGGCAAGCTTCCGCATCATAGTCCCCTTTCTTGGTTGTCACTACGGACAGCGCAAACCCACTATCGGAGCGTTGGTTTCCACGCAAGCGAACAAAAGCCCGGCACTGTTGCATTAAGAGCACAGATTTTTGCTCATGCCCCGGCCAGCAAACCATGCGCCTGCAATGCTTCGATCACCGCCTTCAGCGCCAAACGCGCTTCGGAATCAATGACTTGTCCGCCAGCGGGGATCGGAATCCCAAGTTGTTGCGCGCCAACAACTTTTTTTCCTTCGACTTGAATCGACAGGGCGGGAACCAAGCCCCGTTGCCACAGATCACCGTCCCAGTGGCAATGATACCGATCGGCCCGACTCCAGACCTTCAATCCGACGCGCGGCGACAGGAATCGCCACCCGCCATCGGTCCAGGCCGCGAGCGCCCGGACATGGCCGATCCACTCGCCCGTCGGGCTATCGCCGACGATCCAGCATTGCCCCAATGCGGGTGCGACGGGCGGCGCGTTCACCCCGACCGCCTCGACGCATGGGTGCGTGAGCAGGTCGACCAGCACCAGCGCTTCGTTGTGGGTCCATTCCTTCTGCGCCTGCCCCACCGCCAGGAACGGCAGCAGCCAGCGCGGTGTCGCGTCCGTCATATCGTCTCTCCCCCAATGATCCCGACCAGCGGCAACGAGGCGGCCCATGTGCCGATCTGCCGCACCGCAACCCTGGTTCCGTCGGGTGCCGCGCCGGTCCAGCCGGGGCTCGACACCTCTTCCTCGCGGTCGCCGATGGTCAGGCGATAGCGCTCCGATTCTTCGCCCAGCGGCACATCGACCCGATCGATCCAGCGCCAGCCGCTGCAGCTGCGACGCGTCCAGCCGATCGTGACCAGACCATCGGCCCTACGCCGGCATCGCCAATGAACGGGCGAAGGCGGACGGATCGACTGCCCCGTTACCGTCGCGCCCGTCTGCACACCCTCGATCCCGTCGCCCACACCATGGGCCAGGAAACGGACCTGACGGCCCAGCATCGTCATCGGCAGGTCGACCACCCGCACGCTCGGTGCATCGATCAGGACGATGGGATCGCCCGGCACCGCCCGTCCGATCATCGCTTCGGTGCCGCGCAGACCTCGGCGGAGAATGCTGAGCTGCCAATGGCCATCCCCCAACGGCTCGGCCCGCCCGAACTGGAGGAGTTCGCCGCCCAGCCAGGCGAGATTGGCCCCCGCATCGATCGCCGCCCTATCCGCATCGGCCAGATCGCCCGCCAGCGCCACGACCAGCACCCCGCGCCGGTCGATCAGCGCCGCGCCGCCGCCCGAAACCGCCGACACCAGACGGCCGACCAGACCGGGCATCGCCGTCATCCCCAGCGCGATCCAGCTCGCACCATCGTCCAGGCTGTAGGACAGACCGGCCTGCCGCCATCCCGGACCACCGGCCGCCACCAACGACAGGCGTGGACCGGTCAGCAGCTGATCGTCGAGCGGTGGCGCCTCGAACGCGATCAGGCGGGTGGTCCCGATCGCACGGTCGGGCGATCGTGCGATCCGGCCGGGCGAGGCCGGCAACATCGGCCCCTTATGGCCGAGCGGCGTGCAGGTCAGGCGGACCGCCATCGCCTCCCACGCCGCCTCGATCACGCGCCAGCGGCCCGGCTCGCCGTCGATCGCGACGACCGCGCCAGGTGCGATGGCCAGCGCTTCCGGCCCAAGGGTCACGATCCGCCGCACCCGTTCGACCGCCGCCCTTGCCAGCCGATCCTGCGCCATCGTCCGCGCGGTCGTCGCGTCGATCGCCGCCGCCCAATCGAGCCGTTCATCGCGTATGCCTCCAGGCCGGGCGACGCGCTGCACCCCGATCTGATAATCGCGCGCCGGATCATAATGGGCGATCGTCACGCTGGCGGGCAGGCTGGCCTCCGCCGCGATCGCCCGCTGCCCGCGCCGCCCCGGTCCTTGTGCGCCCATTCCTTCGTCATGGATCACGCGTGGCACGGCGTCCGCCAGGGGCACGGCGAGACGGATGCCGTCTCCCTCACCCACCCATTGCCCCCCGCTCATATCGGCCAGCATCGCCAGGACCGCGCGGACGCTGCCACCGCTGGCGGCGAACCCGGCCACCGGAGTCCCGCCATCGCCTACCCGCACCTCAGGCGAGAGGTGACGCGCGATCGCCTCGCAGCTCAGCGGACCCGCATCACCCTCCACCTCGAAGGTCAGTTGCGGGATACGATTGCCGAACTCGGCCAGCGCCAGCCCCTCGAACACCGCATAGGCGATCCCACGAAAGGCCGAGGCGCGAGGGCCTTCGACTGAGGCGATCAGCGGATCGACCGGCTGATCCTCGGTGCCCGGATAAAGGCGAAACCCGGTCGCGACCTTGAAGTCCCCCGCGCTCCCGCGCAGCAACCGCCCATCGGCCCAGATCCGCCCGACACGGCCAATCCGCCGCCCCGACAGCGCGACCGCGAAATTGGCGGAATAGCTATAGCTTTCGACGCCCGGCCGCCCCTTGCCCCCGCCGGTGACGCCCCGCGCCTCGATCAGGTCGGTCGCCCAGATGACCGGCCCGGCGACGCGCATCGTGCCGAAAATGGCGGGCATCTGCGTGCCATAGGTCGAAGTCTGGACCGACAGCTCGGTCAGGCGCGGTCCCTGTCGCCGGGGCGCGCCCAGCACCGCGTGATCGACCCGGTTGCCGATCAGCGCGCCGATCGCGCCGCCCACGGGCCCCAGCAGCGCCCGCCCCACCGTGCCCAAGACCAAGGTCGCCATTACCCCTCCCCCTTCCAATATCCCAGCACCGGCCAGGGCGGTGCTCCCGGCCGCCACGCGACGCGACGAAGACCGGCATCGGCATGGACGATCCCGTCGCTCACCCGGATCGCCAGATGGAGTTGCCCCGGCCCGGCGCGCAGCAGCAGGACCGCGCCGGGTTCGTCCGCGCCGCGCGCAAAGACCGTATCGAGCAGCGCCGCCACCCGCGCCTCGTCTCCGCTGCGCCAGCCATAGCCGGTCGGTGCCGCCCGCCCCGTCGCCGCCGCGACCAGCCCGACACAGTCGAGCCCATGCGTCGCCCCCCGCCCATGCAGCCGGAACCGCACGCCAACCAGCGCCCGCGCCGCCGCCTCCACCCGGTTCATGCGCCGGGATAGCGGGTCAGGAGGTCGATGCCGGGCAGGAACGGCTCGCCGCGAAAGTTCACGACATTGCCGAAGCGCGACAGGCAGGTCTCCAGCCGCTTGTCACAGCCCTCGACCAGCTCTATCAGCGGTGTCCCCTCCACCGCGAAAGCCGGCGCGGCCGACAGCCAGAGCCGGTTGCCCTCCGATCGGTTCACCATCGTCTCCAGCCCGGCATTGGCCCCGCCGAACCAGATCAACCGACCCTGGCCATAGGCATTGGCGACCGGCTCGACCGTATCCAGGGTCAGCCCATCCTCGCCGTCCCAACCGGTGACCCGCGCGAACTGCCGCCGCCCCGCCATGGCCACCCGACAGCGCCGGTCGCCGAGCGACGCGCGGCAATCGGGGGAGGTCTCCTCCGCCACCGGTCGGTCGAGCAGCGCGCCGACGCCGCGCAACTCGGCAGTGAAGCCCCCCTCGGCCAGTTGTACCGCGCCGATCTCGCCCTGCCCGAGCGGCACGGAGGCTTCCACTCCGTTCCAATCGACCGCCAGCGCCGCGACACGGGCCCCATCCCAGCGGCCCGCCATCAAGTCCCGCTCGGCGATCACGGCACTGGTCAGCGCGCCCGAGGCTTCCATCAGATCGGGGTCGAGGCCATCGCCGCGCAGGATCGCGCTGGGCGTCAGGCCGGGCGCCGCGCGGTAGCACAGTCCCTCGATCCACAGATCATGGTCATGGCCGGTCAGCCCGATCGTCACCCCGTCGCGCCGCTCGATCCGCCAGCAGAGCACCCAATTGGTCAGCCTGTCCTCGCTCATGCCTCGCGCACCTCGACCAGCGGGACCGAGGGGGCCGCGCCCGCCCGGAACCCGGCCAGCGTCGCGCTCAACCGGTCCTCGGCGAAGCGCACGGGCACGTCGAAGGTGAAGCTCGCGGTGATCGCCGCCCCAACCGCCGGAGCGGTGTCGAAGAGCAGCCAGCCGCCCGGCTCCACCACGAAGCCGGTAATGCTGCGGCCTGCGACCTTCACCGACACGCTGCCCGGCACGGGGCGGGTGATACGGCGCGACTGATCGCCATAATGGCGGACCAGCGCGAAACGGCGCGTGGTGCCGTCGCCCATGCCGACGCTCTCATCGGCCCCCGTGCTGTCGAACGGATCGCGCAGGCGGAAACCGCGCGCCGGGCCCATGCGCGCGCGGAAGAAGGCCAGCAGCGCGGCGATATCCTCGGCCGAGCGGATGCCGGGGCCGACATCATAGGTCGTTCGCGCCTCCGCCCAACTCGCATTGCGCGCCTCACGCCCGCCCGCACTGGTCAGGATCGCGGTGGAGAAGCCCGGCGTGACCTCCGCCTCGCGCCCCAGCGCCAGGGGGAAGAGTATATCATCGAAAGCCTGCATATCGTCCTCCCCCTCCCAACAGACGAACCCGTCGCGCATCACCTGTGGCATCGCCCACAGGAAGGTCGCCGCGACGCCCCTCTCCCGCGCGACCTGGGCGGCGTCGGCGATCCAGCGCCATTGCGCGCGCTGATCGGCGCGCAGCACGAAGCCCGACAGATAATGCTGACGCTCGGGCGGATAGCCGAGCCGCGCCTCGGCCAGCGCGACGCCCTTGCGGGTCGAGGCGGTGTCGCCCGCGGTCACCCAGTCATAATCCTCCAGTTGCAGCACATCGAAGGCGGGGCTGGCCCAGCCTACCGGCATGTTGGCGCGCTTGGCCTCGGGCGCCTGGGGATCGAGCACGGTCGGCAGATAGGTGAGCAGATGCGTCACGCAGCCCGGTGCCGCCGCTTTGGCGGCCGCGCACAGTGCCGCCGTCGACGCCGCCAAGCAGGCGCCCGCCCGGTCGAGCGTGTCGCGCTGCGTCTGGCTTTTTGGGCCTATCATGCTCGCCATCGGCACCGGCGCGAAGGCGGCCACCGCCGCCGCGTCGTAAAGGCACGGCGCGCCGTCCGAAGGGCGCACCCACCACCAGGGCTCGCCAACCTGGAATTTCGGCACCAGTCCGGCGGCTTGCCCGAGCGCCAGAAACGCCCGCGCGACGGCGTGCAGATAGGCCATCGCTCCCGCATGCGCCGGGCTGAGCAAAGTCGAAGGCGGCGACCAGCCGGTCAGCGCGGGCGCGCCATCGGCGGACCGCTGCTTCCAGTCGCCCCAGCAATGCGCATCGAACAGCTCGTAGGACAGCGACCAGATCAGGTCATAGCCCAGCGCCTTGGCCTCATGGGCAAAGCCACGATGCCATGCCGCACTTGCCACGTTGAGCGCACCGCCCTGCAGGCTCGCGTAAAGCCCTTCGCCACTGCGTTCGAGCCGGAAATAATGGCTCATGCCGACATAATGGACGATGCTGCCGCGATAGCCGAGATGCAGCATGTTGCGCAGCAAACGCTGCGGCGTCAGGTGATAGCTGTCGTCATAGCCGCTCGCGATGCCGAACCCCTGTTCGGGCAGTACCGCCGCGCCCACCCCGATCACCGCGCCGGGCCCATCGCAGGCGATGCCGGTCAGTTCGACCCAACCCTCCTGCGGCTGGACCAGAAATTGCGCACCCGCATTGTAATCGGGCGCGACTAGCGAGACGAACATCCGGTCGACATCCCCCACCCAGACGGGATCGCGATTTTCCGGAAATGTGAACCCGCCGGCCAGATCCGCGAAGTCGATCGCGACCTCGGCGTCTTCGGGCGTGCCGGTCGCGTAATTCCACAACCGGACATACCAGGCGCGCGGCCACCCTTCTGCGTCACGCCCCTCGATGGTCAGTGTCGGCCCATGAATGGCATCGAGCGGCTTGATCCCGCCCGAGCGCCAGCGGAACCGCAACCGGCAGTTGCGATAATCACGCACCGTCTCATAGCGCAGCAGCGGATGGTCGTGCCGGTCGGCGGACTCCCAGATCAGCCCCGCCAGATCGTCGGCGCGGTAGAAGACGGCATCGATGCGCAACGCATCCGCCGCGGTCGCCACCACCGCCGCCATCATCGGGCGCGGGAAATCGACCGTCCAGTACCGCGGATCGAAGCGCGACAGCGTATCGCTCCGCTGCGCCCGGCGTTCGCTATGCAGACACCATTGCATATGCCCCTCCCCTCAATCCTCGGCCAGCGCGGCGCGCACCGCCCGCGCCACCTGGCGGCTGGAGCGTTGCAGCACGCCGCCCGCCTCACCCGGCCCGGCATTGATCGTGATCGCGACCCGCACCTCGCGTGGGCCACCGCCGGGGCGCAGCGTCTCGACCCGCCCACTGCTGGTCGGCACAAAGACTTCGGGTCCCCGCTCGCCGACCAGATAGGGGCGGTCGGGCGATACCGGTCCGCCGGTCGCGCGGCCGGGCAGGCCCGACACCAAGCCGCCCAGCAGATCGAGCAATCCCGCGCCATTCCCCAGGGACCCCACGCCCTGCCGCAACGCCGCCCGTGCGATTTGGTCGAGCACCGACAAGGCGGTCGCCTTCAGCTCCTCGAACCCGAATTTGCCGGTACGTGCGGCGCGGAGCAGCGAGCCCTCGATCGTCCGCGCGCCCAGTTCTGCCGCGTCGCCCAGGCCCCGTGACAATTCGGCCCGCATCGTCGCCATGTCGGCGGCGAAGCCCCGCATATCGATGCGGGGGACAAGATCCTGCTCATCCATCCGGATACATCTCCCGCAATCGGGCGAGCGTAGCAGGCGAAGGCGGGTCGCCCCCGCCCTGCCCCGCCCCCGTCATCGCCGTCACCACGCCCTGAAGCTCGGCCGGCGTCGCGCGCCAGAAGCGCTTGGGCGACCAGCCCAGCACAGCCCCCGCCATGCCCGCCAGCCGCGCCGCATCCTCGGCGAAGGTCACCGCCCGCCCAATATCTGGCGCAGCAATTGGCGCAGCACGGGCGCCAGCGCCGCTAGCCCCAGTTCGACCAGCGCCTCGCCCAGTTGCTCGCGGCTCAGCCCCTCGGGGACCTCGCGCAGGCAATGCCAGATCAGGGCCGCCGCCTCGCCGAGCGACAGCTTGCCCTCGCCCGCGCGCTCGACCAGCTCGAACAAGGGCCCGAGTTCGCCCTCCGCCGCGACCAGCGCCTGGAAACTCGGACGCACGACCAGTTCGCTGCCTCCGACGCGCAGCGCCGCCTCACCCCGCATGGGATTCGCCGGCGCGCTCATGCCGCCACCACCGGGCCGGAGCTTTCCAAGGCCAGCGTGTAGGTCCGCTCGCCACCGAAATCGCCGCTATAATCCAGCCGCGTGACCAGGAACCGCGCGGTCATCGAACCGCCGCTTTCGAAGCTCAACCGATAGCTCTCGATTGTGCCCGCCAGCGCATGGCCGCGCATCCGGGCCTCCGCCGCCGATCCGGTGAATACCCCTGCGCCGGCGACGCTGACATGCCGCACCCCCGCACCGGACAGCAGTTCGCGCCAGCCGCCCGAGTCCTTGGACGTCACCACCACCGTCTCTCCATTGATCGACAGTTGCGTGGTGCGCAGCCCCGCCATCGTCGCGAAGGCGGGTGGCTCCGTCCCGTCGCCGATCTTGAGCAGAAAGGCGCTTCCCTTTTCGATTGCCATATCGCTTCCCCCTTATTGCCCCACACGCCACAGCCGGGCGCGCCACTCGACGCTGGCGGTCCAGCGCGCACCGCTCTTGGCCATGCGCGTCGCCGTCACGGTCAGCCCGGCGACCCGCCACCCGTCCGAAAGTCCTTCCGGCAATGCGATCGCCTCGACGGCCTGCATCGCGGTGCGCAGCCGCCGGGGCTGCTCCCCCCCGTCGGTCAGGGTGACGGTGACGCGCAGTTCGCGCCCCTCAATCCCCGCCGCCCCCCAATCGCTGTCGCTCGGCTCGCCCAGCACGGCCTGCGGCACGCTCGCTCGGACCGGCAGCGCGTCGAACACCGTCACGCCCAAGGGCGGCAAGGCGCTACGTAGGCCGGTCAGCAATCCGCCGCGCAAAGCCTCGCGCGCGGTCATGCCCGCCTCGGCGTATCGAGCCGCATCCGCCGCCACGGCCGCCACAAGGCGGCGACCGCTGCGGGCGGCACGGCGGCGGCATCGCGATTGTCGAACAGATGCGCGCCCATGATCGCGGCGCCGTGCGCAATCTCCGGCGGCAGCCCCGCCCAATCCGCCGCCAGCCCCGCGCGGTAGCGCACCGTCAGTTCCTCGCGCGTGCGGACCCAGCCACGGCCATCGCGATCGATCGCCCCCTCGCCCCCCGACAGGATCGCGCGGACCGGCGTCGCCGACAGCGGCTGCCAGGCGACCGAGCCGGCGACGCGATCCTCGACCATCCGCTCGATCAGCAGCTGCCCGCAGAAGGATTCGGCCAGCCCCAGCGCGACGCCGGCGACCCGATCGACCAGCGCCGCCTCATTACCGTCCTCCAGCCGCAACAGCGCGCGCACTGCTCCTGCTGCCGCCGTCACGGCCGCGGGCGGCATGGGCTCCATCGTCCCGCTCATCATGAATTCTCCTTCACCGATACAGGTTGCGACAGGTCCGACACACGGGCGTCACACTTGAGGAGCAGAGACTCGGCCAGCCGCTGCCCGCCACCCCCTGGGCACCGGCCATGCCGACCCCGCGCCCCCCGGCCGGGTCCGGCATCCTCCCTGAACTACGGGGCAGCCCCCTGCCGGCTGCCCCGATTTTTCAAGCGCTTAGTTCGTCGCGAACTTCATCAGCTTGATCGCCTCCGAGTCGCTGACACAGCCGCCGACCCGCCGCGTCGCGTAAAAGGTCACGAACGGCTTGTTGCTGTACGGGTCGCGCAGGATCGCGGTCTCGGCACGTTCGGCAATGAGGTAGCCGGCCTGGAAATTGCCGAAGGCGATCGCACAGGCATCGCCAGCGATGTCGGGCATGTCCTCCGCCTCGACCACCGGATAGCCGAGCAGCGTCGCGGGCTGCCCCGCCATGAGGCCCGGCGCCCAGAGGAACTGGCCGTCCGTCGTCTTCATCTTGCGGATGCGCGCCGAGGTCGCGGCGTTCATCACGAAGCACGCCCCCTGACGGTACGGCGCGCGTAGGGACTGGACCAGATCGACCAGCCGCTCTTCCTGATTGGGCCCGAACGCCCCCGGCGCGCCCGTCGCCAGATATTGCAGCGTGCCGAAGGGGCGCACGCCGTCCTTGGCGGTGGAGATGGGGTTGCTCAGAAACCCTTTGGGCCGGTTGGTCCCATTGCCATTGACGAAGGCCTGCCCCTCGGCGCGCGCGAATTCGGTCGCGATCTCGCCCGCCAGCCAGCCTTCGACATCGAAGGCCGCATCGTCGAGCATCGCCTGGCTGGCCGAGGGATTGGCATAGAGCTCGCCCATCGGCGGCGCGAGTTCGACGAAGCTGGGCGTCGCGGTTTCGGGCCGCGCCGCCGTCTCGCTCGCCCAGCCCGAGGGCGTGCCGCCGGTGGTCACCAGCTTGCGATAGCCGGCCGAGCCCACGCTCACGACATTGGCGATGCTGCGGATCGGTGAGACGCTCTTGAGCACCGAGGCAATCGCCGCATCGATCTCCCGTGGCACGGCAAAGCCACCGCTGTCGCCGGTCGTGCCGGTAAAGGCCTTCAGCTCGACGGTGGTGCCGCTGCGCACATAGCCGTCGAAAGCGCCGCCGGTCTTGCGCGCGCCGTCCAGCACGGGTCGTTCGATCACGTCCATATCAATCCCCCTTGGTCAAAATGTGATTCACGCGGGCGAGCGGCTGCATCGGCACCGTCACCAGGCTGATTTCGAGAAGTTCGGCCGACAGGATCGCGCGAGCCGCCCCCTGATGGACGACGCGCGGCCGGTAGCCGACCGACAGTCCCGCCACCGCGCCCGAGCGGACCAGTGCGGCAAGCGTGGGGTCGTCGACCGTCCCCTCGACCGACAGCCCCGTATCGTCCTCCGCCAGGGTCGCGATGCGCCCGACCGCCTGCCCGCGATGCTGCCAGAGCAAAGGCACATGCTCGGCGCCCGCGAAGGCGCCGCGCCGCATGACGTCGCCCGCCCGGTCCAACCGGTCCCAGATCGCGGCATAGCCGGTGAAGGAGAGGCTCATTTCAGCCAGTCCTCCATGCCCAGCCGCATCACGATCCCCGCCAGCAGCAGCGCGCCGAGCAGCCGGGTCAGCCAGCCGATCGCGCTTTTCCACACTGACGACTTGGCATCACGCCACGCCGACAGCAGTTCGCGCAGCTCGGCGACATCCTCCGCCGCATCGGCGTCCGACAGGCCCAACCGGGTCAGTGCCCGCTTTGCGCCCAGCTCGCCGGCTTCCTCGGCGACCGCACGCAAGGTTACGAGGTCGGCACCGCTATCCGCTGCCTGCGCCAGCAGCCGCGCCAGAACATCGCCGCTCATGACAAGCCGACCATGGCGCGCTTCTCCGCCGGATCGAGGAAGTCGGCGCGGGCGGCCATCTGCCACAGCATCTGGCGCTCCTCGGCCAGTGCGGTGACGCGGTTGATGTCGACCGACAGGCTCGCCCCTTCGAACCAACTCGCGAGTCCCTGCGAAAGACCGCTGAGGATTCCCCCCGCCAGCGGCAGGATCGCTTGCCGCCAAAGCGCGCGGTTCGCCTCGCGGTAATTGGCATAGGTATTGTCGCCGGGTAGCCCGAGCAGCATCGGCGGCACGCCAAAGGCCAGCGCGATCTCGCGCGCCGCCGACGACTTGGCCGCGATGAAATCGAGCTCGGCGGGCGTCAGGCTCATCGCCTGCCACTTCAACCCGCCTTCGAGCAGCAATGGACGCCCCGCATTGCCGCTGCCCGCAAAGCCCTCCATCTCGGCGCGCAGCCGCTCGAACTGGTCCGGGGTCAGGGTCGAGCCGTCCCCCGGATCATAGACCAGCGCCCCCGATGGCCGCGCCGCATTGTCGAGCAGCGCCCGGTTCCAGGCGGCGGCCGCGTTGTGAATCGCGATCGCCCCCGCCGCCGCGCCCAGACAACCCAGTCCATAATGATCGTCGAGCGGATGGCAGCTCTTCACGTGCACGACCTGCGGGCGTACCGGATCGACCGGCAGCGTCGTCACCCGCCCGCCGGCACGGTAGAGGAACGCGGCGGGCCAGCCGCTGGCGTCCAGCTCCATCGTCACCCGCTCGGGCCGCAGCGCAAACAGCTCGGCGACCTGGCCGTCGGCATCGCGCAGCACCTGCACATAGGCATTGCCGTGCAACAACATATGCGTCGCTACCGTCTCCAGCAGCGCCTGCCCCTCGCCGCGCGCCGCGACCAGCGGGATCAGTTCCGGATGCGAGGCGGTCAGCGGCGCATCCGCCAGCCCGCCCGCGACCATCCGCACTGCCCGCTGCGCCACTGGATTGCGTAAGTACCCCTCACGCACCTGCGTTTCATAGGAAGGCGCCGCCCCCGTCAGCGGCACCCCCGACCGGGCCAAGCCCAGCCCGAGCAAAGGACGCGCGGCCCCCCGCCCGGCCTTGCGACCGAACATCCTCATCGTATCTGCTCCTCGAAACCATTCCTCCCCTGCAAGGGGAGGGGGACCAGCGAAGCTGGTGGAGGGGTGTCACCGCCCGCCAGGACGGACCTACCTCTCCAAGCGTGACACCCCTCCGTCAGGCCTGCGGCCTGCCACCTCCCCTTGCAGGGGAGGAAAAGATGCCCTCACAAATTCCGTATCCCCGGCGGGCCCCGCCCGGACAGCATCAGCTCGGTCAGCGCCCAGACCAGCGCATCGGCGCGATCCGGCGAGTGGCCCGGCCCGTCATAGGCCCCGGCCACCCCTAGCCCGCAGAGCTCGTCCTCCAGCGCCGGAAATCCCCGCGCATGCCACACGCGTCCTTGCGCATAGAGAAAGGACACCGGCTCCGCCCGCGCGGCCTTTCCGATCGAGGCATAGACCAGATGCACCGGCAGGGTCGGGTCGGCGAGCCGCAGCACGCTTTCGACCATATCCCCGCCCTGGTTGCGCTCGGCCACCACCCGGTCGGCGCGGTTGCGCCGAGCACAGCCCGCCACGCGCGCCGCCCAGCCTTCGGGTGACAGCCCCGCCTCGCTGGCATCCTCTAGCACATAGCCATGCCCGTCGCGCCCGAGCCCGACCGCAACGATCCCGCAGGCATCGCCGCTGCTCGTCGCAGGCGGATCGACGCCGACCACCACCCGGTCGAGCGCGGGCACCGTCTTCACCCGCTGCCGGTCGAGCAGCGCGCGGGTCCACAGCGCCCCCTCGCGGTCGTCGACCATCTCGCCGTCCAGCTCCTGCCGCCCCAGCCGCGTGTCGCCATACTGGGAGAGCATCGCATCCTGAAAGCTGTCGGGCAGATGCGCATTGTCGCTGGTCCGCCCGATCGTCTCGACACAGTCGGGCAGTGCCATGACCTTGCGCATCAGCGGCGTCGCGCGCGGCGTGGTCGTGACCAGCACGCGCGGATGCTCGCCCAGCCGGAGCGTCATCATCAGATTGTCCCATCCGGCCTCCCCCTTCCACTTGCCCAGTTCGTCGCACCAGGCGGCGTGATGCTGCGGCCCGCGCAAAGCCTCGGGCGCCGCCGCCGAGTAAGCGAAGCCGATCGCGCCCGACGTGAAATGCACCTGTCCCAGGCTGCCGATCCATTTGGGCGCTTCGCCCTTGCGCGCCACCGCCAGCAGCCCACTTTCGCCGCGCACCATTACCCGTTCAACATCGCGGAGCGTTGCGCCCATCAGCGCGATCCGCGCGCCAGGATTGTCGCGGGCCAGCGCGCTCACCCATTCAGCACCCGCACGCGTCTTGCCGAAACCGCGTCCCGCCCGGATCAGCCAGACCCGCCAGTCGCCCGGTGGCGCCACCTGTCCGTCATGCGCCCATAATTCCCATCGCTCGACCAGTTCGCGCTTCTGCGCGGCCGTCAGCGCGGCCAGCGCTTGTTCGCGCGCGCAGGGTTCCAGCATCGCCAGCGTGGCGAGCCGCGTTGCCGCATCCTGTCCCGCCATCACGCCATCCCCTTCAACCGCCGCCGTGCCAACCCGTCGAGCGCGCGTTCCAGCGCCGCATCGGTCTCGGCTGCATCGGCCCGCACCGCTTCGCTGACGCCATCACCAGCCTTGGCCAGTGCATCGCGCCGCGCGAGCAGCTTCAGATAGAATTGCACCTCAGTGGCGCTGAGCGGCGGGGTGATGGAGAGGCCGGCGGTCCCCGCACCGGCCTCTCCCCCGTCCTCCCCACCCTCAGCCACAGACAACAGGATCAGCATACGGCGCAGCAGACCTTCCTCGACCAGCGCATGCGCCGCTCCGATCGCCTCGGCCCAGCCCTTCGCGAAGCCGGGATCGCGTCGCCGCAATCCCCGTGCCGCGCCGAGCGTCTCTCCCACCGCCCGCGCCGCCACGCCCGCATCGGCACTGATCGCCAGCGCCTCCAGGAATTGCCGTCGCCGCGCCTGCGTCCACCGCGCGCCCTCCCCCGTTCCGGCCATTCCCCGCTCCCCCGAAGCACCGGGGGCAGATGCGGTCGCTCCCTTCGACCCCACTCGCCCCCGATGTTCCTGTTATGTACCGAAAGCTGTGGGGTTTGTATCCAACAAACGAACCCAGTTGGTTGGTCGCACAAAAGCGGCTTGCCAGACGCAGAAGGCGTCGGCATTAGGCGAAGCTTCCCGAGAGGGGGCGATTAGCTCAGTTGGTAGAGCGTCTCGTTTACACCGAGAATGTCGGCGGTTCGAGCCCGTCATCGCCCACCATTCCAAACATCATCGAATAGCCCCATTCCGGTGAAGGCCGGGGGCCAGTTGCCGTCTCATTACGGCTATTCCTAACAAAATGATTTGTTCGCGCGGGGCGCGCGGAGGACGCAGAGAGGTCGTCCGATTGGCTGCGGCTCGTCTTCATCACCAAGTGGAGAGAGGCATGAAGCCGCGACAGGCGGGACACGTCCGCGTTATCCGCCCCTCCGCGCGAACAAAATCTCTCTCGACTCGCTACCGTTTCATCGCATGCATGGCATCTGGACCCCGGCTTTCGCTGGGGTGGTCCGCCAATGGCCCGCGATCAGGCCAGTTTCCAGTAAGTCGCGTACCGCTCATGCGCGATGCGGTGGTAGGGGACCAGCCGCACCGGCTGGCCATCCGACGCCGGGATGGTGAATTCCAGCGGCCGGGCCGTGGCCCGGATCTGCTGGGCCAAGGCTTTCGGATCGCCGGACAGCGTGGGCGCCTGGAACGGCGTGTCGTTATACTCGCCATATTTACGCTCGCTGATGATGATGTCGGCCCCCGGCGCCAGCCCCTCGCGGCCCAGCGCACCGGCCAGCACCAGCGGGCCATAGGTGAAGGCGACGATCTCCGGCGCGGCGGGGGCGCTTTCGACGGCGGGCTCCATGACGAGGCGCATTTCCACCGTATCGCCGGTCTTCCAGGTCCGGGTCAGCTCGGCATAGCTGCCGGGCTTGTCGGAGTGCGAGACTTCGGCCCCGTTGACAAGCAGCGTGGCGGTCGGGCTCCATTTCGGATGACGCAGCTTCAGCGTCAGCTCGGTCGGCTGGCGCAGCTTCCAGCGGAACTGGGTGTTGGCCGCGTCCGGGAAGGTCGTCGCCTGGGTCAGCACCGCGCCCTTGTCCGCCCAGGTCACGGTCGAGGGGATGAACAGGTTCACATAGAGCGCGCGATCGTCGTGGAAGTAGATCGAGTCGCGATATTTGACGTGATTCTCCATCCCCGTACCGGTGCAGCACCAGAAGCTGTCTTCCGGGGTGTGGTAGAGCTTCATGTAGCCGGGCCGCGCACCCTGGAAATAGGTCGCCATGCCCGAATCCGGGTCCTGCGAGGCGAGGATGCCGTTGTAGAGCGTGCGCTCGTAATAATCGGCATATTCCGCGCGCGGATCGCGCAGGAACAGCGCGCGGGTCAGCTTGAGCATGTTGTGCTGGCAGCAGGTTTCCGACCCCTTGGCCGAGAAGACATGCTTGTCGAAATCGGCCATGGCGAAGAAATGCTCGGCATCGCCATGCCCGCCGGTCGCGAAGGCGCGGGTATGCGCCACGGTCCGCCAGAAAAAGGCGGCGGCGTTGTGATATTTGTCGTCGCCGGTCGCCTCGAACACGCGCTGGAAGCCGATGATCTTCGGAATCTGCGTGTTGGCATGCATGCCGTCGAGATAGTCGCGGCCCTGCGCCAGCGGGTTCATGATCGCCTTTTGCGAGAAGCGCTCGGCGACGCGGCGATAATCCTCGTTGCCGGTCATGAAATACAGATCGGCATAGATCTCGTTCATGCCGCCATATTCGGTTTCCAGCATCTTCTCGAACTGTTCGTCCGACAAGGGCTTGGTCGCCACGACGCCCCAATCGGCCAGTCGGAACAGCACGCCGCGCGACGGCTCGCTATCGGCCAGTTGCACCGAGTCGCGGAGCCCCGCATAGACCTTGTGCAGCGTGTACCAGGGCACGCCGGTGATCGGCTCACCCCGCAGATGCGCCGCGACCAGCGCCGGCCCCTTGGGGAAGGCGCAGACCAAGCCGCTGCCCGACGCCTTCTGGCAGGCCGCCAGTTCGTTCGCGATATAGTCGATCCGCTGACGATAGCGCTTGTCCTTGGTCGCCCGATACGCAAGCGCGCAGGCCGAAAGGTAATGGCCCAGCGTATGGCCATGGCAGTTGATGTCCGCCCATTCCGGCTCCGACTCCCAGCCGCCATAGGCCGGGGCCTTGGGCTTCAGTCCGGCATTGGCGCGGAAATTGGCGAGCAGTCGGTCGGGCTGGAGGCGCATCAGATACGCCTCGGTCATGCGCTGCGCGTGAAGGAAGGGCCCTCCGTCCAGCGTCACATCGGCCATGTCGAAGGGCTGCACGACGGTTGCGGGCAACCGGGTCGCCCCTTGCGGCGCCGCCCAGGCGCTGGCGGGCATCACCATGCCCATACCGGTCGCCATGGCCCCGATGCTGGCGGTGGCAAGGACGTCGCGACGCGACACGGGGGCATGGCAGCATGAGTGCACCGATCTTCTCCGACAATTTCTATTTTGCCCAAGCGTAGCGACCAAGCCGCCCGCTCAGCAACATCTTTTGTCGCACGTCGGAGGATCGATCCAGCATCCCTCTATAAACCTGGGATTTTTTTACCTTCAGCCTGCCCCGGGCTCGATCCGACTCCAACCCGTACCGTTTCCCACCCGATTACATTAGCGATCTTTTGTCGGACTGATTCACTGCTCCGCGATCGTCATGGCTTGACCATGGGAAGCCGCCGGCATCCCCACATGGCTCTGCCCCATGCGCAGGTTCATCGCCCAGAGCATCTGCACCAAAGGCACCCCCGGCCGCCGCTGTCCGGGCAGCAACGCAACCACGCCCTGCGCCAGCGCCAGGCCGAGATCGTCGAGGTCCAGGGTGAAGCAGGTCAGGTCGGGCGACAGCGCGCGGCAGGCCGGATTGTCACGCAGCCCGATCACCGCGACATCGCGCCCGGGCTCCAGCCCCATGCCGCGCAGCGCGCGATACGCCCCCACCGGCGCGGTTTCGCCCATCAGCAGCAGCGCGGTGGGACGGTCGGCCAGCGCCATCAACTCGCGCGCGGTCGCCTCGCCATCGCTCTCGTCCGTCTCGCCATGGTGGACCAGCGCCGGGTCGAAGGGCAAGCTTGCCCGCTCCAATGCGGCGCGATAGCGCTCGACCACGATATGGCTGTTGTTGATCGTCACCGGCGGCGCGACCAGGCCGATCCGATAGTGGCCCGCCTCGGTCAGCAGCGCCATAGCCTGGGTGACGAGGCTCTCGAAATCCAGGTCGATCCAGGCATAATCGCGCTCGGTCGCGGTCCGCCCCAGCGCGACGAAGGGGATGCCGCGATCGAGCAGGAAATGGATGCGCGGATCGGCGCGATTCGTGCCCGACAGCACCCATCCATCGACGGTGCCGCGCGCGACATGCCGCCGCAGGAAGGTCAGCCCGTCCTCCCCCTTGCGTGCCAGCAGGACGACCAGATCGAGGTCGTGCTCGCTCAATCCGTTCTGCAACCCCTCCAGCAAGGCCATGAAGAACGGATCGCCATGGATCGCGCTGTCATGCTCCAGCGTCAGCATGAAGCCGATCGTTCCCGTCCGCCCGCTGCGCAGCGTCCGCCCCGACTGGTTGGGGATATAGCCATGCGCCGCCGCCGCCTCGACCACGCGTTTGCGAGTCTCGGGGCTGACGTCCTTGCGATCGTTCAGGGCCCGCGACACGGTGCCGATCGAGAGCCCGAGATGCCGGGCGAGCGTACGGATGTCCATTTGCCCGTGATCGCGGTCCGGCGCGTTTCGCACAAGAGGCCTGTTGACAGCCATCGCAAAGCGAGCAAAAACCGTAAACGTTTACGGCTGTCGGAGAACGGCCATGGAGAGGAACGGCCGGTTGGACACACTCATTCTGGAAAACCGTGCGGTCGCCTGGTCCTATGACGGCAACTGGTTGCGGGTCGAAGCGCATGGTCGCGACGGCCTGCGCCTGCGGGCCTCGACCTATGCGCAGGACGCGGCCAAGCCCGGCGCGCTTCTCGACGATGGCGTGGAAGGGACCGCTCCGCTGGTCACGCGCGATGGTGCGACCGCGCGCATCACCAATGGCCGGATCACCGCCGAGGTCGATCTTCAGGGCCGGGTCCGCTTCCTGAATGCCGATGGCCGGCTGCTGCTCGAGGAAAAATGGCGGCAGCGCGATACGATCAGCAAATATTGGACCGTCGGCACCGACGAGGTGCGGATGATCAGCGCGCTCGGCCTGTCGGGTCGCGAGTTCAAGCCGCTGCCCGGTGGCGCCGCGCACATCACCGTGCGGTTCGAGGCCAAGCAGGGCGAGCGGCTCTATGGCATGGGCCAGTATCAACAGCCCCAGCTCGATCTCGCCGGCTGTACGCTGGAACTGGCACAGCGCAATTCGCAGGCCAGCGTCCCCTTCGTCGTGTCGAGCGACGGCTATGGCTTTCTCTGGAACATGCCGGCGGTGGGCGAGGTGCATTTCGCCGCCAATGGCGCGACCTGGACCGCGCAGGCCGCACGCGAGATCGATTACTGGATCACCGCCGCCGACACGCCGGCCGAGATCGTGCGCAACTATGCGGCGGTCACCGGCACCGTGCCGATGATGCCCGACTTCGCGCTGGGGCTGTGGCAGAGCAAGCTGCGCTACCGCACGCAAGATGAGTTGCTGGCGGTCGCGCGCGACTATCACGCGCGCGGCATCCCGCTGGCGGTGATCGTCGCCGACTTCTTCCACTGGCCGGTGCAGGGCGACTGGCGCTTCGACCCACGCGAATGGCCCGATCCCGCCGGCATGACCGCCGAGTTGAAGGCGATGGGGACCGAGTTGCTCGTCTCGGTCTGGCCCACGGTCGATCCGCGATCGGAAAATTATCCCGAGATGGCGGAAAAGGGCTATCTGGTCCGTGCCAATCGCGGGCTGGACGTGCAGCAGGAATTTCTGGGCAATACCCGTTTCATCGACACCACCCATCCCGGCGCACGCGACTTTCTGTGGGACAGGCTGAAGCGCAATTACCGCGACCAGGGCGTGGCACTGTTCTGGCTGGACGAGGCGGAGCCCGAATATAGCGCCTATGATTTCGACAATTACCGCTATCACGCCGGCCCGGTGCTGGAGATCGGCAACGCCTATCCGCTCCATTATGCCCAGGCCCTGTATGACGGCCTGCATGCCGAAGGGGAAAGCGAGATCGTCAGCCTGATCCGCTGCGCCTGGGCGGGCAGCCAGCGTTACGGCGCGCTCGTCTGGTCGGGGGATATCCACAGCTCGTTCGATGCCATGCGCGACCAGCTAAGCGCCGGGCTCAACATGGGAATGGCGGGTATTCCGTGGTGGACGACCGATATCGGCGGCTTTCACGGCGGCGATGTCGATGATCCGGCCTTTCACGAACTGATGATCCGCTGGTTCCAATGGGCGGTCTTCACCCCGGTCCTGCGGATGCACGGGCATCGCGAGCCGATCACCCCGCCGGCCGAGCCGTTCCGCGACGGCGTCGCCCAGTGCGATACCGGCGCAGGCAATGAATTGTGGAGCTTCGGCGAACCGGTGTTCGATACGCTGCACCGCTATGCCGCGCTTCGCGAACGGCTGCGCCCCTATATCGCCGGGCTGATGCGCGCCGCGCATGAAAGCGGCGATCCGCTGATGCGGCCGATGTTCTACGATTATCCGGACGATCCGCGATGCTGGGAACTGGACGACCAATATATGTTCGGTCCCGATCTGGTCGTTGCGCCGATCACCACCGCCGGCCTGGTCGAGCGCGACGTCTATCTGCCCGACGGGTGCTGGCGCGATGCCTGGACGGGCGAGATGGTCGAGGGCGGATGCCAGATATGGTGTGACGCGCCGCTCGATCGCCTGCCGGTGTTCGTGCGCGCCGGAGCGGCGGTGGAGGCGGCGTTCGTCCTGACCGACTGATCGTCACGGAGCAAAGTAACGGGAACCGCCATAAAGACGGACCGGGCAAAAGGGAGGAAGTCATGGCAGCCATAGCGGCGCAAGCGCCCCCGGGGGCGGGGGAAGAGGACCGGATCGGCACCGCCGATCCGCACATCCCGTTTTTCGAGAAGATCTGCTATGGCCTGGGCGATGCCGGGGGCACCATCGTCACCGGGCTGATCGCCAATTTCCTGACCTTCTATTACACCGACGTCTTCGGGCTGGCGCCCGGGATCGTCGGCATCCTATTCCTGTCGCTGCGCATCTTCGACGCGATTTCCGATCCGCTGATCGGCATCATGGCCGACCGGACCTCCACCCGCTGGGGACGGTTCCGCCCCTATCTGCTTTGGACCGCAATTCCCGTCGGGCTCAGTTGCTTCCTGACCTTCCAGTCGCCGGACCTGGGCTATGACGGCAAGGTCGCCTATGCCGCGATCACCTATTTCCTGCTCGCCTTCTCCTACTCGCTCAACAACGTCCCCTATTGCGCGCTCATCACCCGCATGACCGACAGCGCGCGCGAGGGCGTGTCGTGCCAGTCGGTGCGGTTCGCGATGGTCGCCATCGCCTCCTTCTGCGTCTCGGTCGGCCTGCCGATCATGGTGCGCGAACTGGGCGGCGCGGATATCGCGCGCGGCTATCGCGACGGGGTGGCGATCCTGTGCCTGGCGGCGGTCGCCATGTTCCTGATCTGCTTCCTGTTCGTGCGCGAACGCGTGGTCGCCGCCGATGCCGACAATGTGCCGCTGAAGGTCGCGATCGCCACCACGCTGAAGAACGACCAGCTGCGCCTGACCTTCATCATGACGCTGCTGCTGATCGGTATCTTCAACACCAAGGGCGGCGCGGCGCTCTATTTCATCACCTATGTGCTGGGCGGCGACACCACCTATCAGGCGCTGTTCTTCGGCACCGCGACGGCGGGCGGCTTTCTGGGATCGGTGATCGTCCCCTTCTTCACCCGTCGCTTCGACGTGAAGACCGTCTATGTCGCGGTGAACCTGATCCTGGTGGCCGGGCATTTCGCGGCCTTTTTCGTGCCCGGCGGCTATCCGATGCTGTGGCTGGTGCTGGTTGCTTTGTGTTGCATCGTGCTGGGCTGCACCCTGCCGCTGCACTTCACCCTCATCCAGCTCGCCGACCAATATGGCGAGTGGAAGCTGGGGATGCGATCCTCGGGCATGAGCTTTGCCTTCAACCAGTTCTTCGTGAAGCTCGCCTGGGCGCTGGCCGGGGTGCTGATCAGCGGCGTCCTGGTGATCGTATCCTACAAGGCCGGGATGGAGAACCAGACGCCGACCTCGCTGACCGGCATCCGGGCGCTGTCGACGATCATTCCAGGCCTGATGCACCTGGCACTGGCCGCCACCGCCGCCCGCCTGATCCTGAACCGCGCGACGATCGACCGCATGACTGCGGAACGCGGCCAATGACCCTTCCAACGAAAGCCCGCCTTATGCCCTCCCCGCTTCGCCTGTTGCTGGTCACGCTGCTCGGTTCCGCCGCCATCCCCGCCATGGCACAGGAACGGCTAACGGTGGACATGGCCAGCGACACCGGCGCCTTCCATGGCGGCGCGTCGGGCACGCTCTACGGGCTTTACGACGCGCGCCTGCCCCACCCCAATCTGGTCGAGGGCATCGGCCTTCGCACCGTGTCGACCAAGGCGCAGGACGGCCCGCAGCATCCCGGCGCCGACGCGCTGGAGGTGGCGACGCTGCTGACCGACGCATCGGGCGGCGACACCTATATCTACATGACCGATATCAACCGCGAATTTCCCTACAACTGGAAGACGGGCGACTGCGCGCAGTCGGTCACCAACTATATCGAAAAGCTGCGCGCCCAGGTCCGCCAGGTGAAGGGCATGGACAAGCGCTATCGCGACCGCATCGTCTTCGTGCCGTATAATGAGCCCGACGGGAACATGTTCAGCGGCGGCGACAAGAGCTGCAATGGCGTCAGTTGGCAGAAGGACCCCAGCGTCTTCAACGATGCCTGGGACCGCGCGGTGCGGATGATCCGCCAGGAAATGCCCGGCGCCCGGATCGCCGGGCCCAATACCAGCATCCTGTTTCCCGAAGTCGAAGGCTTTCTGCGCCACGCCATCGCGGCGGACACCATGCCCGACATCGTGACCTGGCACGAACTCAGCAACCCCGCGACGGTGCGAACCAGCGTGCGGCGCTATCGCGAATGGGAAGACCGGCTGTTCGCGGGCACCAAGTGGCAGGGCCGCCATCTGCCGATCAACATCAACGAATATGCGTATAACTACCATACCTCGGTCCCCGGCCAGATGGTGCAATGGGTCGCCGCGATCGAGGATTCCAAGGTCGATGCCGACATCGCCTATTGGAATATCGACGGCAATCTGAGCGACTCCGCCGTCCAGGCCAATCGCGGGAACGGGCAGTGGTGGCTGCTCAACGCCTATGCGACGATGAGCGGCCATACGCTGGCCGTCACGCCGCCGCATCCGGACGAGAGCTATACGTTGCAGGGCGTGGCGACGCTCGACCCCACTCGCCGGCAGGCGCGCGTGCTGTTCGGCGGCAAGAGCGGCGATGCGACCATAGCGCTGGCCCATGTCCCCGCCGCCTTCGGCGCGAATGTCCGGGTGCGGGCGCGCATGATCAGCTGGACCGGGCAGTTGGGCGACGCCACCCCGCCCGACGTCATCGCCGACCGGGTCCTGCCGGTGCGGGACGGGGGCGTCGCGCTGACCTTCGGCCAGGACGGCCTGCCGGCGCTGCGCGAGGAAGCGGCCTATGAACTGGTCGTGACGCCCGGCGACGGTGCCCGCATACCCGCGGTCACCATCCCCTGGAGCCAGGATTATGAAGCGGAAAAGGCGACGCGGCGCGGAACCGGCCTGACCGTCCGCGGCCCGGAGGGCTCGCCCAAGAATGTCGACCGTTTCCACACCTCGGGCGGCTATTCGGTCGAGGGGTTCAAGACCGGCGCCGATGCCGCGCTCGACTTCGCGATCGATGTGCCGCGTGCGGGCCGCTATGATCTGCGCGTGCTGGCCAGCACCTTCAACAAGGATCCGCTGGCCGAGGCGCAGGGGCCGACCAACGTCTTCCTGCGGATCGACGGCAAGCCGGCCGGCGAGACCGAGCTGTTCCTGCCGCTCGGCTACAAGCCCTCGGTGCTCGACCATGTCGATACGGTCGTCTCGCTGCCGCAGGGGCGCCACACGCTGACCCTGGCGACCCGCAGTCTGGACGGGACGCGCGCGACGCGGGGCAATGCCTTGGTCGACCGCATCACGCTGACCGCCGCCGACCCGGCGGTGACGATGACGCGCTACGACGTGCGCGACGCGATGCTGACGGGCACGAAGCCCGGTGGCAGCGACAGTGTCATCCTGTCGCCGGGGGCCAGCGCCACCTTCTGGATATATGGCGCGCAGGACCGGCTGGCGCGCCTGTCTCCCGAGGCCAACGGGGCACTCCGTATGACGGTCAATGGCCGCGCCGTCACCTCGGGCGAGGCCTTCCTGCTCGGCGGGATCAACAAGGTCGTGGTGACGGGGGCCGGCCGCCCGGCCTCGCTGCGTGGCCTGCGCGTCACGGCGGGAGGCGGCGCCGCGCCGCATGGATATGAGGCGGAAGCGGCGCAGGTCGCCGGTACCGCCCGGATCGGGGACGTCTCGCTCGCCAGCGGCGGCCGCGCCGTGTTCGACATCGGCGGCGCGCCGGGCAATGGCAACACGCTGACCTTCCCGCAGGTGATGGCGGACAAGGCGGGCCCCTATGCGCTCACCATCCGCTTCTCCAACGACGAACAGTCCAAGGCGACGCATTACAATCCCGATCCCCTCGCCCGGACCGCGCGGATTTCCGTCAACGGGGCCAAGCCCGTGCTGGCGACCTTCCCCAACAGCTTCCACGCCAATAACTGGTGGGAGATGACGGTGCCCGTGACTTTGCGCGCCGGCGCCAACAGCATCCAGATCTCGGGCGAGGAACAGCCCAATTGGGATGGCCGCACCTATGCGTCGCAGACCTGGCCGGGCGTACTGCTCCGCTCGCGCTATGCGCCCAATATCGACCGTATCACGGTGACGCCCATGCCCTGATCGGCCATCCTCGGCGAAGCCGCGCCCCGGCTTCGCTCTCTTCCGTAAACGTTTCCGATTACAAGCAAAAAATGTGGAGGGGATTATGAGACAGACAGTGATCGCAGGCCTGTTGGCATCGGTATCGGCCATGGCGGCCATGGCGGCCATGACGGTGGCGGCACCCGCCCTGGCGCAGGAACAGCCGACGTCGACGGATCAGACGCAAGGTCCGGCTGCTGCTCCCGCCACCGCCGATCAGGACGAAACGGGCAGCGCCGACATCGTCGTCACCGGCCTCCGCCAGAGCCTGAGCAGCGCGCAGAACATCAAGCGCAACTCGGACGCGATCGTCGACGCGCTGGTCGCCGAGGATATCGGCAAATTCCCCGACAACAACGCGTCCGAAGCCATTGCCCGCGTCACCGGCGTGCAGGTGACGCGCTATGCCGACGAGGCGAACGGCGTGCTGATCCGCGGCCTGCCCAATGTGCAGACGACGGTGCAGGGGCGCGAGATATTCACCGCCGATGGCCGGTCGGTCGCGATTCAGGATTTCCCGGCTCAGGCGCTGTCGCGCGTCGATGTGTTCAAGGCGACCACCGCCGAGAATCTGGAGGGCGGCATCGCCGGCCTGATCGATGTCGGGCTGCGCCGCCCCTTCGACCTCAAGGGCTTCCAGCTCGCGGGCGCGGCTCGCGGCGTCTACAATACCGAATCGCGCAAGCTCGACCCGATCGGCAGCCTGCTGATCAGCGATCGGTGGCAGACCGGGATCGGGGAGATCGGCGCGCTCATCAACGCGTCCTTCACCCAGACGCGGTTCCTCAACTCGGTCCGCTATCAGGGCTTCCAGGACAATGTGCCCGCCGCGCAGGCGATCCTGCCCGCCTCGGTCGGCCGCAACTTCACCTTCCCGCAGGATATCGGCCTGTTCTACGGTCGCGGCAATCGCCAGCGCCCGTCGATCAACGGATCGGTGCAGTGGAAGCCCGCCGACAATCTGATGATCTATGTCGACGGCCTGTATCAGGGCTATCGCAACAAGATCGCCAACGACTTTTTCGGCATCCCCATCCAGTCGAGCCCCAGCGGCGGCAATCCGCCGACGATCCGCAATGCGGTGCTGACCCAGGACGGTACGACGCTCGAATCCTTCGACGTCGATCTGGGCATCGTCAACGGCCCGACCAAGCAGGCGGGGCGGCAGAGCACCGATACCTTCCAGGGCGCGCTGGGTGCGAAATGGGATATCGGCAACGCCGTCTTCACCACCGACCTCGCCTATACCAAGTCGACCGTCGACAATAGCTATTATGAATTCCAGACGACGCTGGCCAACCCGCTGTCCCTGGCGGTGAAGCTGAACGATCAGCGCAGCGTCAATTTCACGCCTAGCGGCGTCGATTTCAACAATCCCGCCAGCTTCCTGGTGCGCGGCCTTTACGAGAACCGGAACCGGGCGGAGGGCAGCCAGTGGCAATGGCAGGGCAATCTGGCGATCGATACCGAATCGTCGCTCTTCCCCAAATTCCAGTTCGGCCTGCGCTATGCCGATCGTAACGCCAGCTCGGTCTTCGGGGATCGCTATGCCGCGCTGAACAGCCTGCGCGATCCGATCGGCAATGTGCCCGGCGTGTCCGACGGACGGATCATCGAGGCGGGGTTCCACGGCGACAACGTGCAGCAATTCCGCTCCTGGTTCGCGCCCGATCCCAATATCCTGAACAACCGGATCAACGATGTCCGCGACTATGTCCGCCAGGCACTGGTGCGCGCCGGCGCCGATGCGGGCGCACGCCAGACCTGGGCGCCCGAGCGGCCCGCGCTCAACCCGCTCAACGCCTTCAACGCGCGCGAGCAGGTGTTCACCAGCTATGCCCAGGTCAATTACGCCTTCGATATCGGCATTCCGGTCGATGGCGTGATCGGCGGGCGCGTCATCATCACGCGCAACCGGCTGAACGGCACCAACCAATTGCCCACCGCGAACGGCACGGTGCTGGTGCCGATCAACTCCTCGACCCAGTATGTCGATATCCTGCCCAATATCAGCGCGCAGTTGCACTTTACCGATCAGTTGAAGCTTCGCCTGTCGCGGACCCAGGCATTGTCGCGCCCTGGATTCAACCAGATCAACCCGACGCTGACCATCCAGCAGGGTACGATCGGCGGCAATATCTCCTACACCGGCAATGGCGGCAATCCGAACCTGCAACCCATCCGGTCGGACAATTACGACGCCTCGCTCGAATATTATTTCTCGCGCACCGGATCGGTGTCGGTCGCGGGCTTCTATCGCAAGATCAACGGCTTCATCAATTCGCTCCCGCAGATCGTCAATGTCCAGCCGTTCGGCGACATCCTGGTCTATCGCCCGTCAAATGCCGGGTCGGGCACGATCAAGGGGATCGAGGTCGCCGGCACCACCTTCTTCGACTTCCTGCCCGGTGCGCTGCGCGGGCTCGGCGCACAGGCGAATTTCACCTATATCGATGGCGAGCAGGTGCTGGATTCGGCGGCCAATTTCGCGGGCGGTCGCCAGACCCTGCCGGGTGTGTCCAAATACAGCTTCAACGTCATCGGCCTGTACGAACTGGGGCCGACGAGCGTGCGGCTGGCCTATAATTACCGCAGCGCCAATGTGGACGGCTTCGGCGCGCCGGGCGTGTTCACCACCGTCTATTCGGGCGCCGTCGGGCGGCTCGACCTGTCGGCCAGTTATAATCTGAACGACAATATCACGCTGACGGTCGACGCCACCAACCTGCTGCGCACCCCCTATCACAGCTATGTGAAGGACCCGCGCTATCCGCGCGACGTGCGGTGGGAGGCGAGCCTGTTGTCGGCGGGCGTCCGCTTCCGCTTCTGAAGGGCGTGGGCGGGTCGCGAGGGAAGCGGCCCGCCCCCTACCCCGTCCGACGGAACAGCATCCGATCGGCGATCCAGTGCAGCGCCGCGCCGATGGCCACGCCCAACAGTACCTCCTGCGCGCGGGCCATGGCGGAGGCGGGAACCGTTCCCCCCGGCGGCACCGTCAACAGCACGATGACCGACGTCCACATGCCCGCGCGCAGATCGACACGCAGTCGCGCAATCGCCGCCGTCAGCCCGACCGCGACCGCCAGCATCGTCACCGGCCCGGCCCCCGGCATGACCAGCGCGACGGCTGTTGCCACCGCGACGCCGATGAGGGTCGCGACCACGCGCCATGCCAGCGTGCGATTGGTGTCGCCCAGCTTTTCCTGCGACACGACCAGCGCCGATACGCTCGCCCAGATCGGATGGTCGAGATGCAGCGCATCGGCGACCACCAGCGCCAGCACCGCCGCGCCCGTACACCGGATCACGAAGGCGGCGGCCCGGATCGCCTCCGCCCAGGACAGATGAGCCGTGACCCAGGAGCGCAGTGCGGGCGGGGGCCTCATCGGAAGAGATTGGCCTTGGCCAGTTCCAGCACCTCGTCGCCGCGCCCGCTGAGCACCGCGCGCACGGCATACAGGCTGAAGCCCTTCACCTGCTCCGCCTGGATCTTGGGCGGCACGATCAATTCCATCGTCTCGGTCACGACATCGACCAGCGCCGGCCCGTCATGCGCGAATGCCTCGCGCAGCGCCTCCTCCAGCGCGTCCGACCGCGTCACCCGCGCCCCGAAATAACCCATCTCGCGCGCGATCGCGGCGAAGTCCGGGTTCTGCAGCGCGACATTGGTGTCGACATAACCTGCCGCCTTCTGCTCCAGCTCGACGAAACCCAGCGTCGAATTGTTGAAGACGACGACCTTGATCGGCAGCTTCATCTGCACCGCGGTCAGCATGTCGCCCATCAGCATGGCGAGACCACCATCGCCCGACAGCGACACCACCTGCCGCCCGGGGAAGGCGCCCTGCACGCCCAGCGCCTGGGGCAGCGCATTGGCCATCGAGCCATGGTTGAACGACCCGATCAACCGCCGCTTGCCGTTCATCGTCAGGTAGCGCGCGGCCCAGACGGCGGGTGTGCCGACATCGGCGGTGAACACCGCATCCTCTGCTGCGACCCGGTCGACCAGCCGGGCGACATATTGAGGATGAAGCGGCTTGTCCTCCTTGCGCGGGGTGGCGAGGTCATCCAGCCCCTTGCGCGCATCGCGGTAATGGGCACGCGCCTTGTCGAGGAAGCGATCGTCACGCTCGCCTTGGATCCGCGGCAGCAGCGCACGCGCCGCCTCGCGCACATCGGCGACGACACCCAGATCGAGCGGCACGCGCCGGCCGAGCGCGCTGGGGTCGCGGTCGATCTGCACCACCCTGGCCTTTTCAGGATAGAAGTTGCGATAGGGAAAGTCGGTGCCGAGCATCAGCAACGTGTCGCATTCCATCATCGCATAATAGCCCGAGGAAAAGCCGATCAGCCCGGTCATCCCGACATCGTAAGGATTGTCCCATTCGATCCATTCCTTTCCCCGATAGGCATGGACGATCGGCGCCTTCAGCGCGGCGGCGAGCGCGACGACCTCGTCATGCGCACCCGCCGTGCCCGCACCGCACAGCATCGTCACCGCTTTCGATCCGTTGAGCAGCTCCGCGACCTGCGCCAGCACGCCGTCGTCGGGCAGGATGCGCGGTGCGGCCAGCGGCGGGAAGGGAACCACGCGCGTCTGCGGCGCCTCCTGCAAGGCGACGTCGCCGGGAATGACCAGCACCGCCACCCCACGCTGGCCGATCGCGGTGCGGATGGCGCGGTGGAGCAGTTCGGGCATCTGCTTGGCGTCCTGCACCATCTCACAGAAATGGCTGCATTCGCGGAACAGCTCGGTGGGATGGGTTTCCTGGAAATAGCCCAGGCCGATCTCGCTCGACGGGATATGCGCGGCGATCGCCAGCACCGGCACATGGTTGCGATGACAGTCATACAGGCCGTTGATCAGATGAAGATTGCCCGGCCCGCAACTACCGGCACACACCGCCAGCGCGCCGGTCGCCGCCGCCTCGGCCCCGGCGGCAAAGGCGCCCGCTTCCTCGTTGCGGACATGCATCCAGTCGATCTTGCCCGATTTGCGCAAGCTGTCGTTGAACGCGTTCAGGCTGTCGCCCGTCACGCCCCAGATCCGCTTCACCCCGGCTTCCACCAGGGTCCGGTTCAGAAGGTCCGCGATCGTCTCGGCCATATGCCATCATCCTTTGCTGACTGAGGGCGCGGGCGTTCGATCCCGCCTATGCTGCATCAGCGAAACGGTGGTGAGGGCGATTGGCTTCCCCGAAGGGCGTGAAATTCCTGTAATCCGGGTGACGGGCGTATGTCAGAACAGCCCGTCATCATCGTCGTCGAAGGTCACCGTGGACACCGGCGCCGCCACCGGCTCCATGCCGGGCAACAGGAAGGCGGCATGAATGTCGCGCTCGCATGCCATGGTGTAAAGCCGCGCGGCCCAGGGCAGCAATTCGCGGAGCGCCTCCTCGTCGGCGTCGCTCAGGCCGGCGTCATTGGCGACCCGTGGCGCGACATGATCGGCATAGAGCGACAGCGCCTGCCCGGCCAGCAGCAAGGTCTCGACGAAGCCGCGCTGCTGCCCCAGATCGCTGGCCGTCGCTTCCAGCGAAGCCGCGATGCGCAGGGCATCCCCGCCGGCACGCGCCATCGCCGCGCTCGAACTGTCGCAGGCACCGCGTACCACCGCCAGCGCATCGCCTAGCACGTCGCGGGTATCCGCCGCGCCACCCTCTTGGACCAGATCGATCGCGGCGAGCACGCCGATCAACTGCCCGACCGAAGTGCTGAGCTGGTCGAGGCGACTGGCGCAGGGCGCCACCTCCTTGGCGATCACCGCGACCGCGCGGCCCAGCGTGCCATGCCGACGGCACAGAAGCTGGGTGTTGGTCGAAATGTCCTGCACATTGACCGCGATGTTCTGGATACGCGCCAGCCCGCTGGTCAGGTCGGCCAGCGTCTGCCCGACGAAGCCGGTCAGCTCGGCCAATTGCGCATCGGCCTGGCAAAGCTGGTCGGTCACGTCGCCCAGCTTGGCGATACCGGTTTCCAGTTGGACCAGAATCTGCCCGTCATCGCCGCCATGCGACTCCAGCAGCGTGCGCAGCGTATCGGCCAGCGGCCCCAGCCGTTCGAGCGCGGGGACGATCGCGTTGATCTCCTGCCCGAAATCCTCCGCCATGGCCGTCAGTTGCGCGGCCACCAGCCGCGCCATATGCGCCGACGCGCCGGCGGGAACGGCGGGCTCGTCTGAGTGATGCGGCGCGATGCGGCGCAGGATCGTGATGCCATGTTCGGCCCGCTGGCGCACACTGTCGCCGATCTGGATCGCGCCCAGGATGCGCGCGACCTCGCCCTGCACGGTGCGCATGACGCCGTCGGCCTCGTCGGTCATGCGCATGACCGCCTCGACATGCTCCTGCAGCGCATTGGCATTGTTGGTCAGCTCGGCGGGCAGTGCATCGCCCGCGCGCAGACACTCGGCGGCGAGCAGCCGGTCGGCCTTCTGCACGTCGCTGACCACCTGCCCGAACTGGTCGAGCTCCTTCTCGATATGGTGAAGCTCGCGCCGGCCGCTCGCCAGCTTGTCGTCCATGCCGACGACGAAGTTGAAGAACGCCGCCTCGCCCGAGGACGCGATCTTGATGTTCATCCCATAGATGCCGAGCAGCTTCAGGATGGTGCCGACTTCCTCCAGCAAGCGGCGCAGTTCGCGCGCACGGCCGGTCAGCGTCTCGACCTCCACCGCGCGGCGGCGCTGGATCACGGGCAGCGCGGTCAGGCGATAGGCGACCTGCCGCAACCGGCCGACCGCCACGCCCGCCGTCTCGGGCGACAGCGACTGGCGGATCGCCGCCACCCCCCGGGCCATGCCGTCGATCGTGTCGATCGCGGCAGCCAGGTTTTCGCCGGTCTGACGGAACGCATCCTCCAGGCCGCTCATCTGCGCTTCCAGCTGGTCGGCGAGCTCCGCCACCGGCGTCAGGATCAGCGACTCGGGAACGATGCGTTCCATCAACATGGGCTTTCCTCTCCGTTCAGCGAGCCGTGGCGTGGAGCAGTTCGCGTGCGACACTGCCCAGCGGAATTACCTTGTCCGCCGCGCCGCGTGCGATCGCTTCCTTGGGCATGCCGAAGACGATCGAGGTCGCCTCGTCCTGCGCGAAGGTGCGGGCTCCCGCCTGCTTCATTTCCAATAGACCGCGGGCGCCGTCATCCCCCATGCCGGTCAGGATGATGCCGACCGCATTGGCCCCCGCATTGCGCGCCGCCGAGCGGAACAGCACGTCGACCGAGGGGCGGTGGCGCGAGACCAGCGGCCCCTCGCGCACCGACACGACATAGCGCGCCCCCTGCCGCTCCAGCATGGTGTGGCGAAGACCGCCCGGCGCGATCAGCACCCGGCCGCGCATCACCGTGTCGCCGTCCTCGGCCTCCTTGACGTCGACCTCGCACAGCCCGTCGAGCCGCTTGGCGAAGGCACGGGTGAAACTTTCGGGCATGTGCTGGACGATGACGATGCCCGGCGAATTGGCGGGTAGCGCCTCCAACACCTCGCGCAGCGCCTCCGTGCCGCCGGTCGAGGCGCCGATGCACACCACCATTTCGGTCGTGCGGCTCATTGCGCGGCCGGTGGGCGGCGGCAGGACGGCATCGGCGGTCAGCTTCTGCGCGGGTGCGGAGGTGCGGGTCTGGCGACGCGCGCCCAACCGCGCCTTGGCGGCGCCCTTCACCGTCTCGCGGATCATCAGATGCGCTTCGGCCAGATGATCGGCGACGCCGACGCGCGGCTTCAGGATGACGTCGACCGCACCGGCCTCCAGCGCCTGGAGCAGCGTTTCCGATCCCTCCTCGACCAACGAGGAGCACATGACGACCGGGATCGGCCGCTGCGCCATCAGCTTGCGCAGGAAGGTGATGCCGTCCATGCGCGGCATCTCGACGTCCAGCGTGATGACGTCGGGCACTTCCTCCTGGATGTAACGCGCGGCGGCGAAGGGATCGGCGGCGGCGGCGATCACCTGGATTTCCGGATCGGCGGACAGGATCGCGGTCATCGCCTGACGAACGCTGGCGCTGTCGTCGATCACCAGCACGCGGAGCTTCTTCATCGCGTCAGATCCGCTTGAAGACGGTGTTGGCCACCGTGGACAGGGGAAGGTCGAAACCGGTGATCGATTCCGAATGGCCCAGGAACAGCAGGCCGCCGGGGCGCAGGCATTCGGTCAGCCGCCGCACCACCTTTTCCTGGGTCGGCTTGTCGAAATAGATCAGGACGTTGCGGCAGAAGATGATGTCCATCGGGTCGCCGACCGGATAGCGGTCGTCCATCAGGTTCATCTGCGCAAAGCCGACCGCGGCGCGCAGCTCCGCCGCGATCCGCATCTCGCTGCGCCGGGGATCATTGGCGCGCATCGCATAGCGGGCACGCAAGGAGGGCGGCACCGGATCGAGCATCGCGGACGGATAGACGCCGCGCTTGGCGATGCGCAGCACCTCGCTGTCCAGGTCGGTCGCCAGGATGCCGAAATCGGGCCCCTGATGATCGCGGGCAAAGGTATCGAGCAGCATCGCCAGCGTATAAGGTTCGGCACCGGTCGAGCAGGCCGCGCTCCACACGCGCAACCGGTTGATGCCCGCATTACGCATCTGTGGTAGGACGGTGCCGACCAGATAGTCGAAATGCTTGGGCTCGCGAAAGAAATCGGTCTTGTTGGTGGTGACCGCGTTCAACAGATGCTCGCGCTCCGTCACCAGATTGTCGCTGTCGAACAGCCAACTGCAATAATCGCTCAGGCTGCTATGGCCGTGCGCCCGTACGCGACGACGCAGCCGCCCTTCGATCATCGTGATCTTCACCGGTGGCAGACGGATACCGCATTCGCGGTACACATAGGCGGAGATTCGATCGAAATCGCTGCGCTGAAGCGCGTCGGACGAGTCCAACTGACGGGCCAGATTGCTCAAGTAGACGGCTCCTATGGCGTCTGCGGAAAACCGGCCGGCCACCGCGCCAGGGCGGCGGCCGGCGTATAGATCGTCAGGCGGCGAGGCCCAACGTGTTCAGGGCATCCACCCCGCCATCGCCGGCGAACAGCCGGGCGGGATCGAGCAGCGCGACGAACCCGGCACCACGCCGCAGGATCGCCTCGATCTGATCCGAGCGCCAGCGACCGCCGATATCAGGCGATCCCTCGATCGCGTCGGGTCCGAAGGTGCTGACGTCCAGCACCCGGTCGACCACCAGCCCCAGCGCCAGCGCGGCGGTGCCGTCCTGGGTCGAAGGGATGTCGACGACCAGGATACGGGTGGCCAGCGTGGTCTCGGCCGACATCAGGCCCAGGCGCACGCGAAGGTCGATCATCGGCACCGAATCCCCGCGCACATCGGTCAGGCCCAGGAACCAGGCGGGCGCGCCGGGCACCCGATAGGCCGGACGATGGTCCAGGATTTCGCGCACCGCCGTCACCGGCAGGGCGAATTCCTCTTCCCCCAGGCCGAAGACGACGACCTGAATGTCTCCCCGCGCGGCGCTCATGCTGCGCGTCCGAATTCGGCGTCTTCGCCGTCGGGGCCACCATTGGTCAGGTCGAGGGCGAAGCCCCGGACCCGCGCCTGCTGCTCGGCGACCGAGCCGGCACGCGGCGCGGGCTTGGACGCCCTTGCCACGGCGGGACGCGCCTTGGCCGTCTTGCTCCCGACCGACTTGAAGCGGCGCGGCTCTTCCTGGCCGACGCGGAAGAAGGCGATGCTTTCCTGCAGTTCCTCGGCCTGGCTGGCGAGTTCCTCCGAGGTGGAGGAGATCTGCTCGGAGGCCGATGCGTTCTGCTGCGTCACCTTGTCGAGCTGCTGGATCGCCTCGTTGATCTGGACGGCGCCGATATCCTGTTCGCGGCAGGCGGCGCTGATCTCGGCGACCAGTTCGGCGGTGCGGCGGATGTCGGGCACCAGCTTGGTCAGCATCTCGCCCGCCTGGGTAGCGGCGGTGACGGTGTCCGAGGACATGCCGCTGATCTCGGCGGCCGCCGTCTGGCTGCGTTCGGCCAGCTTGCGGACCTCGGCGGCGACGACCGCGAAGCCGCGACCATGTTCACCGGCCCGGGCCGCCTCAACCGCCGCGTTCAGCGCGAGAAGGTCGGTCTGACGCGCGATTTCCTGCACGATGCCGATCTTCTCGGCGATGGTGCGCATCGCCACGACGGCCTTCTGCACGGCGGCACCGCTCTGCTCGGCGTCCTGCGACGACTGACGAGCGATCTTCTCGGTCTGGGTGGCGTTGTCGGCATTCTGTTTGATGTTGGCGGCCATCTGCTCCATCGAAGCCGAGGCCTCCTCGGCGGCGGCGGCCTGCTCGGTCGCGCCCTGGCTCACCTGCTCCGAAGAGGACGACAGCTGCTGGCTGCCCGCCGCGACATTATGCGCCGCCTGGGTCGTCTGGCCGATCGTGTCGCGCAGACGCGCCGTCATGCTGTTGACGGTTTCGACCAGATCGCTGATCTCGTCATTGCTCTTGACGGCGACGTCGTTGCTCAGATCACCTTGCGCGATCGCGGTCACGGCTGCCGACACTTGGCGAAGACCATTGGCCACCAGCATGGCGACCCACACGGCACCACAGATCGCGATCAGCAGCGCGACGAGCGCGGTGGCGATCAGCGTCATACGGGCCGAGGCATAAAGCGCATCCGATTCCTGGTCGGCCTTGACCAACTGATTCTGCGTCAGTTGCGTCAGCTTGGCGAGCGTCTCACCCAGTCGAATGACGATGGCGCGCCCTTCGGTCATGGAAACCTCCGCGGCTTCGGCATTCTGGCCCTGCATCGCCAGAGCGCGGGCGCGTTCGCTGACCGCCTTATAGGCCCGCCATTCCTCCAGCGCCTGGGTCCAGACCGGACGCCCCTGATCGGTTGCGATCTTCAGCCCGGCATTCAGATTGTCCTGCACCCGGCCATCATGCTCGACGAACTTGGCATTGAAGTTCCGTTTCAAGGCCATGTCGTCGGTCATCATCATATTTTTTTCGTTGCGAATCGCACGACCGATATCGCCATCGGCGGCCAGGGAATATTGGATGCGGCGCGTCGGCCCTTCAATGATATCGGAAATCGTATCGTTCAGCGCGCTCATCTTGATCACGCCAATGCCTACGACAAGGCACAATAATGCTATCACTATTGTGAATGTTGTCGCCAATTTCACCTTGATCGTCGCACGCATCTCAAATCCCCGTTTAAAGTACGAACCGCCACGAAAGCCTCATCTTCAGCTTCCTCATCCCAGATTACGTCCGAAGGGGTGAATGATTGGTTGTTTCCACCCTGCTTTTAATTCAGATCAGGATTTATTGGCCTAGTCGGACCGGGCGACACCCGGCGCGGAAAGGGGCATTCTCGCTGGATGATCGGCGGCGGGGCGATGATGACGCCCCGCCGCCGGGTCCGTCAGGCTGCGCGGCCGAATTCCGCATCCTCGCCATCGGGACCGCCATTGGTCAGATCGAGGGCAAAGCCCCGGACCCGTGCCTGCTGGTCGGCTACCGAACCGGGACGCGGCGCGGGCTTGGCCTTCTTCGCGGGTGCGGCCGGCTTGCGGACCGGCGCCGCGCTACGGCTGCTGGTCGTGCGGGCCGCCTTGTCCACGGTGAAGTAGGCGATGCTTTCCTGCAGTTCCTCGGCCTGGCTGGCGAGTTCCTCCGAGGTGGAGGAGATCTGCTCGGAGGCCGATGCGTTCTGCTGCGTCACCTGATCGAGCTGCTGGATCGCCTCGTTGATCTGGACGGCACCGATATCCTGTTCGCGGCAGGCGGCGCTGATCTCGGCGACCAGTTCGGCGGTGCGGCGGATGTCGGGCACCAGCTTGGTCAGCATCTCGCCCGCCTGGGTGGCGGCGGTGACGGTGTCCGAAGACATGCCGCTGATCTCGGCGGCCGCCGTCTGGCTGCGTTCGGCCAGCTTGCGGACCTCGGCGGCGACGACCGCGAAGCCACGACCATGTTCGCCGGCCCGGGCCGCCTCGACCGCCGCGTTCAGCGCGAGGAGATCGGTCTGGCGCGCGATTTCCTGCACGATGCCGATCTTCTCGGCGATGGTGCGCATCGCGACGACGGCCTTCTGCACGGCGGCACCGCTTTGCTCGGCGTCCTGCGACGACTGGCGGGCGATCTTCTCGGTCTGGGTCGCGTTGTCGGCATTCTGTTTGATGTTGGCGGCCATCTGCTCCATCGAAGCCGAGGCCTCCTCGGCGGCGGCGGCCTGCTCGGTCGCGCCCTGGCTCACCTGCTCGGATGAGGACGACAGCTGCTGGCTGCCCGCCGCGACATTATGCGCTGCCTGTGTCGCATCGCCGACCACGCCGCGCAGACGCTCGACCATCGCGACCAGCGCATGGCCCAGCACGTCCTTCTCCGACAGCGGCTGATGCTGCACGGTCAGGTCGCCCGCCGCGATCGTATCGGCCAACTGTGCGCTCTCGCGCAGATTGGCGGTCATGCGGTTGACCGTGTTGACCAGATCCTTGATCTCGTCGTTGCTGGTGACCGCGACATCCTGGCTGAGATCGCCCACGGCGACCGCTTCGATCGCGACCGACACCTTCTTCAGGCCCATCGACACGATGCGCGAAATCCACAGGGCGCCGCCGACCGCAACCAGGATCGCCAGCGCCGCGACACCCAGCATCACATTGCGGGCGTTGTCATACGTCGCCTGTGCATCGTTGCTTGCCGTCTGCAGGTCCGCCTTGGCCAAAGAGACCAGCTGAACGCAAAGGGCCGATATACGCATCGAGGCTTCGCGCGACTTGGTGATCGACATCCTGCCCGCCTCGGCATTCTGGTTGCGCTTGGCCAGATCGCGAATGGCGTCATTGATCGGTGTGTAGACCCGATAGGCCGCCTGGATGTCGTTCCACACCGGGCGCCCCTTTTCGGTTGCCGTGCTCAGGCCGGCGGCGATCAGCGCCTCGACCTCGCCGCGCGTCTTCATGACATCGGCGTCGAACTTGTTGGTCAGTTCCGTATCGTCGGTCAGCGCCATGTTCTTTTCGGCGCGCAGCATATAGCTGACCCGCTCGTTCAGCGATTGCGCCCGCTCAAGCCGCGACGCCGGACCGGCGACCATCTGGGTCGTCGTGTCGTTCAGCGTGCTCAGCTTGGCGATCCCCAGCCCCACCACGACCAGAAGGAAAAAGACGATGAACGCGAATGTCGCGCCCAACTTCATCTTGATCGTTGCTCTCATAAACCCCCTCCAAAAAATGGAAAAATACTACTGACGCGTCACGGCAGCTCCCATGGCCGGGGCCAGGATGGCGGTCAGGTCGGGCAGGACGACGAGGTCGTCGTTCCACCGGATCAGGCTGCGCACATGATCACGGCGCCATCGGATGCCGACGGTTGGCACCGCCTCGCTCGTCGCCTGGCGGAAGGTCGCGACCTCATGGACCTGATCGGTACGCAGGCCGAGCAAGGTCGCCTCCCCCTCCAGGTCCAGTTCGATGACGACGATCCGGCTGTGCGCGGTCGGCGGGGCCGGCTCCATCCCAAAGGCCAGACGCAGGTCGGCGACGGGGACGATCTTGCCCCGGAAGTTGACGACATGGCTGACCAGCGCGGGTGCGCCGGGAATGAATGTTTCGGGCAGCAGGTCCAGGATTTCCTGGACCAGGATCGCCTCCAGGGCGAAGGTCTCGCCGCCCAGCTCGAAGATCAGGACCTCCAGTTCGCCATGGCTGTCCCATGCGATCAGATCGGTCGACGCCTGGGCCCCTGCCCCTTGCAAATTATCCTGCGGCACGAAGCATCTCCTCCTGGGGCTGGGCCATGGCAACCAGTTGCGCGACGTCGAGGATCAACGCGACGCTGCCGTCGCCCAGGATCGTCGCGCCCGAAAAGCTGGCCGCGCCACGATGAAAGGCGGACAGCGACTTGATGACGGTCTGGTGGTTGCCGATGATCTGATCGACGACCAGGCCGACCCGCTCGCGCCCGGTGGACACGACGACGATCTTCTGGAACGGATCAGGCTTGGTCCCGGTCGCGAACATCTCGCGCAGGCGCAGGAACGGCACCAGCGTTTCGCGAAGCGTGATGACGCTGCGCCCGCGCGAGCGCAGATCCTCCTCCAGCGACAGTTCCAGGCATTCCTCGACCGCCGAAAGCGGGATGACGTAGCGCCCCTCGCCCACCCGGACGAGCAACCCTTCGATGATCGCCAGCGTCAGCGGAATGCGCAGCGTGATGGTCGATCCCTGGCCGGCGACGCTCTTGACGTCGATCGAGCCGCGCAGGCTTTCGATCGTGCGCTTGACCACGTCCATGCCGACGCCACGCCCCGACAGGTTGGTGACCTGCGCTGCCGTGGAAAAGCCGGGGTGGAAGATCAGGCCGAGCAGTTCATCGTCGGTCAACACCTGGCCGGGCTGGATCAGGCCATTGGCTTCCGCCTTGGCGCGAACCCGCTCGCGATCGATGCCGCGCCCGTCATCGGTGATGGTGATCAGAACCTCGCCACCCACCTGATGCGCGCTCAGGCGGATGCGGCCGGCGGCCGGCTTGCCGGCGGCCTGGCGGTCCTCGGCCATCTCCAGCCCATGGTCGCACGAGTTGCGGATGATGTGGACCAGCGGATCGAACAGCCGCTCGATCACGGTCTTGTCGACCTCGGTGCTCTCGCCCTCGGTGACCAGCTCGATCGCCTTGCCGGTCTCGATCGCCAGATCATGGATCAGGCGACGGAAACGGCCGAACAGCGTCGAGACCGGCACCATGCGCAGGATCATCATCGTGTCGCGCATCTCGCCGGTCAGCCGTTCGATCTCTTCCGAAACGGAACGCAGGCTCAGGTCATGGCCATGGGCGGCAAGCTGCGACAGACGGCTCTGCGCGATCACCAGTTCGCCCACCCGGTCCATCAGTTCGTCGAGCCGCTCGGCGGGGACACGGACATTCTCGCCCTGCACACGGCTGGTGGTGGCGCGGGCGCCGGTATCGTTGGCCGCAACCGGTTCGGTCGTCTGGGCGACATCGTCGACCGCGACTGCGGCGACCGGCGCATCGTCTTCGACCGTCAGCGGCGTGATGGTGATTTCCATGTCGTCCATGACGAACAGGAAGACGTCCTCGATCGCGTCCTTCGAAATGTCGCCGATCAGCGTGCAGTCCCAGCCGATCATGCAATGGCTGGGGTTGAGTTCGTCGAGCGTGGGCACATCGTCGATGCGCGCCACGATGGTCGCCTCGCCCAGTTCACGCAGCTCGTCGAGCAGCGCGAGCGGATTGGTGCCATTGGCCATCGCATCGGGCGGCAGGCGGAAGGACAGGGTCCAGCCGCGCTTGGCGGCCACGGCAGACGCAGACGCACCGCCCCCGGCCGCCGCATCGACCGCCGCCGCCAGCCGGGCAAGGATCACCTGCCCCTCGGCCGCCGGCGCGTCGCCCTCGACCAGCGCCCGCATATGGTCGCCTGCCGACAGGATCACCGAGACCAGTTCGGGCGTGGCCCGGACATCGCCCTTGCGCACCCGGTCGAACGCGCTTTCGCAATGATGGGTAAAGGCCGCCAGCGCGTCGAAGCCGAACATCGCGCCCGAGCCCTTCAGCGTGTGGAGCCCGCGGAACACCGCATTGACCAGACCCATATCGTCCAGGCGATGGCCCAGATCGAGCAGACCCTGTTCGACCTGTTCGAGCAGTTCGCCCGCCTCGATCCGAAAGGCGGCTGTCGGATCTTCGCCGCTCCCAGGGCCGCTCATCGCGCCAGCACCTTCTGCGCGACGCGGATCAGCTGTTCTGGCTGGAACGGCTTGACCAGCCATCCGGTCGCGCCGGCCGCCTTGGCCTGGGCCTTCATCGCATCATCGGATTCGGTGGTCAGGAAGATGATCGGCACCCCCGCCTGTGCCGGCTGCTGGCGCAGGGCACGGATCATCGACAGGCCGTCCATGTTGGGCATGTTGAGGTCGGTGACGATCAGGTCGAATCGGGTCGCGGTCGCCTTGGCCAGGCCCTCGGCCCCGTCGCTCGCCTCGGTCACCGCATAGCCCGCGCCGGTCAGCGCGATCCGGATCGCCATTCGAAGACTGGCGCTGTCGTCGACGGTCAGGATGGAAGCGGTCATTGCTCGGAATCTCCGTGGAACCAGAATTGGGTGTGTTCGGGGGTGGGGCAGGACAGGAAGCCCGCCCGGTCGAGAAGCCCGCGCAAACGGTCGCTGGCCGGCGCGGCGAGGGCGAAATCGCATCCGCATTGCGCCGCGGTATGGCGCGCCGACTGGACGAGCTGAACGACACTGAGGTCGGGCGCGGCGACGGCGGACAGGTCCAGCCGCACCGTGCCGCCGGGTGCGATCGCGGTTCCGAGTTGTTCGGCCAGCAAGCCGATGGTTGGCAGGCACAGGTTCTCGGCCGCCGTCACCATAGTGATCGACATCAGGCGCTCCTTTTACACGGGCAAAGCGCGCAAGAATGCGCGCAGGCAATCAGATCAAACGGACCGGCAACGGCCGGCAAAACGGGCCGGCTGGTTCACCGGCGGTAGCAATTGCTGGACGTCGTCGCGAAACATGGACGGCCTTGCATTGCTCGGCGTTGTTAATCCCCCCCTTGTTGCCTTGGGGTATATGCGACAAAAGTAAAATCGCGCTTAAATGTGCAACAATTGGTCTGGCCGGTCATGCAAGACCATGACGACGCCAATAAAATATCGACTTTTCTGAATCTTAAGAAAAAGGCAGCGTTCGGCAACCGCTCGGGATGCGGGGCTCGCACGCTTGCACTGAGACCTTTTGGGGCGGCAGCATGCCGTCTCGACCGGCACGACCGAGCGGAGAATATATCCCCCGCTCCGTCGCATTGTCCGATTCGCATGGCGGCCGGGCCGCCGTGGTTATTCGGCGAACAGAGCCGCCGTTTCGTCCGGGGACAGGTCGATGCCGAACATCAGGCTCATCCGCATGCGATAGACGCGCGGATCGGTGATCGTCGCGCTCGTCTCTTCCTGCGCGACACGGCGGCGATAATGCCGATCGGTCAGTGTCGCGAAGCCGCGCGGCAGGATGATGCTGACGATATTGGCCTGGCGGAACCGGCTGGCCTCCGCCTGCGAGGTCCAATGATTGCCCATCGCCAGATCGGCATCCCAGACATGATCGGTGGTGAAGCTATATTGCGGCTCCCACCCCTCGCCCGTCGACCGTCCGTCGGTCAGGCCCGGATGCCCGTCGCGCAGCAGCATCCAGCCATGCTGGGCATCGCGGGTCAGGCGGAACCGCGCGCCATCGGGCGCCTCCGCCTCGGCCCCGTCGATCAGCGGCATGGGCGGGGAATAGCTGCCCCCGAACCCGGCATCGGCGATCCAGTCCTGCCCGTCGATATGGACCAGGCTGAGCGTATGGGTCGTGGGCGGCACGTCGGTGGCCCGCAGCCAGACGCGCGCCAGCAGCGGCCGGGCGGAAAAGCCGTGCGCAGCCAATGCATCGAGGAACAGCCGGTTCTGCTCGAAACAATAACCGCCACGCTTGCCGGTCACCAGCTTGGCAAACACGCTGTCGCTGTCGATCGCGATCGGGCGACCGAGCCGGACGTCGAGATTTTCAAACGGAATGGCCAGGCGATGCGCCCATTGCAGCCGCGCCAGCCCATCGGCATCGACCGTGACACGGGACGGCAGGGCGATGCGGGCGAGATAGGAATCAAGATCGAACATGACGCCCCAGATAGGATGGCCCGCGCCGATTGTCGAAGGGCTCCCCCCTTATCCGCAGCGGTGCAAGCCGTTATAGCCTCGGGCGATCATGACCTTCCCCGCCAACGACCCGACCCTGTCCTTCAGCCCCGCCGCCATCCGCGCCGCCGCCGCGGTGATCGGCGCGGACGGCATCGTCGCGGTGCCGACCGAGACGGTCTATGGCCTGGCCGCCGATGCGACCGAGCCGCAAGCGGTGGCACGCATCTATGCCGCCAAGGGACGGCCATCGTTCAATCCGCTGATCGTCCATGTTCCGGATCTGGCAGCGGCGCGGGAACTCGCCGAGTTCGATGCCGACGCCCTGGCGCTGGCGGAGGCGTTCTGGCCGGGGCCGCTGACGCTGGTCCGGCCGCTGCGTGCCGGTGCGGGAATCGCCTCGCTGGTGACGGCGGGACTGGATACGGTGGCGATCCGCGTGCCGCGCCACCGTGCGATGCAGGCATTGCTGGCGGCAAGCGGTCGCCCCCTTGCTGCGCCCTCCGCCAATGCCAGCGGCGGAATCAGCCCGACCCGCGCGGCCCATGTCCGTGCCAGCCTGGGGCCCGCTGTGCCGATCCTCGACGATGGCGCGACCGAAGCGGGACTGGAATCGACGATCGTCGCCGGTCGCACCATCCTGCGCCCCGGCCCCGTCACGGGGACAATGCTGGCCAAAGTGCTAGGTTCGGTCGAACAGGGCCCGGAGGCCCCCGCCATCGTCACCGCACCGGGGCAGCTCGCCAGCCATTATGCGCCGCGCAAACCCCTGCGGCTGAACGTGACCGAAGCGGCGGCCGATGAATGGCTGATCGGGTTCGGCGCGGTCGAGGGGCAGGACACGCTGTCCGCCATCGGCGATCCGGTGGAAGCGGCCGCACGGCTGTTCGACGCGCTCCACCGCGCGGATGCCAGCGACCCGCCGAGGCTCGCGGTCGCCCCGATCCCGGTCGACGGGATCGGCGAGGCGATCAACGACCGGTTGCGTCGGGCCGCGACGCGGTAGAATTTGGGGCGCAGGTCGGGGGCGTGCGCTTCGACTTCGCTCAGCGCGAACGGAGGGAGGGGCAAGACCCCAACTTCCGGTCAGCCTGAGCGAAGTCGAAGGCCAAGCCCCGACCTCGCCCCAAGCCAGACTTACGCCGTCACCGCCTTCGACCGCGCGGCAAAGCTCTTGCGCAGTTTCTGCAGCTTGGGCGGGATCACCGCCATGCAATAGGGATTGGACCGGCCTGACGTCTCCCAATAATCCTGGTGATAATCCTCGGCCGGATACCATTCGGCCATCGGCTCGATCGTGGTGACCACCGGCCGGTCCAACCCCGCCTGGGTCCGTTCGATCGCGGCCTTCATCGCCGCCTCCTGCGCCTCGTCCGCCGGGAACATCGCCGAGCGGTACTGCGTGCCCACGTCATTGCCCTGGCGGTTGAGTTGCGTCGGGTCGTGCGTCGCGAAGTAAATGTCGAGCAGATCGTCCAGCGATAGCTGCTCGGGATCATAGCCGATACGGATCGCCTCGGCATGGCCGGTATCGCCGCCGCACACCTGCTTATAGGTCGGATGGGGCAGCGTGCCGCCGATATAGCCGCTTTCGACCGACTCGACCCCGATCACATCCTTGAACACCGCCTCGGTGCACCAGAAACAACCGCCGGCCAGCGTCACATATTCGGTCACACGGAATCTCCTTGTCGTCTTGTCTGTTTAGATAGGAAGGCGCTAGGCGACGGCAATCCAAGGCATTGGGACAAAGTGAATGGCGACGATCGACGGCAAGGTGATGGTGACCGGCGGGGCCGGCTATATCGGCAGCCATGCCGTGCTGGCGCTGCTCGACGCCGGCTATGAGGTGGTCGTGCTCGACAATCTCGTCACCGGGTTCGACTGGGCGGTCGATCCCCACGCGTCGCTGGTCGTGGCGAACGTCGCCGATGACGACAAGGTCCGCGCCGCGATCCGCGAGCATAAGGTGCGCGCGATCATGCACTTCGCCGGTTCGGTCGTGGTGCCGGAATCGGTCAGCGACCCGCTCAAATATTATCGCAACAACACCGCCGCCAGCCGCTCGCTGATCGAAAGCGCCGTGGCCGAGGGCGTGCCCCACTTCATCTTCTCCTCGACCGCCGCCACCTATGGCACGCCGGAAAAGGTGCCGGTCGCGGAGAATGATCCCAAGGCGCCGATAAACCCTTACGGCATGTCCAAGCTGATGACCGAGATCATGTTGAAGGACGTCGCCGCCGCCCAGCCGATCAATTACTGCGCGCTGCGCTATTTCAACGTCGCGGGCGCCGATCCGCAAGGACGCTCGGGCCAGTCGACGGTCGGCGCGACGCACCTGATCAAGATCGCGGTCGAGGCGGCGATCGGCAAGCGTGACGCGGTGGGCGTTTATGGGACCGACTTCCCCACCCGCGACGGCACCGGTGTGCGCGATTACATCCATGTCTCCGACCTGGCCGCCGCGCATGTCGCCGCGCTCGAACTGCTGGTCGCGCAGCCCGGCGAGAGCCACACGCTCAACTGCGGCTATGGTCGGGGCTTCTCGGTCCTCGAAGTGCTCGACGCGGTCGATCGGGTGACCAACCACACGATCGAGCGCCGCATGGAAGGCCGCCGCGCAGGCGATCCGGCCGAGCTGGTCGCTGACAACAGCGCGATCCTCTCCACCCTGCCCTGGCGGCCCGAGCGCGATGATCTGGACGGCATCGTCCGCGACGCGCTCGCCTGGGAGCGCAAGCTCGCCGAGATGGGTCGCTAAGCCCCGATGCGGTTGCGCTCGCTCCTCTTCGTGCCGGGCGACCGGCCAGACCGGATGGCCAAGGCCATGGGGGTGGGCGCAGACGCGCTGATCCTCGACCTGGAGGATGCGGTCGCGCCCGAGGCCAAGCCGCGCGCACGGATCGCAGTCGCCGAATTTCTCTCTGGCCCGCGCGATCCGGCGGTGCGGCTGTTCGTCAGGATCAACCCGATCGACGGCCCGCTGGCGGCGGAAGACCTTGCCGCCATCACGGACGCACGGCCCGATGGCATCGTCCTGCCCAAGGCGGAAGGACTGGTCAGCCTCCATGCGCTGGCGGCGCGCGGCATCACCCATATCCCCGTCCTGCCGATCGCGACCGAGACGCCGGCGGCCATTTTCCGACTGGGCGACTATGCCGGCGCCAGCTTGCCCCTCGCCGGGCTGACCTGGGGCGCGGAGGATCTGCCGGCAGCGATCGGCGCGACGGCAGCGCGCGAGGCGGATGGCGGCTATACCGCGCCCTATCAGCTCGCCCGCTCGCTAACGCTGTTCGGTGCGCATGCGGCGGGTGTCGCGGCGATCGAGACGGTTTATCCCGATTTCCGCGACCTGGAGGGGCTTGCCGCCTATGCCGCGCGCGGGAGGCGCGACGGCTTTACCGGTATGATGGCGATCCACCCCGCGCAGGTGCCGGTGATCAACGCCGCCTTCACCCCCTCGGCCGACGAATTGGCGCGCGCGCAGGCGATCGTCGATCTGTTCGCCGCCAATCCCGGTGCCGGGGCGCTGCAACTCGATGGGCGCATGGTTGACGCGCCGCATTTGAAGGCGGCGCAGGCACTATTAACGCGCGCGACCGGCTGAGCCACCGGCGGCCCAGGAAGTCCGCACCTTCGCGGTCGCCCACCACCATCCCAGCGCCCAGAGCGTTCCGAAACACCATCCCGCCGCCACGTCCGACGGCCAGTGCACGCCCAGATAGACGCGGCTCGCACCGATGGCACCGACCAGCAGCAGCGCCAGCACCACGATCGCCTGTCGCATGCGGTGATGCCGTGTAATCTGCGTCGCGAGCGCCGCCAGCGTCAGATAGACCATCGCGCTGCCCGCCGCATGACCGCTGGGGAAGCTGGCATTGGAGACGTCCACCCAATGCGGCACCAGATCGGGGCGCGCGCGTGACACGCCATTCTTGACCAGCGTCACCACCGCGCCGCCACTGATCCCCGCCGCTGCGACGGCCAATGCGGTCAGCCACAGCCCGCGCGCCAGCAACAGGATCGCCGCCCCCGCCACCATCAGCACGAGCACCGGCACGCTGCCCAGCGCGGTGATATCAACCGCCGCCTTCATCAGGGCTTGCGAATGCGCATGTTCGCGCAACCCGACCAGAATGGCCCGGTCCCAGGCGAAGGGCCAGCGATCGACCAGCAATCCGGCCAGCAACAGAACTGCCAGCGCCACCGCCCCGGCCACCGCTCCCCGCAAGGCCATCGGCATCGTCGATGGTCGAATATCGGGTTCGGTTGATTCGGGTAAAAAACGAGCGGTTCCGGAAGAGTGGGGATCGATCATGGACGACAGGCTTCCCTTTAAAGGCTGCACGACATTACGGACCAGGGAAACGCATCCGCATGAAGACAGGTCATTTCCCCCGCAAATAGCGCCCCGTGACCGCGTTCTTGCAAAGATCCGATCAACGTCATTCGAAAAACGGGTTTGCGTGTTCCCGCATTTTGTCGCATTTTTGTCTCACACCGGCGGAAAGACCGGTTGGAGAGGACGTCAAGACCATGAACGAGCACATCATGTCCCCGCTGGACCGCCTGATGGTCCTGACCGTTGGCGCCGTGGCCAGTTGGATCGCGGTCGGCGGTATCGCCTTCGGCGCCTCGAAGCTGGTACAGCACCTGTTCTGATTCCTCGGTCTTCGGCTCGCCCATTCGCGGGCCGAAGCCATAAGGCGACGATAGGCGCTCCCCGTCACGCGCGGCCAGCAGGCCGGCACGCAAGTTTTTCCAGTGATGTGTTGGGATCGGGTGGATCGTCACCCTATCACTGTGGCGCTCTTACATTGCCATAACGCCACGAAGCGTGATCATTCTCAGCCCGTTCTGGAGGACATCAGGACGAGGTCGGTCGTTTCGTGGTCGCACGGGCCAGTTGTAAGAAGGTCTGCCAGCCCCAGGTCAAAAAGTGATCGTCTGCTCCACGCGCCATACATTCTTTCGACGCCCATACGCATCAGTTCGCCATGTAGAGCCTGCGGCTGTAGAGACGATCTGGCCAAAGCCTCTCCGGTGAACGCGACCTTTGCGGCGAGGGTGTTCAACTCTCCGCGGTCCACAGCCTTCCCTTTTCCAAAGGGGGACAACCTGCAGGCCAGCTGCAGCGATTGCTACCTTGGCTTCGCAAAAGGTGGTCCCGAGAATCTCTTCCACGTCGCGAAGTGAGACATGGGTCAGGCCGAGCGGATCGGCTGATCCAGGGCCGCCGATGCTATGCTTTGAAAACTGAGTTGGATCGACCATGATATCACGGATCTCAGGAGCGCTATCTTTCGGCAGTAGTAATCGATCCTGCCATCCAGCATCTTGCCGAGGATGAGGACCCAGAGGCCTCGACCGGCAGGGCTCCGGCCTTGCCGCGCTGCCGCTTGGGTGTTTCCACCTCGGCAGCCGGAGCGGAAACAGCTGCGGTGTTCCCACCCTGGGTTTCTACCCGATTCCACTTTCGCCAGCCCGTCCCAGCGAGCGCCGGGTCGATTAGGCTATTGGCTGTAACCGGCAGATTTCCGCGCTTTATGGCCTTGCTGACCGGCGTGTGCGAGCCGCCGTCCAACTTCGCGAACGCGCGGACCGATACGGGCTCAGCCATAGTGGAAACACCTTTCGGCATTCATAGCTGAGGTCGGTTCGCGCCGAAGTCCGCCGTATCGCCCGGGGCAGAAGGACCCAAAAAAACTTCATCAATTTACCCAAAGAAAACCTATAGTTGGGCAAGTTTTGTTGATGACAAGTCAAATCAATCTCGACATTCCACTGAACGCAACAGTGGTAATTATAGACCCAATAAGCGGGGCAGCCTCTCAAACGGGAGATGCTCGAGAGGTATTACTCGCCGCAACAAGGGCAGCCAAGACGCAGCCGATTCAGCGAGGCAACAACGGCACACGCTACGATGTTCAGCTTCGTGATGATTCCGCCGAAATGCTTTGGAAACTGGCGGGCGGCATTGAAATCGAGCGGTGTTTTACGACCCAAAAATCCTAATTTGACCGCGTCCTGCTCAGCCACAAACAAAGAGAGCCGCAACCCTCTCGGGCGCGGCTCTCCCAATTACCCTTTGCATCGCACATAGCTGCGCAGCGGTCAAGAACAGAAAGTGATTCTACAGCCCCCGCCACATCGCAATGAGGCTCGCCGTGAACGCAACCATCGTCTTGGCCGCATCGACCGCTGATCCACCTATCAATGGCTGTCCCGCCCCGGTTCACCAGCACGGTGTAGGTCTTCTGACGTTCGCCAAGTTCGCCGCTCAGATCGACGATCTTCGCCAGTCCGAGATTACCGACTTGCGCGTCCGGCACACCGCACGCCCTGGCCAAGTCTCTGACCTGATCGCGCTCGGTTCGGACTGCCCGGCGGACCTTCATACTCGCCGGCTTCTTCTTTGCCTGCCCCATGAAATCCGCCTCGATCGGATGCCCCCCCGGTTACGTCATGCCGCATGATGCAGCCCTTGTACGGCCACCGCTCGGGAGGCAGCGACGGCCGCGCAGCACCTATTCCATGGCGGCAAGGTGCTGGCATAGTTGCCATTCCATGCCGCGAGGGCATCACCAGTGATCACCCATTCGCTATTACCTGGATATGCCAGGGCAGCGGCATTGCGCCTTTATGCCGTCGGAACCGCCGCATCATAAATCTGGCAATCGGCGCGTTTGGCCCCGGTCAGATTTCCATCGTTGTGCAGAGAAAAAGCGTTTCGTTCCCTGACGTTAAAGGCAACGACGCGCTTGATCCTGAGGCTGCGGATTGCGGATGTGATCAAGTTGACCGGCACGATCGGTTGGTAATCGTAGACGACCTCGGCCACCATTACGGCCGTGCCTCCTTGAGCCGCAATCTGGTTCCCGGCCTTACCGACGCCGTCGATGATCGAAGCGGTTTCGACAGCGCCGTGGTCGTCATTCGTCTTGTCGTCCAAATTGGTGATTGGAGCACCGGCATCGTTTGTGGGAACACCTAGCGATGATGGGACCGAAAGTGCACCGGCACAGCGCTGCCACCGAAACCATTGGCGGTATCCGTTGGGATTGCTGGCGGATACCGACCCTTTACCCCCTGCCCCGGTAGTCGTAGTGCGCTGCTCAAGATCAGAAAGGATGATCCGGCCCTTGCTGGCCAGAGAGAGCGGCTCTCCCATCTTCATGGCCCCGATCATGATTTCCGTGACATCGGCCTCGTCGATCGTGGTGCGGATCCGACCAGCATTATCGGCGACAGCCATCGCAATCTGCGAAACCCGCAAATTCGCTATCACGTAATTGCCGATTTCTACCCCGCCGAGGCCAAGGAGAAGGATCACCGGTGCCGCGAGTGCGAATTCGATCATCGCAACGCCTCGCCGGTCATGCGTTACACTCTCCAGCCCCTTTGTAAGACGCATTATTGGCATACGATCACCGGCTCGGTCTGCGAGGCATAGGGCTGGTTTTTCAACATCGTCGTGGCGGTCAGCTTGGTAACCGCGCTCCCTCCGATCAAACGGCTCATCGGCACGATCTCGGGATAGGTCACCGTCGCGGTGTACAGCACCACGTCGTCGGAACCACCTGTGCCCGCGCGTGCGCTATCAGCGTCCCAAACGCCGTTTCCGTTGATGTCGAGAAAACAATCCCCGACATTATACTTTCCCACCGGTTGGGTATCAGTGGTGATCGGCTCAGGCTTGGAGACTTGCTGAAATTTGCCATAGCTGGTGGGGACAATGACGACATCGGCATCCCGTGAGATCGCCTTGACGCTATCAGTCACCATGGCCGTCAACTGGGCCGCCGTCGTACCGGTACCTATCGTAACCCGTCGGGCCGCGCGGTCCAAAGCATCCTGCAATTGTGTGGCGACATATTGGCGGTAGCCTAGGTCAAACAAGCCACACATGATCGCAATCGTGGGCAGTGAAAGCAGGGCGAACTCGACGGCCGACGCGCCGCGGCGATCTCCACCGATACGGCACAGCTTTTCTATCCACCGCGCCTTCATTGGGTCAGCCTCAATGCGCCAATATTTTTGCCGATTTCGACGAAGCGCGCCATCAGCGCCGCCTGGTTTGACGAAGTGGATGCCTGACTGGGCGTACTCGCGCAGTTGGTGAGCGACGCGTCGAGTGTGGTGGCGAAGCCCAATACCCAGATGGAATATCCCATGGACTTGGCCTTTGAGCAAAGCAGGTTGAAGCGCTGCTTATGGCGTGCGAGTTGATCATCCTGATTCGAATATGCCCCGCCAGGTGTGGCCCGAGCATCGAGCTGTTCGACGCCATAGGACGAATAAAGACGGGAATAACCTGTCTCAAAAAGCCCGTCCGTCATGAAGATGATGTATTTCTTGACGGGCATCATGTTGTACTTTTCGGGATTGTTACCCCCAAAAATCCCACCAGACGATGCCCAGCGCGCGCCCCACATCATCCCATTGTCGTGATAGGTGCCTCCATCCGGGGTGAGGGTGTTGAGATATTTCTTCAGATCATCCCGGCTCCATCCCTGCATTGATGCGGCTGGTGACGGGCACGCAAACTGTGGTTTGTAAGGATCGTTTTTGTAAATCTCCACCTGATAGCTGGCATATTCGACTTCCGGCCAATAGGGCTTCCACTTTGTCGCGTCATTGGTTGGTATCAAATCAATGTCGAGATCGGTGGCGCCGGGCGGAATGGCCGTATCGTTGGAGCTCACGCGGGCCGTCTGGCGCTCTTCGACGCAGCCAGCCCAGGTAACTTTGTTGGCACTGCTTCGGGTTGGGGTCACGCCATTGTACGCCGCGGTGCCAACAAGTTCCGCCACATCGACGCTCGCACCCGATACGTATTTCGAGGTATCGAAAGCACGAGGAAGATATCGAAAATAGGTGCAAATGCCGCTCCCGAAATCATAGCTGCCGGAACGATACCCGCAACTCCAGGAAGTCATGTTTTCGGTTACGACCTGCCGGGATTGATAAGTCCATGAACCAGACAGCATGTAATTGGGATTGGCGGCCCGGATTGCCGCGCCGATATTCACCGCGCTGGCATAGGGAACAACACCATAACGAAGGCGCATCCCGGAAGCGGCCAACTGGTTCTGAACCGGTGCCAACTGATCATATAATGCTAGCACGGCTGAACGCAGCGCCTCGATCTTGGTCTGGGAGTCGCTGGACGTCGCCTTGTCCCGCATCGAGCCGGTCGTATCCAGCACGAAGACAATGTCCGTGTTCACGAAATCTTGAGACGCGTTGCAGCTGACGCTCACCGGCAGCTCGTCGGAGCCGAATATCCGCATCAGCGACGTCGGAACCGTCGTGGCGGCGTTGATGACGACGGTCGTCTTCGACGTCGTGGCGCTAGAGATGGAAGGCGTGAACGGCTTCGATCCGAACATGCCCTGTTGAAAGTTAAAGTTGAAGAATTTGGTCGCTTCGGCCCTCACCCCGTCATCGACGATACCGTTCGTCATGGCACGCCGGCCGGCAAGGACAGCGGCATCGCAGGCGATCTGCATCTGCTTGCGCGTCACATATCGTGTACCGAGATCAATGCCCGATCCCACCAGAGCCACGAGCGGGATGAGGAAAAGCGCCCATAGCATCATGACATTGCCGCGTCGGTCGACAGCAAGCCGGGCTATAGGCCCTGCCCCCTTAGAACGTGATGGATGACGTAGTAGACGCGTCCTATGGCACGAAAATCGGCGACTCATGTGGCTGTTTTATAAGCATAATGTAAAGAGCAGGTTTATCAGGAAAAGAGACGTTAGCGGATCCTCCGCTTACCGGGTGACGGCGAACATCTGTCGCAGCATGGATATCCCTGTATCGTTCGGGCCGCGCCGGAAGCCCCATTAGGTCCCGAACAACGCTCGTAAGGCAGTCGGCTATTTGCTCGACCGGCGCATCGGCTTTCGGCATGGCGAGCACTCGGGGCGCATATATGTCGTACTCGTCCGCCGCCTCTTTGAAGCCCCGTGCGCTGATGGGGTCCCAAGCACAGGGCGGAGCGACTCGGACCATTCATAAGCTGGTATCGTCGCTCATCACGCGATCCTACGATCTATGCCGGAAGTGGGGCACGCGCTGCCCTTGGCATTTCATGCGGCCTTTCACGCAACCGGCGCCACAACATGCCAGATAGAGCCCGGCGGAATCGGCGAGCTTGTAATCCTTCTCGGCCCCTTGTGCTTTTCGGCACTGCCTATCGGTCAGCGGTACGATGCCCCACTTTGAATTTCAGCGCCCCCAGTCGTGCCCCCATGGGGCGTGACATACGTGGGCACGAGGTGAGACACCCCGCGACACGTTCGCACCTGAAATTCTGTGGTTTAGCAAGGGCGTGAGACACGCTGCGACGCCCTGAAACAACCCCGTGGTGGGTCCGCCGGGACTCGAACCCGGGACCTCTCGATTAAAAGTCGCTTGCTCTACCAACTGAGCTACGGACCCTCCATCGGGGTGGAAGCGACCTAGGGGCGTGGACGCCTGCGGTCAACACCATGTCGCATATGAGATATGCGACGGCCGTCACGCGGATCGCGCCAGTCTGCGGCGATCTGTGCCAGCGGATGCAGGACGAAGGCCCGGTCGGCATAGGCGATATGCGGCACGATCAGCTCCGGCGAGCGCCATTTCCCGCCCGACCAGAGGATGATGTCGAGGTCGATCACCCGCGCGCCCCAGCGTTGCCCGCGACGCCGGCCGAAGCGCCGCTCGATGCCCTTCAGTTCGGCCAGCATCTCCGACGGGGTTAGCGCGCTTTCGACCAGGGCGGCGGCATTGGCGAAAGCTCGAATCGACGGCCCGACCGGCGCGGTGGTCAGGATCGGCGAAACCGCCGTCACCGTACCGATCGTGACCTCCATGGCCGCAAGCGCCGCGCGGACCTCGGCATGCGGCCCGCCATGGCGTCCCGGACGGTTGGAACCCAGCGCGATGGCATAGCTTGTCGTCGTCATGTCCCCCGACTACCCGAGCGCGATGCCCGACGCATCCTTTCCCGCCATCCCGGCACCCCTCGCCCCGATCCAGCCACCGCGCGACTGTCCGCTCTGCCCCCGACTGGTCGAGGTCCGCCATGCGGTCGCGGCGGAATATCCCACTTGGTGGAACGCCCCCGTTTATCCATTCGGCGATGGCGAAGCCTGGCTGGCGGTGGTCGGCCTTGCGCCCGGCAAGCATGGCGCGCATCGCACGGGCCGACCCTTTACCGGCGATGGCGCGGGGCCGCTGCTCTATGGCACGCTCGCCAAGTTCGGACTGGCCGAGGGGCAGTTTGATGCGCGGATCGATGATGGCCTGACGCTGACCGGCGCGGTGATCCTGAACGCGGTCAAATGCCTGCCGCCGGAGAACAAGCCGACGCCCGACGAAATCCGCACCTGTCGTTCGTTTCTGGAACAAGAGCTGGCGGCGCTGCCCCGGTTGAAGGTGGTCGTCGCGCTGGGCCAGATCGCGCACCAGTCGGTGGTCAAGGCGCTGGGCGGCCGCCTGCCCAAGGCACGGTTCGCGCATCTCGCCGAACACCGGATGCCGGGCGGCCCGGTGGTGCTCGATAGCTATCACTGCTCGCGCTACAACCAGAATACCGGCCGCCTGACGCCCGAGATGTTCGAGGCGGTGTTTGCGCGGGCCGTGGCACTGCGGGGATGATCCCATTCCTCCCAAGCTTGGCTCGGGGAGGAGCAGCTTCAGATATCCTGCACCAGCCGGCCGTACAGTTCCGGCCGACGGTCGCGGAAGAAGCCGAAGGCGGCGCGGTGGCGCTTGACCCGGTCGAGGTCGAGCGTCGCGACGATCACGCCCTCTTCCTCGCGGTCCAGCTCGGCCAGGATGTCGCCGCGCTCGTCGCAAATGAAGCTGGTGCCGTAGAAGGTCTGGCCATGTTCGCAGCCGACGCGGTTGGCCGCGACGATCGGCACCACGTTGGACACGGCATGGCCGAGCATCGCGCGCCGCCACAGCCGCGCGGTGTCGAGGCTGTCGTCATGCGGCTCGCTGCCGATCGCCGTGGGGTAGAACAGGATCTCGGCGCCCATCAGCATCATCGCGCGCGCCGTCTCGGGATACCATTGGTCCCAGCATATGCCGACGCCCAGCTTGGTCGCGGGGCCGTCCCACACCTTGAACCCGGTATTGCCGGGGCGGAAATAGAATTTCTCCTCATAGCCCGGACCGTCCGGAATATGGCTCTTGCGATAGACGCCCGCGACCTGGCCGTCCGGGTTGATCATCGCCAGCGAGTTGTAATGATGCGGCCCGTCCGCCTCGAAGAAGCTGGTCGGAATATGGACCTTCAGCTCGGACGCCAGCGCCTGCATCGCCAACACCGCCTTATGCTCGGCGGTCGGCTTGGCGTTGCTGAACAGTCCCTCGTCCTCGACGCGGCAGAAATATTCGCCCTCGAACAATTCGGGCGGCAGGATCACCTGCGCGCCCCGGGCGGCCGCCTCACGGACGAGGCGCGAGACCTCGGCGATGTTGCGGTCGATATCGGCGGTGAAGGCCAGTTGCAGCGCGGCGACGGTGATCTGGGTCATGGCCCCGCCCTTTAATGGCTCGCACGCGGCGCGTCACCCCGCTTCCGCGTCCAGCCGGGCTTGCAGGGCGTCGAGAAAGGGCCCCGGCTCATCGAGCCGAAACGCCACCGCGCGGACCGGAATGCGCCGCCGCCACAACCGCGGCGGCAGGGGCGTGGACAGGCGGAGCAATATATTGGGCCAGGCGAGCAGCGCGATGTTCCAGCTGTCGGGCGCGCGCACCGTCTCGCCATCGGGATGCGCGGTCACGCCAGCGATCGCGTCATAGGGAATGGTCCGATCGACCAGGAACCCGGCGCGCAGCCGCACGCCCGTCGCGGTCAGCAGGACCGGCGCCAGCCGCAGCGACTTGATGAGCCCGATCAGATAGAGGAGCGACACGTCGCTGACGACGGACAGGATCAGCGCCACCGTCCGGCTCCAATGCGCGACGAGCAGATGGGTGACCCCGATCTCGATGCAGGACAGGATCAGCAACGCGATCATCATCGGCTGGAGATGCCGGTGATAGGCAAAGCCCCGCGTGTCCGCCGGGATATCGGGCGCCGCACCCCAGCGGAACAGCGCCAGATGAAGCAACCGGATTTCGCCCAGTGCCAGCCGTACCAGCGGCCGGGGCATGATCTCGGCGAAGAGAAGGAGCCAGCGATCCGGCTCGGCCGGATTCCACTGCCGAATGCGCGCCGTAACCCGCCACAGCCCCCAGCCGCCATGCAGGGCGATCGCCACGGCCGGTACAGCGATGGCCCATGGCATGGCAAGCAGCGCCGCTCGAACGGGAGGTGGCGACAGGCTGAGCACCGCCATGCCGGCCGAAGCCATGGCGGCGATCCCCGCTCGCCAGCCGGGGCGACGCGTGCGTCCCAATAGCCCCAGCATCATCGCGTCCGAGGCGATCCACAGGAATAGCAAAGCCGCCACCCGCGGATGGGCGGCGGCGATCGGCAAGCGAAGCAGCGCGGCGGCCATGGCAATGACCAGCGGCGGTGCGATCGCCGCCATGCGCGAACGATCGACATAGCGGGCGGATCGAACGGCGGTCACGGCGACTCCCCTGCTTTGCGGCTTGGCCATGCTAGACCGCGCCGCGCCGCCCGTCACGCCGATTGGGCTGGGATCGCCGCCGGATCGGACAGGATATGGCGCAGGGCCACGGGGTAGAAATGCTTCATTTTCTGGTCGCACAATGCCACCAGACGGCGGTTGAGCTGCCGCGTCACGATGACATAGTCGTTCCACCGCTCCTCGATCGCCCGTGCGGTCCACACGCCGATATGTTCGGAATAGGCCAGGCGCAGATTGCGGGTTTCGATGACGATCGCTTCGCACCCGGCGATGCTGGCCATCAACCGCCGTTCGCGCAGTGGGGTCAGAAGCACCTCATCCTCGGTCTTGAGATGCTTGGCAACGACCCGCGCGATCTGCATCCGTGCCGCCCCGACAACCGATGCGACTTCGGCATAAGGCTTGTCGAACAAGATCAGCAGGGCATCCACCGCTTCGGCGATCTCGTCATGCTGACCTCGGAGCAGCTCCATCGTAACTTTCAAGGCGCGCCCCCGATCCCAGAATGGTGATCGGCCCTATTATGCAGGTTTCGGTTTATGGCGGGTAAAGGCCCGTCCCCGAGCGGACGTAAAAAAGCCCGCGCTTCGCCGGGGAAGCGCGGGCTTTGGATCAGTGGCAGCGATCAGGCCGGAATCTGCTGCGAAATACAGTGAAAGCTGCCGCCGCCGGTCAGGATCGCATCGGCGCGCAGGCCCACCACCTGACGATCGGGGAAGATCGCCTGGATCGCCGCGACGCCGGCCTCGTCATTGTCGGTGCCATAGATGGGCACGACCACCGCCGCATTGCCGATATAGAAGTTCATATAGCTGGCCGGCACGATCTCTTCATCGCGCAGGACGCGGCCCGGCGACGGGATCGTCACCACGTCCAACCCGGCCGCCTTGGCGGTGCGCTGGGCGGCGGCATAGACCTGCCAATTGGGGTCGTTCTCCGCCGCCTCGGGGATCGCGACGCGGTTCGGCCCGACGAAGCGCGCCAGATTGTCGACATGGCCGTCGGTATGATCGTTCAGCAGCCCGTCGCCCAGCCAGACCACGCGGGTCAGCCCCAAATCCTCGGCCAGCCGCTGCTCGATCGTGGCTTCGTCCAGCTCGGGGTTGCGGTTGGGGTTGAGCAGGCACTGGCGCGTGGTCACGACCAGACCGGTGCCGTCGCCATCGATCGCGCCCCCTTCCAGCACCCAGTCGCATGCCGTGGCGGCGAGGCCGCGATCCTCGGCCAGCCGCCCGCCGACCGTGTCGTCGCCAGGCAGATCGTATTTCCCGCCCCAGCCGTTGAACTGGAACAGCCGGGCCGAGCCGTCGCCGGTGACGATCGGCCCGGTATCGCGCAGCCAGATGTCGCCGAACGGCTGTACCACCACGTCCGCCACATTGCCCGCCATGGCGCGCGCCGCATCCGCCGCCTCGCCATCGGCGGCGACCAGGATCACCCGTTCGCCCCGGCCATCGGCATGAACCGCACGCGCAAAGGCCAACACCTCCTCACGCGCAGGCTCCAGATCCTCTTCCCATAATTCGGGATGGCTGGGGAAACCGATCCAGACGGCGGCATGGGGCGCCCATTCGGCGGGCGGGGGCATGGTCCGGGAAGACGTGGTGGAGGGCGTCGTCACTGGGCGTTCTTCCTGCTCTTGTCTCGAATGCCGCGAAATTCGGCGGTGGGATACCAATTGGGCCACAGGCCCGGCCGGTCGGCCAGCGTCCTGCCAAGTTGGTAATAGACGGTCAAATCCTCCAAGGCACCCGTCCAATCCCAGCGGGGATCATATTCGTCCGCCGGCTTGTGATAGCGATGCGCGACATAATCGTCGCTAGCCGCCTTGCCCGCCGCCTTGCCGCCAACGACCTTGTCCTCACCCGATCCGCCATCGAGCATCGGCACCCCCAGCTTGGCGAAGGAGAAATGGTCCGAGCGGTAATAGCCGCCACGCTCGGGATTGGCCTCCTCGCCGATATAGCGGCCTTGCGCCTTTACGAAGGGCACGGCCAGATCCTCGATCTCGGACTTGCCCTTGCCGACCAGCACGAAGTCCTTGGATCGGCCCGAGATGTTCAGCCCGTCCATGTTCACCCCGCCGACCGTGCGCGCGAGCGGGAAGACCGGATGCTGCGCATAAAAGCCCGAGCCCAGCAGCCCGCTTTCCTCCGCCGTCACCGCCAGGAACGCGATCGAGCGCTTGGCCGGCCCCGCCTTGGCTTGCGCCTCGGCCAGCGCGACCAGCCCGGCGATCCCGCTCGCATTGTCGAGCGCGCCGTTGCAGATATCGTCGCCGTCCACCGCATCGCAGCGGCCCAGATGGTCCCAATGCGCCGAATAGAGGACATAGTCATCGGGCTCGGCCGTGCCGGGCAGGACGCCGATGACGTTCTTCGATGCCTGACGCCGAATCGCGTTGCCGAAGCCGCCCGACAGGGTCAGCCCCAGCGGCACCGCCTTGAACCCCTTGGTCTGCGCCGCCCTGGTCAGGGTGGCCAGGTCACGCCCCGCCGCCGTCAGGATGCGCTCGGCGACCGGCTGCTGAATCCAGCCGATGACCTGGCTCTGGTCGGCATGATCGCCGGGCTCGTCCAGTTCGAGCTGCGGTCCGGTCCAGGAGGATTGCACCACCGCCCAGGGGTAAGCGGCCGGCTCGGTCTGATGCACGATTAGCGCGGCGGCGGCACCGTGCTTGGCGGCGTTCTCGAACTTGTACGGCCAGCGGCCATACCAGGTCATCGCCCGCCCCTCGAACGGCCCCTCGCGTCCCATGGTCTGCCAATCGGGATCGTTGACCAGGATCACCACCGTCTTGCCGCGCACATCGACCCCGGCATAATCGTCCCAGCCCTTTTCGGGCGCGGTGATGCCGTATCCGACGAATACCATCTCGCTGTTGTTCAGATCGATCTTGGGCGTCACGCGATAGGTGCCGACGACCATATCGCGGCGATAGTCGAGCGAAATGGGGGCGCCCTTGCCCGCCACGGTGAAGGGGCGGACGTCGGTGGCGGTGATCTCGACCATCGGCACGTCCTGGGTCCAACTACCCTTGTTGCCCGGCTTCAACCCGGCCTTTTGAAAGCGCTCGATGATGTAGGCGACGGTCTTGTCCTCCGCCGGCGTGGTCGGCGCGCGGCCTTCATATTCATCCGAGGACAGGACCTGTGTGACGGTCTTCAGCGTCTCGACCGAGATGTCGGGCTTGTCCTGCGCGATCGCGGTGCCGGAGAGCAGGAGGGACAATAGGACCAGACGGCGCATGACGATTTCCCCTTGTGTTTGGGGATGTTGTGCCCGGCCGATAGGTGAGGAGCAATAGCAAGCCGTCAGGACGACAGCGTGACCCGGCCCTTGCCCATCGTCATGGTGCAGAACCGCATCCGTCCCTCAAACCAAGGCGTCACGAGCAAATGGGGCATGGCCAATGCCGCGATGCCGGCGAAAAGCGCCCGGATGCCGGTGCCTTCCCGATAGAAAAAAAGCGCGCCGACCGATGCGGCGATGATGATCGCCGCCAAAAGAATGGGCGCGACCGCTCTGACATAGGCGCGGTAGCTCGCGCAGCCGATCTCCGCACGCCGTATATCGGTCTGCGGCAGCGCATGAAGTACGAGAAAGCCGACGGAGAAGCCGACCAAGGGCGGCAGGATCAGCAGGGCGCCTGTGCCGATCAACAGGTGTCCGTCGCGACGTTGAAGGGCCAATGCCAGAACGAAGGCCGCTGCAACACCTCCCATGATACTCGCCATGGAAAGGGCCAGAGGCGCAATCTCGTTACCCGCCGCAAAGGAAAGGATGATCCCATAGCCCTGCTGGTGCAGAACGGCCGGGGTCGTCACCAGAAAGAGGCCCCGCGCCACGCGCTCCCACAACGAGCCGTCCGGCGCGTCCTCCACCCCGAAATGGATGGCCGACGCGATCAGGAACAGCGGCAGTGCAACCTGCGGATAGCCCGTCCACCAGGCCAGACAGATCAGGGATATTGCTGCGTAGAGTATCAGGAATAATGGTCGACGACGTGGTTCGACGATTGCCAGGTCGCTGGCTCCGTGCGCCATGCCGACGACGCCGATCGCCAGGATCGCGAAGCCCAGCTGGATCAGGAGCGACCCAAAGGAGGCGGCCAGCGCCGCCCCCGTCAAGATGGTCCAGCCGATCGCCGGGGTTCGATTCATCAGAAGCGATCGTCGTGACGCACGTCATGATGCCGCAGCGCCGTCTCCAGATTGGCGGCCGCATAAAAGGCGTAAACGACCTTTGCCAGCACATCCATGATCAGGATCGCCCAAACCGACGTCGGATCGCTGATGATCTTCAGCCCTTCCGGCCCGATCAGGAACACGATCGGATACAGGAACCAAATGACCGTCAGGAATGCGACATTCTTTTGATACGCGGTTCCCAACGCTTCGCCCCGTTCGACGGCCATGGCCCGCAACGGTACCCACAGCAGATAGAGCACGCCCAGAAAAGCGGCGCACGACCAGAGATACCACACCCATTTCAGCGCCGGTACAACGGCCAGCGACGAGATCAGGCCGGTCACGATCATCAGAACGTCGAGGACAATGATGGCCGTGAGATACCCGCCAACCTCTCCGGTCCGGCCACGCTCATGAAAAGCCAGCAACACCAAGCTGGCCAGAAGGATCGGTGTCGTCACCGACCAATCCGCATAGCGCGCAAGATACGTCACCGATCCGTTGAAGTTGACGAGCGTCCCGATGCCGAATGTCATGGCCAGATAAGCAGTGGCCGCGATGAACGGAACGGCCGCATGCAACAAGGTATGATGCAGGGCCGGTGATGTCTTGCTGCCCTTCGCATAGATGGCCAGCGAGGCCAAAGACATGATCGTGAAGCCGATCAGGAATGCCATCCAATCCATCTGTAACCCTCCTGTTCCGGGGCGACAGGTGGCCGACCCACATCCCTCAACAGCGAGTAAGGCTTGTCGATCCCGTATGACAGAAATGTTAGAATTTGGCCGTCTTCATCCTGCGCTCAGGATTGGAGTATCCGTCTTGGCCGATCCCATGATCTCGATCCGCAACTGTTGCGACGACAAATGGTTGACGCCTGTACCGGTCAATGAAAGCTTTCGGCCGGATAAAAGGAGGGACATATGAAACTGGTCGCCGCCATGTCTGCAATGGCCATCGTTGGAATGGGCGCGCCGGCTGTCGCGCAAATCTCGCCAAATATTTCCGCCGCCTATACCAATTGCATGGACCGTGCGGGCAGCAACACGGTGCAGAGCGGCGTCTGTACGCAGCGTGAGGCGGCGGTGCAGGACGATCGGCTGAACAAGGCCTATCAGCAGGTCATGCGGCAACTGGCATCGCGCCCGGCGGCTAAGACAGCCTTGCGCGACCAGCAGCGCCGCTGGATTCGGGAACGCGACTATAGTTGCAAGATCAATGGCGACACGATCGATACGGGCTGCATCGTCACCAAGACGGCGTTGCGCGCCGACGAGCTGGAACGTCAGGTCCGCTTCTGAACCGGATGCGCGATACCGGCTCTTCGGCATTCCCGCTTTCCCCCGCAACGAAAAAGGGCGGCCCCATCGGGACCGCCCTTTTTCGTAATTCGGTAGGACCGAAAACTTAGCGCGAATAGAATTCGACGACCAGGTTCGGTTCCATCTTCACCGGATAGGGCACCTCGTCCAGCGTCGGCACGCGGGTCAGGGCGACCTTGGTGTTGCCGTCGGCGGTGACGTAATCGGGCACTTCACGCTCGGCGAGCTGCTGCGCCTCGAGGACCAGCGCCATTTCGGCGGCCTTCGAGCCCAGCGAGATCTCGTCGCCGACGAAGCAGCGACGCGACGCGACGTTGCACTTCACGCCGTTGACGCGGATGTGGCCATGGCTGACCAGCTGGCGCGCGGCGAAGATGGTCGGCGCGAACTTGGCGCGGTACACGATCATGTCCAAGCGCTGCTCGAGCAGGCCGATCAGGTTCTGCGAGGTGTCGCCCTTCATGCGGGCGGCTTCCTGGTAGCAGGCCTTGAACTGCTTCTCGGTCACGTCGCCATAATAGCCCTTCAGCTTCTGCTTGGCGCGCAGCTGCAGACCGAAGTCCGACATCTTGCCCTTGCGACGCTGACCGTGCTGGCCGGGGCCATATTCACGCTTGTTGACGGGGCTCTTGGGGCGGCCCCAGATGTTCTCGCCCATACGGCGATCGAGCTTGTACTTCGCGCTCTGACGCTTCGACATCTTGTATTCCTTGGCAATTACGAACGACGTTGGTCCCGGTATCGCACCATGCCCGTCTTTGAGGGACAAGCGCAGGCCCACCGCTTCACCGGGATGCGGGGGCAATCGCGAAGCGGCGCGCCTAGCGGAGGCGCGCGCCGGAGTCAAGCGAAGCGGTGGGTCAGCGGCCGCCGGCGGTGTTCAGCTTGGTCGTGGCATTCTCCACGTCGTTGCGGGCGTTGGCCGCGATCTCGTCCCATTCCGCCTGGGTCTTGCAGATGCGCTTGGCGCCCAGGCGCGAGCCGGTGGTTTCCTGCACCCGGCAGATCTTCTTTTCCTTGGCGGGCACCGGGGTCGGTTCGGTCTGTTGGCCGGCAAGCGCCAGCAGCATGAGCGTGGTCAGCATCGTCCTATCTCCCATTGGAACGAGCCGATATGCTATCCCGACGCCGGCCATCCGCCAAGCCGGGCTGGACAGCGCGAACACCACCCGGCAGAGCCCAGTCATGACTCAGATTCTTGCCGGCCCCGATTGCACGACCATGGCGGAGGTCCGCGCGGGCGTGGACCAGCTCGACCGCGAACTGGTGGCGATGCTCGCCCGACGCTTCGCCTATATGGACGCCGCCGCCCGCATCAAGCCGACGCGGGACCGGGTGCGCGACGAGGACCGCAAGGCCCAAGTGATCGAACAGGCACGCGCCGAGGCCCAGCGGCTGGGTGTGCCGGAGACGGTAGTCGTGGAGATGTGGGAAACGCTGGTCGAGGGGTCGATCGCCTATGAACTGGCGGCGTTCGACCGTCGGGACTAGCGCGGTCGCCGGTTATTCGCCGGTCAGCGACACCGCATTTCCCTGGGGCACGCCGGTGTTGGCCGCGACGACGCTGCGCGCCGCCCCCTGGTTCACCTCGGCCGTCCGCCGCCATTGCGCCGCGGTCAGACACGTCTTACGCGACTTCAGGAACGAGCCGGTTTCATGGATGGTCTTGCAGATCACCTTTTCCTTCGGCGCGGTTTCTGCGGGAACCGAAGAAATCTGCAAGGCGACAAGTAGAAGCAGCATGAACACCCCCCCGTGCGTGATGGATCGTCTGACAGATCCGGCGACTAGAGTATCACGAAGACACCAGCGGGCAAGATCACCGCTCGCGCGGACGGGCCAAAGTGGACAACACACCACGCAGGGTCCGCACCTCCTGGCTCGACCAGCCGGGCTTGGTCAGCAGCGTACGTAGCGTGCGCTTGGTCGCGGGGGTGCGATCGGGCGGAAAGAAATAGCCTGCACCGTCGAGCATCTCCTCCAACTGGCCGATCATCCCGTCCAGTTCGAACTGCGGCGCAACGGGGGGCAGTTCGGTTTCGGGCGGCTGGGCGAGATCGACGCCCTTCGACCATTCGTACGCGATCAGGATCACTGCCTGCGCTAGGTTCAGGCTGCCGAATTCCGGATTGATCGGCACCGTCACGATCTTGCGCGCGATGGCGACATCGTCGGTCTCTAGGCCCGAGCGTTCGGGGCCGAACAGAAAGGCCGCGCGGCCAACGGTATCGGCATGGATTTCGCGTGCGGCCTCTTCCGGGGTCACGACCGGCTTGGTGACGCCGCGCTTACGCACCGTCGTGGCATAGACCTGCGCGCAATCGGCCACCGCATCGGCGACGCTCTCATAAACCTTGGCCTGTTCCAGCACGATGTCCGCGCCCGAGGCGGCGGGGCCGGCCTGCGGGTTGGGCCAGCCGTCGCGTGGGGTGACGAGTCGCATCTCGACCAGCCCGAAATTGAGCATGGCGCGCGCGGCCTTGCCGATATTCTCGCCGAGCTGCGGGCGGACCAGGACGATGACGGGGGGCTGGGATGGGGGCTGAGACAAAATTCAATCTTCCGTTCGCCCCGAGCAAAGTCGAAGGGCACGTTCCGCGCGCGGTATCGCGGCTTCTTTAAGGCGCGTCCAGTCCGATGCGATCAGGGCCTGTTTCTTGACGCGGGACCAGCCTTTGATCTGGCGTTCTGCGGATAGGGGTTCGTGACGGGGGGGGGGAAGTCCTGCGACCACGTGAGCGTGACCGGGCGGCGGGTCTGGGTGTAGCAGGGGATTTCGCCGGACTGGTGCTGGGCAATGCGGTGTTCGAGGTTTTCGGTGTGGCCGGTGTAGAAGCTGCCGTCCGAGCAACGGAGGATGTAGCAATAGAAGGCCATTCACTTTCCTCGAAAGCGAGCACCGCAAGGCTATCGTTTTCGGGATTTGGAGCAAAGGGATTCCCTTGGGCTTCGACTTTGCTCAGCCTGAACGGCTGTTTGTATAGTACGGAGTACCCCGACTTCCGTTCAGGCTGAGCGAAGTCGAAGCCTACGCCCCGCCCCCACCACGAGCCTAACTCACTCCCCCTTCGGCGCCACTTCCTCGACCGTCCCCGCGAACGCCTCGAAATCCTTCGCCTCGCCAAACTCCCGGTACACGCTCGCGAAGCGGATATAAGCGACCGAATCGAGCCGCTTCAGCCCCTCCATCACCATCTCGCCGATCCGCTTGGACGACACCTCGCCCTCGCCGCTCGTCTCCAGCTGACGCTGGATGCCGGAGACGAGCTTTTCCACTCGCATCGGGTCGATCGGGCGCTTGCGGGTCGCGATGGAAATGGACCGGAGTAATTTCTCGCGGTCGAACGGCTCGCGCCGCTCCTCGCTCTTCAGCACGAACAATTCGCGCAACTGAATGCGCTCGAACGTGGTGAAGCGCGCGCCGCAGCCCTCGCATTGGCGGCGGCGGCGGATAGCCGCCCCATCTTCGGTGGGGCGGCTATCCTTTACTTGACTGTCTTCATGGCCACAAAAGGGGCAGCGCATTCAGGCCTTCTTCTTTGCCTTGAAATAGGCGTAGCCGGCACCCGCCGCCGCGCCGAAGATCGGGCCAACGAACGGCACCGGGATGGCGACGACCGCGCCCAGCGCGCCCCACTTGGCCATGCTCTTGCCAAGGCCCGGGGTCGACTTGATGTCGCCATGCACCTCGGAAATCTTCTGGTCCAACTTGGCCATTCGAAACGTCCTTATCCCTAATAGATCGGAAAGCGTGCGCAAAGCTCACGCACACGGGTCCGAACGTTTGCTTCGACTTCGGGGTCCCCATGCTCGCCCTTGGCCTTCAGACCGTCGAGCACGTCGGCGACCATATGGCCGATCTGCTCGAACTCGGCAGTGCCGAAACCGCGGGTCGTGCCGGCCGGCGAGCCGACGCGGATGCCGCTGGTCTTCATCGGGGGCAGCGGGTCATTGGGGATGCCGTTCTTGTTGCAGGTGATGCCGGCGCGCTCCAAGGCCTCATCGGCATCGCGGCCGGTGATGCCCAACGGGGTCAGGTCGACCAGCGCCAGATGCGTGTCGGTGCCGCCCGCGACCAGGTTCGCACCGCGCGCCTTGAGCGTGGCGGCCAGGGTCCGCGCATTCTCCACCACGGCGGCGATATAGGTCTTGAAGTCGGGCTGGAGCGCCTCACCGAACGCGACCGCCTTGGCGGCGATGACGTGCATCAGCGGACCACCCTGCAGGCCGGGGAAGACCGCCGAGTTGATCTTCTTCGCGATCGCCTCGTCATCGGTCATGATCATGCCGCCGCGGGGCCCGCGTAGCGTCTTGTGCGTGGTGGTGGTCACGACATGCGCATGACCGAACGGGGTCGGGTGCAGCCCGCCCGCGACGATCCCAGCGAAGTGCGCCATGTCGACCATGAAGAAGGCGCCGACCTCGTCCGCGATGGCGCGGAACTTGGCGAAGTCGATGACGCGCGGATAGGCCGATCCGCCCGCGATGATGATCTTGGGCTGGCTTTCGCGCGCCAGCTTGGCCACCTGGTCATAGTCGATCAGATGCGTCTCGGGGTCGACGCCGTACTGGACCGCATTGAACCACTTGCCCGACAACGCTGCCTTGGCGCCGTGCGTCAGATGGCCGCCGGCGTCGAGCGACAGGCCCATCACCGTATCGCCGGGCTTGGCCAGCGCCAGCATCACCGCGCCATTGGCCTGCGCCCCCGAGTGCGGCTGGACATTGGCAAAGCCGCAGCCGAAAATCTGCTTGGCGCGGTCGATCGCAAGCTGCTCGACCTCGTCCGACGGCGCACAGCCTTGATAGTAGCGCTTGCCCGGATAGCCTTCGGCGTACTTGTTAGTGAAGACAGACCCTTGCGCTTCCATCACCGCCTTGGAGACGATGTTCTCGGATGCGATCAGCTCGATCTGGGTCTGTTCGCGCTCCAGCTCATGCGAAACGCCCGCGAAGACGGCCGGATCGGCATCGGCCAGGGTGCGGGTGAAGAAGCCGGCGGGCTGGACTTGGTTGAGCGTGCTCATGGGGGCGCGGTTTCCTTGGCTTATCAATTCTGGGCGGGCGCGGTGGACAGCATGTCGACGCGCCGCTGATGACGTCCGCCCTCGAACGGGGTGGACAGGAAGGCTTGGAGGCAGGCCTTGGCCATTTCCTCGCCGATGACGCGCGCGCCCATGGCGATGGCGTTGGCGTCGTTATGCTGGCGGGCGAGCGCCGCCGAAAGCGGCTCGGAGACCAGCGCGCAACGGCAGGCGGGATTGCGGTTGGCAGCGATCGAAATGCCGATGCCCGACCCGCACAGGGCCACGCCGCGCTCGGCACGACCATCGGCCAGTGCATCACCGACGGCGCGGCCGAAATCGGGATAATCGACGCTCGCCGTGCCATCGGTGCCGAGGTCCAGCACCTCATGCCCCTCCCCGCGCAGCCAGTCCGCCAGCACGGTCTTCAACGAGACGGCGGCATGATCGGATGCGATCGCGATGCGCATGGAACGGGCGCTCCTGAAGGGGGTAGGAATGGAATGGGTGCGCCTTTACGCGCGCGCATGGGCTATGGCTACCCCTTGTGGAGGGAACGGGTGGCCGATCTGGTCGGTTCTGCGCGGCATGAAGCGCATCCTGATCCTGTCCGCCCTGATTTCCTTGGCCGCCTGCTCGCGTGAGACGCCGGAAGAGGTCCGGAACGCCGCCGCACCCGTGACGAACACCCCCGGTCCGGCTGCCACGGCCGGCCCTGCCGGCGACGGCACGACCTTCATCGGCGTGCCGAAGGAAAAGGCGCCCGATTATGTCGGCCGCTGGATCGGGGTGGAGGGCATGTACCTCACCATCAAACACGCCGCGACGCCGGGTCGCTATCGCTTGGAGATGCAATGGGACCTCGACCACAAGGGCGAGTTCCGGGGCGAGCAGGTCGGCGATACCATCGTGTTCGAGCGGAACGGTGTGCGCGAGACGCTGCGCCCGACCCATGGCGATGCGACGGGATTGAAGTATCTGGCGGGCAAGACCCAGTGCCTGACGGTGAAGCCGGGCGAGGGCTATTGCAAGGCGTGAGGCGCGGCTAGGCTCGCCGGGGCCGTCATGATAGGATCGCCACCGTGAACCAACTGGCCCGCCTGTCCCCCGACACCCGCGCGCGCTTCACCAGCGCGGAGTTCTTGCGCATGGTCGAAAGTGGCGCGTTCGAGGACATGACGGTCGAACTGATCGACGGGGAGCTGGAACGGATGAACCCGCCGATGGGTGGCCATGCCAAGGCGCAGACGAACATTCTGGTCCGGCTGACATCGGTCATGCCGATGAATCGAGTCTTGGGCGAGGTCGGCATCGTCCTTGACGATTCGACCGTGGTGGCGTGTGATGCGGCCCTGCTCCACGCCCCCGTCGCCGAGGATCGTTTCCTTACACCGGCCGACCTGTTGCTTGTCGTCGAGATTGCCCAAACGACACAAAGCCGCGATCTGGGGCTCAAGCGCATGCTCTATGCGCGGGCGGGTATCGCCACCTACTGGGCGATCGACGGCATGCGCCGCGTCGTCCATGTTTATGCCGATCCGGTGGAGGGCGAATATAGCAGCGTCCACACGGTCCGATTTGGCGAAGCCTTGGCAGTGCCGGGCAGCGACGCCACGATCACGCTAGACTGAGCGCTTCGCCCTTCTGGAAAATGAGACCGCCCTGGCGAAGGCCGGGGTCCAGCTTCCACCAAGCCTGAGAAGCGCAAGACGACAAGGCCGAAGACGATAATTCAGCGAAACTGGGCCCCGGCCCTGGCCGGGTGGAAGGGAAGTGTGGCCAGGCCTTACGCCGCCATCTTCAGGTCCAGCCGCTCCCAGATCTCGACCAATGCCGCGACCAGTTCCGCCATCATCGCCTCGTCATGCGCCGGACCCGGCGTGAAGCGCAGCCGCTCGGTGCCGCGCGGGACGGTCGGGTAATTGATCGGCTGCACGTACACGCCATATTCGGCGAGCAGGATGTCGCTGATCTTCTTGGCCTTGACCGGATCGCCGACCATCACCGGCACGATATGCGTCTCGCCCAGCATGACGGGCAGCCCCGCCTCGCGCATCATCGCCTTCAGCTTGGCGGCGGCGGCCTGCTGGCCCTCGCGCTCGACCGAGCTTTGCTTCAGGTGGCGCACGCTCGCCAGCACGCCCGCGACCAGCACCGGCGACAGCGAGGTGGTGAAAATGAACCCCGGCGCATAGGACCGGATCACGTCGACGATCATCCGGTCGGCCGCGATATAGCCGCCCATCACCCCGAACGCCTTGCCCAGCGTCCCCTCGATCACGGTCAGCCGGTGGGCGACGCCGTCGCGCTCCGAAATGCCGCCGCCGCGCGCGCCGTACATGCCGACCGCGTGCACCTCATCGAGATAGGTCAGCGCGTTATATTTGTCGGCCAGATCACAGATCGCCGCGATCGGCGCGACATCGCCCTCCATCGAATAGACGCTCTCGAACGCGATCAGCTTGGGCACCGCCGGATCGGCCGCCGCCAGCAGCTCCTCCAGATGCGCGAGGTCATTGTGGCGGAAGACCTGCTTCTCGCATCCCGAATTGCGGATGCCGGCGATCATCGAGGCATGGTTGAGTTCGTCGGAAAAGATCACGCAGCCGGGCAGGATCTTGGCCAGCGTCGCCAGCGTCGCCTCGTTGGAGACATAGCCGCTGGTGAAGAGGAGCGCCGCTTCCTTGCCGTGCAGATCGGCCAGCTCGCCCTCGAGATCGACATGATAATGCGTGTTGCCACCGATATTACGCGTGCCGCCCGAGCCCGCGCCGACGTCATGGAGCGCTTCCTCCATCGCGGCGATGACCTTGGGATGCTGCCCCATCGCCAGATAGTCGTTGGAGCACCAGACCGTGATCGGCTTGGGTCCGTTATGCCCCGCAAAACAGCGGGCATTGGGGAACATGCCCTTGTTGCGCAGGATGTCGATGAAGACGCGGTAACGTCCCTCGGCGTGCAGGCGGTCGATCGCCTGGGTGAAGACGCGGGAATAATCCACGCGCGCGTCCGTACCGTCGATGCTCATGGGATGAAGATGTAGGACGAACCGGCGAATGAATCGAGTCGAGAACTACACTGACTGTGATCGATCATGGTGGACATATTGTCCCACGGATCGATCGGTTCCTGATGCGGGTGGTTCGCAGGGGCGGTGCAGACCAACCTCCGTTCAGCCTGAGCGCAGTCGAAGGCCACGGGATTTGCTGGCCGCAAGGGTTTCCCTCGGGCTTCGCTTTCGCTCACCCTGACCGGATTTGGGAGCTATAGCGCCTCGATCCGCGTGAAACCCCGCAACGCCAATCCTGGTCGCAACGCCGCTTCCCGCTCGCCGAGATGGGTGAATACCGCCACCCCCTCGCCCCGATCGGCGGGCCAGTCCTGCCCTTGCGTCAGAAACGCGATCCGCCGCGCGATTCCCGGCCCGCCATCGACGAAGCGCACCGGATGGGGCGCCGCCGCGGCCAACTCCGCCTCGACCAGCGGGAAATGGGTGCAGGCATTGACGATCACGTCGATCGCCTCTCCGCCCTCCTGCCCGAATAGCCCGTCCAGCACCGCCGTGAAGGATTCGGACGACAGCGTCTCGCCCCGCAGCTTCGCCTCGGCGAGTTCGACCAGCGCCGCCGAACCATGGCGGATCACCCGGCAGTCGCTGGCAAAACGCGCGGCCAGATCATCGACATAGGCCTGTCGCACCGTCGCGCGGGTGCCGAGCACGCCGATCGTCCGCGTCTCGCTCATCAGCGCGGCGGGCTTGATCGCAGGGACAGTTCCGACCACCGGCAGGTCGAGCGCCGCGCGCACCGCAGGCAGCGCGATGGTCGAGGCGGTGTTGCAGGCGATCACGATCAGGCGCGGGCGATAGCGCTCGGCCAACCGCCCGAGCAGCGCCGGCACCCGCCCGGCAATCTCCGCCTCGCTCTTCTCGCCATAGGGAAAACCCGCGCTGTCCGCGACATAGACGAACGGTGCGGTCGGCAGTGCCATGCGCGCAGGGCCCGCGATCGACAGCCCGCCGACGCCGGAATCGAAGAACAGGATAGGACGCGGATCGCTCATCGCCGCCTCATAAGCGGCGGGCGCGGTCGAAACCAGAGCGTCTCCTATTGGACAGGCCAGCATCGATGTTCTATGTCTGTCCCGGAGCACAGGGGAAGACTATTGCCGACCGAAATCATCTGGGGGCCGCCGACCTGGGCCTTGCTGATCGGCTATCTGCTGGGGTCGATTCCCTTCGGCATCATCCTGACGCAGGCGGCGGGCGCAGGCGACCTTCGCAGCATCGGATCGGGCAATATTGGCGCGACCAATGTGCTGCGCACCGGCCGCAAGGGGCTGGCCGCCGCGACGTTGCTGCTCGACCTGCTGAAGGGCGTCGCCGCCGTTCTGCTGGTGCGCCACTGGCTGCCGGGTGAGGAAGCCTTGGCGGCGGCCGCCGCCTTTATCGGCCACTGCTACCCCATCTGGCTGAAGTTTCGCGGTGGCAAGGGCGTCGCCACGCTGATGGGCGTGGTGGTCGCGCTCTACTGGCCATTGGGTCTGGTCTATGCGGTGGTGTGGCTGGGGCTGCTCGCCACCATCCGCATCTCGGCGGTGGCGGGAATGACCGCCGCGATCAGCGCCCCGCTCGCCGCCGCCGTGCTCGGGCGGTTCGACCTGGTGCTGCTGCTGATCGCGCTGGCGCTGATCGTCATCTGGAAGCATGGCGCGAACATCGATCGGCTGCTCGCCGGGACCGAACCCCGTATCGGCCGCAAAAAGCCGTGACCCCGGCGCGGTTCGCGCGGCTGCGGCTGTTGCGGACGCATGGCATCGGCCCTGTCACCTGGCGCCAGCTGATGGCACGATTCGGTGAGGCGGAGGTGGCGCTGGAAGCGCTGCCCAGCCTGGCACGGCGCGGCGGCGGCGAAGCGCCTCGTCCCGCCGATACCGCCATGATCGCCCGCGAGATCGAGACGGTCGAGCGGCTGGGCGCCCGGCATGTTCTGCTGGACGACGCCGATTATCCCGCGCTCCTCGCCGAACTCGACACCGCCCCGCCCGCGCTGATCATACGCGGCGACATCGGCTTGGCGCAACGCGGCGGGGTGGCGCTGGTCGGTGCCCGCAACGCCTCGGCGGCGTCCTGCCGTTTCGCGCGTGGGCTGGCGCAGGATCTGGCGGCACACGCCATGCCGGTCACCTCGGGGCTGGCGCGCGGGATCGACACGGCGGCGCATATCGGCGCGCTGGAAGGCGGGACGATCGGCGTCATCGCCAGCGGTATCGACATCGCCTTTCCGCCCGAAAATGCGCGGTTGCAGGAAGAGGTGGCGACCCGCGGCCTGCTGATCGCCGAACAGCCGCCGGGGACGCAGCCGCTCGCGCGCCACTTCCCCTCACGCAACCGGATCATCGCCGGGCTGGCGCAAGGGACGGTCGTGGTCGAGGCGGCACCGCGATCCGGCTCGCTCATCACCGCGCGATTGGCGGGCGAGGCGGGACGCGAGGTGATGGCGGTGCCCGGCCACCCCGCCGACCCGCGCGCGCAGGGCTGCAACATGCTGATCCGCGAGGGCGCGACCTTGATTCAGTCGGCGGGCGATATCCTGGAACAAATCCGCCCCATCGACCCGCGCATGGTCCGTGCGCCGGGCAGCGCCTACACACCGCCGCCGCCCGACGAGGCTAACGATGCCGATCGCCGCCGGGTGACCGATCTTCTGGGCCCGGTGGCGGTCACGGTCGACGAACTCATCCGCCAGAGCGGACGTCCGCCCGCCATCGTCCAGACGGTCCTGCTGGAGCTGGAACTGGCCGGACGACTGGAGCGCCACGCCGGCGGCCGGGTGGCGCTGGCGTGATCCAGACCGAGCGCCTGACGCTACGGCCCTATGATGTCGGTGATTACGAGGCCTATGCCGCGATGGTCGCCGATCCGGTCGTGGTCCGCCATGCCGGCGCGCCGATGACCGGCGAGTAAGCCTGGATGCGGCCGCTGCGCTATATTGATCGGTGTTCGGCCATGGCCTGTTCGCGGTGTGGGACACGGCCAGCGGCGCGTATCGCTGGCTGGCGTAGAAACTGGGCTATGTCCTTCACGACAAACCTCATTATCCGGGTGCGGCCTTGCGATTTGTTCGAGAGGTTTGAGCGTGGCCTTCGACTTCGCTCAGGCCGAACGGCGGTTGGGAATCAAAGCCGCCCACCCCTCCATCCGTTCAGCCTGACCGCAGTCGAAGGCCACGCCCCGGCGTCATTCGCGTCCCAGCCCTGACCAAGGCCGGGGCTAACCCCGCTTGACGGCCCCCCGCCCCCTCCCCATCCTCGCGTACACACGTAAGGGACGTAGTTTTACCACTCATGCAGCTTGTCATCGTCGAATCGCCCGCCAAGGCGAAGACCATCGAGAAATATCTGGGGTCGGACTACCGCGTCCTGGCAAGCTATGGTCACGTCCGCGACCTGCCGCCCAAGGACGGTTCGGTCGATCCGGACCAGAATTTTTCGATGGAGTGGGAGAATTACGCGGACAAGGCGCGTCAGCTCAAGGCGATCGCCGACGAGGCCAAGAAGGCCGACCGACTGATCCTGGCCACCGACCCCGATCGCGAGGGCGAGGCGATTTCTTGGCACGTCCAGGAGGTTCTGAAGAACCGCAAGGCGCTGCCCGACAAGGTGGAGCGCGTCACCTTCAACGCGATCACCAAGCCCGCCATCCTGCACGCGATGCAGAATCCGCGCGAGCTGGATACCGACCTGATCGACGCGTATCGCGCACGCCGCGCGCTCGACTATCTGGTGGGCTTCACCCTGTCGCCGGTGCTGTGGCGCAAGCTGCCGGGTGCCAAGTCGGCGGGGCGCGTCCAGTCGGTGGCGCTGCGCCTGATCGTCGGGCGCGAGCGCGAGATCGAAGCATTCCGCCCACAGGAATATTGGTCGGTGACGGCCGATATGGAGCAGGACGGCACCCCCTTCGTCGCGCGCCTGGTCCAGTGGGAGGGCAAGAAGCTCGACCGCCTGTCGATCGGCAATGAAGGCGACGCGACCCGTGCCAAGGCCGATGTCGAGGCGAGCCGCTTCCAGGTCCAGTCGGTCGAGACCAAGCCCGCGACGCGCAACCCGCCGCCGCCCTTCACCACCTCGACCCTGCAACAGGAGGCCGCGCGCAAGCTGGGCTTCTCGGCCGATCACACGATGCGGATCGCGCAGCAGCTCTACGAGGACGGCGCGATCACCTACATGCGTACCGACGGCGTCCAGATGGACGGCTCGGCGATCTCAGCGGCGCGGAAAGCCGTGGCCGACCGCTATGACGCGTCCTACGTCCCGGACAAGCCGCGCGTCTATCAGTCTAAGGCCAAGAACGCGCAAGAAGCGCACGAGGCGATCCGCCCTACCGATTTCAGCCGCGACCATGCGGGTTCGGGCGATCATGGCCGCCTCTATGACCTGATCTGGAAGCGCGCGCTGGCGTCGCAAATGGCCTCGGCGCGGATGGAGCGGACCACCATCGATATGGCCGACGGCACCGGCCGCCATGTCCTGCGCGCGACCGGACAGGTCGTGCTCTTCCCCGGCTATCTGGCGCTCTATGAGGAAGGCCAGGACGACAGCCAGGACGAAGAGGCCCGCCGCCTCCCCCGCCTGCGCGAGGGCGACGCCCCTGCGAAGAAGGAGGTCAAGGCCGAGCAGCACTTCACCCAGCCGCCGCCGCGCTTCTCCGAGGCGTCGCTGGTCAAGCGGATGGAGGAACTCGGCATCGGGCGTCCGTCCACCTATGCCTCGATCATCAAGACGCTGAAGGACCGGGCCTATGTCCGCGTCGAGAAGAATCGCTTCTTCGCCGAGGAGAGCGGGCGGCTGGTGACGGCGTTCCTCGAGCGCTTCTTCGAGAAATATGTCGGCTACGACTATACCGCCGAGCTGGAGGAGGAGCTGGACGACGTGTCCGGCGGCCGTGCCCAGTGGCAGGCGGTGCTCGACGCCTTCTGGCGCGACTTCAAGCCGCGTACCTCGGAAGTCATGGAACAGCAGCCCTCGGCAATTACCGCCGAACTGGATCAATTCCTCGCGCCTTACCTCTTCCCCGAAAAGGCGGACGGGTCAGATCCCCGCCTCTGCCCGAACTGCGGCGAGGGCAAGCTCGCTCTTCGGGGTGGCCGGTTCGGCGCGTTCATCGCTTGCTCCAACTATCCCGAGTGCAAATATACCCGTCGCTTCGCCCAAGGCGGCGAAGGGGCTGGTGAGGATTCGGGACCCGAGACGCTGGGCCAGGACCCCGAAACCGGTCTCCCGGTCGAGCGGAAGTCGGGGCGGTTCGGCCCCTATATCCAGCTGGGTGAGGGCAAGGATGCCAAGCGCGCCTCGATCCCCAAGGATATCGATCTCGATCTGGAATGGGCGCTGAAGCTGCTCCATCTGCCGCGCACCATCGGCAACCACCCCGAGACGGGCGAACCGATCACCGCGTCGATCGGACGTTACGGGCCGTATCTCGCGCATTCGGGTAAATATGCGCGTCTGTCCTCGACGGCCGAAGTGTTCGAAACGGGCATGAACGCCGCCGTGGTCAAGCTGGCCGAAGCCGCAGCCGGTGGCGGCCGTGCCGCGCGCAGCACCGCATCACGCGAACCGCTGAAAATTCTTGGCAAGCATCCGCGTACCGAGGCGGAGATCAAGCTGATGGAAGGGCGCTACGGCGCCTATGTCACGGACGGCGAGACAAATGCGACCATCCCCAAGACGGTCGACAAGGATCAGCTGACGCTGGAGGAAGCTGCGCAATTGATCGACGCGCGGGCGGCGGCCGCTCCGGCGCGCAAGAAACCGGCGAAGAAGGCCCCGGCCAAAAAGGCAGCGGCGAAGAAGCCGGCGGAGAAGAAGGCGCCTGCCAAGAAAGCGGCGGCCAAACCGAAAAGCGCCGCCTGATCCTGTCCTCCCCAACGAGGCGGATCGGCGCGCGGAGGATCGGTCAGGCCGCGCGCATCTGTACCGTGGCGCCGTAGAGGAAGGCGCGGGCCTGGCGCTGCGCCTCGGCGATTTCGCGCGCGGTCATGTCGGTCGCGACTTCCGCGCGCGCGATCTGCGCCGGCAGGAAGCCCGCCACCGCCGCCAGGTTGAACCACTTATGCGCCTCGATCAGGTCGTAGCGGACACCGCCCGACCCGGTGGAATAGGCGACACCCAGATCATACATCGTCGCGCCATTCTGGCTCGCCATCTGGTCGGCGAGCCGGCTCTCCATCAGGAACTGCGCGCTCTTGCTGCTATTGGCCATATAAGCCCCCGTTATCGAACATCTATCCTGTTCGATTCGGAGATTATGCCCATAACGGTCACAAATTGGTTAATCGATTAACCGTCTGTGACAGCGATGTTATCGATCAGTCGGGTCGATCCCATACGCGCCGCCGCCAGCAAGCGACGAGGCCGATCGGCGGCTGGATTCGCCGCCAGCGTCTCCGCATCGGCCAAGGCGACATAGTCGACCTCGAACCCGGCGGCGGTCAGGGTCGCGCGCGCATCGCCGAGCACCGTGGCCGCATCCTCGCCCCGGCCGATCGCCCGCGCGGCCACGCCCAGCGCGCGCGGCAACGCCACCGCCTTGGCCCGCTGCTCCTCGTCGAGATAGATGTTGCGCGACGACAGGGCGAGGCCATCATCATCGCGCTGGGTCGGCACGCCGACGATCTCGATCCCGAAATCCAGATCGGCGACCATGCGGCGAATCACCGCCAGCTGCTGAAAATCCTTCTCGCCGAAATAGGCGGCGTCGGGCTTCACTTGGTTGAACAGCTTGGCGACCACGGTTGCGACGCCATCGAAATGGCCGGGGCGCGATTCTCCATCATAGCCCTCGCTGACACCCGCGACATGGATCGTTGTCGCATGCCCCTCGGGATACATCACCTCGACGCCCGGCATCCAGACGAGGTCGCAACCCGCCTCGGTCAGCATGCGCAGGTCGGACTGCTCGCGACGGGGATAGCGGCCGAGATCCTCGTTCGGCCCGAACTGCTTGGGATTGACGAAAATCGACGCCACCACCTTGGTGCCCGGCCGCTTCGCCGCTTCGATCAGCGCGATATGGCCGGCATGGAGCGCACCCATGGTCGGCACGAAGGCGACACGCGCACCATCGGTCCGCAGCGCGTCCAGCGCCGCTGCCAAGGCTTCGCGATCCCGAATGACTTGCACTGATTTTACCCCTCGTTCCCCACGCCGAGGGCTTCTATGTAGGGTGGCAACGGGGATCAATAAGGAAGCGACGAGTTGCCGGAACGGCTATCTTCAACGCACGTCATTGTCTTTGCCAATGAAAAAGGTGGCACTGGCAAATCGACGACGGCGGTTCATGTGGCGATCGCGCTGGCCGCGAAGGGCGCACGCGTGGCGTGTCTCGATCTGGATCATCGCCAGCGGACGGTGGGCCGCTATCTCGACAATCGGGCGGAGACGATCAAGCGCACCGGGCACAAGCTGCCCATGCCGGTGCACGCGACCCATAGCAGCCAGACCGAGGAGGGGTTCGAGGAGCTCTGGTTCGGCCTGTCGCAGGATGCGGACTTCCTGATCGTCGACACGCCGGGCCGCGACGACCATTTCGCGCGGACGGCGGCGGCGCTGTCGAATACGCTGGTCACGCCGATGAACGACAGCTTCGTCGACTTCGACCTGATCGGACAGGTCGACCCGGAGACGTTCCAGGTGACGCGCCCCAGCTTCTATTCGGAGCTGATCTGGGACGCGCGCAAGCAGCGCGCGCGCGCCGATGGCACCACCATCGACTGGGTCGTGCTGCGCAACCGGTTGCAGCATATCGAGGCGCGCAACATGCGCCGCGTGTCCGATGCGCTGACAGATCTGTCGCGTCGCGTCGGCTTCCGGGTAATCCCGGGGCTGGGCGAGCGCGTCATCTATCGCGAGATGTTCCCCAACGGCCTGACCATGATCGACGCCAAGGAATTCGGCGCGATGGGGCTGGGCCATGTCGCCGCGCGGCAGGAACTGCGCGAGATGATGGCGGCGCTACAACTGCCCGAGGCCTGGGCGGAACCCGGCGCGCGCCCCGATGCGGCCTGATCGGGTCGCTGCGTGAAGTGGCTGCTCGCGCTGCTCGTGATCTGGCTGGTGTGGCGCTATCTGCCGCGCCCCAGAAAGGCCGCGCTGCAACCCCGGCTGCCGCAGGATGAGGCCGAGGCGCTGGCGATCCTCGACCTGCCGCCCGGGGCCGATGCGGAAGCGATCCGCCAGGCGCATCGCCGGCTGGTCGGCCAGGTCCATCCCGATCGCGGCGGCTCGGCCGATCTGACGCGGCGGGTGAACGCCGCGCGCAACCTGCTGCTGGATCGCCGCAATGGCTGAGCGCGCCGCCGCGATCCACCCTACGGCGCTGCGTGAGTATGACGTGCGCGGCACCGTGCCCGAGACGCTGGACGAAGGCGCCGCCTATGCGGTCGGGCGCGGCTTTGCGACGCGGTTGCGGCGCGCGGGCGGCACCCGTGTCGCGGTCGGCCGCGACGGGCGGCTGAGTTCGCCCGCGCTGAAGGCCGCGCTGATCGAGGGGCTGACCGACAGCGGCGTCGATGTCGTCCGGCTGGGCCTGGGGCCTACGCCGATGGTCTATTTCGCCGAGGCGACCTTAGGGGTGGACGGCGCCGTACAGGTAACGGGCAGCCACAACCCCCGCGACGACAATGGCTTCAAGATGGTGCTGCATCATCGCCCCTTTTTTGGCGAGGATGTGCAGGATCTGGCGCGGATGGCGGCGGCGCGCGACTGGACGCAAGGGGCCGGCCGGGTCGAGCAGCATGATATTCTCGACGCCTATGTCGATCGGCTGGTCGCGGGCTTTGCGGGCGGCGAATATCGGATCGGCTGGGACTGCGGCAGCGGCGCGGCGGGGCCGGTCATCGAAAAGCTCGTGCAGCGCCTGCCGGGTGAGCATCATACGCTGTTCACCGATGTGGACGGTCATTTCCCGCATCATCACCCCGATCCGACGGTCGAGGCGAATCTAGAGGCGCTGAAACGGCTGGTCGCCGACAGACGCCTCGATTTCGGATTCGCTTTCGATGGCGATGGCGATCGAATCGGTGCGGTCGATGGCCAGGGCCGGGTGATCTGGGGTGACCAGATCCTGATGATCCTGGCCACCCCCACGCTCGCCGAGCATCCCGGCGCACCGATCGTCGCCGATGTGAAGGCCAGCCAGGTGCTGTTCGACCATATCGCGGCGCTGGGCGGCCAACCGGTGATGTGGAAGACCGGCCACAGCCTCATGAAGACCAAAATGGTCGAAACGGCCGCGCCGCTGGGCGGTGAGATGTCGGGCCATATGTTCTTCGCGGGCGAATGGTACGGGTTCGACGATGCGCATTATGCCGCGATCCGCCTGATCCGTGCGGTACATCTGGCGGGGCGCTCAATGACCGAGTTGCGGGGAAGCATGCCCGCCATGGTCGATATCCCCGAAACACGGATCAAGGTGGCGGAGGCGGAGAAGTTCGCCATCGTCGACCGGGTAGCGGCGGCGCTGCGGACCGAGGGGGCGGAGATCAACGATACCGATGGCGTCCGGGTGAAGACCACGGATGGCTGGTGGCTGCTGCGCGCGTCCAATACGCAGGCGGCGCTGACGGTGCGTGCCGAGGCGCGGGATGATGCCGGATTGGCGCAGGTGCTGGCGGAACTGGACCGCTATCTCGCGGCGGAGGGCGTGCGGCGATAGGCGTTGGGGCGTGGCCTTCGACTTCGCTCAGGCTGAACGGAGCGGGGGAATGTCCGATACAACCCAAAGGCCGCTCAGCCTGAGCGCCGTCGAAGGCCAAGGGAAGCCCGTTCCACGGGGCTCCCCCGCTACCGTCAAATCTCTCCGATCATCTCGCTCAACACCTCCAGGCACGACACGCCCAGCTTCGCCGAACGCTCGCCCGACCATCCGTGCACCGCGTCCGGATTGGGATCGTGATCCTTGAACGGCATTTCCAGCGTCACCGACACCGCGCCGAATCGCTCGGCGAGCTGGTTGGTCGACATGGACAGGTTCGCATTGCCCGCGCTCGCCTTTTCATAGCCCATCTGGGTCTGGAAATCGGGCGTGTGCGCGGCCAAGCGGCGGCCGAATTCATAGAATTTGGCGCCGTGATCCTCGGTCCAGCTGGGAATCCCCTCATAGCCAGCGATGAAGTTGGCCGGGATGGCCTCGTCGCCATGCGCGTCGATCGCGAAGTCGACGCCCGTCTGGTCCATCCGGTTGCGCACGCACAATACCTCGGGGCTGCGCTCGGGCGTGGGATCATGCCATTCGCGGTTGAGGTTCACCCCCGCCGCATTGGTGCGAAGATGCCCGCGCCGCGTGCCGTCCGGATTCATGTTGGGCACGACATGGACGGTCGCCGCCGCCAGCAGCGATTCGGCCGCCGGGCTGGTCAGCCAGTCGAGCGCGCCCTCCATCCACCATTCGGCCATCGATTCGCCGGGATGCTGGCGGGCATAGAGCCATACCTGCTTGGCACCGGTGCCGAGGCGGAGATAATCGATCGGCTGGCCGTCCAGCGTCTCGCCGATCTGCTCGTGATGCACACCCTTGGCCGCGATCCGCGCGACCAGGTCGTGATGCCGTTCCATCGTATAGGGCTCGAAATAGGCGAACCAGACGAGATCGGTCTCGCCCGCCCACTTCCACTCGATGACCCCGTCGGCATAGTGGGTCGGCGTCATCCGCCAGTCACGCCGATCGGTCGAAGCGCGGACATGATAACCCGGCCAGCCAAAGGGATAGGCCGACCCCGCGCCGTTGAGGATGCGGAAGGTCAGCGTCCGCCCCTTCACCCCGCCGGCGCGGAAATAGAACCATTGGTAGAAGTCCGACTGATGGTCGTTGACGATTTCCAGGTCGACCCGGTCGCCCTCGATGCCCACCACGCGGATATTGCCGCCGTCGAACGCGGCGTTGATCGTCAGGTCGCTCACGTCACTTCACCTCGATCGTACGACCCGATTCGCCCGGGAATTTGGTGAAGAGCGCATCGGCCAGCTTGGCGGCCTGTGCCTGCGCGTCGATCTTGGCCAGCGTTTCGACCGGCGCGATGTTGCGCGCGCTGCCTTCCCAGATCGGCGACTGGTCCATGCGGCGCTTGATCTGGACCGACAGCTCGGTGCCGATGATCTCTTGCGGGCGGCTCTTGCCGATCGGGAAGCTCAGCCCTCCGCCCAGCCCGACGCCGCCACCGCGATTGCCTGAGAAGCTGCCGCCGCCCAGGCCGATCGAAAAGGGCGAGGGGCGCGGCGGGCCTAGCCGATTGGCGCGGGTGAAGGACACGGTCGCGATATAATCGGGCTGCGCATCCCCCTGGGGCAGCGAATAGCCATTGCGCAGCAGCGCGGTTTCGACGGCGGCGGCATAGGTCTTGAACTCGATGCTGGCCGGGCCGGTGTTCGACAGCGGTTCGACCCGGATGGTGCCGCGCGCGATCGGTTCGCCCAGGTGATAGCGGATCACCTCGGTCGGCGGCAGGCGCCCGCCCGTGGTGGAACAGGCGGCCAGCGTACCGGCGGCGGCCGCGAGGATCAGGAGCGAGCGGGCTTTCATGGGTTGAGGGCACCTTCGAGATAACGGATGGGAAGATGTTACGGATAGGCAACGCATGACATATGGGCGATGATCCCCCAACGGAAGAGGCGGCCTGCATCCCATCCGCCCAAGTGACTCCGATGTCATGTCCCAACCTTGACTTGGGGCGGCATTGCCACTAGGCGGCGACGCTTTCCAGATCACCTCCAGTTCAAAAGAAGCGAATCGATCATGAAGATCCGCAATTCCCTGAAGTCGCTCAAGGATCGTCACCGGGACAACCGCGTGATCCGCCGTCGCGGCCGCACCTACGTCATCAACAAGACCAACCGTCGTTTCAAGGCGCGCCAGGGCTAATCACCCTTGTGGCTGATCGACACGGACGCGCACGGCCAGTCGGCCGGCTTGCGTCCCGATCGGCCGACCGCCGTCATTTTCGACGTCGGGCGTGTCCTGTACGACTGGGACCCGCGCATATTGTATCGGCGCCTGATCGCGGACGATCGGGCGCTCGATGCATTTGTGCGCGACGTCGTCACGACCGAATGGCATTTTCAGCATGATGCCGGCCGCGACTTCGCCGACACCTCGGCGGAGCTGATCGCGCTTTATCCGCAGCACCGCGATCTGATCGCCGCCTGGGGCCCACGCTTCAGCGAGAGCATCGGCGATCCGATCCCGGGGATGCATGAACTGGTCGCCGAACTCGATTCGGCGGGCGTGCCGCTGTTCGCGATCACGAACTTCAGCCATGAATTCTGGCCGCCCTTCCGTTCGCGCGAAGCCGCTCTGTTCGATCGCTTTCGCGACATCGTCGTGTCAGGCGACGAAAAGCTCGTGAAGCCCGATCCCGCCATCTACCGCCTGGCGCTCGCCCGATTCGGGCTGGAGCCGCATCAGGCGGTGTTCATCGACGACAATCGCGCCAATGTCGATGCGGCGGCGGCGATGGGGATCGTGGCGTTGCACTTTAGCGACGCGACGACGTTGCGGCCGCAGCTCCTTGAATTGGGATTGCTCGCCTAGCTACGCCGATGCTCGTGGCCTTCGACTTCGCTCAGGCTGCCCCGGGTGCCGGGCGGTAGGCGGAAATGGCATGGCCCCATTGAGGCACGGGCGTTTCGACTTCGATCAGCGCAAACAAAGCGGGTGGTCTTATGCCCACCTCCGTTCAGCCGGAGCGAAGTCGAAGGCCACGCCCCAATGCTTACCGGTCCAATGATGCGAGCTGCGCCTGATTCGCTTGCATCGCGTCGGTCTGGAGCAGCGCCGGATCGAAATGATCGCCGACCATCTGATCGGTGACGACCACATTGGTCCCGACCGACGTTATCGAGAACAGCTTCTTGGCAAAAGCCGCCGGCAGGCGGATGCAGCCATGCGAATCGGGAAAGCCGGGATTCTTGCCGGCATGGAGCGCCACGCCGTCCCAGGTCAGCCGCTGCATGAAGGGCATGGGCGCGCTGTCATAGAGATTGCTGTGATGCATCTCGCGCTTCTGGAGGATCGGGAAGATGCCGACCGGTGTGTCCTTCCCATCCTTGCCCGTCGACACCGATGCCGCCGCGACCATGGTATCACCACGATAGACATAGGCGCGCTGCATGGGGATGCTCACGACAACCGTCACCGGCATCTGCACCGGATCGACCGCCATCATCTGCGGATCGGCCCAGACAAAGCGATTCGGCGCGAGAGCGGCAGCAGCCTGAGCGATCGTGGTGGTGGCGGCACCGTCATCGGCGGCCATGGCCGGCGCGGCTATACCCAGCGTCGTTGCGCCCAGCAGGGCGGCAAAAGCAAGAGCCTTCATATCCCTTTTCCTTGGCGAGTTCATAATTTCTTAAACCCGTCAAGCCACATTTTGTGCCGAGCGAAAATTTTTGCGCTCGCGCGGAACTTTCGTCGAATCGATGGAACCAAGCGATCAACCGATGGCCGGCGGGCAGAAATTCCGCCTCTGTTCTGCTATCTGAGGAGTCGCGGGACTTCTGGGGTTAGAAGGATCATAATGCTCGAAAATCTGGACGCGGCGCCGGGTCGGCGCGCGCTGTTGAAGAATGCGCTGGTCCTGGCCGGCGCACTGGCAGTACCGGGGGCAGTCAATGCGCGCCAGCGTCTGACGGCGCGGGACTTGCGGCCGCTACATCAGCCGCCGCTGCCCAACCATCCGACCATGCCGAACCCGACCGAGGTCGCCACACGGCCGGCCTTCGCCTCGCCGCGCGTCGTCCGCTCGCCCTTGTTTCGCGAGGCGATGGCGGCGCTGCAAAAGCATGGCAGCCGCGTGCGCCAGCGTGACCGGATGGCGATCGTCGATTTCGCCGCCGGCTCGTCCGAGCCGCGCCTGCATCTGGTCGACCTAATCAGCGGCAAGAGCCAGTCGCTGCTCGTCGCGCATGGCAGCGGGTCGGACCCGTCGCATAGCGGCTATCTCCAGCGCTTTTCCAACGCGTTCAATTCCAACGCCAGCAGCGAGGGCGCCTTCCTGACCGACAATTATTATGTCGGCAAACATGGCCGGTCGCAGCGACTGATCGGGCTCGACCCGACCAACAACAATGCGCTGGGCCGCGCGATCGTGATCCATTCGGCTTGGTACGCCAATCGCGACATGATCAGTTCGCATGGCATGCTCGGCCGCAGCCAGGGCTGCTTCGCGGTCGGCGAGAATGACCTGGACCGCGTCTTCGCCAATCTCGGCCCCGGCCGGATGATCTACGCCGCGAAGGTGTAAGTACGCACATTCCTCCCCTTGCAGGGGAGGTGGCAGGCCGTCAGGCCTGACGAAGGGGTGTCCCGCTCTCGATAGGGCGACACCCTTCCACCAGCTTCGTGTTCGAGCGAGATTGTGCCCCCGGCACAATCTTGGTCTGCCGGGGGCAGACCAAAGCTCGAACACCCCCTCCCCTTGCAGGGGAGGAAATCCCGCACCGCCGTTGCGATCCCCGATGGGGGTGGGTAAGCCCCCGATCCTCATGGCCCAACCGCTGATCATCGCCGTCCCCAAGGGACGCATCCTGGCTGAGGCGCTGCCGCTGCTCGCCGCCGCCGGCATCCGGCCCGAACCGGCCTTCACCGACAAGGACAGCCGCGCACTGCGCTTTGCGACCGACGTCCCCGGCATCGAGCTGATCCGCGTCCGCGCCTTCGACGTCGCCACCTTCGTCGCGCACGGCGCGGCGCAGCTGGGCATCGTCGGCTCGGACGTGCTGTCCGAATTCGGCTATTCCGAACTCTATGCGCCGGTCGACCTCAAGATCGGCCATTGTCGCATCTCCGTCGCCGAGCCCGCCGCAATGGCGGAAAGCGACGACCCCCGCGGGTGGAGCCATGTCCGCGTCGCGACCAAATATCCGCATATCACCAGTCGCCACTTCGCGGCGCGCGGGGTGCAGGCCGAGTGCGTCAAGCTGAACGGCGCAATGGAGCTCGCCCCGACCTTGGGCCTGGCGCCGCGCATCGTCGACCTGGTGTCGTCGGGCCGTACGCTCAAGGAAAACGGGCTGGTCGAGGTGGAGGTGATCGAGGAGGTCACCTCGCGCCTGGTCGTCAACCGCGCCGCGATGAAGACGCGCGGACAGGTCGTGCCGCTGGTCGAGGCGTTCCGCCGCGCCGTGGCAGAAAGGAAAACGGCATGATCCGGCTCGACACGGGCGAAGCGGGGTTCGCGGCGGCGTTCGACGAACTAGTTGATGCTCGCCGCGAGAGCGATGCCGATGTCGCGCGCGACGTGCAGGTGATCCTGCGCGCGGTTCGCGACGATGGCGAGGCGGCGGTGGCGGCCTTTACCAAGCAGTTCGACGGCCATGACCTGGCTGAGACCGGCTGGCGGATCGAACCCGCCGATTGCCGGGCCGCCTATGAGGCGCTGGAGCCGGAACTCCGCGCCGCGCTCGATCTCGCCGCCGCACGCATCCGCGCCTATCACGAAAAGCAGAAGCCGACCGACACGGACTATGTCGATGCGCAGGGCGTGCGCCTGGGTGCGCGCTGGACGGCGGTGGATGCAGCGGGGCTTTATGTCCCCGGTGGGCGGGCGGCCTATCCCTCCTCGCTGCTGATGAACGCGATTCCCGCCAAGGTGGCCGGGGTCGAACGGCTGGTGATGGTCACCCCGACGCCCAAGGGCGAGATCAACCATCTGGTCCTCGCCGCCGCGCATCTGGCGGGCGTCGATGAGGTATGGCGGATCGGCGGGGCGCAGGCGATTGGCGCACTGGCTTATGGGGCGGGCCGCATCCAGCGGGTCGATGTCGTCACCGGCCCCGGCAATGCCTGGGTCGCGGAGGCCAAGCGACAAGTGTACGGCATGGTCGGCATCGACATGGTCGCCGGCCCCTCCGAGATCGTCGTCGTCGCGGACGGCAAGAACGACCCCGACTGGATCGCCGCCGACCTGCTGAGCCAGGCCGAGCATGACACGGTCACCCAGTCGATCCTGTTCACCGACGATGCCGACTTCGCGACCCGCGTCGCCGAGGCGGTGGACCGGCAAATCCCCGAACTGGCGACGGCTAGCGTCGCGCGTACCGCCTGGGACGCGAACGGCGCGATCATCGTCGTCGATTCGCTGGAGGCCGCGATGCCGCTGGTCGACCGGCTGGCGCCCGAGCATCTCGAACTGGCGGTGGACGATCCGCAGAGCCTGTTCGACCGTTTGCGGCATGCCGGATCGGTGTTCCTGGGCCGCCATACGCCCGAGGCGATTGGGGATTATGTCGCGGGGCCGAACCATGTCCTGCCGACCGGCCGCCGCGCGCGCTTCGCCAGCGGGCTGTCGGTGCTCGACTTCATGAAGCGGACCAGCTTCCTCGGCCTGACCGAGACGGCGCTGGCCGAACTGGGCCCAGCCACGGTGGCGCTCGCCCATGCCGAGGGCTTGCCCGCGCATGCCAAGTCGGTGGCACTGCGGCTGCGGCTCAACCGGTGATCGTCACGCCCGCCGCGCCGGAGCATCGGGAGCGATGGCTGGCGTTGCGGACGGCGCTCTGGGGCGAGGAAGCGGGCGATCCGGCGGACTTGCCCGAGGGCGACGGGAGTTTCGTCGCGTTGGTGGACGGCCAGGTGATCGCTTTTGCCGAGGCGGCGATTCGGCACGATTACGTCAATGGCTGCGACGGTTCGCCGGTGGCGTTTCTGGAAGGACTCTTTGTCGATCCGGATCATCGGCGGCGCGGTGTGGCCCGCGCGCTGGTCGCGGCGGTGGCGGAATGGGGCCGGGTAGAAGGGTGTACGGAGTTCGCATCGGATGCCGAACTCGACAATCTCGACAGTCATGCGATGCACTGGGCGCTCGGGTTCGCCGAGACCGAGCGGGTGGTGTACTTCCGTCGGGAATTGTGAGGGGTTCGGCGCTTGGCCTTCGACTTCGCTCAGGCTGAACGGGGTTGGGTATCCAGCCCAGTTTCCCAACCGCCGTTCAGCCTGAGCGAAGTCGAAGGCCACGCTTCACCCTCACCCACCAAAGGGCGTGACGGATCGGTGACAGCCCGGTAAAGGCCCGCCAATGACTCGTCCCACCGCCCGTAGCCAGGCGCGCGCCGCCGCGCGCCTTGCCGCCGTTCAGGCGCTTTATCAGCATGACATGGAAAAGACCCCGCTGGCGGCGCTGCTCCATGAGTTTCACAACCACCGCATCGGCGCGACGATCGAAGACGTCGAATATGCCGATGCCGACATCGATTTCTTCGACGACATCGTGAAGGGCGTGCATGCGCGGCTGGGCGAGATCGATCTGATGATCGAGGGCAAGCTGGCCTCGGGCTGGACGCTCAGCCGGCTCGATCGGCCGATGAAGGCGATCCTGCGCGCCGGCACCTACGAGCTGATCGCGCGCCGTGACGTGCCTGTGGGCGCGGTGATCAGCGAATATGTCGATGTCGCCCATGCTTTCTACGAGAAGCGTGAATCGGGCTTCGTCAACGGCCTGCTCGACGCGATCGCCAAGGTCGCGCGGGCCTGACGCCCCGCCGCCGATGACCGAGGCGGAGTTCATCGCTCATCTACGCCGGATGCCGTTGCACCCCGGCGCGCATGGGCTGGTGGACGACAGCGCGGTGATCGACACCGGGCCGCTGGTCGTCACCACCGACACGTTGGTCGAGGGGGTGCATTTCCTCCCCGACGACCCGCCCGGCGATGTGGCGTGGAAGCTGGTCGCGACCAACCTCTCCGATCTCGCCGCCAAGGGCGCCCTGGTCGAAGGGGTGCTGCTCAACTATCCGCTGGGCGATGATGGCTGGGACGAGGCGTTCCTCGCGGGGCTGTCGGCGGTCCTCATCCGTTTCGACGCCCGGCTGATCGGCGGCGACACGGTATCCTTACGCGGTCCCCGTGTCCTGACGCTGACCGCCTTGGGGCGCGATGCCGCCGCTCCGGTACGCAGCGGCGCGAAGCCCGGCGATATGCTCTGGGTGACCGGCACGATCGGCGATGCCAGGCTGGGGCTCGCCATCGCCATGGGCGCCGATGGGCCCGAGGGCTTGCGCGATGCCTATCGCCGTCCCCAGCCCCGGCTCGACGAAGGGCGCGCGCTGGGCCCGATCGTCCACGCCATGATGGACGTGTCCGATGGCCTGTTGATCGACGCCGCTCGGATGGCGGCTGCGAGCGGCCTTGCCGTCGCGATCGACCTCGACGCGGTTCCGCTTTCGCCGGCCGCGCGCGCTTATGCCGGTGAGGACCGTCCCACCCGGCTGGCCGCCGCCACTGCCGGGGACGATTACGAACTGCTCTTCGCGCTGCCCCCCGAAGGCGTGCCACCCGTTCCCGCCACGCGGATCGGGCATTTTCGCCATGGCGAGGGGTTGAGCCTGTCCGACTCGGCCGGTCCGGTTCCCCTGCCCCCCCGTCTTGGTTTCGAACACGCATCGAGCCGCTGAAACCTCTTTTTCGCCGCCCCGCCCCGATGCTAATCCATGTCAGTCGGACACAGGGGAGATTGTCCGGCTGAGGGGGGAATGACGTGACGAAGGATGTGACGAAGATGCTGGGCGCGTCGATGATGGCGCTCGCCCTGATGAGCCTGACCGGTATGACGCAGGACAAGGCCGCCCCGCCGCCCGCGGCCGCCGCCAGTCCGGCCCCCGTCGCCGGTCCCGTCCCGGTCGAGGCCTTTGCCCTACTGCCAGAGTTCGAAAGCCCGTCGCTGTCACCCGACGGCACCCGCATCGCCGCCAAACGCGCGATCAACGGCAAGCAGTTCCTGATGGTCGCGCCGCTCGTCAAGGGCCAGGGCAAGCCCGCGCTGGCGGCGCTGAGCGACAAGGTCGACGTCAATTGGTGGCGTTGGGTCAATGACGAATGGCTGGTCGTCGGGCTGGGCAGCCAGGACACGCTGCAGGGCGAAGACTTCTACGTCACCCGCCTGATCGGCATCCGCGCCGACATGACCAAGATGGTCCGGATCGACTGGGAAAATTCGGGCTTCCGCGCCGACGAAGTCCTGTGGACCGCCCGCGACGGCAGCCCGCGTATCCTGTTCGCCAAGCAGACGGGCATCTATAATATGCAGGACGTCTACCCATCGGTGTACGAGGCGGACGTCTCGACCGGACGGGTCAAGCGGATCGCGAGCGGACAGACCGATGTGTGGGACTGGTATGCCGACGGCCAGGGCCAGTTGCGCATGGGCGTGCGCTACAGCGACGAGACCCGGCAGAAGAGCCTGCTCTATCGCCAGTCCAACGCCGAATCCTTCCGCACCATCGCCCGCGCCAATGGCCGCAAGGATGAATCGGTGCTGGTGCCGCGCATCTTCCGCGCCGATGGCACCGCGCTCGCGATCGACGACAGCGACGGTTACGACGCGCTGTACGAAGTCACGCTCCCCGACCTGAAGCTCGGCCGCAAGCTCAGCAGCGTCACCGGCTATGATATTGACGGGGTCATCGGCAACGAGACGGGCGACGATATCGCCGCCATCCGCTATACCGACCAGAGCTATCACGACGCCTGGACCGATCCGCGGATCAAGGAACTGCAAAACCTGGTCGACAAGGCGGTCGCGCCGCGCCGGGCCGAGATCACCTCATGGAACCGCGCGCGCACCCGCTTCCTGGTCGAGGTCGGCGGTCCGTCCCAGGCGGGCGCGCTCTATTATTGGGATACCGATTACGGGAACATGCAGTTCCTGACCTGGAACAACCCGCAACTGCGTGGACGCCGCCTGTCGCCGGTGCGCAGCGTCCGCTACGCCGCACGCGACGGCACCGCGATCGAGGCGGTGCTGACCCTGCCGCGCGACCGGCCGGACAAGAATCTACCGCTGATCGTGCTGCCCCATGGCGGGCCTTTCGCGCGCGATTCGGAAAGCTGGGACTGGTGGACGCAATATCTGGCCGAGCTCGGCTATGCGGTGATCCAGCCCAATTATCGCGGCTCGTCCGGCTATGGCACCGACTTTGCCAAGAAGGGCGAGGGCGAATGGGGCCTGAAGATGCAGGACGATCTGAACGACGCCGTCACCTATCTGGCGAAGGAAGGCATCGCCGACCCCAAGCGGGTGTGCATGGTCGGCGCGTCCTATGGCGGTTACGCCGCGATGCGCGCGGCGCAGCGTGACGGGGCGCTTTATCGCTGCGCCATTTCCTATGCCGGCGTGTCGGATCTTCAGGCGATGAAGCGCTACGACTCGCGCTTCCTGTTCGGCAAGACACGCGCCGATTGGCTGCATAAACAGGCCCCCGATTACCGCGCCGTGTCACCGCGCTTCGGCGCCGCTTCCATGACGATCCCGCTGCTGATCGTGCATGGCAAGGAGGACAAGCGCGTGCCCGTCAACCAGTCGCGGATGATGGCCGCTGCGCTTAAGGCCGCGGGCAAGCCGGTGAACTATATCGAACAACCGCTGGCCGACCATCATTTCACGCGCGGCGAGGACCGGTTGGAATTCCTGAAGGCGATGGCGGCGTTTCTGGCCAAGTATAATCCGGCGTGACGAGGTTCATTCCTCCCCTGCAAGGGGAGGTGGCAGGCCGAAGGCCTGACGGAGGGGTGTCCCGCTTGGTGAGTTTGGGACGTCCTCACTGCCGGTTACACCCCTCCACCAGCTTCGCTGGTCCCCCTCCCCTTACAGGGGAGGAATAAGGGGCCGACCAGTCTTGCGGCGTTGCCTTCGCCCCCCATATCCGGGGTCGGAAGGCCACGTCTTTCCTTTTGGCGCCTTTGCGGCTATGGCGGCGCCTCTTCGACATACCCTATAACACGACGAACCGAGGTATTTTTTGGCCAAGGAAGAACTGCTCGAGATGCGCGGCCGCGTGGTGGAACTCCTCCCCAACGCGATGTTCCGCGTCCAGCTCGAGAATGATCACGAGATCCTGGGGCACACGGCGGGCAAGATGCGCAAGAACCGCATCCGCGTGCTGGTCGGCGACGAAGTGCTCGTCGAGCTGACGCCGTATGACCTGACCAAGGGCCGGATCACCTACCGCTTCAAGTGAGCGACCGGCCCCACATGCCGCTCGTCCTTGCATCCTCCTCCCCGCGCCGCCGCGATCTGCTGGCGCGGCTGGGAGTCGTGCCCGACCGCACCGCCTCGCCCGATATCGACGAAGCGCCGCGCCCCGCCGAACTGCCGCGAGTCTATGCGCTGCGGCTGGCGGTGGAGAAGGCCCAAGCGGTCACCCGTGCCGAAGGAGAGATCGTCGTCGCGGGTGACACCACCATCGCGCTGGGCCGCCGCATCCTGCCCCCTGCCGAAACCGAGGACGTGCAGCGCAAGCTGCTGCGCCTGTTGTCCGGGCGGCGGCATCATGCGCTGTCGGCGGTGTGCGTTATCGACGCAGTCGGCAAGGCGCGCACCCGGCTGGCCGACACCATCGTCGCGTTTAAGCCGCTCTCCGAAGAGGAGATCGACGCCTATATCGCGTGCGGCGAGGGGTTGGGCAAAGCCGGGGGCTACGCCATCCAGGGTCGCGCCGAGGCGTTCGTCCGCTTCCTGCAGGGCAGCCATTCGGGTGTGATCGGCCTGCCGCTGTTCGAGACGCGCGCCCTGTTGAAAGCCGCCGGACTGCCGCTTGTCTGAATGGCTCTATGAGGCCGGGATCGGCGAGGCGCGCGCCGCGCGGGTCGAGGATGGTCGCATCGTCGAAGCGGCGATCGAACTGACCGACACGCTGACAGTCGGCACGGTCGCCACAGGACGGCTGGTCGAGCTGCTCCCCGGGCGACAGGGGCGGGTGACGCTGACGCAAGGGGGCGACGTGCTGCTCGCCCCGGTCCCCAAGGGGATGACGCAAGGGTCGGCGCTCACCGTCATCGTGACCCGCGAAGCGATTCCCGAACGGGGTCGCGCAAAGCTCCCAAAAGCCCAGATCGCGCCCGAAGATGCGACACCCGCCCCCGGCCCCGATCTCTTCGCCCGCATCACTGCCACCGGCCTGCCCGTGCGCGAACTGCTCTCCCATCAACCGGACGATCTGGAAGCAGCCGGCTGGTCCGAACTGCTCGACGAAGCGGTGACGGGGGAGATCGGCTTCGGCCCCGGCGTACTGCGCATGACGCCCACGCCCGCGATGACCCTGTTCGACGTGGACGGATCGCCGCCGCACGAACCGCTGTCGATCGCCGCCGCGCGCGCGGTAGCCCAGGCGATCCTGCGCCATGGCATCGGCGGATCGATCGGCATCGACTTCCCGACGCTGGAAGGCAAAGCCCCGCGCCAGGCGGTGGCGGAGGCACTGGACGCGACCCTTCCCCTCCCCTTCGAGCGGACGGCGGTCAATGGCTTCGGCTTCCTTCAGATCGTGCGCCCGCGCCCGCGCGCCTCGATCCCCGAGCGGCTCGGCATCGATCCCATCGGTGCCCGCGCCCGTGCGCTGCTGCGGCAATGGGAGCGCGAACCACCGGGCCCCGCGCCCGTGCATCGGTTGCCCGGCCCCCTATATGATCGATTGATGGCGACCCCCGAATGGCGCGACGCGATCGCGCGCCGCACCGGTCGCCCGCTGCAACTGGAACGAGCATCATGACCACCTGCCCCATCTGCGACAAACCCAGCGCGCCCGAGCATGCCCCCTTCTGCTCGCGCGGGTGCAAGGATCGCGACCTGCTGCAATGGCTGGGCGAGGGTTATCGCATTCCCGTCAAAGAAAGTGACGAAGAAGGGCTGGACAGCGGCGAAAACCACCCCTAAAGGCACGCCTCCAATCGCAATCGCGGTGTGGGCCCAAGTAGCTCAGTTGGTAGAGCATGCGACTGAAAATCGCAGTGTCGGTGGTTCGATCCCGCCCTTGGGCACCATTTTTCTGACATCGGTGGTGTAGTGGTTCGCTGATTTGGCGGAGCGCTTTCCCGTGGCCTTCGACTTCGCTCAGGCTGAACGGCTGTTGGGATATCGGGCCTGGGCCCCTCACTCCGTTCAGCCTGAGCGAAGTCGAAGGCCACGCCCAGCCCCCTCACGGATAGCTGACGGTCTTCGGAATCTCCGGAATCTCGATCCGCTCCAGATCATCCCCTGGCACGGTCGGAAACTCGCGCGCTTTCCACGCCCGCTTGGCCTCCTCGATCCGTTCGCGACGGGAAGAGACGAAATTCCACCACACATGCCGCGGCGTGGTGAACGCGTCGCCCCCGCACAGCATCACCCGGCCACCGCGCTCCGACCGCAAGGTCGTCGCGATCCCCGGCTTCAGGATATAGAGCCGCTGCGGCTCCAGTGGCATGCCCTCCAGGCTGGCCTCGCCCAGCGCGCAATAGACGGCGCGTTCCTCGGCGCTCGCATCCACGGGCACGCTCCCGCCCGGCTCCAGCGCGATGTCGGCATAGATGGTGCCGGCATAGGTCGTCGTCGGCGCACTCTGTCCCCACAACTCCCCCATGATGACTCGCGCGGTCGCGCCCTGCCCCTCGATCACTGGCAGCGCCTCGGCGGGGACATGCTCGAACGCCGGGTCGATTTCCTCCTGCGCTTCGGGAAGCGCCAGCCAGGTCTGGATGCCCGACAGCACGGGCCCTTGCGGTCGGGCCTCGCTGGGTGAGCGTTCGGAATGGACGATCCCATGGCCGGCGGTCATCAAATTCACCGCGCCCGGCTCGATCACCAGATCGCTGCCCAGCGAATCGCGGTGCCCGATCGCACCATCGAACAAATAGGTGACGGTCGACAGGTTGATATGCGGATGCGGGCGCACATCGATCCCGGATCCGGGCAGGAGCTGCGCCGGACCCATCTGGTCGAAGAATATGAAGGGGCCGACCATCGTCCGCTCCTTGTTGGGCAGCGTCCGATGCACCTTGAACCCGCCCAGATCATGACTGGAAGGTTGTAGGGTCCGCAGCAGGAAATCGTCAAACATGGGTCGGCTCCGTGGCGTCGAGCAACGCGATCAGGTCGGTCGGGAAATAGGGCTCGCTATGGGCAAGGAGTTCTTCGCGGCTGAACCAGCGCCAGCTCTGCATCACGCGCTGCTCAAGGACGGTATGGCCCGCGCCGTTCACCTCATGCGCATCGACATCGACACGGAAATAGCGCTCATCCGCATCGACCTCGACGCCCTCGATGGTGCGGAACTCGACCTGCCGCCGGGCGACCTGCTGCCCGCAATCGCGGTCGAGTCCGGTTTCCTCCCGCAATTCGCGGCGCGCGGCCTCCTCATAGCTCTCGCCCGGATCGACCGCGCCGCCGGGCGTGCACCAGAAGGGCGGGCGATCATCGGGGGTGAAGCGGAACATCAGCGTCCGCCCACTCGCATCGACCAGCAGGATGCGTGCGGCGGGACGGGGCAGGCGAATCATGCGGCATCAAGCTCCGGATAATGGCGGAAAATTCCGTCTTCATTGAAGGGCTGTCGCCGGTCGCTGTCCAGATAGGCCGCGATGCCGGGCAGACTCGTAACGCGGTCATGCAGAGCGATCAGCGCGGGATAATCGCCCTCGATCGCTGCCATCCGCTTCGGGAACATGTAGCGTAGCCCCGCGACCATCTGGAATAGCGAGGTGTCGACCGGCGACCAGCGCCCGCCCGCCATCCAGTCGCGATTCGCCAGCGCCTCCTCGAAATAGCCGAGGAATTTGGGGATGCGATCTTCACGGAACTGCGCGGCGGCGCGGGCCGCCTCCGGCTTCTGTTCGTGATAATAGGCCATCATCGCGACCGGATGGTGCACGTTATGAACCTCCGCCACCATGTCGCTGATCGTCAGTTGCAGCTGGTGAAGCCACACCCGATCCGCGTGCGGCGCGAGATCATGCCGCTCGGTCAACCAGTGGAGGATGTTGGCGACCTGCGCGATCGCCTGTCCCTCGACGCGCAAGTAAGGCGGCGCGAAAGGGCGGCGATCACCCTTTTCCATATTGGCGAGCAGCGCCTCGGCGCCCCCTTCCACGCCACGGTCGCGATAGGGCAGACCCGCGGCCTCCAGCGTCAGCCGGACGAACTCGCCGCGTCCCGGCAGGCCGGGCCAGTACCACAGGTCATAGGGCATATGCTTATTCTCCGGGGGCTTTCGCGCTGATCGCCAGCGCATGGATGCGCTCCGACAACAGATCGGCGAGCGCGCGGTTCACCAGGCGCTGACGCGCGACGCGCGACTGGCCGGCAAAAGCGGGCGATTCGACGATCACGCGAAAATGGCTCTCGCCCGTGCCGTCATCGCCCAGATGGCCGCGATGCATCGCACTTTCGTTGACGACTTCCAGATGGGTGGGGGCCAACGCCTCGGTCAAACGGGCGGTGATCTGATCGGCGATAGTAAGGCCGGGGGGAGCGGTGGTGATATCGGTCATGGCCCCTATATAGACGGTTTTTCGGGACAAGCGGATAGCAGTGGCGCGTCGGTCGAGCAGCGATACCCCCAAGGACAAACCCGGTTCACGGTTTCACGGCCGGGTCGAAAATACCGGCCGCGCGTGCGATCACGCCGGTTGCGACGAAGCGGGCGAGTTCCGCGCGCCGCCGGCGGAAGGCACACGCAGCGGCGACGGGCCGGGACAGTTCCGCTGGTTTTGCCTGGAGCATGTCCGCGCGTTCAACAGCCGCTATAATTTCTTCGAAGGCATGAGCGCGGACGAGATCCACCGCGCGCAACGCCCCTATGCGGGCTGGGAGCGCGAAACCCGCGCCTTCGCGCAAGGGGGCACCGATCCGGGGCCGCGTTGGGCCGATTTCTCCGATCCGCTCGATGCCATCGCCGCGCGCTATCGCCGCGAGGCCGCGCCCGAGCGCAACGACGGCAAGCCGCTATCGGGGCAGGATCGCGAAAGCCTGAAGATACTGGGGCTGGAGGCAGATGCCGACCGCAGTGCGCTGCGGCGGCGCTATAGCGAGTTGGTCCGACGCTATCATCCCGACCGCAATGGCGGGGACCGCAGCCATGAAGGGCGGCTGCAAAAGGTGATCGCGGCCTATCAGCAACTCCGCCAAGCCCCGGCCTTCGCGTGATTCCCTGTTCCTCCCCTGTAAGGGGAGGGGGACCAGCGAAGCTGACGGTGGGGTGTCCCCGCTGATGGTGACACCCCACCGTCAGTCCTTCAGACTGTCACCTCCCCTTACAGGGTAGGAATTTTCGTTACCTCCGCGGCCCGACCAGTCCGAACCGCGCACCTTGTGGATCGCGCGCCGACAGCGAATATTCCCCGCCAGGAATTTCCATCGGCTCCATCTCGATTCCGCCCCCGGCCTCGCGAATCCGCGCCGCCGCCGCGTCGATATCATCCACCGCGAAATAGAAACGCCAGCCCGGCTGCTCGCCCGGCGGCACCCCCATCAAGGCCCCCAGCATCACCGGTCCATCGGCGAGGAAGCGATACTCGCCTAGCTCGCCCATCGGCATCCCGCCCTGCTGGGTCCAGCCGAAATGCCGGCCGAAAAAGCCGAGCGCCCGGTCGGGGTCGCTGGCGATCCGCTCGTTCCACACGACATGGCCGATCGCGGGGGCGGTGCCATGTTCGGCAAAGGCGCGCGACGGCCGCTCGTCTTCCGACGCCATGATATAGAAGGGCGCGCCCAGTGGATCGCTGACCAGCGCCATCCGCCCCACCCCTTCCATGGTCCAGGCGGGCATCAGCACCGATCCGCCGTCCTCGACGATGGCGCCCAGCGATTCGTCGACATCGACGACTGGCAGATAGCCGAGCCAAACCGGCCCGCCTGGCGAGCCCGCCGGCCGCTGCATCAGGCCGCCGATCGCCTCGCCCTCGGTGGTGGCGACGATGCGATAGTCGATGCCCGCAATGCCGCTGTCGCAGACCTGCCAGCCGAGAACGGCCGCATAGAAATCCTGCGCCGCCGCCAGATCGTCGGCCAGCAATTCGTACCAGATGAAATTCGCCATATCCCATCCCTCTTCGCGATTGTGCCGATGTCGGGCGATACGCCGCCTCTTGCCTGTCGACTCGCTGACCCGAGAATGACCCCGATATCCGATGCATGCAATCGCCCGTCAGGGGCGTCGATCCGCCATCTTCCTGCGATCACCGCCATTGAGTAGGGAGCCGCGCTTGGCCTAAGGCGTTGAGCGACGAGACGAGGGCCTGATGACCAACATCCCGAATACGCTTCCCGACAGCCGCGATACGACGATTCTCGATGCACCCGACAAGATGGTGTCGGTGCGCGACCTGTTCGGCATTGATACCGACATGGAAGTTCCGGCTTTCTCGCAAGCCGATGAGCGCGTCCCCGATCTCGATCCCGCTTATGTGTTCGATCCCGACACGACGCTCGCGATCCTGGCCGGTTTCGCGCACAACCGCCGCGTGATGGTGCAGGGCTATCACGGCACCGGCAAGTCGAGTCATATCGAGCAGGTCGCCGCCCGCCTCAACTGGCCGTGTATCCGCATCAACCTCGACGCGCACATCAGCCGCATCGACCTGATCGGCCGCGACGCCATCGTCCTGAAGGACGGGCAGCAGGTGACGGAGTTCCGTGAGGGCCTGCTCCCCTGGGCGCTCCAGACGCCGACCGCACTCGTCTTCGACGAATATGATGCCGGCCGCCCCGACGTGATGTTCGTGATCCAGCGCGTGCTGGAAACCGAGGGCAAGCTGACCCTGCTCGACCAGAACCGCGTGATCCGCCCGAACAAGTGGTTCCGGCTGTTCGCCACCGCCAATACGGTCGGCCTCGGCGACACCAGCGGGCTGTATCACGGGACGCAGCAGATCAACCAGGGCCAGATGGACCGCTGGAACATCGTGGTCACGCTCAACTATCTGCCCGCCGTCACCGAGGCGCAGATCGTGCTCGCCAAGTCGGGGGAGTATGACAAACCCGATGGCAAGCAGCTGGTCGAGAACATGGTCCGCGTCGCCGACATGACCCGCAAGGGCTTCATCAACGGCGATATCTCGACCGTGATGAGCCCGCGCACGGTCATCACCTGGGCGCAGAACACGCTGATCTTCGGCGATCCGGGCTTTGCCTTCCGCCTGTCATTCCTCAACAAGTGTGACGAGAATGAGCGTGCGCTGGTGGCGGAATATTATCAGCGCGTCTTCGGCAAGGACCTGCCCGAAAGCGTCGTCGGCCGGGCTTGATCTTTGGCGAACGAAACCCCTCTTGACCGGTTCAAGGCGGTCCTTGGCGGCACGGCGCGCACCATCGCGCAGGAGCCGGAGGTCGAGCTCGCCTTCACCGCCGATGCGCCCACCGCATCGGGCAAGCATATCCGCGTGCCGATGCCCGCGCGTGCGCTGCCTGCCGATCAGGTGGCGGAGGCGCGCGGGTTCGCCGACGCCTTCGCGCTGCGGCTGAAGCTGCACGACACCGCACTTCACGCCCGATCCGCGCCAGTCGAGGCGGTGGCGCGCGCGGTCTATGACGCGGTCGAGACGGCACGAGTCGAGGCGCTGGGCTCACGCGGCTATGCCGGGATCGGCGACAACCTAGCCCATGCGCTCGACGTGCGGCTACGCTCCGACCCAATGACCCGGGCGCGCAACCGCGACGAAGTGCCGCTGTCGACCGCGTTGGGCTTGCTCTTGCGCGAGCGGATGACGGGACGTCCCTCGCCCGCCGAGACCGCGCCCGCATTGGCGCTGGTCCGCGACTGGCTGGAGGGCGCGACCGATCTCGACGCGTTGGCGGGCGCGATGGACGACCAGAAGGCGTTCCAGACGCTGGCGGCCAAGATGCTCGCCGATCTCGAACTCGCCGAGCCCCCCGCCGAACCCGAAGAGGCCGATGAAGGCGGCAATGAGGAAGAGGGCGAGGACGAACAGCAGCAGGACGAGAGCGACGAGGATAACGACGAGCAGGGCCAAGGCGAAGGCGAGGTCGAGGCGCGCTCCGAAAAGCGTGACTCGGACAGCGAGGATGGCGAATCCCAGGACCAGAGCCAGGAATCCTTCGACGATCTCGACGGCGATCCCGGCGACGACGGCGACGAGGGCAGCCAGCCGACGCGCCCCAACCGCCCGCTGATCGATCCATCGGCGCAGTTCGATTACAAGCCCTGGACCACCCAGTTCGACGAGGTGATCGCCGCCGGTGAGCTGTGCGACGCCGACGAACTGGCGCGGCTTCGCGGTTATCTCGACCAGCAGCTGGCGCATCTGCAATCGGCGGTGTCGAAGCTTGCCAACCGGCTGCAACGCCGGTTGATGGCGCAGCAGTCGCGCTCCTGGGACTTCGACCAGGAAGAGGGCATTCTCGACGCGGCGCGGCTGGCGCGAGTCGTGGTCAATCCCGGCCAGTCGCTGTCCTACAAGATCGAGCGCGATACCGATTTCCGCGACACCGTCGTCACCCTGCTGATCGACAATTCGGGGTCTATGCGCGGGCGGCCGATCGGGATCGCCGCCATCTCCGCCGATATCCTCGCGCGCACACTGGAGCGGTGCGGGGTGAAGACCGAAATCCTCGGCTTCACCACCCGCGCGTGGAAAGGTGGGCAAAGCCGCGAAACCTGGCTCGCCGCCGGACGTCCGCCGCAGCCAGGGCGGCTGAACGATATTCGCCATATCGTCTATAAGCAGGCGGACGAGCCGTGGCGGCGCGCGCGTAACAATCTCGGCCTGATGATGCGTGAGGGGCTGCTCAAGGAGAATATCGACGGCGAGGCGCTGCTCTGGGCGCATGGCCGGTTGGTCGCGCGGCCCGAGGAGCGGCGCATCCTGATGGTCATCTCCGACGGCGCGCCGGTCGACGATTCGACCCTGTCGGTCAATTCGGGCAGCTATCTGGAGCGCCATCTGCGCCAGGTGATCGGCTGGATCGAGACCAAGAGCCCGGTCGAATTGGTCGCCATCGGCATCGGCCATGACGTGACCCGCTATTATGCCCGCGCGGTGACGATCATGGACGCCGAGCAATTGGGCGGCACGATCATCGAGCAATTGGCCAGCCTGTTCGACACGCCATGAGCCGGATCGCGGCCCCGGCGCACGGGTTCGTCGGACCGGTCAAACGCTCGATCACGATCGCGGGGCACCAGACCTCGATCAGCCTGGAACCGGTGTTCTGGACGGCGCTGGAGGACGCGGCGGAGGCGCACCAGCTTCCGCTGTCTGCTCTGGTGGCGGAGATCGACGCACTGCGGATCGTGGCGGACGATCCGCCCAACCTGGCGAGCGCGATCCGGTCCTGGCTGTTCCTGCGCCCCTCTCGCTAACCCCTGTCTTCCGTTCAGGCTGAGCGAAGTCGATGCCCACACCCCTCCATCGTCAAGGGCTTTTGCTAGTCCTGATGGTCGGATGTCGTCCCTTGGCCTTCGACTTCGCTCAAGCCGAACGGAGGGCGGGGATCGGGGCGCCCAGCCCCACCCCCGATTGACGCCGCTCCCTAGCTACGGCAGGGCGCGCCGTCTGTTTCGGGGTTCATATGGCCGGAATCACCCTTCGCGACTTGGGATTGCGGATCCATCGCTGGCTCGGGCTGGTGGTCGGGCTGCTGGCGATCGCGCTGGCTCTGTCCGGTGCGGTACTGGCCTGTGCGCCGCTGATCGGCCGGATCGCCGCCCCTGCCCGCTACCGGATCAGCGGGGAAACGCGGCTCGCCGCCAGCGCCTATGCAGAGGCCGCATACCGCCGTTTGCGGCCGGGCGAACGGATCGCGGCGCTGTCTATGGGACAAGGATCGGCACCGGTGATCGTGACGCTCGGCCGGGCGAGCGACCGGGCGCGACGCCAGCTTTTCCTCGACCCGCCGACCACGCAGATGCTGGCGAGCGCCCGGGCCGATGGCGGAATGATCGGCGTTGTCCGAAGGCTGCACCAAGGGCTGTTCCTGTCGGGGATCGGCCGCTGGATCATCGCAGTCGGGGGGATCGCTGTGTTGCTCGCCAGCCTAACCGGGCTCTGGGCTCAGCTATTCCGCCAACGCCCCAAGCCATCGGCCAAGCGTCTGGCGAAGAACGCGCGGTCGGCCCTTTGGCATCAGCGCATTGCCCTGTGGTCGGCGATTCCGGTGCTGGCGATGACCACGACCGGCACCATCCTCGCCTTTTCGGACACGATGGCGACCGTGCCATCTGCCCCGCCGGTCGCCCGCCCCGCCCTGCCCGTCCAGCGCGTCGTCGCGAGCGCCAGCGCCTGGTCGCATGGTACGCTGACCGTGATCGACTGGCCGACCGAACGTTCGGCCGACTGGACATTGCACTTTGCCGGTTCGCCACCGGCTACCATCAAGGTCGCCGACGACACCGTTGGCGCGCTGTCCGCACCGGCGCTAGCCACGCCGGTCGCGCTATCCTGGATAGGGCGGCTGCATGAAGGCCAGGCCATGCCCTGGGTCTGGGCGCCGCTTGCGGTACTGACCGGATTGCTCGCGGCCTGGACAGCGGCGACGGGGCTGGTCGCCTGGGCCCGCCGCCCGAAGGTCAGACCCGCTCGGCGTTCAGCAGATCGGCGACGTCGAGGTCTAGCAGCGTGATATGATCGCGGATGCGTGGCCACTGCACCCGCAGGAACGTCTCGCGTTCGGCAGTCCGCAGACGGTCGGCCGCGCCCGGCATCACGAACATCCCGACGCCGCGCCGCACCTCGACATAGCCGTCGTCCTGGAAGCTCTGATAGGCCTTGGCCACCGTCAGCGGGTTGGCCCCCTGCTCGGCTGCGAGCGCACGGACCGAGGGGAGCTGGTCGCCCGCCCGGTAGGTGCCGTTGAGAATACCCGCCGCGATCGTCCCGCGCAGGCGGATATAGACCGGGCTGTCGTCACCGCTAAGAGCTGTCATGCCAAGTTAATACAGCACTGGGTGAGCAAAGTCGAGCGGAGATACGATAACGTTTTCAGTGCCCCGCCCGCCCATCACACCGATGGGCCCGTCCAGTGCGAGACGATTCGATCCAGATCGGGGCGCGGCCGTTCGTCGAGCGGACGGCTGGGCGTGCCGAGGAACAGGAAGCCCGCGATCCGCTCGGGCGCCTGGCCGAAGGCATCGCGCACCGCATCCGAAAAGGCTGGCCAACCGGTCAGCCAGCCGCCGGCAAAGCCCATGGCATGGGCGGCATGAAGCAGGTTCATGCAGGCCGCACCGGCCGACAATTCCTGCTCCCATAGCGGAATATGGCTGTCGGGACGTGGGGACGACAGCACGACGACCAGGCTGGGTGCCTGATGCGCGAACTGCTCCAGCGCGGCGATCTCGGTCGCACCGGCCTGGGGTCGTTCGGACCGGTAGGCGGTGGTGATCACCTGGGCCAGCGCGCCCCGCGTCTCGGGCGCGACGACGACGAAGCGCCAGGGAGCGAGCTTGCCATGATCGGGGGTACGGCCTGCGATGCGCAGGATTTCCGTCAACTGGTCGGCATCGGGGCCCGGCGCGATCAGGTCGCGCGGCTTGCCCGAGCGGCGCGTCGCGAGCAGCGTCAGCGGGGTCGAGCGGTCGTTGAAAGTCATGTCACTCATGCGATCGATCCTTACGTCGTTGCGCATGATATTTACAGTCGCGGCTTTGGCGTTAGGTTACTCAACCATTACGCCCCCTCGCGTGCTCACGGCGCGCAGGGGGCGATCCCGATGGAGTGAACGCCGGCATGGCGACTGCGTATGAGGCCGCCGCGCGCGGCAAGACGGTTTTGGGGCATCCCCGAGGCCTGTTCCTGTTGTTCTTCACCGAGATGTGGGAGCGTTTTTCCTATTACGGAATGCGCGCCATCCTGGTCTTCTACCTGACCAAGCATTTCCTCTTCTCCGACGAGCCGGCCTTCGGCACCTATGCCGCCTATACCTCGCTGGTATACGTCACGCCGGTCATCGGCGGCTATCTGGCCGACCGTTATCTGGGGGCCCGGCGCGCGGTGCTGGCGGGCGGATTGTTCATCGCCTTCGGCCATATCCTGATCGCGGTGATGGAGGGACCGCAAGGCGCGACGGGGGCCTATCTGCAGGGCTTCTACCTCGCCCTCGCCTCGATCGTGATCGGCACCGGCTTCCTGAAGGCCAATATCTCGGTGCTGGTGGGACAGCTTTATGCGCGCGACGACATGCGCCGCGATCCCGCTTTCTCGATCTTCTATATGGGCATCAATGCCGGCGGCGCGCTCGGGCCGATCGTATGCGGTGTGCTCGGCGAGACGGTGGGCTGGGCTTATGGCTTCGGCGCAGCCGGCGTGGGCATGTTGCTCGGCCTGGTCGCCTTCGTCGCGCTGAAGCGTGAGCTGCACGGCGCGGGCGAAGCCCCGTCGCTGCCGGTGCTGCGTACACCCGTGGTCGCTGGCCTGTCGCGCGAATGGCTGATCTATCTCGGCGCGATCCTCGCCACGGTCATCACCTGGCAGTTGATCCAGCATCAGGACGCGGTCGGCACGCTGCTGGTCGTGTTCGCGGGCGCGACCGTCGCCTTCATCCTGTGGCGCGCGGTCTTCACATTGCCCAAGGTCGACCGCGACCGCATCTTCGCCGCGCTGTTCCTGATCGCGCTCTGCCCGCTCTTCTGGGCCTTGTTCGAGCAGGCGGGGTCGTCGCTGAACCTCTATACCGATCGCTCGGTCGACCGCACGCTGCTGGGCTGGACCATCCCGGCGTCCGCCTTCCAGTCGGTCAATTCGATCTTCATCATCCTGCTCGCTCCCCTGTTCGCCGCGCTCTGGACGATCCTGGGCAAGCGCGGATGGGAGCCGAGCGCGCCGTTCAAATTCGGCATCGGTCTGGTCGGCGTCGGCGCGGGCTTCATGGTGCTGGTCGCGGGTGCCGCGGCCTATGCGGGCGCGCCGACGCCGGTGATCTTCGTCATCCTCGTCTATCTGATCCACACCATGGCCGAGCTCTGCTTCTCGCCCGTCGGTCTGGCGGCGATGACGCGGCTGTCGCTGCCCAGCATGACCGGGCTGATGATGGGCACCTGGTTTCTGGCGACGGCGGCGGGCAACTTCATCGCCGGCCTGATCGCGCAGGCGACCGGTGGCGAAGGCGCGGGGCCGGACAAGGTGCTCGACGTCTATACGCGGATCGGCTGGTTCTCGATCGGGATCGGCGTGGTCGTGCTGGTCGTATCGCCCTTCGTCGCCAAGCTGATGCACCTCGACCTGCTCAAGGCGGAAGGTGCACTGGCCGGGACCAAGGAACTGGCCGAGCCGGCGGCGGCGGGTGTGGACACGCGGCTGGAGCAGAAGCCGCTTTGATGGTGGTGAGGCGGTCGGGCTTCTTCCGCCCGACCGCCCCCAATACCCACCCTCCGTTCAGGCTGAGCGAAGTCGAAGCCCAGCGTCCGCCTGTCCGCGAGCGCAATCCCGTGCACTTCGACTTCGCTCAGTGCGAACGGGGGCAGGATTCGAGGAAACGCTCAGAGCCGCGTCATCGCCATCGCCTTCTCGCCATAACGCGGTCCTGCCGTGCCACCACGCGGCGAGGCTTGGTCCAGCTTGGCGAGTTCCTCCGCCGACAGCGTCAGTTCCGCCGCCTTCATCGAATCCTCCAGCGTCGCACGCCGCTTCGAGCCCGGAATCGGCACGATGTCGTCGCCCTGCGCCAACAGCCACGCCAGCGCCACCTGCGCCGCACTGGCATCATGCGCGGCGGCGATCTGCTTCACCACCTCGACGACCTTCAAGTTGCGATCGAAATTCTCTTCGGAATAGCGCGGATCGTTGCGCCGATAATCGCCCTCGGGCAGCTCTTCGCGGCGCGTGATCTGACCGGTCAGAAAACCGCGCCCCAGCGGACTGTACGGCACGAAACCGATGCCCAGTTCGCGCACGACCGGCAGGATGTCGGCCTCGACATCGCGTTCCCAAAGCGAATATTCCGATTGCACCGCCGCGATCGGATGGACGGCGGCGGCACGGCGGATCGTCTCGGCGCTCGCCTCCGAAAGCCCCAAGCGGCGAACCTTGCCCTGTTCGACCAGCCGCCCCATGGCGCCGACCGTATCCTCGATCGGTACATGGGGATCGACGCGGTGCTGGTAGAACAGATCGATCGTCTCGATCCCCAGCCGCTTGAGCGAGCCTTCGCAGGCGCGTTGGACATTGGCGGGGGTGGAATCGACCCCGGTCATGCCGTTGTCGTCATAGCGGAAACCGAACTTGGTCGCGATCACCACCGCATCGCGCTTGCCGCGAATGGCACGACCGACCAGTTCCTCATTGACCAAGGGGCCATAGATTTCGGCGGTGTCGAACAGGGTCACGCCCAGCTCAATCGCGCGGTGGATGGTCGCGATGCTCTCCGCCTCGTTTGCCTCACCGTACATATTCCTGCCGACACCCGCCATCGGCATGCAGCCGAGACCGAGTGCGGAAACCTCGAATTCGGGGCCTAGCGTGCGATATTTCATGGGACGTCCTTGCCGGTTGTGCCGCTCCACCGCGAAACGGTCGCGGTGGCGGCAAGGTCCATGCTGACATTGCCCAGCGTCCGGAAAATATCGGGAATCGTCTCCACCGCGATCAGCAGCCCCAAGGGTGCGGCGGGCACCCCCAGCGCGACGCAGACCGGCGCGATCGAGGCGAAGAAGGTGATCTGCGATGGCAGGCTCGCCGAGCCCAGCGAGACCAGGATCGCCACAACCACCGCCGCCGCGACCGAGGCCATGTCGGGCACGATCCCGAACCAATGGGCGATATAGAGCGCGACGGCGACGTTCATCGCGGGCTGGGTCGCGCGGAACATCGCCACCGCCATGGGCAGGACCAGCCCGGAAGTGGCCGGCGCGATGCGCAAGACCTTGGTCCCCTCGATCATTGCCGGCAGGCTGGCGAGCGAGCTTTGGGTCGAGATCGCCACCGCCTGGGCCGGGGCCAGCGCGCGGGCGAAGCGGCCGGGCGCGGTGCGACCGATGATCGCCGCAACCCCATACGCCATCAGCATGACGACGATGCCGACGCTGGCGATGATCGCGATATAATGCGCCAGCGCCCCGAACGCCGCGCCGCCCGCGCTCGCGCCGACGACCAGCGCCAGGGCGAACACCCCCAGCGGCGCCAGCCACAGGACCCAGCCGATCAGGACCAGCATCGCGTCACGGATCGCCGTGAACACGCGCAACAGCAAGTCGCGTGCTTCCCCCTCGATCCGGGTGATCGCAAAGGCGAAGGCGAGCGTGAACAGGATCAGCGACAACAGCGCATTGTTGGTCGCCGCCGCGAAGATGTTGGTCGGGACGATGCCGGTGATGAACTCGGCGATGGGCGGCGACGGGGCGACCGGCTCGGCATGGCCCAGCGCCGCACGCAGCGCCTGTCCCGCGCCGCGCGGCATCGGCGCCAGCGTCAGGAGCAGCGGGGTGACGATCGCCGCCATGCTCGCGGTCAACGCGTCGAGCGACAGGAAGGTCGCGATGGCGCGGCCCGCGATCCGCCCGGCCTGCGCCGCCTGCGCGGTCGCCGCCACCCCGGTGATCAGCAGCGTCACGACCAGCGGGATGACCGTCATCTGCAACCCGTTGAGCCACAACGTGCCGATCGGTCGCGCCACCGCGATCGTCATCTCCGCACTCCCCGGGGCCAGGCTCGCGACCGCCACCCCGGCGATCAGGCCCGCGGCAAGGCTTAGAAGGATCAGCGTGGCACGCGACATGGCAATTCCATCATGGCTTCGGCCCTATTGCTTTGGGACGTTTCGGTTCTTTGAGCTTTGCGCCACCCCGCGCTAAGGACGATGTCGATCCAGGGGCGTTTGCGGCGTCCCGCTCTTAATCCGGCAGGGACCCGGCTGTATGGCAAGAAAATATTTCGGTACTGATGGCATTCGCGGGGCGACCAATGGCGCGGTGATGACCGCCGAAATGGCGATGAAGGTCGGCATGGCCGCCGGAGCCTATTTCCTGCGGGGCGACCACCGCCACCGCGTGGTGATCGGCAAGGATACCCGCCTGTCGGGCTATATGCTCGAATCCGCGCTGGTCGCCGGGTTCACCAGCGTCGGCATGGACGTGGTCATGGTCGGCCCGCTGCCGACGCCCGCCGTCGCGATGCTGACCCATTCGATGCGCGCCGATATCGGCGTGATGATCTCGGCCAGCCACAATCCCTTCGCCGACAATGGCATCAAGTTGTTCGGGCCCGATGGCTACAAACTATCCGACGAGGCCGAGGAATCGATCGAGACGCTGATCGAGGAGAAGGTGCCGCTGGTGCCCTCGGGCAAGATCGGCCGCGCCCGCCGGGTCGACGACGCCGCCGGCCGCTATATCCACTTCGCCAAGTCGACCTTCCCGCAATCGCTGCGCCTCGACGGGCTGCGCGTCGTGATCGATTGCGCGAACGGCGCGGCGTACAAGGTCGCCCCCGCCGCGCTCTGGGAACTGGGTGCCGACGTGGTCGCGATCGGCGTGACGCCCAACGGCACCAACATCAATGACGGCGTCGGCTCGACCGCGCCGCAGACGCTGGCCGAGACGGTGGTCGCGAGCGGCGCGGATATCGGCATCGCGCTCGACGGCGACGCCGACCGGCTAATCATCGTCGATGAAAAGGGCATGATCGTCGATGGCGACCAGTTGATGGCGACGATCGCCACCAGCTATGCCCGCGAGGGCCGGCTGGCCGGCGGCGGTCTGGTCGCGACCGTCATGTCCAATCTCGGGCTGGAGCGGCATCTGGCTGCGCAGGGACTGGGTCTCGTCCGCACCAAGGTTGGCGACCGCCATGTGCTGGAGGCGATGCGCACGCGCGGATACAATGTCGGCGGCGAGCAGTCGGGGCATATCATCCTGTCCGACTATGCCCGCACCGGCGACGGACTGGTCGCCGCGCTCCAGGTGCTGGCCGAGATCAAGCGCGCCGGCGCGCCCGCCAGCGAGGTGCTGCACCGTTTCGATCCGCTGCCCCAGCTTTTGAAGAATGTCCGCTTCGCGGGCGGCAAGCCGCTGGAGCATGAGAAGGTGCAGGGCGTCATCGCCGCCGCCGAGGCCGAACTGGCCGGGCGTGGTCGCCTGGTCATCCGCCCCTCGGGCACCGAGCCCGTCATCCGCGTGATGGCCGAGGGCGAGGACAAGGCCCAGGTCGAGACGCTGGTCGACCGCATCTGCGACGTGGTGCGCGAGGTCGCCGCCTGATGCTGGAGATGCGTCCCGATTGCGAGCGCTGCGGCGCGGACTTGCCCCCATCCCAGGGCGGCGCCTTCATCTGCTCGTTGGAGACCACCTTCTGCGCCGAATGCGCCGACGAACTGGACGAGACCTGCCCCGATTGCGGCGGCGAGCTGCTCGACCGGCCGACGCGCATGGGCCGCGTGCTGAAGGCCAATCCCGCTTCGACCCAGACCCGTTTCCGCGGCTGACCTCGACCCCGCCCGCCCGTCCCTCTATGCGGGCGTCATCACATTGAAGGAGTTTCCATGCCCCAGCTCGTCCTGATCCGCCACGGCCAGTCCGCCTGGAATCTGGAGAACCGCTTCACCGGCTGGTGGGACGTCGACGTGACCGCGCAGGGCGCCGCCGAGGCGCGCGCGGCGGGTGCGCTGATGGCCGAGAAGGGTCTCGACTTCGACCTGACCTTCACCAGCCTCCAGACCCGCGCGATCAAGACGCTGAACCTCGCGCTGGAGGTGATGGGCCGTCTCTGGCTGCCGACCGAAAAGCATTGGCGGTTGAACGAGCGCCATTATGGCGGGCTGACCGGCCTCGACAAGGCGGAGACGGCGGCCAAGCATGGCGACGAGCAGGTCAAGATCTGGCGCCGCAGCTTTGACGTACCCCCGCCCCCGGCCGAGGCGGGTGGCGAGTTCGATCTGTCAATCGACCGCCGTTATGCCGGCATCCCGGTGCCCGCCACCGAAAGCCTGAAGGACACGATCGAGCGCGTCCTGCCCTATTGGGACGAGCGTATCGCACCGGCGCTGCGCGACGGCAACCGCGTGCTGATCTCCGCGCACGGCAACTCGTTGCGCGCGCTGGTCAAGCATCTGTCGAACATTCCGGACGACGAGATCACCGGCCTGGAAATCCCGACCGGCCAGCCGATCGTCTATGAACTGGCCGACGACCTGACACCGACCGACCGCTATTATCTGTCGGAGCGCTGATCGATCCCTACATAAGGCCGACCCATCGCCTGGCCGATGGGTCGGTCGCGCCCGTCGCACGAGGCTTGATCCACGCCACGGATCGTGCAGTCTCAACGTCTGTTCCCGTTATCACGACAGGAAGAGCGCCATGACGACGATTCGAGCGGCCGTGGGGCGCGGAGCCCCCAACCATCCCGACGATGTCACCGCCATCCAGCGCCTGCTGGTCCGCCACGCCCGCTGGCTGGACGGCGCGCCGCCGCCAGAGGTCAACGGCCAGTATGACCCTGCCACCGCACGGGCGATACTGGGTTTTCAGAAGGACGGGGCAGCGCTGGCGGTGCCCGACGGCGTGGTGTCGCCGCGCGGCGGAACACTGGCCCGGCTCGACCTCGACCAGATCGCCGGCCCGCAGCATCGCATCTTTCGGTCGCTGTGCTGGGCGCATCAGGGTGATACGCTGACCGAGGCCGATTATGCGACGGCGGCCACGACCCTGGGGTGCGAGGTCGCCGCGATCAAGGCGGTGGCGGACACCGAGGCCAGGGACGAGCCTTGGGACATGATGGGCCGTCCAATCATCCTGTTCGAACGGCATAAATTCGCCAAGCATACGCATGGTCTCTACAATCGCAGCCACCCCGACATCTCGACCCCGCGCTGGGGCGGATATGGCCCGTCGTCGCGACAATATGATCGCCTGCGCCGGGCGGCGATGCTCGATGAAACCGCTGCGTTGAAGTCGGCATCCTGGGGCCTGTTCCAGATACTGGGCGAAAATCACGGGGCGGCTGGGCATCCCACCGTCGCCGCTTTTGTCGATGCCATGATGCTTCGCCGGTCCGAGCATCTGAAGGCCTTCGCCCGTTTCATCGCCGCCAATCCGGGGATGAAGACGGCGATCCAGGCGCGCGACTGGGCCACATTCGCCCGCGCCTATAACGGACCCAACTACACGCAGAACGATTATGACGGCAAAATGCGCAGGGCCTATGAGCGGTTTGCTCCCGCGACACCCGCCCCGGCGCGTCAACCGGCTGGAGTACGATGACGATGCGCCCCCACCCGACCATCGGCTTGCCAGCCGCCCTGCTGCTCCTCGCCTGCGGAGCGCCCGCGCGGTCGGTTCCGGCCAAGCCCGACAATGGGGCGGCCCCTGGCGTCTCGGTTCCTGCGGTGCCCTCACCCTCCCCTGCCACGACACCGTCGGGCACGCCCGACGGCAAGCCTGTGACGATCACGCTGACCGACAAGCGTCGGGTGACGCTCTCGGGGTTCAGGACCGTCGAAAATCACGGCCTGTCCGCGGGTCAGTGCGGCGTGACGATCGACCGTCAGCGGCTGATGACCCTGGGGGTCGGCGATACCGATGCCTATAGTTGCGACGCGCTGGTCGCCGCCGGTATTCTGTCGCCCGATGACCAGCGGCAGCGGATCGGCCTGATCTACGACGTATCCTCTCCCAATGCCCATTTTCGTACCGCCGTGGTGCTGCGCGAGGAGGGCGGGCGCTGGGCGGTCGATCCGACCTATTCGGGGAAGTTCGACGATACGCCCGCAGGGCGGTCCATCCCTGCGCTACGTCGCGCGCTGAAATAGGCGGCGGGTTGACGTATAGATAGGTTGCCCCCCTCGCCCCGTCCCGCTAGTCAGCGCGCTTCCCGGCACCGGGGCCAAAGGGGCTAAGGCGGAACAACGGATATGGTTTCGGTCGGAATCATCATGGGGTCCACGTCGGACTGGGAAACCATGCGGCACGCCGCCGAGACGCTGGAAGCGCTGGGCGTCGAACATGAGACCCGCGTCGTCTCCGCGCATCGCACGCCGCAGCGCCTGTATGATTACGCCACGGGTGCCGCCGATCGCGGGATCAAGGTCATCATCGCGGGTGCAGGCGGTGCGGCGCATCTGCCGGGCATGGCCGCCTCGATGACGCATCTTCCCATCCTCGGCGTGCCGGTCGAATCCAAGGCGTTGAAGGGCATGGATAGCCTGCTGTCGATCGTTCAGATGCCCGGCGGCATTCCTGTCGGCACGCTCGCCATCGGCAAGGCTGGCGCGATCAATGCGGGGCTGCTCGCCGCCTCGATCCTGTCGCTTTCGGACGAAGGCCTGGCCGAGCGGTTGAAGGCCTGGCGTCAGCGCCAGACCGACAGCGTCGCCAACGATCCCCAAGGGTAAAGTCATGTTGAAGCCGGGCGCGACGATCGGAATCCTGGGTGGTGGACAGTTGGGCCGGATGCTCGCGGTGGCCGCCGCGCAGCTCGGCTATCGCACCCATGTGCTGGCCCCCGATGAAGAGAGCGTGGCGGCACAGACCGCGTCTTCGCTCACCCGTGCCGACTATCACAACAAGGTCGTGCTGGCCGATTTCGTCGCGGCCTGCGACGTCGTGACCTATGAGTTCGAGAATGTCGACGTCACGCCGGTCGAATGGCTGGCCGAGCGCGTGCCCGTCCATCCCGCCCCCGCAGCGCTTCGCGTCGCGCAGGACCGGATCGCCGAGAAGAGCTTTGTCGAGAAGGTTGGCGGTCGTCCCGCCCCCTGGGCCCAGGTAAACTGCGCCGCCGACCTGACCGCCGCGCTGGAGCGGATCGGCTGCCCCGCCATCCTGAAGACCACCCGCTTCGGCTATGACGGCAAGGGGCAGGCGCTGATCCGCGAGATGGCCGATGCCCCCGCCGCCTGGGAAGCGATCGGCGGCCCGGCGGTGCTGGAAGGCTTTATCGACTTCACCCACGAATTCTCGATTCTCGTCGCGCGCGGCCTAGACGGAACCACTGTCCGCTACGACCCGCCGCACAATGTCCACCGCGACGCGATCCTGCGCACCTCCACCCTGCCCGCACCGGCCGAGATCGCCGCCCAAGCCGAGGAAGCGACTGCCCTGGCCCTGCGCATCGCCGAAGAGCTGGGCTATGTCGGCGTGCTGGCCTGCGAGTTCTTCGCAACCGCGAACGGCCCCGTCTTCAACGAGATGGCGCCGCGCGTCCACAATTCGGGCCATTGGACGATCGAGGGTGCGGAAACCTCGCAGTTCGAAAACCATATCCGCGCCATTTGCGGCCTGCCTTTGGGCGATACGTCGCTGACGGGGGCGCAGGTGCAGATGGAAAACCTGATCGGCGACGATGCCTGGGAACCGGCGCTCGGCGAAAAGGGCGCGCATCTGCACCTTTATGGCAAGGGCGAAGCCCGGCCCGGCCGCAAGATGGGGCATATTACGCGGGTGGCGCGGTAACCCTACTCGGGCTTATCGTCGGCTTTGCGCTCACCATAAATATCGGCAGCCTTACCAACCACGAAAATGCCCACGATCCCGACCAGCGTTCCGATGGCGACTTTGCCCGCCGTCTCGCTATCGCCGAGATAGGCGAGATATCCTGCAAACACCAAAATGCAGATCGCCAGCGCGAGGGCATAATGTTGTCCACGCGACTTGAGCGCATATTCCCGCTTCAGAAACTCGCCCGGCATAGCATGTCTGGCCGCTTGTTCCCGCTCGGCCATCCGCATGATCCGCTCGGCAAAGCTCTCGTCTACGGCCTTGTAATTCGCCAGTTCCCGCGCGGGCGGCAGAGGTCCGGAATGGCGCATCGTCAACTCGGCGATGATCGTCTCCGCCTTAGGAAGATTCTCGGCGGGGATGAGAGGCGCCAATTGCTCAAGAAATTCCGAAGTTTGCGGTTCGCGCACATCGACCTGTATCGTGGCGGGGAAAGCCTGATCGTCCGGCTGTCCCGGTTCGAGCATTGGACGGTTTCCCTCAGCCGAAATGGCCATGGGGCTTAACGTACCACCGGCAGATCAGCAGCCCGGTCGACCGCGTGGTGCAAATAACGCCCCACGGCGTCCCAGTCACTCGCCATCGCTTGCTTATCCTGGGACCGCGCTGGCATTTTGAGGCCCTGATCGAGGGTGAGGGTCGCAGCCCCCACCAACATCAACGTACCGGCATTCCGTCGACGGAGGCGGCGATGGAACGTAGTCATGGTCCGCATCCTCTTCATGGTTACATACATATGGACGTGCACACCGGTCCTGACAATATATCCAGACAGGGTACGGCATACCAGTAAATGCGCCCTGAACGGGCAAACTTCGACCGTCAAGTCGCCCATTGCTCCCCGATCCGGCGGAGCACGTCGAGCGGCACGCGGCCATGGCGCAGCACGGCGGTGTGGAACGCCTTCAGGTCGAACCGGTCACCTTGTCGCTTCTTCGCCAGATCGCGAATGTCGACGAAGACCGAATGGCCCAGCTTGTAGCTCGCCGCTTGGCCCGGGTTGACGCAGTAACGCTCGACCTCGCGCGTGGCGAAGCCCTCGGCCTCCCCCTCCGCCTCGACGAAGTGGAGGATCGCCTGTTCGCGGGTCCAACGCAGATGATGCAGCCCGGTATCGACCACGCAGCGATTGGCGCGGAACAGCAGGAATTTCAGATAGCCGAGCTGCCCCAGCGGATCGTCGTCATACATGCCGATCTCGTCGGCCAGTTGCTCGGCATAGAGCGCCCAGCCCTCGCCATAGCCCGAGAAACCGTTGATCTTGCGGATCAGCGGCAGCCGCGTGTTGGACAGCGCCAAGCCGCCCTCCATCTGATGCCCCGGCAGCCCTTCGTGATAGACGGTCGTCGCCAGACAGAATTTGGGCCAGTCGGCGCTGTCCTTCAGGTTGAAATAGACGAGGCCCGGGCGCGACCCGTCGATCGCCGGCCCTTGCGCAAACGCCGCCGCCGCCCCCGCCTCGGTCTGTGGCGGCACGCGCCGCACCTCGAAACCATAAGGCGGGATACGCTCGAAGACTTGCGGCAGGCGGGTGCGGATCGCGTCGAGCCGGGCGTTGCAATAGGCGATGGCGGCGCGCTTGCCCTCGTCGGTGTTGGGATAGAGCTGGTCGGGATTCCTGTAGAGCGCGGCCATGCGCTGGCCGACCGTCCCCTTGGTAAAGCCCTGTTTCTTCAGCAGCGCATCCAGCCGGGCGGACAGCATCGCCGCCTGGTCGCGCCCAAAGCGGTGGACCTCGTCGGGCGAGAAGCTGGTCGTCGTATTGGCCTTCAGCGCCACCGGATAATAGGCTGCGCCTTCGCGCAACTTCCACACACCGGCGTCATGCGTGGCGCGCTTGCGAAGCTCCTTGGCATAGGCGATCTGGCGGTCGAGCGCGGGCAGCACCTCCGTCTCATAGATTTTGGCGGCGGCCTGCGCATAGCGATCACCCAGCCCCTTTTCGGCGGCGCGGCGGGCGAGCGACTGGACGACCAGCGCTTCGCTCGCGGGCTGGCGGGACTTGCCCATCTGCTCGAGCGCCAGATCAAGGATGAAGTCGGGCGGCACCACGCCCTGCCCTGCGTCATGGCGCATCCGATCGGTCTGCGCCTCCATCTGCCGGCCAAAGGCACGCAGGCGCATCAGATAGGCATCGGCATCGCCGGCCGTGGCAATCTTGTGCTTGGTGTCGAGGAAATCGGGCACCGACTGATAGGCGCCCGATAGCTGCGACACGACATAGGGGCTGGGGCCATAGGAATAGCCGCCAAAGTCAAAGGCCTGCACCGCCTCAGCCGAGCGGCGGGTGTAGAGTATCGATTCCAGATCGATACGCTCTTCGGGTGACAGGGTGGCGGGGTCGATCGCCTGCAGCCGCACCAGATCGGCCTTGGTCGCTGCCTTCGCCGCCGCGAGGCCCGCGGGCGACTGGTTCGAGAGCTTGCCGCGCAGATCGGCATTGGCGCCGGTGTCGAGACCCAGGCTCGTCGCCCCTTCCGGACTGCGGCGCAACTGTTCCTGGACCAGCGTGTCGAACAGCGCGGTCAGCCGGGTGGAAGGCGTATTCTGGGCGACGACGCCCTCGCTGCCCGCCGCCACGGCCAGTGCCGCCGTGCCCCCCAGGAAATGCCGCCGGTCGATCATGCTTGTCCCCTTTTTGGTTCTTTGGGGCAGCGTAACGGGATTTGGCGGGAATTGAACCGGTTATGTGGCGGCTTCAGCCCTTGGCCTTCGACTTCGCTCAGGCTGAACGGGGTTAGGTATCCAGACCTCATTCCCAGCGGCCGTTCAGGCTGAGCGAAGTCGAAGGCCACGCCCCACCCAAAGAAAAGGGCGGCGCGTCCATCCCGACGCACCGCCCTTCCCCAAATCACGGCGCGGTGATCAGCCCGCGCGCGTCCCCGACAGAGGGAAGCTGCCGAACGCGCCCGCGCCCACCGATCCGGTCAGCGTATCGCCATCGGCGGTCGCCTCGCAATCCAGCGTCATCGGCATCGGCGAGTTGATCGACATCTTCCAGCTGATGGTGTTGCCCGACACATCGCCTTCGATATCCATCGCCCCCATCTGGCCACCGCCGGAGCCGGTGAAACGATCGCCCTCGGTCGTGACCGTCAGCGTCATGTCCTGGTCACCCAGCGGCGACTTCACGGTGCAGTTCCAGGTGCCGTCGATATCGGCCATCTTCGCTCTCCTTGCTGACCCGGCGTTACTGGCCGGCGCCGGCCGGTGCGGCCGGTGCCGCCCCCGCCACGTCGGCGGCCTCAACCACTTCGACCGGCAGGCCCAGCCCGTCAAGCTGGGGCTTTACCGACTTGGCATCGCCGACGACGACCCACACAAATTCCTTCGGGTCCAACGCCGCCTGGATCGACTTGTTCAGTTCGCCCACCGTCATCGCGCGATACCGCGGGGTGATCGTCGCATAGTAATTGTCGGGCCGGCGCAGCAGATCGTTGGTCTGCATGGCCGACAGGACGGCGCCCGAGGTCTCGAAATTGCCCGACAGCGAACGGATCGCCCCGGTGATCGCCCGGTCGAATTCCACTTGGTCCATCGGCTTGGTCGTCAGGAATTCGGCGACATCGGTGCGCAGCGCGGCGATCGACGGGCCGGTCTTGTCCGCCTGGACCGGCGCCGACATCACATAGGGCGCGGCATATTCGGAGGTCTGGAAACCACCCCGCACGCCGTAGGACCAATGCTTGGTCTCGCGGATATCGGTGTTGATCCGGCTGAGGAAGCTGCCGCCCAGCGCATCGTTCGCCGTGTTGACGAGCAGCATGTCGTCCGTGCCCTTGAGCGGCGTCGGCGCGCCGGCCAGGATCATCGACTGCGGGCTGTCGGGCCGGTTGATCAGGACGATCTTCGGGGCCGAGGGCGTGCCGGCGGCAAAGCTCTTCGTCCCCGCCGCCCCCGCGCCGCGCCAGTCGGCGAATGCTTGGTCAAGCGCGGCCTTCACCTCAGCCAAAGGACGGTCCGAGGTCACGAAGATCTTCGCCTTGTCGGGGCGGAGCCAGGCCTGGTGGAAGGCGACCAGATCGGCGCGGGTCAGCGCCGCCACCGCGCGCGGATCGCCCAAGCCCTGCGCCTTGGCATAGGGGCTGGTCGGGCCATAGACGAGCGGCGGGAGGACGCGGTTCGCCAGCCCCTGCGGGCTGGTCAGTTCCTGCTTGATGCCCGCCAGCACCTGCGCCTTGACGCGCGCCAGTTCCGTCTCGGCAAAGGCCGGGTTGCGGATCACATCGCCATAGAGGTCGAGCGCGGGCGCCAGATTGGCGCTCGGCACGCTCATGTCGACGGTGGTGCGGTCGTTGGACGCGCCGGTGCCGATCGATGCGCCCAGCCGCTCCTGCTCCTCGGCGATGGCGATCGAGTTGCGGCGGGTCGTCCCCTCCTCCAACAGGCCCAGCATCATCCGCTCGGTGCCCAGTCTGCCCGGCACATCGGCGGCCAGGCCCGCATCGAACGAGGTCGCGATCTGCGTCACCGGCACGGCGGTGCGCTGCGCATAGACCAGTTCCACCCCGTTCGACAGGCGGGTCCGCTGGACGGCGGGGAAGCTCAGCGGCTTGACCTCACCCACCTCGGGCAGGGGTCCACGCGTGCCCTTGACCGGCTGCTCCGGGGCGGCGGGCACATCGGCGCGCGGCGGGACCTTCGCCTCCTCATAGGCGTCACGCGCGCCCGGCACGACGGTCAGCGTATAGGCCGGCCGCGACAGCCACTTGTCCGCCGCCGCCTTCACGGTCGCGGGCGTCTGCGCGGCGATCGCCTGGAGCTGCTTCTTGTAGAAGCCGGGATCGTTCGAATAGAGCGCGCCCTCGGCCAAGGCGACCGCCTTGCCGCCGAAACCGCCGACCGATTCCAGCCCGCGCACACGGTTCGACACCATGCTGGTCGCGACACGCTTCACTTCGTCGACGGTTGGGCCGTTCTTCAGGAAATCGGCAAGGATCTCCTCCATCCGCTTGTTGACCAGCGCCGGGTCGACGCCAGGGCGGACGATCGCGGTAATGTTGAACATGCCGACCTGCGAGAAGACACGGTCGCTCGCCGAGACCTGCACCGCCAGCTTCTCCTGCTTGACCAGGATATTGTCGAGCCGCGACGAAGCGAGTCCGCCCAGTACCGAAGCCGCGACGACCAGCGGCGCGCTTTCCGGATCGTTCAGGCCGGGGACCGCCCAGTTGCGGCTGATCATGACCGCCGCGACACGGTCCTTCATCACTTCGTTGACGGGCGCGGGCAGCGTCGGGATCGTCACCGTCGGCAGGACGCTTTCCGGCCCACTGCGGATGTCACCGAAATATTTCTCCACCAAGGGCTTGGCGGTCGCGACATCGATATCGCCGGCCAGCACCAGCACGGCATTGTTCGGGCCATAATGGCTGCGGAACCAGTCCTTGACCGTGTCGAGCGACGCCGCGTCAAGATCGGCCATCGAACCAATGGTGGAGTGGGCGTAAGGATGGCCGGCGGGGAACAGCCCCGACAGGATCTTGTACTGGGTCAGGCCGTAGGGCTGGTTGTCGCCCTGGCGCTTTTCATTCTGGACGACGCCGCGCTGCTCATCGAGCACGTCCTGCGTCACCGCGCCGAGCAAATGACCCATGCGATCCGATTCCAGGAACAGCGCTCGGTCGAGCGCGGCGGTCGGCACCGTCTCGAAATAGTTGGTCCGGTCGAAATAGGTGGTGCCGTTATAGTCGGTGGCGCCCACCGACTTGAGCGGTGCGAAGAAATCGCCCGGTGCGTTTTCCGATCCGTTGAACATCAGATGTTCGAACAGATGGGCAAAGCCGGTCTTGCCCTTGGGCTCATGCTTGGAGCCGACATCATACCACACACTGACCGCGACGACGGGCGCCTTGCGGTCGGTATGGACGACGACGCGCAGGCCGTTGGGCAGGGTGAAGGTCTGATAGGGGATGTCGACCGCCTTCACGAGCGTGGCGACGGGCGCGGGCTTGGCGGCGGCCGCCTTGGCGGGCACGGCTTGCGCCAGAACGGCCTGACCCGGCACGGCGAACGCCAGGGCGGCGACGCCGGCCAGCGCCACGGACTTGATACGCATCTCTTTGAGTCTCCCCACTCGGTATATGGTCCGAGCATAGCGGGCACTCTGCGGACCGCAATCCGCTACGACGGACGGAATTTCAACCACATGGGGGGCAATTACCCTTTCGCAATCGAAACGGCTTCCCCATCTTGGCGGGACCGGAAGTGCGACCGCCCCTTGTGTTGCAAATAAGCAACACCATCTGACCTGAAAAGCGACAGGAATTCCAGATGAACATCGAGAAATTCACCGACCGTGCGAAAGGCTTTCTGCAAGCCGCGCAGACCGTGGCGATCCGCAACAGCCATCAGCGTATCGCCCCCGAACACCTGCTGAAGGCGCTGATCGAGGACGATCAGGGCATGGCCGCCGGCTTGATCCAGGCGGCGGGGGGCGATGCCAAGCGGGTCGAGCGCGAGACCGATGCCGCGCTCGCCAAGATTCCGGCCGTCTCCGGCTCGGGCGCGCAGAGCTCGCCCGGCCTGGACAATGATCTCGTCCGCGTGCTCGACCAGGCCGAACAGATTGCGCAACAGGCGGGCGACAGCTTCGTCACCGTCGAGCGATTGCTGCTCGCGCTCACCCTGGCCTCGACCACGGCGGGCGGCAAGGCACTGGCGGCGGGCGGCGTCCATGCCCAGGCGCTGAACGGCGCGATCGAACAACTGCGTCAGGGCCGCACCGCCGATACGGCGGGGGCTGAGGATCGCTATGACGCGCTCAAGAAATTCGCCCGCGACCTGACCCAGGCGGCCAAGGATGGCAAGCTCGACCCCGTGATCGGCCGCGACGAAGAGATCCGTCGCACCATCCAGATCCTCGCCCGCCGGACCAAGAACAATCCCGCGCTGATCGGCGAGCCGGGCGTCGGCAAGACCGCGATCGCCGAAGGCCTCGCGCTGCGTATCGCCAATGGCGACGTGCCGGATACGCTGAAAGACCGCAAGCTGATGGCGCTTGATATGGGTTCGCTCATCGCCGGTGCCAAATATCGCGGCGAGTTCGAGGAACGGCTGAAGGGCGTGCTCGACGAGGTGAAGGCCGCCGAGGGCGACATCATCCTGTTCATCGACGAGATGCACACGCTGATCGGTGCTGGGAAAGGCGACGGGGCGATGGACGCCTCCAACCTGCTCAAGCCTGCACTGGCGCGCGGCGAACTGCACTGCGTCGGTGCGACCACGCTGGATGAGTATCGCAAGTACGTTGAAAAAGACCCCGCGCTTCAGCGGCGGTTCCAGCCGGTCTTCGTCGGCGAACCCACGGTCGAGGACACCATCTCGATCCTGCGCGGGCTGAAGGAGAAGTACGAACTCCATCACGGCGTCCGCATCACCGATGGCGCGCTGGTGGCGGCGGCGACCCTGTCCAACCGCTACATCACCGACCGCTTCCTGCCCGACAAGGCGATCGACCTGATGGACGAAGCCGCCAGCCGCATCCGCATGGAGGTGGAGTCCAAGCCCGAGGAGATCGAGACGCTCGACCGCCGCATCTTGCGCCTGAAGATCGAGCGCGAGGGGCTGCGTCGTGAGAGCGACGCCGCCAGCATCGATCGGCTCGAGCATCTGGAGGAGGAACTCGCCAATCTCGAACAGCAATCGGCCGAACTGACCCAGCGCTGGCAGGCCGAGAAGGACAAGATCGCGGGCGAGGCCAAGCTGAAGGAACAGCTCGACCAAGCGCGGATCGAGTTGGAACAGGCACAGCGCGCGGGCGACCTCGCCCGGGCCGGGGAGCTATCCTATGGCCGCATTCCGCAACTGGAAAAGCAACTTGCCGAGGCGCAGTCCGCGACCGAGGGCGCGATGCTGCGTGAGGAAGTCACCGCCGACGATATTGCAGGCGTGGTCAGTCGCTGGACCGGCGTGCCGGTCGAGCGGATGATGCAGGGCGAACGCGAGAAGCTGCTCCGCATGGAGGAAGTGCTGGGCGCACGGGTTATTGGGCAGGAGGATGCGGTCCGCGCCGTCTCCACCGCCGTCCGCCGGGCGCGGGCGGGCTTGCAGGACCCCAATCGGCCGCTCGGATCCTTCCTGTTCCTGGGGCCGACGGGGGTCGGCAAGACCGAGCTGACCAAAGCGCTCGCCGAATTCCTGTTCGACGATCCGTCCGCGATGGTGCGCCTCGACATGAGCGAGTTCATGGAGAAGCACAGCGTCGCCCGGCTGATCGGCGCCCCTCCCGGCTATGTCGGCTATGAGGAAGGCGGCGTACTGACCGAGGCGGTGCGGCGGCGGCCCTATCAGGTCGTGCTGTTCGACGAAGTGGAGAAGGCGCATGGCGACGTGTTCAACGTGCTGCTCCAGGTGCTGGACGACGGTCGCCTGACCGATGGCCAGGGCCGGACGGTCGACTTCTCGAACACGCTCATCATCCTGACCTCGAACCTCGGCAGCCAGTATCTGGCGGCGGTCGATGACGGGCAAAGTGTCGAGAGCGTCGAGCCGCAGGTGATGGAGATCGTGCGCGCGCATTTCCGCCCCGAGTTCCTCAACCGGCTGGACGAGATCATCCTGTTCCACCGGCTGGGCCAGAGCCATATGGGCCCGATCGTCGACATTCAGGTCGCCCGCGTCGCCAAGCTGCTCGCCGATCGCAAGATCAGCCTGCACCTGACCGATGCGGCGCGCGAATGGCTGGGCCGGGTGGGCTACGACCCGGTCTATGGTGCCCGGCCCCTGCGCCGTGCGGTGCAACGGCACCTTCAAGACCCACTGGCCGAGGCGATCCTGCGCGGCGAGGTGAAGGACGGCTCCACCGTCACGGTCGACGAGGGTGACGGGAAGCTGACGCTGTCGGTCGCGTAAACCTCAAGAAAAAGGGGGCGGCTCCCGAAGGAACCGCCCCCGGATTTGGAGTCTGTGAGGATTTCTAGGGTTAGAAGTCGAAGCCGAGCTGCAATCGGATCGAACGTGGTGCCTGATAAGAAGAAGGATAGCGATAATCGCCCCGCGGATTGCCGTTATTCTGCGTACCGTTTTCTTGGAAATCAATCCGCGCCTTCTCAGCGAACAAGTTGAACACGTCGACGCGCAACGTGGCCTTGTACAGTTCAGCAGGCAACGTGAACGCCATGGTCAGGTTGGTCTGGGTCAGCCAATCGCCCGCGAACACCGAACCGCGAGGCGTCAGGCGCAGATTGCTCTGCGACGGCGTCCCCGAACCGGCTGCCGGATCGGTCACGATCTGGCCATTCACCACGTTACAGAAGAAGCCTGCCGCACCATAAGCGCCTGCAAACCGGTCAATGCGGCTCGGCACGCGACCGATACAACCATAATGGCGCGGGGACTGGGCAATGACATTGGCGCCCAGCGTGAACCAGTCGGCGATCTTGTAGGAGCCAAAGACCTTGAGGTTATGGCGAATATCCGTCGGCAGATAGCCATAAGTTCCCAGAGTCAAACCAGGCTGGTCGAATGCGGTCGTCAGGCCGGAGTCGCTCTGGCCGTTATCCGAACGAATGCCGCCTTCGATATTACCGATGTTCTTGGCATAGGTGTAGTTGGCGTTAAGGCTCCACACCCCGTCGAACTCGCGCTCAACGGCTAGCGTTACCGCCTTATATTCGCTCTTGGCCTTCGGATACCCCAGCTGTGCTGCCGTAAAGTCGACGGTACGCAAGCTGGTTTCGCCGTTGACCGGATCGGAAAGCGTGATCCGCCCCGCCGCGCCGGGATTGACCAGCACATATTGATGGAAGCCGGTCCAGATCGATCCGCATCCCGCGATATTCTGCTGCTGGCAATAATTGAGGACGGCGGCATCGATCGCTACGTCCTCGAGCGACTCGTTCAGCTTGCGATACGTGCCGAACGCGCTGACCTTCCACCGATCGCCGAGGCGTTGCTCATATCCCAGGATGAATTCGTCACGCGATTGGGGCTTCAAATTCTGCGACACCGTCGCCGCCGTCGGCGTGGGATTGCCATCCGAGATCAGCTCGCAATTGCGGACCTGCGTGTCCGGGCAAGGCTGCGCCGTGGCGAAGTTGAGCGGAGCGCCAAGCACCGGCACATTGTTCGCGCCGACGCCCGCCACACGGAAATACCGCGTATAGTCGAGTTCCGCACCGGCCAGGCGGATGTTCGTGTTGGTCGGTACCGGAAGATAATAACGACCATAGAAGCCGAACACCTTCGTGCGTCGATCACCGACCGGATCGAAGGAGAAGTTCAGGCGCGGAGCCCATTGGTTGCCGGACTTGTAATAGGTCTCGTTGGCGACATTGTTGTTGCTGAAACGGTCGTTGCGGACGCCCAGGTTGAAGTTCAGCCGATCCTGGAAGAGACTCCAGCTGTCCTGAAGATAAAAGGCTTCGTTCAGCGTGTTAAACGTACCACCGTTCACGAAGGTACGACCCGACACATACAGGGTATTGGGCGGCGCGTAATCCGTACCGCTGGCACCGGAAAATTGATAATTCCAGGCCACGTTGCCGGTGTAACGCGTGACAGCGACGCTGGTCAGTTCTTCACGGTCATAGCCGCCACGGAAATGATGGCTGCCCAACGCATTGACGAAAATGTCGGCATCCGCGCGATAGAAGGTGCGGGTATCCGAGTTTTCATTGATGACATTCGCGGGATTGCCGATCAGTGCCGGGGTAAACTGGCCGCTCGAGTCCGATACCGAAGGCAGAACGGTGTTGGACGGCGTCACGATGTCACGATTCTTGTTCCGGCCATAGGCGGCGGACAAGGTGAACCACTTGGTGAACTGCCCGGTGTACCGAGCGACATAATTCTCGCCGCCGGACAGGATGACCGACGTTGCGCGATACGGCCCCGTAAAGGCACCGGCCGGATCGGTACGGCTGTCATAGGTACCACCATTGGCATCGACGACCGCGAAATTGTCGTCGTAGCGCGTCTGTTTGGTGTTGAAGTAGGTGAATTCCAGACGCTGACCGTCAACGATCACTGCATCGATCTTGCCGCCAAAGAATGGCGAACTCGTCCGCGTCGTCGTCCGGACGTTGCCCGTGCTGAACGGTACGATCGTCTGGGTGCCGGTCTGGACGCCATTCTGGTTAAAGACTGGAATGACGGTGTTGGGATTGCTGTTGAGATAGGTATCCCCGGTCCGCGTATCATTGGATTGATAGAGACCGTAGAAGAACAGGTGATCCTTGATGATCGGCCCCGACAGATAAATATTAGTCTGCTTGGAATCGCGATAATCGGCGCGATTATAATCGTAGAGCGTATTGGGTCGCGTTTCACGTAGAGCATTCGGCTCGTAGTTGAACAGCAATCCGCCATGGAAATTATTGCCGCCCGACTTGGTCGTGGCGTTCACGAACGCGCCCGAAAAGCGACCAAATTCTGCTGAGATCGCCCCGACCTTGGTTTCGATGGTGTCGTAGAATTCGAAGGGAACGGTGACCGATCCCAGTCCCTTGCGGAGTTCGGTAATGTTCAACCCGTTGATGAAGAAGACGTTCTCCGAAACCGAAGAGCCGGCAACCGCCGGTAGATTGCCGAAAGCCGTGTCGCCGGCAGCCGTACCGGGGGCGAGCAGGACGACGGACGTGAGATCACGCTGAACCGGAACGCGGGTGGCTAACTCACCGATCGGAATCACGGCGCCGACCGTATTACGGTCAAAGTCGGACACGCGGATGCGTCCAGCCGTCACGACCACATCACCTGCCGTATCACCTGTCGGAGACAGTGCGAATTCGTTCGCGGCATTGCCCTGCCTTAGAACGACGGCCTTGTCCGTGAAACTTTCATACTCGTCCGCGCTGATCGTGAAGGTATAGCTACCCTGTGGCAGGGCCGAGACGCGATAGCTGCCATCGCCATCGGTCGTGACGGTGCGCGAAAAGCCCTGCGAGTTGGACGTCACCGTAACCAAGGCTCCGGCGATCGCCTTGCCGTCGGTGCCCTGAATCTTGCCCGTCGCGTTGACCTGCGTAAAATCCTGCGCCGCCGCCGGAGCCGCAAGCATCACCGCGCTGCTGCCTACGCTCAAAACTGTCAATGCTGGCAGGGCCGTACCCGTACGCAATATGGCCCGCATGAAAAATGCGCGATTCATCATGTCAACAATCCCCCTCTAACGACCGCTGTTCACAATCTGTTCACCGCCGCGCTGGTCGATGACAAATCTATGTCAGAGAGGTGACGGCGCCCCGCCAAGGAAAAACTATATAGTATTCGATTTTTTAAAAAGCCTTGATACATTAATGCAACATAAACAGCCAATTATGACTTATTATGTCTTATAAGAGGGCATATCCTCACTTTAATTGCCGAAATTTCGATCATTGGCGCAGTAGTAACATATAGCAATAATACACATCGATAGACATGCCTTTGAACCGACAACGAGCTAATCGTCCGAATCAATAAAAAGGGGCGGCTCCCGAAGGAACCGCCCCCAAGTAAGGTTCGCGAGAGCGAACCCTGGGGTTAGAAGTTGAACTTGGCGCCGGCGCGGAACTGGCGGCCGAAGATGCCATCGCCACCCTGCACCGCGTTGTACAGGTACGCGCCGTAGGTGACCGGATCGATCGGGGGCAGGCGGTTGAAGACGTTCAGCACGTTCACGTAGAAGGTGAAGTTGTCGTTGACCTTGAACGACGCGTTCGCATCCGCCGTGATGTAGCTCTTCACGCGGCAGCCAAAATAGGCCGGGGCCTGGCCGCAATCCTTGTAAGCATCGCCCTGGTCCATGGCCGACAGGTCATAGCCCGAGGTGTAGTTGACCGTTCCCGTCAGCGCGAAGTCGCCGAAGTCGAAGGTGTTGACCCAGTTGCCCTTCCACTCGAACGTGCCCGAACCGGCCGTCAGGTTGAAGTTGCCCAGCGTGTCGACATAGGTCTGGCGCACGCCGTCCACCGTGGTGCTCAGCTCCAGGATAAGGCTGGCGTTCAGGTTGGTGTTCCAGCGGAACGAGCCGAAGTCATAGAAGCCGTTGACCCCGAAATCGATGCCTTCCGACTTGATCGTCTGGGCATTGATCAGCTGCGACCGGACGAAGGCGATCTTCGGCGTGGCGGTCGGGTTGTTGACGTCGACGGCATCCGGGATGACCTCGAACCCGGCCGGGATCGCGCCACCCGCATAATAAGCGGCGATGGCGGGCGACAGGTCGGGGGTGGTGATCGCGCCGGTCTTGCGGATGTTGTAATAGTCGACGGTCAGCGACAGGCCGCGCACCGGATCGACCTTGATGCCGGCGGTGAAGCTGCGCGACTTTTCGGGGTCGAGATTCTGCGACGCCAGCGTCGTCTGGCCGATCGAATAGTTGGCGATATAGGCCGAGCAGAATTGCGGGGTCGCCGCCGAACAGATCTGATTGGCGCCCGGATTGATGCTGTACTGGCGCAGGAACGCCGCCGGGATGCTGCTCAGCTGCTGGGTCACGTAACCCGTGGTGGGCAGCGCATTCGCCTCGCCGAACGAGGGGATGCGGAAACCGCGCGAGTAGGTGCCCCGCAAGGAGACCTGGCGGATCGGCTTGAAGATCGCGCCGAACTTGGGTGAGAAAGCGCTCTGGCCGCTCGAATAATGGTCATAGCGACCCGAGGCGTTGACCGTCAGCTGATCGAAGATCGGCGCGTTGATTTCGTAGAAGGCCGACGACACGGTGCGGTTGCCGCTGGTGCCAAAGGCATTCAGGCGGAAATAGCGCTGGGTCGGGCCGTTCTCGTCCGAGTTGGCGCTGGGTGCGTCGATCGCCTCGTAGAAGATCGAGCCGCCCACCGCGACACGCAGGTCACCGCCCGGCAGGGTCATGATCGCCTTGCCCAGGGTGAACTGCGCCTGCAGCAGGTCCGAGCTGTCGTTGGTGATGTTGGTCGGCGTCAGATAGTTCAGCGTCGCCTGGCTGTTGAGGCCCGGATTGATGAAGTTATAGCTGCCGTCCTTGATCACATCGAGCAGGTGCTGGATGTAGACATAGCCGTTCTGCTCGAGACGCAGATCGGTGTGCATCGCCGTCGCGTCGAAACGATAATCGACATCGTCGAAGATCGTGCCGTTGATCCCGAAGGCGGCGCGATAGACGCGGCTGCGGGTCTTGGTCGATTCGAAGCTGTTCGGCAGCTGGCCGACCAGACGCGCGACCTGGCCAGCGGCGGCGAACGGGTTGTTCGGGTTCAGCGTGCCGTTGGTCGCATTGCACGCGCCGACGGTCGAGCGCGGGCAGACATAGACCGGCAGCGCCAGGATCGCCGAATTGGGATCGATCGCGGGCGTCGGGTTCTGCGACGTCGAATATTGCGGGAACAGGATACCGGCGGGCGCATTGGCGCGGATCGTGGTCGGCGAGCCGGTATAGCTGGTCGTCGCCTGCTGGAAATTGACCTGCAGATAGGCTTCCGACGTGTCACCGACCTTGGCGGTGAAGCGCGCGGATCCACCGACACGCTCGATATCGGGGGTGATGTTACCGTACAGACGCTGGGTATCGACCTGGCAGACGGTGCCCGGTGCGGTCGCATTGGCCGGCAGCGCCAGCTCGGCCGCGGTCGGATTATACGGATTGCCGGTGAGGCAGCCCGCCGCCGGGTTCAGCAGCTGGTAGCGGCCCAGGGCAGTGGTGTTGGTGGCATCGGCCGGACGCACATAGAAGTTCGGCGTGTTGATCGCAAAGCCATTGGTATACTGACCGTTCTGGTCCAGCCCGTTGGCGATGTTGTTGGGGCCGCAAACAGTGGTGCCGGTGCGGTTGGAGCAGATGCCGCGCTCGTCGCTCGAGTTGAACGGTCCGGGCAGCTGGCGCGCCTTCACGCCCTCCGAACGATAATAGAAGCCGCTGATATAGGCGTTATAGCCCTGCTCATCGAGGTCGCCGGTACCGGCGGTCAGCGACAGGCGCTGATTGGCGTTATAGCCCCGCTCGGAAATGCCGGCTTCGGCGCGGCCCATGACACCCTTCACCGAACGCTTGGTGATGATGTTGACCACACCCGCGATCGCGTCCGCACCATAGCTGGACGACGCGCCGTCGCGCAGCACTTCGACGCGGTCGACGATATCGTCGGGGATGGTGTTCAGATCGACGAAGTTGCGCGTGCCGTCATCCGACAGCGGATAATAAGCGGCGCGCAGGCCATCGAAGAGCACCAGCGTCGAGTTGGTCGACAGGCCGCGCAGCGACACCGACGACGCACCGCTGGCGAACGCGCCATTGGCGGTGAACGAGTTGGTCAGCGCCGGGCCGTTGTTCGACGACAGCGCTTGGATCCCCGCCTGCACCGTGTTGATGCCGCGCACGTCGAGATTCTCGGCGGTGATGGTCGACACCGGCGACGGGCCGACATCCGCGCCACGGATGATCGAGCCGGTGACGACGATGTCGCCGCCTGTTCCGGCATCGGCCTGCTCGGCCCCCTGCGCGACCTGGGCATTGGTTTCAGCGTTCTGATTGGCGTCAGGCACGCTCTGCGCAAGCGCCGGCGCGCCCAGCAGCATCGACAGCGGCGCGACAGTCGCCAACAGGCCCGGCTTGCGCAGCCCGATCCACGAATTGGTCATGGTTATTACCCCTTTTCCCATCCGACACCCGTTTTCGGTGTGTCAGCTTCCTGGCTTGATGAAATGGTTTTTCTGTATCGTTACTGAATGTTGCCTGATTGGGCATATCCAGCACCATTGTAAAGACAGGAAAATTCAACAACGCGACTGGATCTCACGCCGTCGCAAATAGGTCACACTACCTTACATAGCACAGAGATATCGATTGCAGAGGTTGGGCGGTGTCATACCGTCGATACAATTTGCGACAATATTTATGTCGGTTTTAAAAAGCTGAGACGTGTTGGCCTGTGTGTCCTCAGGTGCCGCCGCGAGCATGCAAAACCGCCGCGCGAACCATCGATTTTGGCTACGTTCTGCGTCAGAGCTGGCCGGGCGAATCGCGCATAAAAAAAGGGGCGATGGCCGAAGCCACCGCCCCCGAAAGGCATAGATCGTTATCGGATCAGAGCGTAACGCGCGCCGTGACCGAGAACAGCCGACCCAGCGGATCATAGGTCGACGGATAGGTATTGCCACTGTTGTAGGCGGTCGAACCAATCGACGAACCCACGAAAGGCGGCTTGCGGTCGAACACGTTGCGCACCGCGAAGAGCAGCGAGAAACGGTCCGTCGCCTGGAACTGCGCCGCCAGATCGAAATAGTGATAGGCGCCGATCCGCTGATAAGCGGCGACGGGCCCGCCACCCGCCGCAATGTCGTCGGCCAGGGCCAGCGGCTCATACTTGGCCGGCGACAGGAAGCGCCACAGCACCGACAGGTCGACCTTATCGATGCTCAGCGTGGTACGCTGGTTGAACGAGAACTCCGGCTGGATCGACCCGCAGTTGACCGAATAATAGCTGGTGCACTCACGGTAGATCGAGGTCGGGGTTGCCTTGAACTTCGAACGGCTGGTCCAGTTGCCGTTGAAGGCCAGGGCCAGCTTACCGAAGCCCAGATCGTGACGGTAACTGGCCGACAGATCGATACCGTCGGTCAGCAGCTGGCCGATATTGGCCAGCGGCACCGGCAGACCCGGCGTGGTCGCCGCGCTGCCGTCGAGACCACCGGTCAGCGGGTTGCGGCGGATGCCGGTGCAGGCCGCGCTGGTTGCGCTGGCGGCGGTCAGATTGGCGAAGCACGCGTTGACGACGTCACCCACGGTCGGCGAGCTGATCGCGTTGTTCACCTTGATGTTGTAATAATCGACCGTCATCGAGAAGCCCGACAGGAAGGTCGGCTGGATGACCGCACCAATCGTCACGGTCGATGCCGTCTCGACGCCCAGGTTCGGGTTGCCGCCGCCGGTCGTGTTGATCTGACCCGACGAAGGCTGAGCGATGTTGCCGATCGTGGCCGCCGGAGCGCCCTGAGCGATACAAACAGCGCGAAGGTTCGCGTTGGCAGTCGGCGCCGAGCCCGCGCAGGGATCGACCGCCAGGTTATCGAGCCCAGTCACCGCCGGCGAGAATAGCTCGCCGATGTTGGGCGCACGAACCGCACGGGTATACAGGCCACGCAGCTTAAACGCTGCCACCGGCTCCCAGCTGCCGCCCGCCTTCCAGGTCCAGTTGCCGCCCGAACGGGAATAGTCCGAATAGCGGGCACCGGCTTCCAGGGTCAGGCTGCGGAAGAAGGGCTTGTCTTCGACCAGCGGCGCGACGAGTTCGACGAAGCCTTCCTTCACGTCATAGCGACCGCTGGCATTCGGGGTCGCACCGCCATTGCCGAGCACTTCGGCCGGGGTCTGGGTAGCAGTGTCCGACGTCGTGCGCGCGGTATACTTGCGATATTCGCCACCGAACGCGATGCTGACCGGGGTGTCGGCGAATGGGCTCGACACGCCAAAGTCACCCGAGATGACGCCGCGCAGCGTACCCAGCGACGTCATCACGCCGCTGCTGGTGGTCACACCGAGCAGATACCCCAGCTGGTCGGCGGTGATGCTGCCCGCCGGACCGAACAGGTTGATCGGAACGCAGCCATTGGTCGCGGTGAGGCAGGTCGAGGTGTTGGTCGCCAGCGTCGCCTGCTGCAAACGCGAGAGCAAGCCGTTGCCCGACTGGCGCTGCGTGTTCTCGCTCTCGCCATAGGTGCCGAACACGTCATAGTTGAAGTTGCCGACCAGTGCGCCACGGACACCCGCGCGGATGTTAAACAGCTGCGTGGTGTATTCCGAGATACGCGGCCCAGCCTCGACGAAGCGCCGGAAGGCGGCCGTCGTGAAGGTGCGGTAGTTCGCATCGGTCGGGCTGGTCGCGGTGTAATAGGCATTACACTGCGCCTGGGTCGGCGCCTGACGGCCCGTGGTGGTCGGATCGGCATCGACTGCGTTCAAGCAGAAGCTGTCACGCACCCCGCCCGACAGATACGGGTTGCTGATCGGAACGGTCAGCGGATTGCCGAAGGTGCCTGACGGCGCGATGATCGTCGACACCGTGTTCTTCGAGAACATCGCCTGGCTGTAGAATTCCAGGTGGTCCGAAACCTCGTAACGGGTTGAACCGAAGATGTTGAAGCGCTTAAACGGCGTCTGATAGATGTTGTACGGATTGAAGTTGAACAGCGAATAGGTCGGGACGAACGCGGTGCCCGCCTGGTTGATCTGGCGCGTACCCGTCGATCCGACCGAGAAGCGACCCGGAACGGTCGTGCCCGAACCGCCGGCCGCACCGCTGTACGAATCGATCGACTGAATGCCGTAGGAACGATCACCCTGATAGACCGGGCTCTGGTCCTGGAAGCCGATGCTCAGCACCGCATTGCCGCGACCGTCATCCATATTGGCACCGACGGTCAGTTCGGCGCGGTAGCTATGGCCATCGCCCTTGCCGGTGATCTGGTCGGTCACCGCCACGTCGACGCCCGAGAAATCGCTGCGGGTGATGAAGTTCACCACGCCCGCGACGGCGTCCGCGCCATAGGTGGTCGACGAACCGCCGGTCAGCACGTCCATGCGCTCGATCAGCGCGAGTGGGATGTTGTTGAGGTCGGTCGCGCCGCCCAGGTTCGCGGGTGCGATACGCGCGCCGTCGAGCAGGACGAGGTTGCGGTTGACGCCCAGGCCGCGCAGGTTGACGAACGACGCGCCACCATTGCCGTTATTGACCTGCGAACCGATCGAGGGGACCGCACCCGGCAATTCGCGCAGGATTTGCTCGGCGACGTTTACCTGACGAAGGCGGATTTCCTCCTGGCTGACGACGGTGACCGGGCTGGTCGCCACGATGTTCGGATTGCGAATCAGCGTACCGGTGACGACGACGTCGCCGGTCTGGGTGGCTGGAGAGGTCGATTCGCTCGTCTGGACGCCAGGTTCTTGGGCGGCCGGCGGTGCCGCTACGGGTGCGTTGCCCGTCTGATCAGTGGTCTGTGCAAAGGCGGGTGCCGCCCCGAAGACCACCGTGCCAGCCAGCAGGCTGGTGGCCAGCAACTGGCCACGGAAAAACTGCTTCATGTCTAACCCCTTTTTATGCCCCCAGTTTGCCCGGGAGGCTCTTTCTGCGCAGGTTGGCCCTGCGGCATGGGGAACAGCGTAAACGGGCTACAAAACCTTATACAATTAGCTTTAGGTTAGATTATTACCTTTTTGCTGCATTGTAGCATAAGTGCAACAGCGTGAGATTCGCGCATATAAGGTGTGGCACAAAGAGCAAAAGCCGCAACAATCAAGCGACTTGCGGTCCGCGCGTTCACGCTGGATATCTGGGATACGGTGTCACTCTATCTCCGACGGGAATATGTCATGCTCAACATTCTGCTCCTGGCAGCGGCAGCCCAAGCCGTCGCGCCAGCGCCTGACAAACCTGTTTCCGCCCCGGCGGGAGCAGTGGCCGACAAGCCGATCTGCCGACGGATCGTGGAAACGGGTTCGTTCGTCAAAGGGCGCAAAATCTGCATGTCACGCGAACAATGGGCGCGTAGCAACCAAGAGCATCGTGCCGCGGCTCAACAGGTGGTTTCCGACGGCACCGGGAGGGTGTCGGGACAATGAAATCCCCATGGCGTTATATCAGGATCATAAGCCCAATGGCGGTCTTGGCGACTGCCGTCCCGCTCGCGGCTCAAGACGGCGGAGCCGTTCGTCAATTCGATGAACTGATCCGATGCAAGGCCATAGCCCAGAATGACGAGCGCCTTGCCTGTTATGATCGCGCCAGCGCCGCCATCGTGGCGTCGCGGGCCTCGGGCGATCTGATGGTGCTGGATCGCAAGGCCGTCATTGCCCGCAAACAATCGCGATTTGGCTTGGCCGTCCCAACGGACGAGATGTTCGGCGGCGGCAAGGCGGATGACAATACGGCTGTCCGTCAGCTCGAAAGCACGATCAAATCGGCCAAAGCCACCAACGTCTATGGACGCTGGAATTTGGAATTGGCCAATGGATCAGTTTGGCAGACGATCGACAGCATGACCTTCAGCCCCGACCCCGGCGACAAGATCGTGCTGAAAGAAGCATCGCTGGGGGGCTATCGTGCGTCGATAGAGGGCGGCCGATCGGTCTTGGTCAAACGCATTCGATAGCCGCCGCCGCCCTCAACCCATCGGCCCCGTCACCAGCAGCGGGTCGAGCTTGCGGCCGCGCCATTGCAGGCTCCAGTGGAGATGGGGGCCGGTGGCGCGGCCGGTGGCGCCGACCGCACCGATCGGCTGGCCCTGGTGGACATGCTCGCCGGGGCGGACGTCGATGCGCGACAGATGGAGGAAAGCGCTGTTCAGGCCCTGGCCGTGGTCGAGCATCAGCAGATGCCCCTCCAGCGTGAAGGGCTGGTCCGCTGCCAGAATGACCACCCCGTCGGCGGGAGCGCGGACGACGGTGCCGGTGGTCGCCGCGATGTCGGTCCCCGAATGATAGCTGCCCGGCTCGCCGCGATAGATGCGCTGCGCGCCGAACAGGCCCGAGATGCGGCCCTTGACCGGCCATTGGAGTGTCTGGCGCCAGCCCGTCGCGTCGGTCTCCTGCGCGCGGGCGGCGCGAATCTGCTCCAGCTCCGGCGGGCGCAGCCGCTGGAACTCGGGATCGGGGACGGGATATTTGGGCAGACGGTCAAGCCGTTCGATCCGCCAGGCGCGCGGGGCGATGGTCAGCGTCTGGTGGAGCTGGCGGCCATCCGACCCGGTCGTGACCAGTTGGGCGCTGGGCCCGGCATCGCGGTCGAACCCGATCAGGAAGGCCCCGTCCGGCGTCATCGGAATTTCCTGGCCATCGAGCGCAACCGACACCGTGCCGGCCGGCGCCTGCCCCCGGATCAGGCCGCCCTGGCTCAACTGTCCGGTCCAGCGGATGGGTGGCAGCGGCGCAGCGATCGGGGCGGCGGCTTGCGGCGCCATCGCCGCAACCGGGGCAAGGCCCGCCGTGAGCCATGCCAAAACGATCCCGCCGCCCATCCTCATTGCGGCGCCAGCACCTGTGCAGTCGCGTGCGCATCGGCATAGGCTTCCTGCCGCGCGGCGCTCCAATATTTCAGGTCTTCCAGCGGAATGCGCCGCCCGGTCACCGCGCAGACGACATGATCGCCCGGCGACAGGACGCGAAAGCCATTGGCCAGATAGTGGAGCCGGGCGGGGCGATCGGTGTTCGACATCAACATGGGTCTGCCTTGGATCAGAGAAGCGTGGGCTGGCTGGGCTGAGACGGATCGGCCTTCGGCTCCCGCTTGGGCTTGTCATAGGTTTTGGGTGCGGGACGCTCAAGTCCGCCCTGATCCACCGCGACATCGACCGTACCGTCGCGGAACCGTAGCGTCAGCGTATCGGCCGCCCGCGCAGCCTCCGCCGAGGACAAGGTCTCGCCGCCCGGCCGCGCGGTGATCCGGGCATAGCCGCGCTCCAGGATGCGGTCGGGGTTGAGCGACTGGACCAGCCGCCAGGTTGAGGCCAGCCGGTCGCGACCGCGCTCCACCTGACGCTCCAGGATCGCCGGGCGCAACGCCGCCCCCGCCCGGTCCAGCCCGCCGCGCGCCAGCGTCACCCGCCGCTCCAGCCCGCGATCGAGCCGCGCGCCGGCCTCATCCGCACGCTGGCGCTGGGGCCCCAACAACTGGTCGCGCTTGGGCAGCAGCCGCGCCATCGCCTCCAGCCGCTCGCGCCCCCGCTCGACATAGCGACGTGCGCAGCGCTCGGTGCGCTGGCGATGGCTGGCCACCGTCAGGCGCAGATCGGCCAGCACCGGCACCGCGATCTCCGCCGCCGCCGTCGGGGTCGGCGCACGCAAATCGGCGGCGTAGTCGCACAGCGTCGTGTCCGTCTCATGCCCGACCGCCGAGATGATCGGGATCGCGCAATCGGCGACCGCGCGGACGACGATTTCCTCGTTGAACGACCACAGATCCTCGATCGAGCCACCACCACGTGCGACGATCACCAGGTCGGGGCGCGGCACCGGTCCGCCCGGCTGGATCGCATCGAAGCCCCGGACTGCCGCAGCGACCTCTTCCGCCGAGCCCGCGCCCTGTACCTTGACCGGCCAGACGATGACATGGGTCGGGCAACGATCCTCTAGCCGGTGGAGGATGTCTCGGATCACCGCACCGGTCGGCGAGGTGACGACGCCGATCACCGGCGGCATGAAGGGCAGCGCGCGCTTGCGATCGCGGTCGAACAGCCCCTCGCCCGCCAGCTTGGCCTTCAGCTTCTCGAACAACGCCATCAGCGCGCCCGCGCCCGCCAGTTCCATCCGCTCGACGACGATCTGGTATTTGGACCGGCCGGGGAAGGTGGTCAGGCGGCCGGTGGCGATCACCTCGATTCCGTCCTGCGGCTGGAAGGGCAGCGTGTTCGCCGCCCCCTTCCACATCACCGCGTCGATGACCGCATTCTCATCCTTCAGGCTCATATAGACATGGCCGGAGGTCGCGCGCTTATAGCCCGAAATCTCGCCACGCAGGCGGACATGGCCGAACTCGCCCTCCACCATCCGCTTCAGCTTCAGGCTGAGTTCGCCGACCGATAGCGCGAGCGCGTTGTCGCCGGCGATCTCCTCGGCTACCAGCCTCGAACTTTCGTCATAGGGATAAGGATCGGGCATGAACGTCCTGCTGCTGGGATCGGGTGGCCGCGAACATGCGCTAGCGTGGAAGCTGGCACAGTCGAACGGGTTAGATACGCTCTACGCCGCGCCCGGCAACCCCGGTATTGCCGCCCATGCGACCTGCGTGGCGCTGGATGCGACCGATCACGCCGCGGTGGTGGCGTTCGTGCAGGAGCATGGGGTCGGCCTCGTCGTGGTCGGCCCCGAAGCGCCGCTGGTCGACGGGCTGGCCGATTCGCTGCGCGCGGCGGGTGTACCGGTGTTCGGGCCGTCCAAGGCCGCCGCGCAGCTGGAGGGGTCGAAGGGCTTCACCAAGGATCTGTGCCGCCGCGCCGACATCCCCACCGCCGGCTATGTCCGCGTGTCGACGCTGGAAGAGGCGCAAGCCGCGCTCGCCACGACCTTCGGCCTGCCCGTGGTCATCAAGGCCGACGGCCTGGCGGCGGGCAAGGGCGTGACCGTCGCCTTTACCAAGGCCGAGGCCGAGGCCGCGATCACCGACCTGTTCTCAGTCGCAGGCGCGGAAGTGGTGATCGAGGAATTTCTCGAGGGCGAGGAGGCCAGCCTCTTCGTCCTGACCGATGGCGAGGCGCTCCTGCCCTTCGGCTCGGCGCAGGATCACAAGCGCGTCGGCGATGGCGATACCGGCCCCAATACCGGCGGCATGGGCGCCTACAGCCCCGCGCGCGTGCTAACCCCGGAACTGGAGCAACAGGCGATCGACCGAATCGTCCGCCCCACCGTCGATACGCTGCGCGCCGAGGGGACGCACTTTTCAGGCGTGCTCTATGCCGGGCTGATGCTGACCGAACAGGGGCCGAAGCTGATCGAATATAATGCGCGCTTCGGCGATCCTGAATGTCAGGTGCTGATGCTGCGCTTCCAAGGCGATCTGCTGGCGGTGATGCTGGCGGTGGCCGAGGGACGGCTGGCCGCGTTGCCCGCGCCCACTTTCTCGGACGATCCGGCACTGACCGTCGTCATGGCCGCCTCCGGCTATCCGGGCACGCCCAAGGCCGGCGGCACGATCGACGCGATCGACGCCGCCGAAGCCACCGGCGCGGTCGTTTTCCAGGCGGGGACCCGGCAGGACGGTGACCATCTGGTCGCCAGCGGCGGCCGTGTGCTCGCCGTCACCGCCAGTGCCGCCACGGTGGGCCAGGCGCAGGCCGCTGCCTATCGCGCGGTCGATGCGATCCGCTTCCCCGACGGTTTCTGCCGCCGCGATATCGGCTGGCGCGAAGTCGCGCGTGAGGCCGACGCTACGGGAACCGCGAACTAGGGCTGTCGATTGGGCTCGCGATCGGGGCATTGGGACAATAGGGTGAAGCGATGAACGATACGACGGCAGCACCGGCTGGAAGCCTGATTCCCGATGGCGTAGCCGCCATCACGACCATCCATTTCGCCCTGATCGCGCTGGTCGCGATCGCGGCGATCGCGGCCATCCTGATCGGCATGCGCCTGAAGCGCCGCCGCACCCATGCCGCGCGGCAGGTGGACCGGAATGCGCGGGAAGCGGGCGTGAGCCTGCGCCAGCCCGACCACGCACCGCTGAGCGAAGCGGAACTGACCCAGCCGAAGCCCAAGCCGCAATCCAGCGCGACACCGACGCCCGCTCCTGCGGCGACGCCCAGCGTGGCTCCGACGCCTGCGCCGCTACCCACCACCCCGCCGGCCATGCCCGCGCCCGCCGCGTCCGAGGAACCGGCGGTCGCCAACGATCCGCTGAGCGACGAGCCGGTCGCCGCCGCAGCCCCAATGGACGCCAGCCCCGCCACCGAAGCCGCCCCCGCCCAGCCAGCGGCGGACGTGACCCGGCCCGAGGATCAGCCGATCACGCTGCTCAAAGGGCTTGGCCCCAAGCTGACCCAGAAGCTGGCGGAACATGGCATCACCACGGTCGGCGACATGGCCGCGCTGAGCGAAGCGCAGGCCCAGGCGCTCGACGCGCAGCTCGGGCCCTTTTCAGGCCGCATGGCGCGTGACCGCTGGCTGGAACAGGCGCGGCTGCTGGCATCGGGCGACCGCCAGGGGTTCGAGGCGGTGTTCGGCCGACTCTGACGCCGCCTAGCTTCGGAACGGCGATGCGGGGACGCCGTTGATGCGCGATGATCACGCTCGATCCCCGCACCACCGCCCTGATCCTCATCGACCTGCAAAAGGGCATCGTTCCCCGCGCTGAGGGTCCCCGTTCAGGCGAGGACGTCGTCCGAACCGCACAGACGCTGGCCCAGCGCTTCCGCGACGCGGGCGCGCCGGTCATCCTCGTCCATGTCGGCTTCACGCCGGAGACGATGCCCAGCCAGACGGTCGACCGACCCAGCCTACCCCCCGAAGGCACCCCGCTCGAGTTCAGCGAATTCGTGCCCGACCTGCGTCAGCCGAGCGATATCGTGGTGCTCAAACATCATTGGGGCGCCTTCACCGGCACTGATCTGGACCTGCAACTGCGGCGGCGCGGCGTGCGGACGGTGGTGATCGCCGGCATCGCCACAAACATGGGCGTGGAATCCACCGCCCGCTCGGCGTGGGAGCTGTCCTACGACGTCGTCATCGCGGAGGACGCCTGCGCCTCGCGCTCGGCCGAACTTCATGCCTTTGCCATCGAGCATATCCTACCGCAGATTTCGCGGGTGGTGGCCTCAGGGGATATCATATTGAAGGGTTGAGGCTGCCCCCCGCTATAGCCATTATTCAGTCGAGGCCGGTTTGGAGGCGGCATCATGGTTGTCATTGGCGACCTTCGCCTCGGCCGCCGCTTCGTCGTCATAGCCTTGGCGCTGTTTTTCCTGCTCGGCCAGCGGCGGCACATGCAGCGCCTGTCGCAGGGCATCCGAGATCAGCGTCCGATCATAGGGGTCCTGCGTCGTCTTGCCGGCATTGGGGACCATGAATTGCGTGCCCAGCACCTGCGGTTTGCCGATCGACTGGAGATAGCGGTCGAGCGTGGCGGCGGCGATCCACACAGCCTGCGGCTTGCCCCGTGCCGCCGCGATTGTCGCGAGCAGATGCGCCTTCAGATAGTCGTTCGGTCCATCGCCGTGCTGGAACAGGAAGGCGGCGTGGTAAAAATCGTCGCCGCTGTGAAGTGCACCCGAATCGAGCAGTTCCTGCGTCCGCGCCTTGCGCTTCCGGTCGGCCGCGCCGACCACCGCCCAGTCGATCGACGGCGTCATGCGATCCTTCTGATCCGCCTCGAAGATGGCGGTCATCTCGGCATTGGTCGGGCGCGACGTGACGGTCGGATAGGCGCGGGCGGCGTCCCACGGCCCCAATATGGGCTTGGTGGCGGGTGCCCGCACCAGATGCAGCGGATCGGTCCGGAAGGCAGCATAGGAGGCGGTCAGCGTCCCGTCCTTTTCACAATGGACGCGGAACACGTCAGGCTCGCTGTTTGGTTCGGGATCGTCGAAGGTCAGTTCCAGGTCCCCGCCCACCGGTCGCGCCGATCGTGCCACCCGCCGAACGATGGGCCCACGCACCTTCGTGACGCTTTCCTCATCCGATTCAAAATGTTGCGGCCGTTCCCAACTCGCCTCCAGTCCTTTTTCCGAGGAACGCACACCAAAGTGAAACAGTGCCGTTTCCCCGGAGTGGAATATCCAATTGCCATCGGCGCAGGGCACGGCAGAAACCGAGCTGGCCGCGAGCAATAATGGCAGAATTATCGGCATGGGCAGATCATGTCAGCATTTGCGCTGAACGACAATCACCGCCATGATTTCGACGTTCGAAAATCACCGACTATTGTCGACCTTAGGGACGACTGATAGCCTTTACACATGAGGCCTTGGTCGATCGCCACACTGCTCGCTATAACGGCCATGGCCCCGGGGGCTTTGGCCATGCGCTCTTCCGACCGCAAAGCCGAAGCATCGCTAACGATCGTGATGGCGCACACCCCGCCCGACATCTGCACGGCGAAGGTGTCGGATCAGCTCTTCACTTTGCCCAAAGACGAGGTGGCCGCGATAACGGCATTACGGGAAGCCCGTCGAACCTGGATTTCCACATCGATCGGCAGCGCGGCCGACATACCCTATCGCTGTACCGCTGCGGTGATCTACGTCGCCCAGCAGGCCGGGTTCGAGCGGATCGGCTTCGTAGCGCTGCCGCCGCCGCCGAAGCCCAAAGCGTCTAAACCTCGCTGACCAGCAGCTTGTCGATCCGGCGCCCGTCGAGATCGACCACCTCGAAGCGCCAGCCCTGTTCGACGAAGCTCTCGCCCTCGGCGGGCAGGTGGCGGAACACCGCCAGCGCCAGCCCGGCGACGGTCGCGTAATCGCGGTCGTCGGGCAGGTCGATACCGAGGCGATCGGCCAGCGCATCCGCCGCCATGGTCCCGGCGACCAGCAGCGAGCCGTCCTCGCGCTCGACTACCGAGGGCGCATCACCCGGATCGGCGTCGGAGGCGAACTCGCCCGCAATCGCGGCGAGCAGGTCGGAGGGGGTCACGATCCCTTCGAAATGGCCGTACTCGTCATGGATCAGCGCCATCGGCACCTCGGCCTGGCGCAGCGCCAGCAGCACGTCCATCGCGTCGATCCGGTCGATCACCACCGGCGCCTTGCGCATCAGCGTCTTGAGGTCGAGCGGCTCGCCCCGGAACAGCGCCATGGCGATGTCGCGCGCCTGGACGACACCGACCACCGCATCGATCGAGCCCTCGCCCACCGGCAGGCGGGTGCGCGGGCTTTCCAGCAGCTTGGCGCGAATCGCCGTATCGTCGAGCGTACAGTCGAGCCAGTCGATCTCGGTTCGCGGCGTCATCACCTCGCGCACCGGGCGGTCGGCCAAGCGCACGACGCCCGAGATGATCGACCGCTCATGCTCCTCGATCACGCCCGATTTGCTGGCCTCGGCGACGATCAGGTGCAGTTCCTCGGCCGTTACCTGATCCTCATTGTCGCGGTTCAGGCCCAGCAGCTTGAAGATGATGCCGCTGGTCGAATCGAGCACCCAGACGATTGGCGCGGTGATGATCGCCAGCCAGCGCATCGGCATCGCGACAAAGGCGGCGATCGGCTCGGGCTTGCGCAGCGCGAACTGCTTGGGGACGAGCTCTCCCAGGATCAGCGAGGCATAGGTGGTCAGGCCGATCACCAGCGCGAAGCCCAAAGTCGCGGCGGTCGCGGGCGCGATGCCCAACGCCTGCAGCCGCGCGGCCGTCGGCGTGCCGAGGCTCGCGCCCGAATAGGCACCCGCGATAATGCCGGTGAGCGTAATGCCGATCTGGACGGTCGACAGGAACTTGCCCGGATCGGCGGCCAGCGCCAGCGCGGCCTGCGCGCCCTTGCTCCCGCCCCGGGCCATCCCCTCCAGCCGCGCGCGACGGGCGGAAACGATCGCGAGTTCGCTCATCGCAAAGGCCCCGTTCAACGCGACGAGCGCGAGGATGATGAGGACGTCGATCCAGGGGAAGGGGGGCAGCGGTGCCATCGGTGTGGAGTGCTCATAGCGGGCCGGACAGGCCTTCGACAACTCCCGCCGTCATCTTCCGTTCAGATCGCTTGCGGAACAAGCGTCACCGGCTCCGCGTTTCGGGGGTAGAGACGCGACATATTAACAAGGGTTACGCGCATGAAGACGTCCGCAAAATTCCTGACCATGGCCGCGCTGTCGGCGCTGGTCGCCACTTCCGCCTGCACCACCGATCCGGAAACCGGGCAGCAGCGCCTGTCCAAGGCGGCGATCGGCGGCCTGGGCGGCGCGGTGGGCGGCTATCTGCTCGGCGATCTGGTCGGCGGTCGACGCGACCGGACCGAGAAGATCCTGGGCGCAGGGATCGGCGGCCTCGCCGGGGCCGGCATCGGCGCCTATATGGACAAGCAGGAGCGCGATCTGCGTGCCCGCACCGCCGGCACCGATGTGCAGGTGGTCCGCCAGGGCGACGACCTGCTGCTGAACCTGCCTTCGGGCATCACCTTCGCCTATGATTCGTCGACGGTGCAGCCGCAGTTCCGCCAGACGCTGGATCAGGTCGCCGACATCCTGTCGCAGTATAAGCAGACCTATATCGACGTGTACGGCCATACCGATTCGACCGGCAGCGACAGCTATAATCAGGCGCTGTCGGAGCGGCGTGCGGTGGCAGTGGCCGATTATCTCGCGTCGCGCGGGGTGCAGCCGGCCCGTATCGGTACGCGCGGCTTCGGCAAGTCGCAGCCGATCGCCTCGAACGACACCGATGCCGGCCGCGCCGCCAATCGCCGTGTCGAGATCAAGATCGTGCCGATTCGCGAGGGCGATCTGCGCTGATCGCTCCCAGTTCGAAAATCGTGTCAAAAGGGCCCGGATGGGATGCCATCCGGGTCCTTTGCCATTTGCTCAGGGAGAGCCCGTCACGTCCCCTTGTGCACTTGAACATCATCGAACCCCTCCGCGCGCGAAGGGGCCTCGAACTGCCTCGCGACCGAGATGATCGCGGACACCGGCACGATCTTGTCCGGTGAACGCCGGGCATTGCGGGCGATCGCCATGGTCAGCGGCGTGTCGATCCACACGGCGTCGATCTTCGCCCCCAGCCGCTTCGCGATCGCGACGATCTTTGCGCGGTGACGTACGCCGGGCAACGCCGCATCGAAATAGATGGTGGCCGGACATACGGGTTGCGCCGCGATCCAACTCGTCTTTCCCGCCCCCTGGATGCCGCACACCAAGATCACCCGCGCAGGATCGGAGGCGGATCGTATCGCCTGCTCCAGCGCCTCATAGGATTGGCACCAAGCAGCCGCGTTGCGCTCAGGCGTCCAAACCCGCCCATCTGAGGTTTCCAGGAAATCGTCGGGATTGATGGTGATCGACATGGGCTATCGCCGCGCCGCAAAGAAACTACGGAGGAGCGCGGCCCCTTCCGCTTCCCCGATCCCGGCGTAGATTTCCGGCCGGTGATGGCAGGTCGGCTGGCCGAAGAAGCGGGGGCCATGTTCCACCGCGCCGCCCTTGGGATCGCTGGCCGCATAATAGAGTCGCGCGATCCGGGCATGGGCGATGGCTCCGGCGCACATCGCGCAGGGCTCCAGCGTGACCCAGAGATCGCACTCCTCCAGTCGCTCTCGGCCTAGTTTCTCCGCGGCGGCGCGAATCGCCTGGATTTCGGCATGGGCGGTGGGATCATGCAGGCGGCGGGGCGCATTGGCCGCGACCGAGACGACTTGGCCGTGACGGACGATCACCGCCCCCACCGGCACCTCGCCTTCTTCCCCAGCCCGCCGGGCGGCATCGAGCGCCAGGCGCATCGGTTCGGGCAGCGGGAACATCATGTCCCCCTGCCCCGCGTCACATACGCGGGCAAGGGGGCTGGATATGAAAGTTTATTGCGCGTTGTCGGCGGGCTTTTCGACCGAGACGGTAGGCACCTCGACGGTCTTCTGGGTGGTGCCGACCGACACCTTGGGCCCTTCGGCGCGGAAGGTCGGCGCCTGCACCACGGCGGGGCGCGTCTGGTCGATGCTGATCCAGCCCATCGCCATGGCACCGGCGGCCAGCAGCAGGACGATGCCGATTAATACAAGAAAGGCGCGCATGGGTCTGGCTCCAACAGGTTCGTTGGCGTAACAACGCCCTGTTCCGAGGGCGGTTGCACGGTCGCCCATGGGGAATCGGTTGACGGGCGCACGGGAACACGGTATCCGCGCGGCCTTTCCGGGCATTGCCTGAAACCAGGATAACGATCATGTCGCGCATTTGCGAGCTGACCGGCAAGGGCCGGCAGGTGGGCAACAATGTTTCCCACGCCAACAACAAGACCAAGCGGACGTTCCTGCCGAACCTGCAGAACGTGACGCTGATTTCCGACGCGCTGGAAAAGAGCGTCCGTCTTCGCGTTTCGACCCACGGCCTGCGCTCGGTCGAGCACAATGGCGGCCTCGACAACTGGCTGGTCAAGACCTCGGACGACCAGCTTTCCTTGCGCGCCCGTCGCCTGAAGCGCGACGTCGTGAAGAAGCTGGCCGGCGCCAAGACCGAAGCCGCCGCCGCGTAATCTCGCGCAGCGTGCCTGAGGTTTCGAAGCCCGCCGCTCCCCGGAGCGGCGGGTTTTCCTCGTTGGGGTTTGGGATTCGCGTTTGCCGTGGCCTTCGACTGCGCTCAGGCGGAACGGGCCGAAGGGCGAGGCGGATAGCCGCGCTTGATACCCACATTCCGTTCAGCCTGAGCGCAGTCGAAGGCCACGCCCCTAGCGTGCACCGGCGGCCGGCCGCTGATCCAACCGGAATTTGAGCAGATAGGTCCGCTCCAACACCGTCTGATTGTCGTCCGACACCAGCCAGAGAATCGTTGCCCCGCCCTCCCGGGTCACCGCCACGCCCTCGAAATTGTCGTGGATCAGCGGTGCGTCCAGGTCCGCCAGCAGCCTGCCCCGCGCCAGATGCCCCGGTGCGATCTCCGCCGCCGGGACCCACATGATCCGATTCGAGAATCGGAACGGCAGTCGAAACCGCCGCTCGACGACGACCAGCGATCCGTCGGACAGTGCGGCGGCATCGGCGACGTCGTGATCGGGCGACACCTGATAGATGAAACGGCGGGGCCGATAGCGCAGCGGATCGCCCGCGAAGATCAGCCCCTGCCGTGTCTGCTCGCCGGCGACCTTCATCCCCCGTCGTTCGGCTTTGGACACCGTCGCCTCTTCGGAAATGGTGACGAATCGCCCATCGGGCATATGCGCCAGCGACTCGGCGCCGCCATTGCGGGGCCAGCGTGCCATGGCGCGGGGCGCGACATAGCCCTCCGCCCGGGCAAAGTCGGGGGTATAGCGCCAGATCTGGTTATAGCGCTCAAACCCCACCCAGAGCGCGCCGGTCCGGGGATCGCGAGCAAGCGATTCGCTGTCCCGGTCCTGTTTCTGCCAACCGACGCTGGGCCCTGCCGGTAGATTGCCGAAGCGCAGGCCGTGCGGCCGCCAGTCCGCTCCCATCCGGAACCGCACGAAATTGCCGCCATCGCTGAGTAACAGGAACCGGTCGCCCGTCACCACCAGCGAGGAAAAGCCACCAAAGGCCGGATCGCGACTGCGCAGCGTGACGCCGCCCAGATAGGTCAGAGCGCCCAAACGACGCCGCGCCGGATCATGCGGATCGAGCGCGACGGCGCGCACCTCCATCTGCGGCGTCGTCCCCAGCAGGGCCAGCCGCTGCTCCCCCGACCATCCGGGCACGAAGGCCAGCAGCAACAGACAGGACAGAAGCACGCGCATGCCGCCTCATACGCGCTGCACCGCAACTGGACAGCCGCCAAATCCCCGCGTCCTGTCCCACCCTTTTCCCTGAACGGCGGATAACGGCGGCATTCAGGAAGCGCTCAACGCGAATCGCCCAGAAGTCGATCAACGACGACGGACGGGACCGTCAGTCGATGAAAGATTCGGGAGTGAAGACCATGATGAAGACCCTGACCCTGGCGGCGACCACGCTGGCGATGATCGGCGGCGCAGTCCTGCCCGCCACCGCCGCGGACGCGCACCGCTATCGCCGGGGCTATCATGCCGACCGCTACAACCGTGGCTATGCCGACGGAGCCCGCGCCGAATATCAGGCCAGCAAGTGCCGCCGCTCGGGCACGACCGGCACCATCGTCGGCGCGATCGCCGGCGGTCTGCTGGGCCGGACCATCGACACCGATGGCGACCGCACGCTGGGCACCGTGATCGGCGGTGCCGGTGGCGCCCTGGCCGGCCGTGCGATCGAGCGGTCGGGCCGCCCGGGCTATTGCCGCTAAACAGTTAGGGCGGACGGGGCCAGTATCTGCCCCACCCGCCCCGGTTTTCCTCGCGTAGCGTATCGAGGACGGAACGCCGGTCTCCCCAGCGGAGGTCGGCGTTCTTGCATTCCTCAATACATATGCTGGCCGCCGTTGATCGACAGGGTCGAGCCGGTCACGAAGCCCGCCTCGTCCGAGCAGAGGAAGGCGACACCGCGCGCGATCTCATGCGCCTGGCCCAGGCGGCCGACCGGGATCTTGGCGACGATCTTTTCCAGCACGTCGGCGGGAACCGCGGCGACCATGTCGGTGTCGATATAGCCGGGTGCGATCGCGTTGACGGTCACGCCGACACGCGCTCCTTCCTGCGCCAGCGCCTTGGTAAAGCCATGGATGCCCGACTTGGCGGCGGCATAGTTAACCTGGCCATATTGGCCCGCCTGGCCGTTGATCGATCCGATGTTGACGATGCGGCCCCATCTGCGCTCGCGCATGCCAGGGAACACCGCCTTGGCCATGTTGAAGCAACCGCCAAGATTGGTGTCCATGACCTCCTTCCACATCTGGTAGGTCATCTTCAGCAGCGTGCCGTCGCGGGTGATGCCCGCATTGTTGACGACGATGTCGACCGGGCCGAGTTCCTCGGCGACCTGTGCGACACCGGCCTGCACCGCGTCATAATCGGCGACGTCCCACTTATAGGCCTTGATCCCGGTCCGCTCCGAGAATTCCCGCGCGCGCTCGTCATTGCCGGCATAATTGGCGGCGACGGTGACGCCGGCCTCCTTCAGGGCCAGGCTGATCGCCTCGCCAATACCGCGCGTACCACCCGTCACGATTGCAACCCGAGCCATCAAACCTCTCCCAAATGAGATTGTGGCTTAAAAGGGGCAAAGGTTCTCCGCAATGGCCAAGACGGACCTGATACGTAATATTACGCTACGGCAACCAGCCCTGAAGCTCGCGTTCGATCAATCCCTTCAGCATTTTTATGCCGACATCCGTGTCGTTAAGACAGGGCAGATAGGCGAAATGGGTGCCGCCGGCCTCTTCGAAACTTTCGCGGCCCCGAATCGCCAGTTCTTCGAGCGTTTCGATACAATCGGCGGAGAAGCCGGGGGCCAAAATCGCCACCTTCTTGATACCGCGCGCCGGCAGCGCCTCCAGGGTCGTGTCGGTCGCGGGTTCCAGCCATTTGGCGCGACCGAATCGCGACTGGAACGCGACCAGCAATTCGCGTCCGCCCAGCGTCTCCTTCATCGCCTCGGCGAGCAGGCGCGCGGTCTTGCGGCAATGGCAGTGATAGGGATCGCCCAGTTCCAGCGTGCGCTGCGGCATGCCGTGGAAACTGGCGACGATCGCCTCGGGCTCGAAATCGAGCGTGGCGAGCTGCGCCTCGACCTGCTGCTTCAACGCATCGATATAGAGCGCGTCGTCATAATAAGGCGGCAAGGTGCGGATCGCCGGTTGCCAGCGCATCGTGGCCAGATGCGCGAAAGCCTTGTCATTGGCGGTCGCCGTCGTCGCCGCGCAATATTGCGGATATAGGGGAGCGAGCAGGATGCGCTCGCACCCGGCATCCTTCATCGCCTGAACCTGCTCGGTGATGGCGGGCCGGCCATAGCGCATCGCCCAGTCGACCATCACGCCCGGCCCGAACGCATCCTTGAGCGCCACCGCCTGCGCGCGGGTGATCGCGGCCAGCGGTGATCCATCATCGCGCCACACCAGCGAATAGGCATGGGCGGATTTCTTAGGCCGGGTGTTCAGGATGATGCCGCGCAGGATCGGCTGCCAGAGGAGCGCGGGTATTTCGATCACGCGACGATCCGACAGGAATTCGCGCAAATACCGCTTCACCGCGCGCGGCTCGGGCGCCTCGGGCGTGCCCAGGTTCATCAGGAGCACGCCGATCTTCGGACGCGGGACGGGTGGATGATCGGGGGGCAGCATCAGGCGGGAAACTCCATCGGCAGGCTTCGTATCCGTGACGCATCCCCCAAAGTGGCCAGCGCATTGGCGATGGCGGGGGCGACCGGCGGCACGGCCAGTTCGGAAACACCGCCCGGCGCTTCGTCGGAGGCGATCAGTTCGACGGTGATGTCGGGCATGTCGGCGAGGCGCGGCAGATGGAGTTTCGCCAACCGATCGGCATCCGCCTCGCCCCGCGTGAACCCCGTCGCCGCGCCGAACAGATTGGCGAGGCCAAAGATCAGCCCGCCCTCAATCTGCTGGCGGACGATGTCCGGGTTGACGATCCGCCCGCAATCGACCGCCGCCACCAGCCGATCGACCACCGGCCGGCCGCCGGCTTCGCGATGTGCCTCGGCCAACACCGCGACATGGCTGCCGCGAAAGCGATGCGCGGCCAGCCCCTGTCCGCTACCCGCGCCGCCGCCTTCCCAGCCGCCCAGCGAGGCAGCGGTCGACAGACATTGCGCCAGCCGGGGCTCGTCGCGCAGCATTCCCAGCCGCCAATTGAGCCGATCGGCCCCGGCCTGCGCCGCCAGTTCGTCGATAAAGGATTCGGTGAAGAAACAATTCGCCACATGCGCGCCGCCCCGCACATGGCCGGTCGGCAGCGGCAGCTCGGCGGGGTGATGATGCACTGCCAGCGCCGGAATCGCATAGGCCGGCACCGCGCCGCCCATCGCGTAAGGATCGCCGTGCCGGTCGCCCGTCATGCCGAAGCGCGTCAGGCCACTGGGCAGGAGCCGCTCGGCCAGTGCCGATCCGGTCGACGACGTCGCGATCCGGCTGCGCCAACCCGTGATGCGCCCACCCTCCAGCCGCGCCGTCATCCGGGCGAGCGCGGGCGCGCGGAAGGCATCACGACGCAGATCGTCGGCGCGTGACCATTGCAGATTGACCGGCCGCTTCAGCTTGGCGGCAATCATCGCGACTTGCGCGACCGCCTCCATCTCCAGCCCGATGCCGAAACCGCCGCCGATCGGCATCGGGTGGACCACCACCCGGTCGACCGCCATCCCCGCCGCCCGTGCCGCAACGGCCTGCGCCCGCGCCGGGGCCAGCGTCGGTGCCCAGAGCTCCAGCCCATCCTCGCGCCACGCCGCCACTGCCGCGCGCGGTTCGATTGCGGCATGAACGCCGACGCCGACCCGGTAGTCGGCCGAGATCAGCCCGCCGCCCGCCAACCCCTCCGCCACGTCGCCGTGCGAAAGGACCAGCCGTCCCTCCTCGGCCAAGGCCTGTTTCAGTCCTTGCGCGATTCCCGCGCTGGTCGGGCGGGGTCCGTCGGTGATCGCTTGGGCGTGCAGCGCATCCAGCCCCTTCTGCGCGATCCACCAGCTCGCGGCGGCGACCGCCACCCAGTCGTCGCCCTCGATCACATCGACGACGCCGGTGACCTTCATCGCCGCATCACGGTCGATTCGAAGCCCGCGCATCTGCCCCAGCGGCGCGTGGCGCAGCGCGACATGCACCATGTCGGGCAGGCGGATATCGGCGGTGAAATTGGCCGAGCCATCGGCCTTGGCCGGCGAATCGAGCCGGGGCAGATCGCGCCCCGCCAATTTCCCCGCGCCGCCGCTGCCCAGCGGCAAGGGCTGCGGCACCGTCTCGCCCGCCGCCGCCTCGGCCAGCTCGGCAAAGCGCAGGCGGCGATTGCCTTGGACGATGAACCCGTCCCTGACCTCGCACAGGCTCCAGTCGACATCCCAGCGGCGCGCGGCGGCCTGTGCCATCAGGGCGCGCGCGGTCGCGGCGGCGGCGCGGGCCGGCTCCTCGAACATGCGCAGCGAACTCGACCCCGCCGTCAGCAACACCATGTCGCGCTTCAGCCATTCGTCGCGAAGGGGCTCCGGCAGGCCGCCGAACGCCCCCTCGAACAGCGAATCGACCGCGACCGGATTGGCGTAAAGCGGGCTGATCGGCGCCGGCTCGACCGCGACGGTGCGCCAGTCCGCACCCAACTCGTCGGCGACCACCTGCGCCAGGGTGGTGGCGATCCCTTGGCCATGCTCGGCCTGGGGCACCGCGACGGTGACGATGCCGTCGCGCCCAATCTTCAGCCACGCGCCGAACGCCTGCTCGCCCGGCTCCGTCGCCAGATTGGGGGCATAGGCGCGCGGCCACAGGTTCCAGGCGACGAGCAAGCCGACCCCTGCCCCACCGCCGATCAGGATGTTGCGCCTGTTGAACTTCATCGCGGCCGAGCCTTAGCGAACGGGAGGTAGGAGGCAAACCGCAGGGTTTCGCTGGCTGAAAACGACAGGGTCGATCGGCGTCTCAATCCTCCCCTGCAAGGGGAGGGGGACCAGCGAAGCTGGTGGAGGGGTGTCACCCTTTGCGAGGACAGCAATTCCTCTCCAACGTCGACACCCCTCCGTCAGGCCTTCGGCCTGCCACCTCCCCTTGCAGGGGAGGATGGGTTTTATCATGACCGTCACGGCGTGGCCTTCGGCTTCGCTCGGGCTGAACGGGGTTCGGGTGGCCAACCTCAGCAAAGGCCGGTCTCAAATCCCCAAACCCCGTTCGGCCTGAGCGAATTCGAAGGCCAAGTCCCGCCCCGCTCCCCACGCCCACTCACCCACGGCACCAACCCATGGTCTTGGTGTTGTCGCTCAGCCGCTCTATGGAAGCGGGCCAGAGATAAGGGAAACGCGCTTGATCCTGCCCATGCTCGCCGCCGCCAGCGGCCATATCCGGTTCGAGGATCTGGGGTTGCACCCGGATGTCTTGTCGATCGGCTTCTTCACGCTCCGCTGGTACAGCCTGGCCTATATCGTCGGCATCCTGGTCGGCTGGTGGTATCTGGGCAAGATGCTCGACCGGCCGGGCGCGCCCATGTCGCGCGCCCATGCCGACGATCTCGTCTTCTATGCGACGCTGGGCATCATCCTGGGCGGGCGGATCGGCTATGTGATCTTCTACGCGCCCGAGATGTTCCTGCATCCGCTTCGCATCCTGCGCCTGTGGGATGGCGGCATGAGCTTTCACGGCGGCGCGATCGGCGTCGGCGTCGGCGTCTGGCTGTTCGCGCGCAAGCACAAGCTGCAGTGGTTGCGCATCGTCGACTATCTGGTCTGCACCGCGCCGTTCGGTCTGTTCCTGGGCCGTCTCGCCAATTTCGTGAATGGCGAACTGTGGGGCAAGCCGACCGACGTGCCCTGGGCGATCATCTTCCCGCGCACCGTGCCCTTCGGCCTGCCCGACCCTGCGCGCCATCCTAGCCAGCTTTACGAGGCGGGTCTCGAGGGTCTCGTCCTGCTCGCGGTGATGAGCTTCGCCTTCTGGCGGACCAAGGCGCGCTACGATCCGGGCAAGCTGACCGGCCTGTTCCTGCTCGGCTATGGCATTGCGCGCTTCATCGTCGAATTTTTCCGCGAACCCGATCAGCAACTGCGCGCCTTTGCGCAAGCGACCGGGCTGCACATGGGCCAGTGGCTGTGCGTGCCGATGATCCTGGGCGGGCTTTACCTGATGAACTCGGCCAAGGCGCGCCGCGTCCGGGTCGAGCCGATCGCGGGAACCGACAGCGTTTCCTGATCCTCTTGCAGGCAAACGGCCGGGGCGGCAGAGCGGGGGCATGACGAACCCGCTGGTCCCGCCCGCCGATCACAAGCCCGAGCCCGAGGACGCGCTGCCCGAACGCCTCGCCCGCGCCATCGCGCTGGCCGGGCCGATCCCGGTCGCGCAGTTCATGGCCGCCGCCAATGCGCATTATTACGGCACGCGCGATCCGCTGGGCGCGGGCGGCGACTTCACCACCAGCCCCGAAATCAGCCAGATGTTCGGCGAGCTGGTCGGCCTGTGGTGCGCCGACCTGTGGGACCGGGCGGGACGGCCCGAGGTGCACTGGGTCGAGCTGGGTCCGGGGCGCGGCACGCTGGCGGCGGATGCCCGGCGCGCCATGGCCAAGGCGGGGCTGACCCCGACCACCCATTTCGTCGAGACCAGCGCTACGCTCCGCTCGGCGCAAGGCGAGCGGGTTCCGGATGCCGAGTGGCATGACTCGGTCGACACGCTGCCCACCGACCGGCCGCTGATCGTCGTCGCCAACGAGTTTTTCGACGCGCTTCCTATCCGCCAACTCGTCCGACGTGGCGATGGCTGGCACGAGCGGCTGGTCGCGGCGCAGGATCTGCTGTTCCTGCCGATCGCCGGGCCGCCGGTGCCGAGCGAGATCATCCCCGAGCCCCTGCGTGAGGCCGAGGCCGGATCGGTGATCGAGGTCTCGCCCGCCAGCGTCGCGGTGATGCGCCAGCTTGCCGCGCGGATCGCCGCGCAGGGCGGGGCCGCACTGATCATCGATTATGGCTATGAAGGCCCCGCCATCGCTGATACGCTGCAGGCGGTGCGCGGCCATGCGTTCGCCAATCCCTTCGACCGGCCGGGCGAACAGGATCTTAGCGCGCATGTCGATTTCACGACGCTTGCCGCCGCTGCGCAAGGATCGGGGCTCGCTGCCTTCGGCCCGGTGACGCAGCGTGATCTGCTGGGTGCGCTCGGCATCGACCAGCGGACCGCCAGCCTGGCTCGTGCGCATCCGGACCGTGCCGATGCGCTGCTCGCCGACCGCAACCGGCTGATGCAGGATATGGGCACACTGTTCCGCGCGCTGGCGATCACCCGGCCCGACTGGCCGGCGCCGGCGGGATATGGCGAATGATCGTCTATCGCGACGCGCGGCCGGATGACGGCAAGGCGCTGGCCACGATGGCCCGCACCGCCTTCACCGAGACATTCGGCACGCTCTACAAACCCGCCGACCTCGCCGCCTTTCTGGACGAGGCGTTCGGGCCCGACGGCCTCCCTGCGCAGATCGGCGATCCTGCCTTCACCATTCGCGTGGCGACCCAGGGCGAGGCGATCATCGGTTTCGCCAAGATCGGCCCTGTCGCCTTTCCCGGCGACTGGCCCGAACGGGCGGTCGAGCTCTATCAACTCTACGTGCTGTCCAGCCATTTGGGGGCGGGGATCGGCCCGGCGCTGATGGACTGGGCGATCGAAGCCGCCCGCGCGCGCGGCGCATCCGACCTGATGCTCTCCGTCTATGTCGACAATCACCGGGCCAAGGCCTTTTACAAGCGCTACGGTTTCGTCGATGTCGGCCGCTATGATTTCCCGGTGGGCGACACCATCGACGAGGATCGGATCATGAGGTTGGCACTATGACCGTCGAGGCGATCCGCACGCCCCTGCTGGGTGATATCCCCCATGGTTTTCTCGGGCGGCGCGGCGGGGTGTCGGCGGGCATCCATGGCGGGCTGAACGTCGGGCTCGGCTCGGAGGATGATACCGATGCCGTCGCCGAGAATCGCCGCCGCGCACGCGACGCGGTGCTGCCCGGCGCGCGGCTGATCACCTGCTATCAGATCCACTCGGCCGAGGCGGTGACCGTGCTGGCCCCGCCGGAGGACGATATCCGCCCGCATGGCGATGCGCTGGTCACCGACTGCCCGGGGCTGCTGCTCGGCATCCTGACCGCCGATTGCGCGCCGGTGCTGTTCGCCGATGCCCAGGCCGGCGTCGTGGGCGCAGCGCATGCCGGGTGGAAGGGGGCGTTCGGCGGCATCACGGATGCCACCCTGCTCGCCATGGAAGCACTGGGCGCCAGCCGCGACCGGATCGTCGCCGCGATCGGGCCGTGCATCGCGCGCGCCAGCTATGAGGTCGACGCGGCCTTTCTGCGCCGCTTCGTCGAGCAGGCACCCGAAAACGAACGCTTCTTCGCCGATGGCCGCCGCGCGGACCATTACCAGTTCGATCTGGAGGCCTATGTCGCCCATCGCCTCGCCGCTGCCGGGATCGCACGCGTCGCTGCGCTGGGCGAGGATACCTATGCGCAGGAAGACCGCTTCTTCAGCTTCCGCCGCGCGACCCATCGCAGCGAACCCTCTTATGGCCGTCAGATTTCGCTGATCGGGCTGGGCTAAGCCTCGCCAAAGCCGTTTGCCGCGCTATCCTGGGGACATAGCCGCCGACAGAGCGGCCCCATGTTCCGAGGAGATTATCATGCCAACCGAATCCGATCTGACCGGCGTTCTGCCCCAGAGTCAGATGGCCGAGCGTTCGAGCGAGCCGACCAGCATCGGCGATCGCAAGCTCAAGCCCTCGACGCTGATGATGGGCTATGGCTTCGATCCCGTCCTGTCCGAAGGATCGCTGAAGCCGCCGATCTTCCTGACCTCGACCTTCGTCTTTCCCAATGCCGCCGCCGGCAAGCGCCATTTCGAGGGCGTGACCGGCAAGCGTCCGGGCGGCGCCGACGGGCTGGTCTATTCGCGCTTCAACGGGCCGAACCAGGAAATTTTGGAGGACCGCCTGGCGATCTGGGACGAGGCCGAGGATGCGCTGGCCTTTTCCAGCGGCATGGCGGCGATCGCCACCCTGTTCCTGTCGATGGTCCAGCCGGGCGACGTCATCGTCCATTCCGGCCCGCTCTATGCCGCGACCGAAACGCTGATCGGCCGCATCCTGGGTCGGTTCGGGGTCAAGTGGCTCGACTTTCCCGCCGGCGCGACTCGCGCAGAGATCGACGCGGTGCTGGCCAAGGCCGCCGCGCTCGGCCGGGTCGCGATGATCTATTTGGAGAGCCCCGCCAACCCGACCAATGCGCTAGTCGATATCGAGGCGGTGGCGGCCGCGCGCGACGCGGCCTTTGCCGATGCGGCCGAAAAGCCCCCGATCGCGATCGACAACACCTTTCTCGGCCCGCTGTGGCAGCGTCCGCTCAAACACGGCGCCGATCTGGTCGTCTATTCGCTGACCAAATATGCCGGCGGCCATTCGGATCTGGTCGCGGGCGGCGTACTGGGGTCGAAGGCGCACATCACCACCATCCGGTCAATGCGCAACACGATCGGCACCATCTGCGACCCCAATACCGCCTGGATGTTGCTCCGTTCGCTGGAGACGCTGGAGCTGCGGATGAGCCGCGCCGGCGAGAATGCCGCCAAGGTCTGCGCTTACCTGCGCGATCACCCCAAGGTCGAGCGCGTCGGCTATCTCGGCTTTCTGGAGGGCACGCCGGGCATGGAGCGGCAGGCGGATATCTATCGCCGGCACTGCTCGGGCGGCGGATCGACCTTCTCGCTCTATCTTAAGGGCGGCGAAGCGGAATCATTCCGTTTCCTCGATGCGCTGCGCATCGCCAAGCTGGCGGTCAGCCTGGGCGGGACCGAGACGCTGGCCAGCCACCCGGCGGCGATGACGCATCTGTCGGTCCCCGACGAGCGCAAGGCGGCGCTGGGCATCACCGACAATCTGGTCCGCATCTCGATCGGGGTCGAGGATGCCGACGACCTGATCGCCGATTGCGAACAGGCGCTGGCCGCGATCTGAATCGGGGCGGGGGGAGTTCACCCCCCCTGCCCTCACCCGGCGCTGGCGAGCGCGGTATAGAGCCGCGCCGTCAGCCGCCCCAGCGTCGCGCGGAACAGTCCCGGATCGTCGAGGGCCCGCGACAGGGTGATCGCACCCTGGATGCCGCTGACCCCGTCCTGCGCCAGCGTCAGGGCATGGTCCGCCGCCACGCCGCCCCGGACCAGCGCCCCCTGCAGCGCGCCGATCCAGCGTTGAAAATAGCCCGCGATCGCCTCGGCAAAGGGATCGCGCGTGGCCCCCAATCCCCAGGCCCCCATCAGGCATGCCCGCTGGCCCGATTGGAAATAGCGATCGATCGCGACCATCATCGACTCGATCCCGGCGCGCGGGTCCTCCGCCTCGGCCAGTGGCGTGAAGACCGCGCCCTCGAACCAGGCGGCGATGTCGGCGAGCACCGCCTCGGCCATCTCGCGCTTTCCGCCGGGGAAGAAATGGTACAGGCTCCCCCGGCCGAGCCCCGTCGCTTCGCCGATTACTGACAGGCTGGCCCCGGCATAGCCGTGTTCGCGAAACGCCTCGGCCAGTCCCGGCAGCGTATCCGCACGCTCGGCCACCATCCGCGCCATCGGCCCTAGAGCCCCAGCGCGCTCAGCGAGGAATGATCGGCGGGACGCGGGCCCAGCGGCCAATGAAACAGCCGATCCTGCTCGGCGATCGGCAGGTCGTTGATCGACGCAATTCGCCGCGCCATCCGGCCGTCCTCGGCAAAATCCCAATTCTCATTGCCATAGGATCGGTGCCACTGGCCGCTATCGTCATGCCATTCATAGGCGAAGCGCACCGCGATCCGGCTGCCCTCCTGCGCCCAGAGTTCCTTGATCAGCCTATAGTCGAGCTCGCGTGCCCATTTGCGGCGGAGAAAGGCGACGATCTCGTCATGTCCGGTCACGAACTCGACACGATTCCGCCAATGACAGTCGGGCGTATAGGCCTGCACCACCCGTTCCGGATCGCAGCTGTTCCAGGCATCTTCGGCGGCGCGGACCTTTTGGACCGCGCTGTCCGTAGTGAAGGGAGGAAATGGGGGCCGCATCGCACCTCTCTCGATCGAAACATTCCGTTGTACCGATCGGTACAGGACCGCCCCCCATAGAGCAAGCCGATCGATGGTTACGCCATCATGATTCCCAACAATAGCGTCAGGCCACCAAGGCCGATCGACAAGACCCAGCGCAAACGCCACCAGCCCGGCATCTCGCTGGCCAGCCGGCCGATCGCCTTGTCCGCGACAGGCGAGATCAGGATGACGATGCCCAGCACCATCAACGCCCCCGCCATGCCCATCAGCCCGACGAGCGGCGCCAGCCAGGCCGCCCAGCCGATCAGGCTTGGCAGCACCGCGACGACATAAGGGGTGGCGCGCCGATCGCCTCGGACCAGCGCCTCCATCCACCACAAGCCGCCCAAGAAAGACAGGATCAGCGCCGCGTAAAGCCCGCCCGCGATTCCCGCCAATATCCGATGCTCGGGCAAGAAGACGGCCATGGCGACGCAGATCGCCTGCGGCAGGATACCGGCAGGGCCGAGCAGGCGGACAGGAGTCGGCAGGGGCTGGCGAGACATCGGGCGTTCCGTTCCTATGAAGTCCGAAGCGGTTTACGCCGCGATGGCGCGATTGTTCATTGCCACCTATGGAAAGCGCCTGGTCGCTGACCGCGAGTGCGCAGAGACCGCAAGGCAACTCGAATGGCGTGTTGCGTGCGCGGACCGGCTCCCCAATGTGGATGACATCGGGCCAATCCAGAACCCGTGATCGAACGTCTTCTGCCATACCACTCGGCAGATGCCGCGGGCAGCCCCTCAGCGCGTCATCGCTAACCATCGGACGATACGCGGCGGCTTGAGTGTTTCGCTGAGGCCAACCGCCGAGTGCGCTTTTTCATGGCTCCGAAAACGAAAAGGCCCGGCGTCGCATCGCTGCAACGCCGGGCCCTGTCGCCCGAAAAGGGATGGCTTTGAGGCCGAGAGGCTTAGCCCTCGTTCTGCAGGTTCACCGCAGCGTATTTGCCGCGACGGTCAACCTCGATCTCGAACTGCAGGCGATCGCCCTCGTTCAGCGAGCCCATGCCGGCACGCTCGACGGCCGAGATGTGCACGAACGCGTCGGGCTGGCCATCGTCGCGCTGAATGAAGCCGAAGCCCTTCATCGCGTTGAAGAACTTGACCGTGCCGGTCGCCTTCTCGCCGGTCAGCTGGCGCTGCGGCGCGCCACCGAAACCGCCGGCTGCGCCACCGCGCGGGCCACGATCACGATCGCCACCGAAACCGCCTTCACGCGGCTCGCGGGGGGCGCGTTCCTGGACCGGAAGCGGCTCGCCCTCGATCTTCAGCTCGGTGGCCGAGATGCGGCCGCCGCGATCGACCAGGGTAAAGCCGAGCGGCTGACCCTCGGCCAGACCGGTCAGACCCGCCTGCTCGACGGCCGAGATGTGAACGAACACATCCTCGCCACCGTCATCACGCACGACGAAGCCGAAACCCTTCTGCGCGTTGAAGAACTTGACCACGCCGGTGCCTTCGCCAACGACCTGGGGGGGCATGCCGCCGCCGCCACGGCCGCCGCCGAAGCCGCCACCACCGCCGCCACGGAAACCGCCGCCGCCGCCACCGAAGCCGCCGCGGTCACCACCGCCGAAACCGCCACGGTCGCCGCCGCCGAAGCCGCCGCCACCACCGCCGAAACGATCGCCGCCGCCGAAACCGCCGCCACCGAAGCGGTCACCGCCGCCGAAGCCGCCGCCACCGAAATCGTCGCTGCCGAAATTGTCCCGCTTGTCGCGGCCACGCGAGCCGCGATTGCCCCGGCTACCTCTATCGAAACCCATAAGCCCTGTTCGTCTTCCCGGTTCGCCCGCAAATGTCATCTTCAAGAACCGTGCGCCGGACGAAGAGCGCGGGTCTTTCGGCGCCAAACCTTTTGCGCCTAGTTCCGATCCATAACGCAGAAGGCGAGCCATCGCGAACGAAATCGTGCGAGAGCCTTCTCGCTTTGCCGCGAACCAAGCAGATTGCGTCGGAATTGTGGCCGAAACTCCACAACATCCCATAAAAAACTTGCGAATCGCCGTGCGCCGGGGGCGCATCACCGCGATCATCCATGCCAGGCCGCGACTCCGGCCCTTGGCGATTCCATCATCGTGGTTGAGGCTTGTCCCGCCGGCCGCTAGGGCGGGGACATGACCGTTCATCTGCATGAAGAAGATATTCCCGCCGATCTGTTCGCCCCCGGCGCCGCGATCGCGGTGGACACCGAGACGATGGGCCTGATCACGCCGCGCGACCGGTTGTGCGTCGTCCAGCTGTCCGATGGCGGGCCCGACGAGCATCTCGTCCGCTTTTCCCCCGACAGCGATTATGCCGCGCCCAATCTGCGCGCACTGCTCGCCGATCCGGCGCGGCTGAAGCTGTATCATTTCGGGCGGTTCGATATCGCCGCGATCCGCCATTATCTGGGCGTGGTCGCCGCCCCGGTCTATTGCACCAAGATCGCCTCGCGGCTGATCCGCACCTATACCGACCGCCACGGCCTGAAGGAGCTGGTGCGCGAGCTCCTGGGCATCGAGCTGTCCAAGGCGCAGCAATCCTCCGACTGGGGCGCGCCCGAATTGTCGGATGCGCAGCGCGAATATGCCGCGTCGGACGTGCGCTATCTGCACCGGATGAAGGTCGAACTCGACAAGCGACTCGAGCGCGAAGGCCGGATGGAACTGGCGCAGGCCTGTTTCGATTTCCTGCCGGCGCGCGCCGAACTCGATCTGGCGGGCTGGCCCGAGATCGATATCTTCGCCCACGCCTAAAATCGGGGCTTCGCAGGAAAGGCCGCCATGTCCGACATCGCCGACCGCGTCCGTACCCAGCGCCAGGTCTGGGCCGCGCCCGGCAGCCGTCACGATCGATTCGTGACGCTGGCGCGCTGGATGCTGCCCAGCGCGATCGGGGTGCTGACCGCGTTCCTGGTGATGGCGCCGATCTATTCGTCGAGCGAAGTGTCCTTCGTGCTCGACAAGAAGAAGGTCGAGGTCGCGCAGGAGCGGATGAAGATCCAGGCGGCGCAATATCGCGGCGTCGACGACAAGGGACAGCCCTTCTCGCTGGATGCCGGCTCCGCGATCCAGCGCAGCTCGGCCGAGCCGGTGGTCCAGCTCAACAAGCTGGCCGCCGAGATCCGCCTGTCCGACGGCCCCGCGACGGTCAGCGCCAATTCGGGCCGCTATGACATGCGCACCGAACAGGTGAAGCTGGACGGACCGCTCGATTTCCAATCGGCCGGCGGCTACAATCTGAAGACGCACGACGCGACGATCGATCTGCAACAGCGGATGCTGGTCTCGGGCGGGGCGGTGACCGGCCAGGTGCCGCAGGGCACGTTCCGTGCCGATAAGCTACGGGCCAATCTGGAAGATCGTACCGTCACACTGGATGGCAACGCCCGCTTGCGCATCGTCCCGCAAAGCACGAAATAGCGCGTCATGCACAAGCTCACCGCCGTGATGGCGCCTGTCCTCATCGTCCTCGCGGCTTCCGCTCCGGCCCAGACCCGGCACAACAGCCGTGCGCCGATCGATTTCGGCGCGGACCATATCGAGTTGCAGGACAAGGCGAATCGCGCCGTCCTGTCGGGCAATGTCGCGGTGCGCCAGGCGGAGATGACGCTGAACGCCGCGCGGATGACGGTCGCCTATACCGGCCAGGTGATCGGCGGCAATCCGCAGGTCTCGCGCCTCGACGCGTCAGGCGGCGTGGTGGTCAAGCGCCCCGACCAGACGGCTCGCAGCCAATATGCGATCTACGACCTCAATCGCCGGGTCATCACCATGCTGGGCAACGTCTCTTTGACCCAGGGCGGCAACACGGTGAATGGCGGGCGGCTGACCATCAACCTGGACACCGGCCGTGCGGTGATCGACGGATCGGCGGTGGCGGGCGGCGGCTCGAGCGGCGTCGGTACCACGACCCGTGCGCCTTCGGGCCGGGTGACGGGTACCTTCTCCGTCCCCGATCGCAAGTGACCCCCTGATCGTGAGGCCCGTGCATGACCGTTTGCGGTCGGCCCGGGCATCGCGCTAAAGTCCCGCCAGAAAGGGAAGACACCGGCCAATGGACATGGAAACCCCGACCCGCGAGGCGAGCGATCGCACCGGCGGCGCGCCACGCCCCGCGGCCGAGCCGCCGGTCTCGAACGGGCTGCAGGTCGTCTCGATCGCCAAAAGCTATGACAAGCGCGTCGTCCTGACCGATGTGTCGGTGTCGGTCGGGCGCGGCGAGGTGATCGGCCTGCTTGGCCCCAATGGCGCGGGCAAGACGACCTGCTTCTATTCGGTCATGGGTCTGGTGAAGCCCGATTCGGGCCGCATCATGCTCGACGGCGAGGATATCACCGGCCTGCCCATGTATCGCCGCGCGATCCTGGGCTTGGGCTATTTGCCGCAGGAAACCTCGATCTTTCGCGGACTGTCGATCGAGAAGAATATCTCGACCGTGCTCGAACTGGCCGAGCCCGATCCGGCCGAGCGCGCGCGCAAGCTCGATCGGCTGCTTGAGGAATTCGGCCTGACCCGGCTGCGCGCCGCGCCCGCCATGGCGCTGTCGGGCGGCGAGCGGCGCCGCGCCGAGATCGCCCGCGCGCTGGCCGCCGATCCCTCGATCATGCTGCTCGACGAACCGTTCGCGGGCATCGACCCGATCTCGATCGCCGATATCCGCGATCTGGTGAAGGATCTGAAGCGCCGCGACATCGGCGTACTGATCACCGATCACAATGTCCGCGAGACGCTCGACATCGTCGACCGCGCCTACATCATCTATGACGGTCGCGTGTTGTTCACCGGTTCGCCCGAGGAACTGGTCGCCGACGCCAATGTCCGCCGCCTCTATCTGGGCGAGGGCTTTTCGCTCTGACCCGATGACGGTGCCGCCCCGATCCGCACCGCTATCCTGTCCCGGCCCCGCCGGGCGCTGGACTTGCGGTGCTGAGTGGGGTTCGGTCGCATGAGCTTGGCCCCCCGTCTCGACATCCGCCAGTCGCAATCGCTGGTGATGACGCCGCAGCTTCAGCAGGCGATCAAGCTGCTGACGCTGTCCAATCTGGAGATTGAGGCGTTCATCGCCGAGGAGGTGGAGAAAAACCCCCTGCTCGATGCGGGCGCCGTGCGCGAGGTGGCGACGCCCGAGCGGACCGAGCGGGAAGCACCGGCGGGCGCCGACGAGCTGGTCGCCGGCACCGCCCCCACCGAGGATCGCGGGCTCGACCTGGATTACGCGACCGAAAGCCATCAGCAGGACAGTGTCGCTGATGGCGGCACCGGTCCCGATGGCGGCCTGTCACTGAACGGCAGCAGCAGCGGCGCGAGCCTGGGCGGCGAGGATGGGCCCGATTGGGACGCACTGGCCGATGACGCGCCCAATCTCGCCGAACATCTGGAGGCTCAGGCCTCCCTGGTCCTGTCGGGTGTGGAGCGGACCATCGCCACCCATCTGATCGATCAGTTGGACGAGGCGGGTTATCTCACCGTCTCGCTCGAGGAGATCGCCGACCGGTTGGGCGTTGCGGTGGAGCGCGTGGAATCCGTGCTGGCGGTGGTGCAGAGCTTCGATCCGACCGGCGTCGGCGCGCGCGATCTGGCGGAATGCCTGGCGCTTCAGGCGCGCGAGGCCGATCGCTATGATCCCTGCATGGCGCAGCTGATCGCCAACCTTGACCTGCTGGCACGCGGCGACCTGGCCCGGCTGAAGCGGATCTGCGGTGTCGATGACGAGGATATGGCGGACATGATCCGCGAGCTGCGCGGCTATGATCCCAAACCCGGCTGTCGCTATGGCGGCGAGTCCGTCCAGGCGGTCGTGCCCGACCTGTTCGTCACCCGCACCAAGGCCGGCTGGGGGATCGAGCTCAACACCGCCACCCTGCCCCGCGTGCTGGTCAACCGGCGCTATTATCAGGAACTGCGCCACGGACCGCAGGACAAGGGGTCCAAGGCATGGCTCGCCGACTGTCTTGCCAGCGCCAACTGGCTGATGAAGGCGCTCGACCAGCGCCAGCGCACGATCATCCGCGTCGCCACCGAGATCGTGAAGCAGCAGGAGGCCTTTTTCCTCCACGGCGTCACGCATCTGAGGCCGCTGACCCTGGCGCGCGTCGCCGAGGCGATCGGGATGCACGAATCGACCGTCAGCCGCGTGACCAGCAACAAGTATCTCAGTTGCGCACGCGGCCTGTTCGAACTCAAATTCTTCTTCACCAGCGGCATCGCGGCGGCGGACGGCGGCGATGCCGTGTCGGCCGAGGCGGTGAAGAGCGCGATCAAGACGCTGATCGCCAATGAAGGTGCCAAGATCCTGTCCGACGACACGCTTGTCGAACTGCTCCAGGCCAAGGGTTTCGATATCGCCCGGCGCACCGTCGCCAAATATCGCGAGTCAATGGGCATCGGCAGCTCGGTCCAGCGCCGCCGCGCGCGCACCCTGAACGGCTGATCCGCCCGGCCCGTTGAACGGCCGTCCAGGTGTATTATATTGCAAACACAGTTTTGCGGGAGCGCCGTGGCGATGGGCAAGAAGAAGCAGAAGAAAAAGCAGAAAAAGGCCGAGAGGGCGGCGATGGAGCAGGCGGCCAACGCACAGCCCTCGCCGCTGCACCGGGTGGGACAGGTTCTTCTCGATCAGGCGCGCAGTCCGATGGGGCGTCAGTTGATCGCCACTGGCCTGGTCGCCGCTGCGGCTGCGCTGGCACGCGACATGGGTCGCGAGACGGGCCCCAAGGCGACGGACGCCGAGCCGAAGGATACGGCTCCGCCCCCTCCCGCTGCCCGGCCCCGGTCGGATACGTCCGCCTTGGCGGGACTGGCGCTGTCGGCGCTCGACCAGTTGTTGCAGCGCAAGACGCCGACCGACAAAGCCTGAGCCGCATGACGGGAGCATCGAATGCGGAATTCGGTGCCTCATCCCAGCGTAAGCGCCTTGGGCGGCGCGCCGTGATCCACGGTTGATGCGATCGGGTTGGACGGGGGGAGCGACGGGTCGCTCGACCCCCGGTTATCGACGCGCGATGCCGGTTTCCCGGCGGCTTCCGCTCCTGCTTGTCTTTATGGGGTGCGCGGCGACGCCCTTCAGCCTAGGCGCGGTGATGCCCATTGCATAGCCAAAAAAAAGGCTGGTCCGAAGGACCAGCCGTGAAAGTTTTTAGGAGAGGATGCCTGAAAGGCCCGCTCTCTTTGGCGCAGGTTAACGATTGACACAATTGCAAGCTCAGCAATTTTTCTTGCAAAAAATGCAATCGTTTACGTCGTTTCGCTTCCATCATGATCCTCCATCTGACGAAACATGGTGACCTTCGGAGAGTGGAGTCGCCGGCATCGCTGATAATCCGCCATTTCCGGCAAATGCTATCCGGGTGAGCGCCATATTGATCCGTGTAAGAATATCGGCCCCGACAATGCTCAAATCTATCCTCGATACAAATCGCGACAGAAATATTGCATTCGAAGGCCCGAAATTACGTCTTCACAGGTTGACCCCGTGGGAATCAGCGCTAGTTCACGGGGAAATGCAACAGGAGCGTAACATGGCCGACGACCCTATCGATGTGAATGCCGTTGAATTGGCAACCGAACTGACCATCGCGTGGTTGGGCAATCCCAATACCCGTACCTCGGCGGAGGAGGTTCCCGCGTTTCTCGGCAAGATGCACGAAACCGTGTCGTCGCTTTTGGGCAGCGCGCCGCAGACGACCGATGTCGAAGCGCCGACCGAATATGTCCCGGCCGTTTCGGTTCGCAAGTCTTTGGCGTCGAAGGATCACATCATTTCGATGATCGATGGCAAGCCGTACAAGACGCTGCGCCGCCATCTGGCCACCCATGGCCTGACGCCGGAAGAATATCGCGAGCGCTATGGCCTGAAGTCGGATTATCCGATGGTCGCCGAGAGCTATTCGGAAAGCCGCCGCGCGATGGCCAAGAAGATCGGCCTCGGCCGCAAGCCCGGCCCGCGCAACGGCACCACCGCCGGGCGCAAGCCGCGCAAGGGCGCCGAGACCGCGACCGAGGAATAATCCTCGGTTCCACCTCGGTGGCGTAAAGACCGCCCGCCTTCCTCTCTTCTCCCGGAGCAGGAAGGCGGGCGTTTTTCATGATGGCGTATCAGGCGTGGCTTCCGCCCCCCTGAATGTCGATGGGATTCATGGCCTCGTAAAAGCGCCGGCACGCTATCGAAAAAACAAACCGCAAATATTCTATGTGTCGTCATTCTGCAGCGATTTCACGCGCGATAATTCAGATCATGCACGACCCCTGTTTTCCAGAATATCAATAATGTTTTCCCGTCACCCTTGTAATTTCCGACGGGCGCACGACATTGCTATTGCTATAGTCGCATATCGACGGTTTTCGGCGCTTTGCGGCCCCCTTCTCCTTCTTTCCCTGCTGTCGAAGCACGAGGATTGGCCGGTTGTCGGTCCATCCCGCATAGAAGGAAGATACTCATGAGCATGTCCGGCACCGTCAAATTCTTCAACGCCGACAAGGGCTATGGTTTCATCTCGCCCGATGGCGGCGGCAACGACGCGTTCGTCCATATCTCGGCGGTCGAGCGGGCGGGCATGATCTCGCTGAACCAGAATCAGCGGCTCAACTATGAGCTGGAGCAGGATCGTCGCGGCAAGACCAGCGCGGTCAATCTTCAGCCGACCGACTGATCAGCTTCGGGGGGACGAACCTCGTCCCCCTTTGTTTCAGGAGATGCCCGATGCGTGACAGCCAGACTTTCGCCGCCCATGCCGAACGGTGCCACCAGGAAGCGGAGGATAGCCCGCTGACCTTGGTACGCGAACGCGCCCTGCGCGCCGAAGCCGCCTGGATGGTGCTGGCCCAGCGCAGCCTGAAGACCGAAGCGATGCGCGACGCCCGTCAGCAGCGCGACGCCATGGCGGCCGCCATGCTGGTACAGGACGCGTCGTAAGATTGAGCTGCCGCCGAAGAAGGTGCTGGCCAAGCCGCTCCGCTCTTCTGCCGCCTCGGTCCCAATAATGTCCTAAAAACCGTCTGACTGTAGGGCTTCGGCATTCGCTGGAATGCCCCTGCCCACAGGGACGCAAAGCTTGGCGGAGCATACGCGGCTCCAAGGAGCGCCTGTCCCACCCAGCGCTCCTCTTCCTGAGAGAACTCGGCCTGCCATCTCTCTTACAGGAGAGCATGGACGCCCCCTTATTCCCCAAATACGCCCTTGCGATAGAGCAGGGTGATCGCCACGCGCCGGTTGCGCGGGTCGGACGGGTTGCCCGTGATCATCGGTTCGCGGTCGGCGACGCCCTCGATCCGCTCGAAGCGCGATTCGGGCAGCCCACCGGCCGCCAGACGCCGCCGGGTGGCCTCGGCACGACCCGAGGACAGCATCCAGTTGTTCATCGCGCGCGGATCGCCATAGGGGACGCTGTCGGTATGGCCACGGATCATGATCGTGTTGGGCACATCCGCCACCGTCTTGGCGATGGTACCGATCAACTGGGACGCGGCCGGCTCCAGGCTGGTGGTGCCCATCGAGAACATCGAATAATCGGCATTGTCGACCAGATCAATGCGCAGGCCGCTGTCGGTCGGGATGAAGCGGACCTGTTGCGCCAGCTTCTTCAGCTCCGGCGTGACCTCCATCTTGCGCAGCAGTTCGCGCTTCACGGCGTCGAAGGTCTTCTGGTCCCGCGCCAGCGCGTCGGGGTTGCGCAGCGAGCCCTTGTTGCCCGTGCCAGGCTTGTCGCCGCCCTGCCCGTTGACGCGGGTGACCAGCGTCTGGACGATAGCGGTGCTACTGTCCTTCTGCATCCGCCCGACACCGGCACCGCCATTCAGCACGCCGCCCCCCACACCGACTGACTTGGTGTCGAGCAGGGTCGGCGCGAAATAATCGGCAATGCCCTTCCGCTGCTTCTCGGTGGTCGCACCCAGCAGCCATAGGAGCAGGAAGAACGCCATCATCGCCGTCACGAAATCGGCATAGGCGACCTTCCACGCGCCGCCATGATGCCCGCCATGACCATCGGCGATGATCTTCTTGACGATGACGATCTTGGGCGGCTCGTTCTTGCCGTGGGGCGCGCGGGCCATGGCTTAGCGGCCCCGCAGACCGTCGAACACCTCGGCGAAGCCGGGCTGGTCCTTGTGCGCGATGCCCGAGCGGGCGGCTTCAATCACCAGCGGCTGCGGATGGCCGTGGAGCGAGGCGATGATGATCTGCTTGACCACATGATAGATGGCCGCATCGGCGTCGATCACCTGCTTCAGGCGGCCCGCGAACGGGTTGACGATACCATAGGCGAGCAGCACGCCCATGAAGGTGCCGACCAGTGCCGAGCCGATCATGCCCCCCAGCACGCTCGGCGGCTTGTCGATCGAACCCATGGTCTTCACGATGCCGAGCACCGCCGCGACGATGCCCAGCGCGGGCAGCGAGTCGGCGAGGCTCTGCAGCGTGCCCTGGGGCCCTTCGACCTCGTGGTGATGGGTCTTGATGGCGTTATCCATCACCTCTTCGACCGCATGGACGTCGAGCGTGCCCGACGACACCACGACCAGGCGCAGCGTGTCGGCGATCAGGTTGACCAGCGTATGGTCGGCGACCAGGCGGGGATATTCGGCGAAGACCGAGGAGGACTTGGGATCCTCGACATGCGGCTCCAGCGCGATCGGCCCCTCGGTGCGCAGCATCTTCATCAGTTTCGAGACGAGGAAGATGACGTCGAGATAATCCTGCTTCTTGTACTTCGGCCCCTTGAAGATCTTGCCCATCGCGCCGCCCAGCGCCTTCAACTCCTTGCCGGAATTGCCGATGACGAGCGCGCCGACGGCCGCGCCGCCGATGATGAGCATTTCGTGCGGAATCGCGTGGAACACCGGCCCCAGCTGTCCGCCGGTGATGGCGAAACCGCCGAAGACCATTCCGAGCAGGATGACCAGGCCGATGGCAGGAAACATGGTGGAATGATTCTCCAGAGAACCGGCGTGGCGGCCGTCCGAACTCCGGACTAGCGCCCTAACGTCAAAATAGGGTTACCGGGCCGCCCCAATCACTTGAGGTAATCGAACAGCGACAGGCTCGACAATTTGGTGAAGCTGGCCTGGGTCGCCTGCAACACAGTCATCGTCTGCTGAAGCTGGGTGATGGCGGTGGTCGGATCGGCGTCCTCGACGGTCGAGCGCAGGGTGGCGCGATCGGTCGCGGCCTGTTGCTGCAACCCCTGTTGCAACTCGACGCGGGCCTCCCGCGCACCGATCGACGCCTGAACGCTGGCGACATTGTCGTTCGCGGCGGACAGCTTGTCCATCGCGTCGCGGATCGTGCCGGTGACATCGCCGGTGCCGGTCTTGAGCGCGGTCACCAGATTGTTGAGCACGTTCAGCGTGTCGCTGCTGCCAGCCTTGAACACGCGTTCAGCACCGACCGATACTTCGATCGACTGACCATCGGCGATCGGGATCTCCGACACATCGGCCTGCGAATAGGTATAGGCGCCGTTCGTCATCCGGACCGCATCGGTCCCCGCCGCCGCGCCGAACAGCGGCAGGCCGCGTGCATCCTTGCTATTGGCCAGGCCGACCAGCGCGTCGCGGATCGAGGCGATCTGATCGCCGACGCTGGCGCGATTGGCGGCCGACAGCGTGCCATTGGCCGCCTGCGTCGCCAGCTCCAGCGCCTTTTGCACCTGATTGCCGATCTGGCCCAGCGTGGTGTCGGCCTGCTGAAGCAGCGAACCGGCGAGCGTCAAATTGGTCTTGTAGACCGCGTCATCGGCGTCGCGGCGATCGAACTCGGCGATCTGCGCGGCGGCGGCGGCATCGTCGGACGGGTTCTGCAGCTTCTTGCCCGTCGAAATCTCGACCATGGCCGCATTGGCCTTGCCGGTCAGCGCGTTCATGCGCCGCGACGCCATGTCATAGAAGACGTTGGTGGATATCTGCATCGCGACTACCGGATTTCGAGGATCGACTGGAAGGTTTCGCGCGCCATCTGGATGACCCGACTGGAGGCCGAATAGGCCTGCTGGAACCGCATCAACGTGACCGCTTCCGAATCGAGCGTCACGCCCGAGGCCCCCGACAGCGTCGCCTTGGCGCCGTCGCTGATCGCGGTCTGCGCCTCCGCCACGGTCTGGCGCTGCTTGAGTGCGGTGGCATTGTCGGTGACGATCTGGGTCAGCCGCCCTTCGAACTGCCCGGTGCCGCGCGCGGTCTGCAGCGCATAGAGATTGTCGGCATTGCGCGACCCCTGGCCGCCAGTCGCCGCCGCAATCTTCGACCCATCGGTCATCGCCAGCGTCATGGCGGCGGTACCGGCGGTCAGGGTGAACATCGGCGTACCCTGGTCACCGTTCAGGTCCTGACCATTGGCCTGGAGACCGTTGACGGTGTCGACGAAATCCTTGGCGACCTGGTTGAAGGCGGCCCGGGTCGTGTTGATCCGCTCCGCTCCGTCGAGCGCGCCGGCCAGAGCACCGCCAGTAGGAATGAAATCCTGGCTTTCGCCTTGCAGCGACACGGTGAAGCCGACGCTGCCATCGGCACGGCGCTGATAGCTGACCGAGCCGACCATATCGGTCGAGGCGAGGACCGGCCCGACCCGGTCGCCGAGTCGCACCGTCGCGCGCCCCAGTTCGTCGGTCGTGCTGGTGATATCGGACAGCGCGCTCATCTGCGCCAGGATCTGGTCGCGCTGATCGGTCAGCTGCGCGGAGGCGGCGGTCCCCGGCTGGGTCCGCCCCAGCCCGTCATTGACCCGCACCAGCGAGGTGGCGAGCGAGGACAGGTCGTGTGCGGCCTGCCGCGCCTGGCCGTCGAAATCGGCGTTGATCTGGTCGAAGGCCGAGTCGGTCGCGGTAAAGGCGGTCGCGGTCGACTTGGCGGTCTCCAGCATCGTCGAGCGCAGCGCGGCCGAGGTCGGTTCGGCCGCCAGCGTGCGTGCGGCGGTGAAGAAGGCGGTGAGACGGGTCTGAACCTGGTCGCCGGTCATCGCGCTCTCGATCCGCGTCAGCCAGGTCGCCCCCGTCGTGGTGCGCGACAGATCGGCGGTGGCGGCGCGGACGGCGGCGCTGGCATAGACGTCGGTGGCACGCGCGATGCCCGCCACCGCGACGCCCGACCCCGCCGACACCTTGTTGGCGGCCAAACCGGCGGCCGGCACGACCTCGCGCATCGTGACCGTCCGGCGCGAATAGCCGTCCGTTCCGACATTGGCGATATTCTCACCAACGGCGGTCAGCGCGGTCTGATATGCGCGGACGCCCGAAGCGCCGATAGAGAGCAGGTCGCTCATGCGCGTTAACTACGTCAACTCTGGTTAACAGCGGGTTGCGATTTCGCCAGGAATGCGGTCACCGCCTTGCCGATGCCCATCGGGGCATGGGCGGCCATGCTCTGCGCAACCTGTTGATCCTGCATGTCTTTGAACGTGTCGAGCGCTTTCGACTCGAACAGCGTGTCGCCCAGCTTGGTCTGGCGCATCGCCTTCAGGATCATGCCGGTGAAGATCGCCTCGAACTGCGTGCCCGCCTTGTCCAGATTGGCGCCGTTCGACAGGCGGCGGGTGTCGGTGGACACCGTGCCGGTGATGCCGGCCGCCGAGGCGGCGGATGGGGTGGATGCGATGGATTGGGTCACAGGACGATCAACTCCGCCTTGAGCGCGCCGGCTTCCTTCAGCGCTTCGAGAATGGCGACCAGGTCGGACGGCGCGGCGCCGATGGCGTTCACCGCCTTGACCACGTCGGCGAGCTTGGGACCGGGGTTCAGCAGGAACATCGGGCGACGCTCCTCCTCGACCGCGACACCCGATTTGGGGGTGACGACCGTCTGGCCGCCGCTCAAGGGGGCCGGCTGGCTGACGCGCTGATTCTCGTCGATCTTCACGGTCAGCTTGCCATGGGTGACGGCGGCCGGGCCGACGCGCACCGCCGAGTTGATGACGACCGTGCCGGTGCGCGCGTTGACGATCACCTTGGCGGGCGGCTCGGCCGAGACGACGTCGAGATTCTCGATCTCGGACATCAGTGTGGCGCGGACATCGGCGCCCATCGGCGCGCGGACCGCGACCGACACGGCGTCCATCGCCTGCGCGATGCCCATGCCGAGGCGGGCATTGATCGCCTGCGCGACATTCTGCGCAGTGGTGAAATCGGCGCGCGCCAGGTTGAAGGTCAGCATCGGCGCGCTCTCGAACCCCGTGGCGACCGCGCGTTCGACGGTCGCGCCCTCGGGGATGCGGCCGGCGGAGGGGACGTTGACGACGATCTTCGAGCCGTCCGCACCTTCCGCGCCCAGACCACCGACCGCGAGGTTACCCTGCGCCATCGCATAGATCTGACCATCGGCACCCTGGAGCGGGGTCAGGATCAGGCTGCCACCGCGAAGCGACTTGGCCTTGCCCATCGAGGCGACGGTGATGTCCAGCTTCTGCCCCGGCTTGGCGAAGGGCGGCAGCTCGGCCGTGACCATCACCACCGCCGCATTCTTCATGCCCGGATTGGCGTTGGGCGGCAGTTGCAGCCCGAAGCGCGACACCACGGCCTTCAGCGACTGGACGGTATATTCCAGATTGTCGTCGCCCGTGCCGGGCAGACCGACGACGACGCCGTAACCGGTCAACTGGTTCGAGCGGATGCCCTGGAACCCGCCCAGATCCTTGATCCGGTCGGCCTGGGCCGGCGCGGCGATCGCGAAAGTGGCGAGGAGCGCGAGGAGGAAGCGGAAGATCATGTCGTTGGGCCTCAGAACGGGCTGACGGCTTGGAAGAAGCGGCTGAGCCAGCCCTGGCGGCTGGCGCGGGCGACATCGCCCTTGCCGGTATAGGCGATCTGCGCGTCGGCGACGCGGGTCGAGGGCACGCGATTGTCGATGCCGACATCGGCCATGCGGACCAGTCCCTTGATCTGGATGAACTCGTCACCGCGATTGAGCGTCACGCGCTTCTGCCCCTGGACCAGCATGGTGCCGTTGGGGAACACCTGCGCCACGGTCACGCTGATCTCGCCGGACAGCGAGTTGGACTGGTCGGCCGCGCCCGAACCGTTAAAGTTGCGGCTGCCGCCCATGCCGATGTCGGTGGACTTCAGCAACGAACCCAGCGGCCCGGTGGTCGGCGGGTTGATGCCCAGATCACCCTTCGAGCCGAGCTTGGAATTGGCCGACTTCGACGCCGCCGTCCGCTCGACGAGTACGATGGTCAGCGGATCGCCGACCCGGCGCGCGCGCCAGCCCTCGTAGAGCGCGGCATAGCCGTCCGCCGCCTGGAAGATCGAACCGTTGGCGGGCGCGACCGGCTGGGCGGCGACGGGCAGCGGGCGGGTCGTGGTGAAATCCTCGGCCGGCTTCTTCTTGCCGAACAGGCTGGCCTGCGCCGGCGCGGTCGCCAGCACGGCAAGCGCCAGAACCAGGCCGCCACGCGAGAAAGAGGAGAGGCGCATCGTCCGGCTCACAGATTCTGGTTCGCGTACTGGAGCATCTCGTCGGTCGACTTGATCATCTTCGAGTTGACCTCATAGGCACGCTGCGTCTCGATCATGTCGACCAATTCCTCGACGACATTGACGTTCGAGCCTTCGAGCATGCCCTGGCGGATCTGGCCGCGCCCTTCGAGACCGGCGACCCCCATGTTCACCGCGCCCGAGGCGGCGGTTTCGGTCAGGTAATTGTCGCCCTTGGACTGGAGGCCCGCCGGATTGGGGAAGGTCGCGATCTGGATCTGGCCGATCTCGGCCGGTGCGGTCTGGCCCTGGATGGTCGCCGAGACGGTGCCGTCGGTGCCGATGGTGATCTGCGTCGCGCCTTCGGGCACGGTAATGCCCGGCATCACCTGATAGCCTTCCGACGTGACCAGCAGCCCCTCGGCCGAGCGCGAGAAATTGCCCGCGCGGGTATATCCCAGCGTACCGCCCGGCATCTGCACCTGGAAAAAGCCTTCGCCGTCCAGCGCCATGTCGAGGCTGTTGTTGGTGGTCTGCATCGCACCTTGCGTGTTGATGCGCGCGGTGCCCTGGATGCGCACGCCGGTACCCAGGTTCAGGCCGGTCGCGTACTTGCTCTCGGTCGAGCTGGCCGCACCCGGTGCGGTAATCGTCTGATAGGCCAGCGTCTCGAACGCGGCGCGATCGCGCTTGAACCCGGTCGTGTTGACGTTGGCCAGGTTGTTCGAGATGACCCGCATGCGCATGTCCTGGGCATCGAGCCCGGTGCGCGCGATGTGCATGGCGGCGGAAGACATAAACCTCTAATCCTCAGCTCGGCAGCCGCATCAGGGATGCGCTGTTCTCGTCCATCGACTTGGCCTCTTTCATGAGGTTGGCCTGCACCTCGTAGCTGCGCTGGTTCTCGATCATGTCGACCAGCGTCTGCGCCATGTTGACGTTCGACCCTTCGAGCGCGCCGGACTGGACGGTGGCGTCCATGTCCTGGGGCAGCGCGCCGCCGCCCTTGACGCGCAGCAGATTGTCCAGCCCCTTCACCGTCTGCGACACGCGGGCATCGGCCAGCTTCATCCGGTCGATCACCTGCGCCTGGGTGTCGGGGCCGGCGCCCAGCGGGATGATCGACACGGTGCCGTCGGGCGACACGGCCAGCGAGTTGTATGGGGGAACCGTGATCGGGCCGTTCTGGCCGATCACAGGATAGCCGTCGCCGGTCTGCAGCACGCCCGAGGCGGTCACCTCCAGGTCGCCGCGCCGGGTATAGGCCTCCGAGCCGTCGGGCGCCTGCACCGCCAGCCACGCGCTGGAGGTCGCGATCGCCACGTCCAGCGGGTTGCCGGTATGCTGCACCGTACCCGGCGCGCGGTCAGCATCGGTCACTTCCTCGGCGGTGGGCATCCGCGCCTCGAACGCCGCGCCGCCACCCTTCAGGTCGATGCGATCGAACACGACGCGGTCGGCGCGAAAGCCGATCGTCGAGGCGTTGGCCATGTTGTTGGCGATCGCCGACTGCGCCGCCATGTGCGAACGCATCCCCGTCGCCGCCGTATAGACCAGCTTGTCCATCGCTGCCCCCTGTTACCCAAACCGTTCGCTTAGCTGCGGATGTTAAAGATGGTCTGCGAGATCTGGCTCGAGGTATCGAGCGCCTTGGCGTTCGCCTGGAAGTTGCGCTGCGCCGCGATCAAGTTGACCAGTTCCTCGGTGATGTCGACGTTCGATCCCTCGATCGTGCTCGACCGGATCGCGCCGTACGCGCCCTCATTGGCGGTGCCGAACTTGGCCGCGCCCGACATGCCGGTCGCTTCCCAATAGCTGTTCCCCTCCTGGCGCAGGCCCGGCATGTTGACGAAGGTCGCCACCGCCACCTTGCCCAGCGCGGCGGTCTCGCCGTTCGAGAAGGACGCGGTGATCAGGCCGTCCTCGCCCACCGACACGCCCGACAGCAGGCCCACCGCCTTGCCGTCCTGGGTGCGCGAGTTGACCGAGAAGATCGAACCCGATTGCGACGACCCACGATAATCGACGGTCAGCGGCTGCGAGATGACCGAGGTGCGCGGCGTGAAATTGTCGAAGGCGACCGGTGCGGCCGGCGTGGTCATATTGCCGGCCGCATTGAAGGTCATTTCGACCGGTGCGGTCGAGCCGCCATTGGTGGTCATCTGCTGGTCGCCGACATAGCTGTAGACCAACCAGGTGCTGCTGCCGTCCGCCGGCTGGACCGCATTGCCATTAGCATCGACCGGCAGCGGCTTGCGGACATAATAGTTGGTCAGCGTCATGGCATTGCCCGACGTGTCGAAAATCTTGGTCTGGGTCGTGTTGTTGTACGTGCCCATGTTGGTGCGGTCGAACGCACCGGTCGGGGCGGTCGCGGTGCTCGACAGGTTGATGTCCAGCGTCACCTTCTTGGTCGCGACCGGCGTGCCGCTGGTCGGCGGCAGCTGCAAGCTGGTCAGGCCGTCATTACCGAACGAGGTGACGTTGCCGTCCTTGTCGACCGGGAACACCTGCAGGCGGTTACCTTGCGTGTCGGTGACATAGTTGTTGGTGTCGACCTGGAACGAGCCGTTGCGGGTATAGTTCAGTGTGCCGGTCGTGCCGCCCGCCTGTACCGTGAAGAAGCCGTCGCCCGAGATAGCGAGATCGAGCGCGTTGGAGGTGCTGGTGTAGTTGCCCTCCTTGAACTCCTGCCGGTTGGCCTTGACCACCGTGCCCGAGCCGACCTGCTTGAACGGATCGGTCGAGAAGTTCGCCGCCATCACGTCGGCGAATTCGGCGCGGCTCTTCTTGAAGCCGTTGGTGCCAACATTGGCCAGGTTGTGCGAGATGACCGACATGTCGGTTTGCGAGGCCTGAAGACCGCTGAGCGAGGTGTAGAAGGACATGGGCTATCTTCCTGATACGAAAAGGGGATCAGCCGACCGAACGGACGGCGGAAAGCTGGACCTGGCCGAGGCCGGCGACGGAAAGGACGGGGGTGCCGTTCGTGGGCATCGACACCGACTGGACCGGCGCCCAGACGAGCGAGCGGGCGTTCACAACATTGCTGCCGTCGAGCGCGCCGACCGAGATGGTGAAGGGGCCCGAGCCCGCTTCCTTGCCGTCCTCGGTCTTGCCGTCCCAGTCATAGCTGGCGGTGCCGGCCTTCTGCGCACCCAGCGACACCGTCTTCAGCACCGCGCCATGCGCGTCCGAAATGGTGACCGAGACATCGGTGGCGGCATTGTCGAGCTCGACCTGGCCGGCCAGCCCGCCGCTGGTGCGGCCATAGGCGGTGGTGCCTTCGGTCAGCACCGTCTTGCCGACATAGTTCATCGCGTCCGCCGGCGTCGTCGCGTTCAGCTTGGTCGCGATCGAGGCGAGCGTCGTGTTCATCTCCGAGATGCCGGCGACGCTGGAGAATTGCGCCATCTGTGCGACCATCTGGGTGTTGTCCATCGGCGCGAACGGGTCCTGGTTCTTCAGCTGCGCGGTGAGCAGCGTCAGGAAGGCGGACTGGTCGAGCGTGGTCGACTTCTTGGCCGGCGCGGCGGTCGTGCCGGCGCCCGTCGCCCCGGCACGCTTGATGCCCAGGCTGTCCAGCGTCGAATTCATCGCGGTGGAGGTCATGATCAGCGGCCCAGCTTGAGGGTATCGAGGATCAGCGACTTGGCGGTCTGCATCACCTCGACATTGTTCTGATAGGTGCGCGCGGTCTCCATCATGTCGACCAGCTCGCGGGTTTCGTCGACCGCCGCCTCGAAGACGTTGCCGTCCTTGTCGGCCAGCGGGTTATTGGGGTCGTGGCGCTTGGTGGGGTCTTCGCCGGCGGTCACGATCTTCTCGACATCGACGGTCGAAAGGCCGGTCGCGGCGTCGAAGCTGGTGCGGAACACCGGCTTCATCGTCTTGTAGGCGGTCTCGACCGACCCGGCGATGCCGCCGGCATTGGCGAGGTTCGACGCGGTGGTGTTCATCCGCACGAGCTGCGCCGACATGGCGCGGCCCGAAACCTGGAAGATGGAAAGCGGTCCGTTCGGCATCGCTTATTCGCCCTTCAGCGCGCGGGTGATGGTGGAAATGCGGCCGTTCAGGAACGACAGGGTCGTCTGATACTGGACGGCGTTCTCGGCGAAGGCGGTCTGCTCTTCGGCCAATTCGACCGTATTGCCGTCGAGCGAGGTTTCGAGGGGGACGCGGTACTTCATCGCCTTGGCGATGCCCTGATCCTGCTGTCCGCCCTCGACGGCGGCGAGCGCCGCCTTGAAATCAATGTCGCGCGCCTTGAAGCCGGGGGTGGAGGCGTTGGCGATATTGGACGCGAGCACGCCCATGCGCTGCCCCCGAACTTCGAGCGCGGCACCATGAATTCCGAACAGCGTTTCTGCGGCCATCGATCAACCTCCTTTCCCACGCGGATCATCGCGCCACCGGGGTCTCGCAACCTCCGTGCCAATTGCGCAGGCTAGGAGGGAAAGCGCGGACGGCAGCCGGCAATCGGCAAGGCGTTGCCGGATCTTGCCGGCCGGCGGCAACGAAGCGGCAGCGACGCCGGGATAGGCGGCATGCCCATCTTCCTCCCCTGCCGGGGGAGGTGGCAGCCCGAAGGCCTGACGGAGGGTGTCACGCTTGGTGAGGTTGGACCGTCCTCGCAACCGGGGACCCCCCTCCACCAGCTTCGGCTGGTCCCCCTCCCCTTGCAGGGGAGGAATCCATCTGAGCCGACCGTCGGCTTGGCCGCCTAAGATCATTTGGCCCGCCCCTTGCAGGGAGACGCGCATGATCGCTTTGCCACCGCTTCACCAGTTCCTTGATCCGGCCGCGCTTGCCATCGTGCTGGGCGGGACCTTGATCGCCACCTTGCTGCGCACGCCCTGGGGGGATGCGCGGCGAGCGGTACGGGCTTTGACGGTGCTGATCCGCCGGCCCTTCTCGGCCGATCCGCTGGTCGAGCAGATCGCGCATCTGTCGCGCGTCGCCAAACGCCACGGCGTGCTGACGCTCGACCGATCGGTCATTACCGATCCCGACCTGGCCGAGGCGATCGCCGCGATCGTCGATGGCGAAGGTGCCGAATCCGTCACGAACCGGCTCGCCATGGCGCGTCAGGGTCGGGTCGAACGACATGTCGCGATCGCCGATATCTGGGCCGGTGCGGCCGAAGCCGCCCCCGCCATGGGCATGGTCGGCACGCTGATCGGTCTGGCGGCCATGTTCGCGACGATGAACGACCCTCAGCGGATCGGCGGCGCGATGGCGATCGCGCTGCTCGCCACGCTCTATGGCGCGCTGTTCGCCAATCTGGTCGCACAGCCCATCGCCATCCGTCTGCGCCGTGCCGCCCGGATCGAGGCGTTCGAGCGCACCCGCCTCGTCGCCCCGCTGGCCTTGCTCGCCGCGCGCGAGGCACCGCGTCCGGGGCGCACGCCCCTCACCCCCGGCAAGCCCGGCGGCGGCCCCAATCTGGTGAGCGTGGCATGACCGATCCCGTCTTTCCCGAAGCCGCGCCCGCGCGGCCCATCTGGCTCGTCACCCTGGCCGACCTCGCCTTGCTGCTGGTCGGCTTCCTGGTTCTCGTTCAGGCGACGGGGACGGAGCGCCGGCCGGCGCTGCTCAACGGCTTGCGCGCGCAATTCGGGTCGAGCAAGTCCTTGGTCGACCAGGCGATGCGCCTGCCGCCCGAACCACCACCCGCCATGCCGGTGGCGGCCGCCGCGCTGCGCTTCGCGCCCGGCTCGGCGACACCGGTCGACCCCGACGTGCTCTTCGTCCCCTGGGCGCATGAGGCGCTGGCCGATCCGCGCGTCCGGCTGTCGGTCGTCGGCGCCACCGATGGCAGTGCCGCCGATGTCGATCCCGTCACCCATAGCGCGGTGGTCCTCGCCGCCGATCGTGCGCGCGCCGCCGCCGCGCTGATCGGTCCGGCCGCCGTCGACCGCCTGATCCTTTCCACCGCCGCAAAGCCCGGCCAGCGCATCGCGATGGTCACCTTGGTCTTTGCCGGCGAACCATCACGGAGACACCAATGATCCTCTCCCTGTTGCTGGCGGGTGCCGCCAATTTCCAGGATATCGGCGCGCTCGACGCCGCCGTCGCCACCTTTACCGGCCGACCGATCGGGGTAGAGGGCGGGGCGCGGGCGCCGGTCGACACCCGGCTGAAGCTCGCGCAGTGCGCCACCGTATCGCTGTCCTGGCGGACCGAGGCGCATGATGCCGTCGTGGTTAATTGCGCAGGCCCCCAATGGCGGATCTTCGTGCCGGTGCTCAGCGCGCCCCGCCCCGCCGCCGCGCCGCGCGCCATGCCCGCCATCGCGGTGAAGGCCGAACCCGTCATCCGGCGCGGAGACCCCGTCGTGATCGAGGCCGGCTCGGACGGATTTTCCATTACCCGCGAAGGGGTTGCGATGGCCGATGCCGCGCCCGGCGGCCATTTCCCGGTGCGCATCGACGCCGCGCGCCAACCGATCCAGGCGGTCGCGCTGGCCAGCGGCCGCGCCACCCTGCCCGGCTGGTCGGAATGATTGGCAGAAATGCGCGGGGGTCCGTAAATTCCCGCTAAAGATTCCCGGCCCGGGGCCGTTATACCCCATGTCAGCGAAACCAACGGGTGCGGACATGGTCGATGTAACAAGGCTCAGTGCCGGGGAAACGAGGGTCGCGCGGATCGCCGGCGTGTCGCGTCCCGGCGCGCTCGCCGCGGAAGCGCAGACCGCCGCAACGCCCGCCAAGGCGATGGGCGAGACGAGCGGGGTGGGCAATCTAGCCCGCACGCTGGCCGCCGAACCGCCGGTCGATATGGACCGGATCGCCGAGATTAAGAAGGCGATCGCCAACGGCAATTTCCCGATCCTGCCGGCGACCATCGCCGACCAGATGATCGCGTTGAAGCTCGACTGGAATGGTAAATGACGCGGCGTGACGCTCTGATCCGGGTCATCGAGGCCCTTCATCGTGAAATCGCGGCCCTGAAGTCGAACGACGTCGTCGCGCTGGAACGCGCTACCACCGAAAAGCTGGCCGCGATCGAGGATGTCGCCTCGCTCGGCACCGGTCCGGCCGGTCCCGACCTGCGCGAGCTCGCCGACGAGGCCAATCGCCTGAACGAGACCTGCCGCATCTATGTGAACCTGATGGCGGCCAATGTGCGGCGCAAGCTGCAGACGCTGACCGGCGATGCCGGGGGCGGCTATCGCCCGATGATGCGCGCCTACGCCTGATCGTCCTATTTGCCGTTGCCGGCCGGCAAGCGCTTGCCGTTTTGCCGAAACCCACGATCTCTCTGCCCCTCTACCCTTGCCGACCAAGGCCCCGAACACCGTAAACCCACGGTTTTCCGGGCCTTTTTGATTCCGCCCCTGGACCGACGCAAAAACTGGCACGGCCTTTGCTGAGTGAAGCCCGAACAAGGGCATTTACCAAACAGCATGACCGTCCAACCCGTCTCTCAATCCCGGATCCAGTCGGCGATCGCGCTGGCCTCCAGCCGCACGGGGGTCGATTTCGGCTATCTGCTGGGCCAGGCCAAGCTCGAGTCCGGGCTGAACGCCAATGCGCGCGCCGGCACCTCCTCCGCCTCGGGGCTCTATCAGTTCGTCGAGCAGAGCTGGCTCGCCGTGCTCAAGAAGCATGGCGCCGAACATGGGATGGGCTGGGCCGCCGATGCGATCGGCCAGTCGGGCGGGCGCTATTATGTCAGCGGCGGCGCGCGGGCCGCGGTGATGGGGCTGCGCAACGACCCCACCGCCGCCTCGCTAATGGCCGCCGAACATGCCTCCGACAACAAGGCCGCGCTGGAATCGACGCTGGGCCGCGAAACGAACGGCACCGACCTGTATATGGCGCATTTCCTGGGCCTGGGCGGCGCGACCAAGTTCCTGTCCAAGCTGGCCTCCAGCCCGCAGACGACGGGTGCCGCGCTGTTCCCCGCCGCCGCGCGCGCCAACCGCTCGGTCTTCTATGCCGCGAACGGCCAGCCGCGCACCGTCGCCGACATCTATGACCGGTTCGCCAACAAGCTGGCCGGCAGCTCGGCGGACAGCGACGCGACCCGCGCCGCCAACATGCAGTTCGCTGCCCAGGCGCTGGCGCTGCAGGGTCAGGGCGACGCGACCGTCGTCACCGGCAATAATGAAAGCGCCAGCGACGCGCTCGCCTGGGCGACCAGCACGATGAACCAGTTGGGCCTGCGCGGGGCTGCGACCGCCAATGCCACGGGCGACAGCCTGTTGCGGCCCAAGCCCGACCACGCCCGGCTGGCGTACATGATGCTGGCGAGCATGGGGGGCTAAGCGATGGGCAAGCTTTTCGCCAATGGCCGCACCATGGCCCTGCCCGCCGCGATCCTGCTGCTGGTGCTCGTCATGGTCGTGCCGATCCCGCCGGCGCTGCTCGACATCTTCTTCGTCGCCAATATCGCGATCAGCCTCGCGGTGCTGATGGTCGCACTGAACGCCGAAAAGCCGCTCGACTTCTCGGCCTTCCCGACCGTCCTCCTGTTCGCGACCCTGTTCCGCCTAGGCCTCAACGTCGCCTCGACCCGCATCGTGCTGGTCCATGGCCATGAGGGCGAGAGCGCGGCGGGCCACGTCATCGAGGCGTTCGGCACCTTCCTGATCGGCGGCGACTATGTCGTCGGCCTCTTCGTCTTCGCGATCCTGATGATCATCAACCTGATCGTCGTGACCAAGGGCGCAGGGCGCGTGTCCGAAGTGTCGGCGCGCTTCACCCTGGACGCCTTGCCCGGCAAGCAGATGGCGATCGACGCCGATCTGAACGCCGGCCTGATCACCCCCGACCAGGCCAAGGCGCGCCGCGTCGAGGTGTCCACCGAGGCCGATTTCTACGGCTCGATGGACGGCTCGTCCAAGTTCGTGAAGGGCGACGCGGTCGCCGCGATGCTGATCCTGGCGGCCAATATCATCGGCGGCCTGATCCTGGGTCCGGTCAGCCATGGCATGGGCGTGGCCGACGCGGCCAAGACCTATATCCTGCTCGCGATCGGTGACGCGCTGGTCGCGCAGCTTCCTTCGCTGATGCTGTCGATCGCTGCCGCCGCCATCGTCACCCGCGTCTCGTCCGACAAGGACCTGGCCGGCCAGATCGGCTCACAGTTCGGCGCGTCCAAGACCTGGCTGCCGGTCGCGGTCATCCTGGGCCTGCTGGGCATGCTGCCGGGCATGCCGCACATGATCCTGCTGCCCGCCGCCGCCATTGCCGGGTTCACCGCGTGGAAACTGCGCCAGATCGAGAAGCGGCCGGTCCCCGTCCCCCCGCCCCCCGCCGCCGAGCCGGTCGATCCCTCGCGCATCGGTTGGGACGAGGTGATCGACGGGATGCAGGTGCATATCGACATCGGTTACGGCCTGGTGCCGCTGGTCGACGAGCGTCGCGGTGCGCCGCTGATGGCCCGCATCACCGGTGTCCGCCGACAGTTGTCCAAGGATCTCGGCTTCGTCGTGCCGCAGGCGCGGGTCCGCGACGACATCAATCTCGGGCCGTATAACTACCGGATCATCATCAACGGCGTCGTCGCCGCCGAGGATCAGGTGTCGCCCGACGAAATGCTGGCGCTCGACACCGGCCAGGCCTTTGGCACGCTCAACGGCAAGCCGGTCAAGGACCCCACCTTCGGCCTGCCCGCCACTTGGATCCTGAAGGGCGACGCCGATGCCGCCACCGGCATGGGCTACCTCGTCGTCGATCCGGGCACCGTCATGGCGACGCACCTGAACCACATCCTGTCCTCGAACGCCGCCGAGCTGCTCGGCCCCGACGAGGTCCAGTCGCTGCTCGACGGGCTGAAGGAGCGCGCCGCGCAACTCGCCGCCTCGCTCAGCCCCAATCCTTTGCCGCTCACCACCCTGACCCAGGTTCTCAAGGGCCTTCTTTCGGAGAATATCACCTTGAAGGAGTTCCGCCGCATCGCCAGCGCGATCGCCGTGGCGGCCCAGAAGACGCTCGACGCCGAAGAGATTGTCGAGCTGATCCGGCCGCAGTTGGGCGCGCTCATCATCCAGAAGCTGTGTGGCATGCGCGAGCCGCTGCGCGTCATGACGCTGGACGGTCAGCTCGAAGGGCTGCTCGCCCAGGCGATGCGCGCCGATACCGGTCGCCGCCACGTGATCGAGCCCGATCTGGGCCGCCGCATCACCGAGGCACTGACCCATGCCGCGCAGCCGCTGCTCGCCGAGGCCAAGCCCTTCGCGCTGGTCGTCCAGCCGGGCGTGCGGATCGCGATGCGCAAGCTGCTGCGCACCTGCCTGCCCGACACGCCGGTCCTGTCCTTCTTCGAGGTGCCCGAGGAGAAGGCGGTCGAGGTCGTCGCCGTGATCGGCGCACCGCAGGCGCTGGCGGCATGAGCGCGCACCCCTTGAGCGGCGCGTTCCTGAACGCCCAGGCGATCAACCCGGTCAATTTCGACCCGGCACTCGCCAACCCCACGGTCGCCGACCAGCCGATCACCTATCGCCCGGCACCGCGTCGGCGTGGCGGGATCGAGGCGGATGCGATCATCCGTCAACACCTGCCGCTGGTCCGCCGGATCGCGTGGCATGTGCATGGATCGATGTCGAGCCTGATCGAGGTCGAGGATCTGGTCCAGGTCGGCCTGGTCGCGCTGGTCGAGGCCGCCGCCTCGTTCGAGGAGCGCGGGGTCGAGTTCGGCCATTATCTGAAGGCGCGTCTGCGCGGCGCGATGATCGACGAACTGCGCCGCCAGGCGACGACGACGCGCGGCGCGATGCGCCGCCGCCGCCAGTATCACGAGGCGGTGACCGCGCTGTCGCAGGTCGCGGGCCAGGTCCCGACCGACGAGGCGGTGGCCGAGAAGCTGGGCGTCACGACCGAAAAGCTGCGCACCGACTATAAGACGGCCGAGGCCGTGCGGATGGAGCCGATCGACGACGTCTATGCCGACGACCTCCCCTGGTTCGCCGACGACACCCCCGACGCCTTCGAGCAACTCGCCGAAAGCGACCTGCGCGACGCGCTGATCGCCGCGATCGCGTCGCTGCCCGAGCGCGAGGCGATGGTGATCCAGCTTTATTATGTCGAGGAACTCAATCTGGAGGAAATCGGCCAGGTGCTGGGCGTCGGCGCGGCGCGCGTCTGCCAGATCAAGAGCGCGGCGCATGCCCGGTTGAAAAAGGCGCTGTCCGCACAGCGTTAAGATCCGGCTTTTCGGGGGCGGCAAGGGCCGCCCCCATAAATTGGTTAGGCGAGCCGCGCCTCTGCGCCTAAGCACTTCCCCCATGTTTGGGGGAAGACGGTGCTTGCGCGCCATGAACGCCATCTGATCGCGCGCTATCTCTGGCCAGGGGCCGGCGGGCGGCTCGTCCTGCTCGTTGCCGCGATCGGCTGTACCGGTGTGATGATCGGTGTCGCCGCGCTGGTTCTGGTCATCGCGGTCATGAACGGCGCGCAGACCAAATTGGCCGACAGCGTCGCGCCCGTCGACGGGCATCTCAGCATTGGGGTGCCACCCGACGCCAGGCGAACCATGGGGCAGGTCGCCGCGATGATCGCCCGCCTGCCCGGCGTCGCGCGTACCGAGCCGATTCGCGAGGTCACCGCCGGGCTGTCGATCGACGGCCGTATCACGCCTGTGAAAGTACAGGGCCGCGACCCGCGCACACTCTATAGACTCGTGCCGACGATGCGCTCGGCGCTAGCGCATAGCCCCGACCCGGCGGGTGCCGTGGCAATCGGTCAGAATGCCGCGCTGCAACTAGGGCTGTTCCCGGGCGATCCGGTCGCGATCGGCCGGGTGAATGTCGGCCCCGAGCGCACCCTGTCGCTCGATCTGACCCCGGCGCGGATCGCGGCCTTCTATCCCGATGACGATCAGGGCGGCGAGCAGGTGACGCTGTTCGCTCCGCTCGACTCGCTGCCTGTCCTGAAGGACGATGCGGTGGTGACCCGCCGCGTCGCCGTGGTGCTAACCGGCGCCGACCGGGAAGCGGCGGTGAGGGCAGCCATCCAGCGGCGACTTGGCCCCGGCTATCCGATCACCAGTTGGCGGCAGGCGAATCGGGCGCTGCTGGCGGCGCTCGTCACCGAAAAGATCGGGATGACGATCGCGGTCGGGCTGGTGACACTGGTCGCGCTGTTCAACATCCTGTCGTCGATGACCTTGCTCGCGCGGGCCAAGCGGCGCGAGATCGCCATCCTGCGCACCATGGGGGTATCGGCCGCCAGCATCATGCGGATCTTTGCCACCGTAGGCAGCATCATCGCGCTGATCGGGGCAGGGATCGGCCTGACGCTTGCCGCCGCCCTGCTGACGCAGCGCGGCGCGATCGTCGCGGGCGTGCGTCATCTGTCGCCGGCGCGGCAGGCGGAATGGGACGTGTTTCTGTCTTTGCCGATCGGCATTTCGGCGCGCGAGCTGGCCGTCATCGCCTTCAGCGTGATGGCCGGCGCCATCTTGGCCAGCCTTTATCCCGCCTGGCGAGCGGGGCGGACATCGCCGGCGATCGTGCTGCGCGCCGATTGAGGTGCGGCTTTCCCAATTGCAAGTAAACCCCGGCGGCATGACTGCCGCCGGGGTTTGTCCTGCGAACCGACCTGCGAGAGACTCGTGGCCGGTCGGCCCCGCCACCCGAGTGGGGGCGCGGTGCCGGGGCGCTCAGGAACCGGTTGTTACTGACCGAGCAGCTTGAGCACGCCCTGCTGCGACTGGTTGGCCTGGCTCAGCATCGCGGTCGACGCCTGGCTCAGAATCTGAGCCTTGGCGAGCGCGGTGGTTTCGGCCGAGAAATCGGTGTCCTCGATGCGGCTGCGCGCGTCGGTCAGGTTGGTGACGTTCGAAGTCAGGTTGTTGACCGCCGACTGAAGCCGGTTCTGCGTGGCGCCTAGCCCTGCGCGGATGTTGGCGACCTTACCGATGGCGGAGTCGAACTTCTCCAGCGTCGCAGCGGCGGCGATGGTGCTGGGTCCGGTGGCCGGATCGACGACATCGATGGCCCCAGTGATGTCAGCGTCGATGGTGAGGTTGCTGAAGGTCATGTTGATGGCATCGCTGGTGTTCGCGCCAGCCTGGATGGCCACGACCCCGGACGCACCTGCCGAACCGTCGAGCAGCTTCTGGCCATTGAACTGGGTATTGAACAGAATATTCGACACCTGCGACGCCAGCGCATTCTGCTCGGCGGTGATGTTCGCCTTGTCATTGGTGGAATAGATGCCGTTGGCCTTCTGCACCGCCAGTTCGCGCATCCGCTGGAGCATGTTGCTCACCTCGTCCAGCGCGCCTTCGGCGGTCTGCGCCATCGAGATGCCGTCGTTCGAATTGCGGATGGCCTGGTTCATGCCGCGCACCTGCGAGGTCATCGAGGCGGCGATGGCGAGGCCGGCGGCATCGTCCTTTGCGGAATTGATTCGCTTGCCGGTGGACAGGCGCTGCATCGACACGTTCAGCGCTTCCGTCGCGGCGCCGTTGGCGCTCGATGCGCGTAACGCCGAAATATTACTGGCGATAACCGTCATGGTCGTTCTCCAAAGCCGGAGCTCTCCGCCGCCCCCAAGGCGAAGGTCGAGCTGCCAAGACGGGTAACGACCGCTTGGAACCGTGCTTTAGAGAAAAAGTGAAATGGGCGCATTTTTTCGGGCGGAGCCCCCCGGCACCCTATTATAAGGTACCGGGGGGTCCACCTTCCGCGACCGAGGGGATAACCGCGGTCGGCATTCGCCCAGGGCGATTAGCCGAGGAGCTTCAGCACGCCCTGCTGCGACTGGTTGGCCTGGCTCAGCATCGCGGTCGACGCCTGGCTCAGGATCTGCGCCTTGGCGAGCGCGGTGGTTTCTTCCGAGAAGTCGGTGTCCTGGATGCGGCTGCGCGCTTCGGTCAGGTTGATCATGTTCGAGGTCGCGCTGTTGACCGCCGACTGGAGCCGGTTCTGCACCGCGCCCAGGCCAGCCCGGATCTTCGACACGTCGGCGATGGCGTTGTCATAGTTCGCCAGCGTGTCCGACTTCAGCGGGGTCGTGGCGGCGGCGTCGAAGTCGACGACAGCGCTCAGCTGCGAGCCGGTGTCGGCCGCGCCACCCGTGCCGGCGGCATAGGTCGCGGTCAGGTCGCGCAGGTTGATGTCGACCGAGTCGGCGGTGGTCGCGCCGGTCTGGATCTTCACCGCTGCGGTGGCGGCCGTCGCGTCGAACAACGTCTTGCCGTTGAACTTGGTGTTCTGAACCACCGACTTGATCTGCGCGGCCAGCGAGGTCTGCTCGTTGGTGATGTTCGCCTTGTCGTCGTTCGAATAGGTGCCGTTCGAGGACTGAACCTTCAGCTCACGCATGCGCTGCAGCATGTTGCTCACTTCGTTCAGCGCGCCTTCCGCCGTCTGCGCCATCGAAATGCCGTCGTTCGAGTTGCGGATGCCCTGCGCCATGCCCTTGATCTGCGCGGTCATCGAGTTGCTGATCGCCAGACCGGCGGCATCGTCCTTCGCCGAGTTGATGCGGCTGCCGGTCGACAGGCGCTGCATCGAGACGCTGAGCGCATTCTGCGCCGAGGTCGATGCGGAAGTTGCACGCAAAGCACTGACATTGCTGGCAATAACGGTCATGTCTTGTCTCCATATCTGCTCGGCGATCCGTCTGTGTCCCCTCTGGACCACCGAGCCGCCAAGTGGAGTAACGGCCGCTTTCCGGCAGGCTTTAGCCGGTCCCATGCAAATTTTTGCCGGTCGCCTTGCCGGTTTTGCCGGCCCCGTCGCGCGCGCGGTGGCGCGTCGCGAGCACACATACGGGCGCGCGTCGCGCCCGGAAAAAACTTGCCGGCAAGCGGCGGGGATTAACCACGGCTTTACCAAGGAGAGGGCATTAGCGAGTCACGAAAGGACTGATGCCTGATGTCGTCGATTCACCCCTCCGCTGCGCTGGTTAAGCAGAAATACGCGCTGATCTCCGCGCTGCGTGCGCAGGGCCTGGCGATTGCCGAACCCGGTGCCGCTTTCTTGCCGGGCGATACCGCCCTGGTGACCGAGGGCGATGCGATCGCGCATCCGGCACGCACCGTCATCGTCAATGACGGCCCCGTCCCCGCCCTCACCCCGGCACAGGGCGGCCGCCCCGCCATGGTGACCTATCCGGCGAGCGAAGCCGGCGTCGGCAACAGCTTCGTCCGCGCGCTCGTCGCCGGGCCGGAGATGCCGACCGCCGCCGACCCGGAGAGCCTGGCCCTCTTCACCTTGGCCGAGCGGGTGGCGCAGGCCGACATCACCGTCCTGATCAACGGCCCCACCGGCACCGGCAAGGAAGTGGTGGCCCGCGCCATCCATGCCCAGTCGCCCCGTGCCGGCAAGCCCTTCGTCGCGATCAACTGTGCCGCTTTGCCGGAATCGATGCTCGAAGCGCTGCTCTTCGGTCACCAGAAGGGTGCGTTCACCGGCGCGGCACAGGCGGGCGAAGGTTTCTTCCGTGCGGCCGATGGCGGCACGCTGCTGCTCGACGAGATCGCCGAGATGCCGCTCCAGCTCCAGGCCAAGCTGCTGCGCGTGCTGCAGGAGCGCGAGGTGATCCCGCTCGGCGCGTCGATGCCGCAGTCCGTCGACGTCCGCGTCATCGCCTGCGCCAACCGTGACCTGCAGGCCGAAGTGGCCGCCGGCCGGTTCCGCGCCGACTTGTACTATCGCCTGTCGGTCTTCCCGCTGACGACCAAGTCGCTGAACGAGCGTCGCATGGACATTCCCGCGCTCGCCGCGACGATGATCTTGCGCCACGCCGCCAGCCGCGCCGTCATGCCCTGGCCCAGCGTCGCCGCGATCGAGAAGCTGGCGATGCACAACTGGCCCGGCAATGTCCGCGAGCTGGAAAACGTCATCCAGCGCGCCCTCCTGTTCGCCGGCGGGGCGACGATCGAGCCCGAGCATATCGTGTTCGACCGCCCGATGGTTGCCAACGACACCGACGAGACCCCGCTGACCGTGACGACCGCGGAAGCCACGCTGGGCAAGGTCGTGCAGATGAGCGAGTTCGCCGCAATCCGCGAGATGCTGGCTGCCTGCGGCGGCAATCGTTTGGAAACGGCCAAGCGCCTCGGCATCTCGGAGCGCACGCTGCGCTACCGCCTCGCCAAGGCGCGCGAGCAGGGCGAGGAGATCATCCGCCCGTCTAGCCGGGCCATGATGGCATGAGCGTCGGCGGTGTCGGCGGCGCGATGAGCGTCGACCGGGTGATGGCGCTTCGGGCGCAGATCCTGGAACGCAATCAAGCGCTCAAGGCGGCAAGCCAGGCCGGTGCCAACCAAGCGGCACAGGCCGCCCAGACTCAGCCGGTCGCCCCGCCGACCAGCTTTGCCGATACGCTGGAATCCGCGCTGAAGGGCGTGAACGAAGGCCAGCAGCAGGCCGCCCGCCTGTCCGAATCCTACGAACGCGGCGAAACCGTCGACATCGCCAAGGTGATGATGGCCCGCCAGCAGGCCTCGGTCGGGTTCGAGGCGACGCTGCAAGTCCGTAACAAACTCCTGTCCGCCTATAAGGACATCATGAGCATGCCGGTGTAAGATGAGCACTGCCCTCACCCCCGCATCGACCAATTCCGCAACCGCGCTGCCGCCTTTGCCGGAAAAATTCGCCAACCCGCTTCGCCAGATCAAATCGGTGATGGCGCAGCCCGCCGTCCGCCGCTCGGCGCCGATGGCGCTGCTGATCGGTCTGGTCGCCGCCGCCGCACTCGCCTGGATGGCGCTGTCGAGCCCGCCGCAGAAGACGCTGTTCGAAAATCTCTCGGACGCGGACAAGCAGGCGGTGACCACCGCGCTGTCGGCCGCGAACATCAAGAGCAAGATCAACGACGGCACCGGCGCGCTGACCGTGAACGAGGAGGATTACTCGAAGGCGCGGATGCTGCTGGCGGGTCAGGGCCTGCCGAAACAGGCGCCCGGTGGCTATGCGATCCTCGACCAGTTGCCGATGGGCGTCAGCCGCGCGGTCGAGGGCGAACGCCTTCGCCAGGCGCGCGAGAGCGAACTGGCCCGCTCGATCGAGGAGATCGATGCGGTCGCCGAGGCGCGCGTGCATCTCGCCATGCCCGAGGCGTCGGTCTTCGTCCGCGACAAGGCGTCGCCGTCGGCGTCGGTGGTGCTCAAGCTCAATGCCGGGCGCGCGCTGTCCGAGGCGCAGGTCCAGTCGATCATCAATCTCGTCGCCTCGTCGGTGCCAGGGATGAAGCCCGAGGACGTCACCGTCGTCGACCAGATGGGCGGCCTTCTCTCCAAGAAGGGCGCGGACGGCGCGAGCGGTGACGATCGCCGCATCGATTTCCAGCGCCGCCTGGAAGAGAAATACCGTACCCAGCTGATCCAGCTGCTGACCCCGCTGGTCGGCGCGGGCAATTTCACCGCCGAGGTGCAGGCGGATGTCAATCTCGACGAAACCAGCGCGACCAGCGAACGCTATGACAAGGACGGTGCGCTGCGCGCCGAAACCGGCAACTGGACCGGCAATCAGAAGGATCCGACCCCGCCGGGTGGCATTCCGGGCGCCCTGTCCAACACGCCGCCGCCCGCCAGCACCCTGCAACAACCGCAGGCCGCCAATGGCGCGAATGGGGCACCGCCCGCCGATGGCAAGCCGGTCGCGGGTGGTCCGGGCCTGAACCCGGAAAAGCAGTCCGATGCCTTCCAGCGTGCCTATGACCTGAACAAGCAGGTTTCGGTGACCCGCGCCGCGCCGGGTTCGATCAAGCGGCTGACCGTTGCCGTCCTGCTGCGCGACCCCGCCACGGGCAAGCGCAGCCAGATGGAGATCACCCAGATTTCCGATCTGGTGAAGTCGGCGGTCGGCTTCGATCAGCAGCGCAACGACAATGTCACCGTGATCAGCCGCAAGTTCGCCGACGCAGGCGTCGAGGACAAGCGCGCCTGGTACGACAATAGCTGGCTGCCGATCGTGGCGCGCAACGCCACCGCGCTGGTCATCGCGCTCCTCGTCCTGCTGCTGGGCGTGCGCCCGCTGGTCAAGGCGATGACGAAGAAGAAGGATGAGGCCGAGGCCGCCAAGGCGCTGCCCATGGGTGCCGCCGATGGCACGGCCACAGCGGCTCAAGGTGGGGCTCCTCGCGTCGACGCCGATGGCCAGCCGCTGCCCGAGCAGATCGCGATCCAGCCCGCCGTCACGCTCGACGAGATCGAAGAGACGAACAATTTCGACGATCGCATCGTCAAGGTGCGTGGCTTCACCCGCGACAATCCGGCGCGCGCCGCGCTCGCCATACGTGACATGATCCGATCGGAGGCGCAGTCGTGACGGTGACCGCATCCGAAGGAGGCCGCGTCTATTCGGGCGTCGAACGCGCTGCGGTGCTGATGATGCTGGTCGGCGAGGAGGAAGCCTCGGCCATCCTGCAGAAGCTGGAGCCCGACGAGGTCCGCGAACTGGGCAAGGCGATGTATTCGATCGCCGATGTCAGCGAGCAGGATGTCGGCTTCGTGCTCGACGATTTCGTCGGCTGTGCCCGGGCCCGCGCCTCGATCGCCTTCCAGCCCAAGCCGATGGTCGAAAGCCTGATGAACCGCGCGCTCGGTCCCGAACGTGCCGGCAGTGTGCTGTCGCGTATCATGCCGCCCAAGGCGCAGTGCGAGATCGAGATGCTCGGCTGGCTCGATCCGGTCGACATCGCCAAGATCGTCGAGAAGGAGCATCCCCAGATCGGCGCGGTCCTGATCGCCAATTGCGACCCCGTGGTCGCCGGCAAGGTCCTGGAACTGCTGCCCGATGCCATGCAGCCCGATATCCTTCACCGTGTCGCCCGGCTGGGTCCGGTGACGCCGCAGGCGATCGAGACGCTGAACGCGGTGCTCCAGCGCTGGAGCGAGGGCGGTAGCGGCGGCCAGGGTCTGGCGCTGGGCGGTTCGCGCGAGGCGGCCAAGATCCTGTCGAGCGCGCGCAAGGCGACCGAACAGCGGGTCATGCCCAAGCTGTTCAAGATCGACCGCGACGTCGCCAAGCAGATCGAGGAAGCGCTGTTCATCTTCGAGAATCTGCTCGACATGGACGACAAGAATTTGGGCACGCTCATCCGCAACGTCGATGGCGAGATCCTCACCCGCGCGCTCAAGGGCGCGGACGAGGCGGCGCGCGAACGCTTCCTGGGCTGCATGTCGGCACGTGCGGCGGCCGGTATCCGCGACGAGATCGAGTCGCGCGGGCCGATGAAGCTGTCCGAGGTGCTGGAGGCGCAGAAGGCGATGATCACCGTCGCGCGCAACTTGGCCAAGGAAGGCACGATCATGATGGGCGGAGGCGAGGACGATTATGTCTGATTTCGTCGCTGGTTTCTCCGCGCGTCACGATGCGGCGGCCGCGCTGCAACGCGCCTTCATGCCGCCGGGTGGTTTCGCGCCCTCGGGCATGCCGGGCATCGGCCTCAGCGGCGATGGCGGTCCCGTGTCCTTCCGCGCCCGCGCGCCGATGGGCGATGGCGCATCGGCGTCGGACGCACATGGTGCCGGTCAGCCGCGCCATTTCCATCCCGCCAATCGCGATCATGACCCGACCGAGGGCTGGGACCCGTTCGGCGCGTGCAACGACGCGCCCGGCGAGACGATGCACGATCCGATCGGCGCGGCGCACGCGGCCGGCCATGCCGAAGGCTATGCCGAGGGGATGGCCGTCGCCGCGCAGCAATTCCAGGCCCGCGCCGAAGCCGAGGCCCGCGACGGCCAGTTGATCGACGCGATCGCCCAGGCCATTTCCTCGCGTGTCGACCGCCAGGCCGTGGCCGAGCAGTTGCGCCAGACCGTGCTGGTCCTGGTCACCAAGCTGGTCGGCGAAATCGGTGTCGATGGCGAGCGGCTGGCCGGCCGGATCGAGGCGGCGATCGACCTGATGGCGGACGCGCAGGAAGCCGCGCTGCTGCGTGTTCATCCGGACGATGTCGCATTGCTCGAAGGTCGTCTGCCGCAGAGCATCTTCCCCGTCGGCGACGCCGCCTTGGAACGCGGCAGCTTCGTCCTGGAAAGCGCCTCGACCGTCGTCGAGGACGGCCCGTCCATGTGGCTGGACCAACTGGCGGCCGCGATCGACAAGGTACCCGTTCCGCAATGTTGAACCGTTTCACGGCCGATTATCTGGAAACGCTGGCCCAGGCGGATTTCGCGCCGCGCGCCACCGTGGCGGGGCGGCTGGCCTCCTATGACGGGTTGCTGATGGAGGCGGTCGGCCTCTCGCTGCCGGTCGGTACCGTCTGTGCGATCGGCGACAAGGCCGAGGAACGCGTCGAGGCCGAGGTGATCGGGTTCCGCAACGGCCGCACGCTGATGATGAATCTGGGCGGCCCCGCCCCCCTGCTCCCGCGCGCACCGGTGCGCCCGCTCGGTCCTCCGGGCGAGGCGGAAGTCGGCGCGGCGATGCTCGGCCGCGTGGTCGACGGATCGGGCAAGCCGATCGACGGCCTGGGCCCCATTCGCGGTGCCGGTCGCTGGCCACTGGCGGGCAAGATGCAGTCGCCGCTCGATCGCGGTCGTGTTCTGGAGCCGCTCGATGTGGGGGTGCGCGCGATCAATGGCCTGCTGACCATCGGTCAGGGCCAGCGTGTCGGCATCATGGCGGGATCGGGCGTCGGCAAGTCGGTGCTGCTCGGCATGATGGTCCGCGCGGCCAAGGCCGACGTCATCGTCATCGGCCTGATCGGCGAGCGCAGCCGCGAAGTCGCCGACTTCCTCGAAACCAAGGTCGCAGGCGAGGCACGCGCGCGCTCGGTCGTGGTCGCGGTGCCCGCCAATCATTCGCCGGTGCTGCGTATTCGCGGCGCCCTGCGTGCCACCGCCATTGCCGAGGCGTTCCGCGCCGAGGGCAAGAAGGTCCTACTGATCATGGATTCGCTGACCCGCGTCGCCCATGCCGGTCGCGAGATCGGGTTGGCGCTGGGTGAGCCGGCCTCGGCACGCGGCTATCCGCCATCCGCCATCGCGATGCTGCCCAATCTGATCGAGCGGGCGGGTGCGGATGCGCACGGGACCGGCTCGATCACCGCCATCTACACCGTGCTGGCGGATGGCGACGACGGCAACGACCCTGTGGTCGACTCGGCACGTTCGATCCTCGACGGGCATATCGTCCTCAATCGCCATCTGGCCGAGCGCGGCGTCTATCCGGCGATCGATATCGGCCCTTCGGTCAGCCGCGTGATGACCGACATCGTCGCCAAGCCCCATGCCCAGGCCGCGCGGACGCTGCGCCGGCATCTGGCGACGTACGAGGAGAATCGCGACCTGGTGCTGATGGGCGCGTACCGCTCCGGCGCCGACCCGGCGATCGACGCCGCCATCGCCTGCCACCCGGCGGTGATGGAGTATATCCGGCAGGACGCCGACGAGGTCGTGCCGCTCGACCATGCGGTCGAGGAACTGGTGGGCGTGTTCGGCCAGCCCGCCGGCTAATTCATCTCAAAGGGGGGGACATTCATGGCATCCCGGCAACAGACGATGCTGACCCGGCTCCACCGGGTCCGCACCCTGCAACTCAACCTGACGATGGCGGAGGAGGCGCGCGCGCAAGAGCGCGTCGCGACCGAACAGCAATTGTCCCACCGCATCGGCCAGTTGATCCAGGCGGTGTCCCCCACCCCGACGCCGTCGGCCTCGGCCGCGTCGCTGATGGCGAGCGCGCATTTCCGCCACCGGCTGATCGAGTCGGCCGATGCCGCCACGCGCCGTGTCGAAGTCGCCGAACAGCGCGCCGCCCATGCCGGCGAACAGACCAAGGCCGCCAAGCGCGACCAGACCGCCGTTGAAAAGCTGATCGACCGCGCGCGCGTCGCCGCGATCCGTGCCGAGATGCGCGCGCTGGAGGATATGCCGGCCAGCGGCGGTCGCCGTAATCGGCACGATCCTTGCTGACAGACCTGTCATGATCACTTCGCTCTCTTCGATCATCGCACCCGGCACCGCCGCGGCCCCCGGTTCGCCGGCCCTGGCCGGCGGCGGCAATGCGATGACATCGGCCTTTGCGATGCTCTTCGCGCTGATGCCCGGCATGGCCGAGGACGCACCGCCCGTCGTCGGCGATGGCAAGGCCAAGGACGACAGCGCCGCCCCGCAGGACGGCAGCAAGGCCGAGAAGGACGGCAAGGACTTGCCGCCCGACGCCATTCTCTTGCCGATCGCGCCAACGCTTCCGTTCGCACTGCCGCCGGTCGCCGATGCCCCGGCCGAGGCCGCGACACCCGTTCGCGCCAGCACCGCTTCCGCCGCCCCGATCGCCAGCCTGCTCGCCGCGATGCCTACCCTGTCCCCGGTCGCCACTGGCGATACGCCGACAGCAAGCTTAGCCGGCCCGGCCCCCGCGACCGAGGCTCCGACACCGGTGGCGGCCAAGGCCTCACCGGTCGCCGCCATCCGCCTTCCAGCCGGCATGGAACCGGTCGAGGCGCCGGACGCCCTTCCCGTGTCCGATCTTGCCGCGCCGCCGATGGACGAAGGCCAGGTCGTCACCATGCGGACGGCACCCGTCCCCGTTCAACCGACCACCGCTCAACCGCTGGTCGAGGTGCCCGTCCAGTCGCAGAGCGAGGTACCTGTCCGGTCGCGGAGCGAGATGTCGGCCCAGGTCAGCCCGGACCCGATCGCGCCGGCCAGCCCGACCACCGACCAATCGAGGCTGGCGGCGAACGTCCTGGCCGCTCGCCATGGCGAGGCCCCGGCCGAAAGCGCTAGCGATCAACCGGCCCCCATCGGAACGACACCGCAGGCGCGTGCCATGGATCCAAGCGTACGTTTTGCCTCGGCACCGACGATCGCGCCGCTCACCGACATGGTCGAGGCCAACGGCCAGCCCCGCCAGGCCGACCTCCCTCCGCTACCCATGGCCACCAGTCTTGAAATGCCGGCTCGTTTTACCGGCACGCCGCTATGGCGATCCGCAGGAAACATGGCAGCCCGTCCCGAAATGCCGGCTCGTTTTGCCGCGACCACGGCGCAGACGGCCACCCCACTCCCTGTCGAGGCCCCCGCCCTCGCCATCCAGCCGGGCCAGACCGCCCCTGCGATGCAGATGTTCGCGAGAGTCATGCGCGCCGTGCCGCAGGACGAGGCCGATCCCTTGCGCGAGCGCGCGAAGCCCACCGGTCCCGCGATGATCGATCCCGCGAGTCTGGGCGCTACCCCCTTGCTGACCCCCGTCGCCGCCACGACCGGCGCCGATCAGGCGCCGCTCGACATGACCCAGCATCATTGGCCCCAGGCCATGATCGATCGCATCGACCGGATGCGTGAAGACGCCGCCACCGCCGATTCGCGCATTCAGCTCTCGCCCGACGCGCTGGGCGGCATCGCGGTCGCGATCCGGCGTGAGGACGGGGCGACGCATATCCACTTCACCGCCGAACAGGCCCAGACCGCCACCCTTCTCGCCGATGCGCAGCCGACCCTCGTGCGCCTGGCCGAGGACAAGGGGATGCGCCTGGGCCAGACCGCGGTCGATCTCGGCCATTCGGGCGGCGGCGAGCGCCAGGCGCCGCAGCGCCAGCCCGAACCCGTCATTCCGGCCCGCCCCGCCTTCGCCGGCGCGGTGCCTATCGGCGATGCCGGCGACTCGCCGGACATGGCCACCACCCGAATTGCGTGAGGATTGAGAGATGAGCGACGAGAAGGAAGAAAAGGCGCCCAAGAAAAAGGGCAAGCTGGGCAAGATCCTGGTGATGGTGGTCGGCGTGCTCGTCCTGCTGGGCGGGGGCGTCGGCGCGGGACTCTATGCCGCCAATTCGGGGTTGATCGGCGGCGGCCATGGCAAGGGGCATGACGCCGAGGCCGAAGCCGACGCCAATCATCCCGGCCCCAAGCTGGTCCCCAAGTCGGAGCAGAAGCGCGCCGGCGAGGGCGGTGAGGGTGAAGGCGGCCATGGCGGCGGCGGCGAAGGCGGCGGTCACGGCGAAGAGGGCGGCGAGGCCAAGAAGAATGTCGGCATGCCCACCCCCATCGGCGATGGCGGCGAACGCTATGCCTCCAACTATTATGAGATGCCCAAGGACTTCACCTCGAACCTGCGCGACTCGGTGCATGTCATCCAGGTCGGGCTCGCGATTTCGACCCCCTATGACGACACGGTCATCAACAATCTGAAGACCAACGACCTGGCGGTGCGCTCGGCGATCCTGATGACTCTGGGCGACGCCAATGAGGAGCAGGTGTTCAGCAGCGAGGGCAAGCGCGATCTGCAGCGCAAGCTGGTGAATTCGATCAACGAGATTCTGCGGCAAAAAGAAGGATTCGGGGGTATCGCTAACGTCTACTTTACCAATTTCGTTGTTCAGTGAGGCATGGTTAACGCCACCGCCCAGATAGACGAACGCGAGCGTCTTCGTCCCCAAAGCGCCGATCACGGCGTATTGGGGACGACCAAGCTCAATCCGTTCGGCGATCTGCACACGATGCAGCATCTGTCCGCGCGTCTCGCGCGGTCGTTGCGGGGGCTGTTCGAATCGCTTCTTCGTGAGGAACTGCGCTGCTGGGCCGAACCTTTGGTGGTCCAGCGCTTTGCCGATTACCGGGCCGAGCGCGGCGATGGCCTGAGCGCGTGGCTGCCGATGACGATGACGTCGATCGGCGGCCCGGCGATCCAGGCCGATGCCAAGGCGCTGTGCGTCGTCGAGGGCGGCTTCATGCTGTCGCTGATCGACCTGTTCTTCGGCGGCGCCGGCCGCGCGCCCGATACTTTGCCCACCGAATTCTCGCCCGCCGTCGATGCCATGATCGCCCATCTGGGCGACATGATGGCCACGCCGATGCGCCAGGCCTGGGAATCGCTGGCGCGGATCGAGTTCCACCCCGGCGCGCCCGAAAGCTCGCCCGCGATGCTTGCCAAGATGGATGGCGAGGACGCGATGATCGTCACCCGCTTCGGCATCGCCGGGCAGGATCGCCGGCCGACCATGCTCGACATCCTCTATCCGGTCGCCGCCTTGAAGCCACATGGCTCGGCGCTGACCGGCAAGGTCGTCGACAAGCAGGCCGAGGCCGATCCCACCTGGCGCGGCGACCTGACCCGCGCGGTGATGACGGTGCGCTTTCCGGTCCGCTCGGTGCTGGCCGAACCCGTCGTCTCGCTCAGCCGCCTGATGGAGTTGAAGACCGGCGACGTGATTCCGATCAGCTTCGGCCCCGAAGTGCCGGTGATGGTCGGTGGCGATCTGCTCGGCATGGGCACGGTCGGCACCGCCAATGGCCGCGCCGCCGTCCAGCTCACCTCGCTTGCCCGGTCCGCCGAAGGTCTGGCGCAGAATTTCCACGAAGGACACGCAGAATGAACGACATGGCCGGCGGATTCCCGGTCGACACTTCGGTCGCGGCCAATTTCCGGCTGCTCCAGGATGTCGACGTCAAGCTGACCGTCGAGATCGGTTCGACCCAGCTGTCGCTGCGCGAGCTGCTGGCGCTGTCCGAATCGAGCGTGATCGAACTGGACCGTCAGGCCAACGAGCTGCTCGACGTGCTGGTCAACGGCACGCTGATCGGGCGCGGCGAGGTGGTGACGGTCGGCGACCGCTTCGGCGTGCGCATGACCGAGCTGGTCAATCCCGACAAGCGCGGCTGATCCACGCCATGCTCTGGTCCTATGTCCTCAAGCTCGTCATCCTGCTGCCGCTGATCTGCGGCCTGATGATCGGCTGCCTGTATCTCTGGCGGCGGCTGGAAACCCGGATGCCGGGCCGCCCCGCCACCCGGCTGATCCATGTGCGCGAGACGATGATGATCTCGCCCGGCCTGCGCCTGGCGGTCATCGAGTTCGAGGGGCGCAACCTGCTCGTCTCGGTCGGGCGTGGCGGCGTGCAGCTGGTCGACAAGGTCGAGGGCAAGGGCGGCACGCCCGCCCCCGCCGCGCCGCCCCCCCCGGTGCCGCCGCGTCGTACCGATTTCGTCTCGCGCTTCGCGCCCAAGCCGACGCAGACCGACCTGTGAGCATCTCCGTCACCCGCCGGGGCACCGGCCCCGCGCTGATCCGCCCGCGTCAGGACGCCGCGCCGAAGCGCAGCCTGAAGCCGCTCTGGATCCTCCTCGCCCTGCTGCTCGCCTTCATCATCGCGATGCCGGCCTTTGCGCAGGCCGCTCCCGCCGCCGCACCGGCAGCCGCGCCCGCCCCGGGCGTCGGCGACGCGGTCGACCGCGCGATCGGCCAGCTAGGCGGTGGCGGCAATGGCAGCACCGGCTCGCTGAGCCTGTCGCTCCAGGTCCTGATCATCATGGGCCTCCTGACGATCCTGCCGGGCATCATCCTGATGATGACCAGCTTTACCCGGATCGTCATCGTGCTCGCCATCCTGCGTCAGGCGCTGGGCCTGCAACAGACGCCGCCCAATCAGGTGCTGATCGGACTGGCCATGTTCCTGTCGCTGTTCATCATGGCGCCGACGATCAGCCAGATGAACGCCAACGCGATCCAGCCCTATGCCGAGGGTCGCCTGCCCGGCACCGAGATGATCAAGGCCGCTGGCGCGCCGCTCCACGCCTTCATGGCCAAGCAGACGCGGGTGAAGGACGTGACGATGTTCGCGCAGATGGCGAAGTCGGGCCCCTATGCCAGCCCCAACGACATTCCCTATGCGGTGCTGCTGCCGGCCTTCGTCACCTCGGAATTGAAGACCGCGTTCCAGATCGGCTTCCTGATCTTCCTGCCCTTCATCGTCATCGATCTGGTCGTCGCCACAGTGCTGATGGCGTTGGGCATGATGATGCTCTCGCCCTCGATCATCTCGCTACCGTTCAAGCTGCTGCTGTTCGTACTGGTCGACGGATGGGCGCTGACCATGGGCAGTCTGGCGAACAGTTTCGCCACCTGAGTCCCTTGGGCTTCGACTTCGGCGCTATGCACCGAAGTTTATCCTGGGCGGCTGACTTGCCAGCCAGCCGAAGGGCTCAGCCTGAACGGCTGTAGGGGCAGGCCTTCATTAACCAATATTGACCATAACCCCGTTCAGCCTGAGCGAAGTCGAAGGCCAAGGGAAACCCTCTCCCCGGGAAGCACACGAGCATCATGGACGCCCAATATTTCCTGACGCTGGCCAACCAGACCATGTGGGTGCTGGCGCTCGCCGCCGCGCCGATCCTGCTGCCCGTGCTCGTCTCGGGCCTGGTGATCGGCATGATCCAGGCGGCGACCTCGATCAACGAACAGACCCTGTCCTTCGTCCCCAAGCTGATCGTCGTCGCCATCTCCATCCTGATCTTCGGTAGCATGATCATGGGGCTGCTCAGCGACTTCACCGTCAGCATGTTCGAGCGCATCCCGGACCTGGTAAAGTGAAGGTCCGGGTAGAATAACATGCTCGGCTTCGGCCTCTCGATCGAGCCGCAGGCTTGGGCGATCCTGTTCCTCATGATCCGGATCGGGGCGGCGTTCATCACCGCGCCCGTGTTCGGCGCGGTGTCGATCCCCCTGCCCGTGCGGGTCAGCCTGGCCGGGGCCATCGCCTTCCTCGTCAACTCGGTCCATCCGGTCGTGCCGCCGCCGGTCATCTTCTCGCTGCCCACCATCATGTCGGTCGCGGCCGAGGCGATCGTCGGCCTGGCGCTGGGCCTGATCCTGCAGGTCGCCTTCACCGCACCGCTCGTCGCCAGCGAACTGATCGGCGGGTCGATGGGGATCAACTTCGCCGCGACCATCGATCCGCTCAATGGCCGCTCGACCCAGGCGCTGGGCCAGTTCTTCACCGTCATGCTGACCTTGCTGTTCCTGTCGGTCGATGGGCACCTTGTCCTGGTCGACATGATCGTCAAAAGCTATGACGCGCTGCCCCCCGGCCGCGCCTGGATGGCCCCGGCGCAGTTCCGCGCGATCGCGCTGTTCGGGGGCTATGCCTTTCTCGCCGGCCTGCTGCTCGCGCTGCCGGTCGGGTTCCTGCTGCTCTGCCTCAACCTGGTGGTCGGGATGATGAGCCGTGCCGCGCCCTCGCTCAACCTCTTCTCGGTGGGCCTGCCCGCCGCGCTCGGCGTCGGCGTCATCGCCATCGCCGTCGCCTTTCCCGCCATGGGCGATTACATGCTCGTGATCATCCGCGAGGCGCTGTCCGCCACCGAAAATCTGGTGATGGGCTGATGTCGGAGGGCGGCGAGAAAACAGAAGCCCCAACCCAAAAGCGCCGCCAAAAGGCGCGCGAGGATGGGCAGATCCTGCGCAGCCGCGACCTGGCGGCCGCCTTGGTGATGATGGCGGGTATCGCCTGGCTGATGTTCGCGGGCCCCACACTGCTCGGCGCGTGCAAGGCGGTGATGGCGGCGAGCTTTCAGTTCAGCCATGCCGATGTCGAGGATTTCGAGCCCTTCCGCCCGCTGATGGAGGCGGGTTGGAAGCTCCTTCCCTCGCTCGCCTCGCTGTTCGCGGTCACCATCGTCGCGACGATCGCCTCGCAGGCGGGACTGGGTTCGCTACAATTCAATCCCAAGGCGCTGACGCCCAAGCCGTCCAAGCTCAACCCCGCCTCGGGCCTGAAGCGCATCTTCGGCATGCAGGGCTGGACCGAGCTGGGCAAATCGCTGCTCAAGATCGTGCTGCTCGGCGCGCTCGGCGGCTATATGCTGTGGACGTCGTCGCGCGCGACGCTGGGGCTGGCGCAGTCGGACCTGAACAGCGCGATCGGGTCGCTGGGCGGCACCTTCATCACCATCCTGCTGGTCATGGGCTTCGGTTTGGTGTTGATCGCCGGTTTCGACGTGCCGATCCAGATCTTCCAGCTGCTGTCCAAGCTCAAGATGACCAAGCAGGAGATCAAGGACGAGCATAAGGAGAGCGAAGGCAATCCGGAAGCCAAGGCGCATATCCGCGCCAAGCAGCGCGAGATGTCGCACCGCGCGGTCCGCGCGGCGGTGCAGGAAGCGCATGTCATCCTGACCAACCCGACCCATTTCGCGGTCGCGCTGCGCTACGAACGCGGCAAGGACGAGGTGCCGGTGGTCGTCGCCAAGGGCCGCGGGGCGACCGCGCTCGCCATTCGCGAACTGGCCGCCGAACTGGCTACGCCGGTGCTGGAATATCCGCAGCTCGCCCGCGCGGTCTATTATACCAGCCGCGAAGGCCAGGAAGTGCGCGCCGACCTGTATCAGGCGATCGCCGTCGTCCTCGCTTTCGTCTTCGGCATCAATGCAGGCGCGGGCGGCACCGCGCAGCCGCCGGTCGAGGTCCCGACGACCGCGCGCTTTGACGAAAACGGCGTGGCGCAACCGTGATATTCGCGACGATGATCGCCGTCGGTTCGTCGCATCGCCCTAAAGCCCGGCGGATCGCGGCCGTTAAGCATGGCAAGCGCGCGCCGGAGTATCGTCGATGACCACTGTTTCCTCGAGCACATCGTCCTCCACCGCCTCGACGACCAGCACGTCGTCGACCTCGTCGAGCAGTACTTCTCAGGCCGCGACCAAGAATGCCGCGCAGGCACTGTTCAACTCGTTGCAGACAGGCTCGGGCATCGATCTGTCGACGCTGGTGCCCTCGCTGATCGAGGCGCAATTCTCCGCCAAGACCGCCGCGCTGAAGGCCAAGGCCGACACGCTGACCGCGCAGATTTCGGACGTGTCGTCGATCAAGAGCTCGATCACCGATTTCGCCTCGGCGCTGGCGTCGCTGGCCAAGGGCGGAACGCTGGCAACCCAGGCGGTGAGTTCGGACACCGCCAGCCTGGGCGTCACCACCTCTGCAGGGGCCAAGCTGTCGGGCCTGTCCAAGTCGATCAGCATCAATGCGCTGGCCAGTGCCCAGGTGTCGTCGACCAAATCGGCCTATTCCAGCACCGACTCGCTCGGCACCGGCAGCCTGTCGATCAAGGTCGGCTCCAAGGATGCCGTGTCGATCGATATTGCCAGCGGCGATTCGACGCCCGCCGCGCTCGCCGCCAAGATCAACGCCGCCAATGCCGGCGTCAAAGCCTCGGTCATCACCGACTCCAGCGGCAATGCCTATCTCTCCTTCACGGGTGCCAGCGGCAAGGACAACAGCTTCACCATCACCGCGACCGAAGGTGATACCGCCGGTCTGTCGCGGCTGAACGTCGGCAACGACGCGACCGGCACGACCACCAGCTCGACCGCCGCCAATGCCAGCATCACGATGGACGGCGTGACCGTGGAGCGCGCGTCGAACACGGTGAACGATCTGGTCGACGGGGTGACGATGACCCTGTCGGCGGTGACGAGCAAGGCGGTCTCATTGACCGGATCGACGCCGACCTCGGCGCTCAGCACCGTGGTGTCGAACTTCGTGTCGACCTTCAACGACAACATGACCGCGCTGAACAAGGCGATCGATCCGATCACCGGCGATCTGCGCAGCGACCCCGCCGCGCGGTCGCTGGCTCAGAGCCTGCGCGGGCTGACGACCACCAAGCTCGTTCCGGGCAGTGACGCCGGCCCCCAGACGCTGGCCGATCTGGGCGTGCGGACCGAAAAGGACGGCACGCTGACGGTCGACTCGACGGTCCTGTCGCAGGCGCTGAGCAAATATCCCGACGCCGTCGAAAAGATGTTCCAGGCCAGTGGCGATAATATCATCGGCTTGTCGGCGCGGATGAATACCGTCCAGATGTCGACGACCAGCAGCGTCTATGGCCTGACCGCGTCGTACAACAACCTGACGCAGCAGCAGTCGGACAATTCCGACGCCCAGGCCAAGCTGGAAGACAGTCGCAAAACCGCCACCGACACGATGACCGCACGCTTCGCGTCGATGAACAGCCGCGTCTCCGCCTATAAATCGGTGCAGAACTTCATGGATCAACAGGTCAAGATGTGGACCAAGAGCAACTGACATGACCTATGCGTCCGCTTTCCTGACCGATCCCGCCGCCGTCTATCGCCAAATCGACGTGGTCGGCCGCACCGCGATGGCCGACGGCCCCGCGCTGGTGCAGCTGCTCTACGAGGAACTGATCGCCGCGTTGCGCTCCGCCGCCTGGGCGACCGAGCATGGCCAGCTCGCACGCAAGAGCGAGCGGGTGACGCGCGCCACCGCCATCCTGTTCGCGCTGGAAGCGGGGCTCGACTTCGACAATGGCGGCGAAATGTCGATCACCTTCGCCAAGCTCTATGCGGGTGCACGCAAGCAGATCGTCGATGGCTCGCTGGGCCAGGACGCCAATGTCTTCCGCGCGGTCGCCGCCAATATGGTCGAGATCGCCGAGGCCTGGGAAACGGTGCGCAAGATGAATGCGGGCAACACCAAGAACTGAACCCCAGGCCCCGTTCAGCCTGAGCGAAGTCGAAGGCCATGGGAATTCCTTCGCCATCGAACGCGGACCATGCGCTTCGACAGTGCTCAGCGTGAACGGCGGGAGGTAAGGCTCACCGCCGGAACCAGTGGCGCTGGACGAAATAGATGACGATCCCCGCCGCGATCAGCGCGCAGGCGCCCAGGATCGCGTCGAACGCCCAGGGCTGCTCGGCATAGGGCAGGTTCTTGACGTTCATTCCGTAGAGTCCGGTGATGAAGGTCAGCGGCAGGAACACCATCGCCACGATCGAAATGAGCAGCGCGCGATTGTCGATCTGCTCCGCCCGCAAATCGGTCAGCGTTTCGTGGATCAGCGCGGCACGCTCGCGGATCGATTCCAGTTCCTCGGCCATGCGCGCCGCACGATCGGCGGCGGCGGACAGATGGAGCCGATCGTCATCGGCCAGCCAGTCGCCGGGCAAGGCCGCCAGCTTTTCGAGCGCCGCGCGCTGCGGATTGAGGAAGCGGCGATAGCCGATCGCGGCAACGCGCGCCCGGCTGACCGTGCGGCGCAACTGAAAGACGCGGTGCTCGTCCAACTGCTCCTCGCAATCATCCAGATCGTCGCCCAGGCTCGCCACATCGGGGTCGAGGTCGCTGGTGATGGCGGTCGCGAAGGCGGTGATGAGGTCGCCCGGGTCGACCACTTCACCACGCTCGACGCATTGGCGCACCTCATCCACCGCGAGCAGCGGGCGGCGCGTCACCGAATAGACCCGGCCCTTGACCGCCCAGATGCGCACTGAGGCGAGCATGTCCGACCCGTCGAGCGGTTCGCTGCTGCGCCCGCGCAGGTTCAGGAACGCCCCCTCGCCTACCGCCTCGCACCGTGGGCGAGTCTCGGTCGCGGTCAGCGCATCCACGACATAGTCGGGCAGATGCGCGGAATCGTGCAACCAGCGCTGGGCGACCGCGTCGTTGGTCTCCAGATGCACCCAGACGAGCCGCGCGTCGACCGACACCGCCTCGCGCACCCCGATCGCCTCGGCCTGGCCCTTGTCCAGGCGATAGGCAAAGCCGGTCATGCCGGGCCCGCCATCGACAGATCGACCACCTGCCCCTCGCCGACCTCGGCGGGAAGGCTGTCGCTGGCGATGCGCACCGCGTCGGCGCGTGCACGGTCGAGAATGGCGGACGGCACATCGCCGCGGTGATAGACGCGGTCGGCGGCGGCCAGTGCTCGTGCCTGGCGCAGGGTGAGATCGTCAGGATCGGTCGAGGTCAGCACGAAAGCCTCGACGCGCGCGCCCGGGCGATCGGCGCTCGCCAGCCAGGCATCGACGTCATGCTCCTCCGCCAACGGATCGAGCGCACCGCCCGGCGACAGTGCCGCCCCGATCGCCCGCCGCCGCTCCGCCCCATCGGGGAAGCGCGCACGCAAAGCGGTGCGGGCGGCATACAGCCCCTCGGCCAGCGCACCGAGGCCGGCGGGCAGCAATGTCTCCAGCCGCTGGCGAAGCGCCGCCGCCAGGCCCGCCGACACGCCGCCCGTCCCGATCGCGATGATCACCGGCCCGCGCTCGACGATGGCGGGCAGGGTGAAGTCGCAGACGGCTGGCCGGTCCACCGCGTTGACCAGTATGCCGCGCGCCTTCAGCCGGGCGATGGCGGCTTGCGCCGCGTCTTCATCCTCGATCGCGACGATGGCGAGGGTGGCGGGGGCGTCCTCCCCCACGACGAGTGCCCCGGCACGGTCGAGCAGGCGGCGCTTAGCTTCGGCCGGCTCGCCCTCGCCGAGCAGGATCACCGGGCGGCCCCCCAGCCGGACGAACAAAGGCAGACTGGCGAGACTCACTTCGCCATTCCTCCCCTGTAAAGGGAGGGGAACCAGCGAAGCTGGTAGAGGGGTGTCACCGCTGGAGAGGAAGCGATTCCTCGCGACCGGTGCCCCCCCTCCGTCAGGCCTGCGGCCTGCCACCTCCCCTTCCAGGGGAGGAAGGCCGCAGGTCGCGCCGTCACTTCTTCAGCCACTCCGGCACGCGCTCGGCGGCGATGATCGTCTCGGCGGCGATGCGATCGGCGACGACGGCGAAGCGATCGCCCTCGACCATCACCTCGGGGACCAGCGGGCGGCTGTTATAGGTCGACGCCATGGTCGCGCCGTAAGCGCCTGCGGTGCGGAACACGGCGAGGTCGCCCGACTTCACCACATCGATCTCGCGGTTCATCGCGAAGGTGTCGCCGGTCTCGCACACCGGCCCGGCGATGTTGGCCATCATCGTCTCGCCGGTCGGCTTCACCGCGACGAAGTCGTGATAGGCGTCATAGAGCGCCGGTCGCGCGAGGTCGTTCATCGCCGCATCAACGATGACATAGGGGTTGGCGACGCCGGGCTTCACCCAGACGACTTCGGTCGCCAGCACACCGGCATTGCCCGCGATCACCCGACCGGGCTCGAACATCAGCTCGACGTCCCAGTCCTTGGTCACGCGTGCCACCATCTCGCCATAAGCGGCTGGCGCGGGCATCACATCGCCGGGCTTGTAAGGAACACCCAGACCACCGCCCAGATCGACGCGGGTGACGCGATGCCCCGCGCCGCGCAGTTCGGCAACGAGTTCGCCGACGCGCTTATAGGCGGCCTCGAGCGGGGCAAGATCGCCCAACTGGCTGCCAATGTGACAGGCAACACCCTTCAGGTCGATGCCCGGCAGCCCGGCCAAACGGTCGAACATGCCGAGTGCCTGATCAATCGGCACACCGAACTTGTTTTCCTTGCGGCCGGTCGAGATCTTGGCGTGGGTGCCGGCATCGACGTCCGGGTTCACGCGCAGCGTGGCGGGCGCGACGAGGCCGCGCTCATGCGCCAGCTCGGCAAGCACCGCGCCTTCTTCCTCCAGCTCCAGGTTGAACTGGCCGATTCCGGCTTCCAGCGCGGCGATCAGTTCGGCGCGCGTCTTGCCGACGCCGGAGAACACGATGTCCTCCGCCTTCATCCCCGCTGCCAGCGCGCGGCGCATCTCGCCGACCGACACGACGTCCGCGCCGTATCCTTCATCGGCCAGCACGCGCAGCACGGCGAGGTTCGGGTTCGCCTTGATCGCATAGGCCAGATGCACGCGCGGCAACGCGCTCAGGCCTTCGCGGAACACCTGCGCATGGCGGCGGAAGGTCGAGGCGGAATAGATATAGACCGGCGTGCCGACTTCGGCCGCGATCCGGGCGACGGGGACGTCCTCGACATGGAGTTCGCCGTTCGAAAAGTGAAAATGGTCCATCAGCGGGGGGGCAAATCAAATTCGTCCGAGCGGCGTTCCTGCGACTGAGTCATCAGTTCGTCGGACCGCTGCGGGCGTTGTTGGGGGGTCGGCGTCAGCAATTGCTGCGCCGTGGGACGGGTGGTCGCACCGCGCGGCGCGACCGGCAGCGGCTCGCCCTTGGGCGGTTGCAGCCGGTTGGCCGCGCCACAGGCCGAAAGGCCGAACGCGATCAGCAGGACGAGCGCCCGCTTCAAGGCCGCACCCCCCGCGCGGTGGCGATGGCGGCGCGCACATTGGCGGGCGCGGTACCGCCGAAGCTGACCCGGCTGGCAACCGAAGCATCGACCGACAGCACGTCATAGATGCCGTCATTGATCCGCGCGTCAATCGCGGTCAGATCGTCGATCGACAGCTCGTGCAGCATCACGCCCTTCTCCTCGGCAAGCTTCACGGCGCGGCCGGTGATATGATGCGCCTCGCGGAAGGGAATGCCGCCAACGCGGACCAGCCAGTCGGCCAGATCGGTCGCGGTCGAGAAGCCCGCTTCCGCCACGGCGCGCATCCGCGGCGTCCGGAAGGTCGCGCTCTCGACCATGCCGGTCATCGCCGCGATCGACAGCGCCAGCAGGTCGTGCGCCTCGAACACCGGCGGCTTGTCGTCCTGCATGTCCTTGGAATAGGCGAGCGGCAGGCCCTTCATCGTGACCATCAGGCTGGTCATGCAGCCCATGATGCGCCCGGCATGGCCGCGCACCAATTCGGCCGCGTCGGGGTTGCGCTTCTGCGGCATGATCGAGCTGCCGGTCGACCATTGGTCGGACAGCGCCACGAAGCCGAAGGGCTGCGACGCCCAGAGCACGAACTCCTCGGCCAGGCGCGACAGGTGGAGCGAGCAGTTGGTCGCAGCCTGCAGATAGTCGATCGCGAAGTCGCGGTCGCTGACCGCGTCCAGCGAGTTGCGCGTCGGCGCGTCGAACCCCAGCGCCTCAGCCGTCATGTGGCGGTCGATCGGGAAACCCGTCCCCGCCAGCGCCGCCGAGCCCAGCGGGCACTGGTTCATCCGCGCGCGCGCGTCCGCAAAGCGGCTGGCGTCGCGCACGATCATCTCGTGATAGGCCATCAGGTGATGACCCAGCGTCACCGGCTGCGCGGATTGCAGATGGGTGAAGCCCGGCATCACGCTGTCGGCATGTTCCTCGGCACGGATCAGCAGCGCTTCCCGCAAAGCCCCCAGCGCCGTCAGCGTCTCGTCGATCGCATCGCGCACCCACAGACGGAAGTCGGTCGCCACCTGGTCGTTGCGCGACCGCGCGGTGTGCAGGCGTCCCGCCACCGGCCCGATCAACTGGGCCAGCTTCGCCTCGGTCTGCATATGGATGTCTTCGAGGGTCAGGTCCTCGGCCACGCCATTGGCGGCATAATCCTCGGCGACCTTATCCAGCCCGGCGGCGATCGTCGCGGCGTCCTCGGCCGAGACGATGCCCTGTTTGCCCAGCATGGCGACATGCGCTTTCGACCCGGCGATGTCCTGTTTCCACAATCGCTTGTCGAAGGGGATGGACGCGTTTATCTCGCGCATCACCGCGGCGGGACCTTCTGCGAAGCGCCCGCCCCACATTGCGTTGGAGCCGCCCATGTCGTCGCGTACCGTGATCGCCTGTCTCCTGGGGCTGATGGTCGCCGGGTGCGATAAGCAAAGCCCCGCCCCGGAGCAAGCCGGCAACACCTCCAGCGGAGAAGTTTCGAGCGGCGAAGTGACCGCCGCCCCCGCACCCGAAGCACCCAAGCCCGCCGGCGCGGTCGACCGTGCCCACAAGGGCGAGGCGGCGCCCGCGCTGGGCTTCACCACCCTCGACGGCAAGCCGACGACGCTGGCCGATTTCCGTGGCAAGCCGGTGCTGGTCAATCTCTGGGCGACCTGGTGCGGACCATGCGTGGCGGAAATGCCGACGCTGGCCACCACCGCCGAGCGGCTGAAGGGCAAGGTCGCGGTGATCGCGGTCAGCCAGGACCTGGACGGTGCGGCCAAGGTCACGCCGTTCCTGGCCGGCCGCAAGCTCGACGCATTGCCCGTCTATCTCGACCCCAAGCTGGGGCTGAGCACCCATTACCGTGCCAATCTGCCGACCACGATTCTCTATGACGCGACCGGCAAGGAAATCTGGCGCGTGACCGGCGGCTTCGACTGGGCCGGCGCCGAGGCGCAAAAGCTGCTAGCCGAGGTTTAGGGGACAGGCCGCTGCCTTGACCTATGGTTTAAGCCCCCTCCCCCGTTCAGGCTGAGCCCTTCGGCTGGCTGGCAAGCCAGCCGCTCAGGATAAACTTCGGCGCATAGCGCCGAAGTCGAAGCCCACGCCGCAATCGCCAAGTGCTTCCCGTACCCTTCGACTTCGCTCAGCGCGGACGGAGGAATGGGGCGAGGTGGAGATGCATCCGGATAAAAAAGAACCCCGCCCGGCATGACGCCGGACGGGGTAGTCTGGGGTAAGATGCGCAAGCCCGCTGGTCGATGGGGGCGACGGATCGCCGCCCCGACCCGACATCAGAATTCAGCGGTCAGGCCGATGAACACGGTCCGGCCGACCGCATCGTACAGGCCCGGATAGGTGTTGCCGTTGCCGAACGAGGTCAGCAGGCCCTGGGCGATGATCGGCGGGTCCTTGTCGAAGACGTTGTTCACGCCGGCGCGGAAGACGATGCCGTCCTGCACCTTGGCGGTGCCGGCGAGGTCGAAATAGTTGTACGCCTTGATCCGGCTGTTGAACGCGGACGGCGTGCCGGCCAGGTTCGGGTCGGACGAGTTGCTGGTCAGGTTCGTCGCCCCGATATAGCGCCAGTTGAGCGACAGCGTGCCGACCTTGGCCGCATCGGTCCAGGTGAAGCGCGCCTGGTGCCGCCATTCGGGCGTCGGCTGGCCGCAGACGGGACCGAAGAAGCCGACGCAGTCATAGGAACCGAGCCCCGGCACCGGCTCGTTGACGAACTTGCGGTTCCAGTTGCCCTGGAAATCGACGCCCAGCGATCCGGCGCCGCCCAGCGGCTGGAGATAGTTGAGGCCGAAATCGATGCCCGAGGTGTGCAGCGAGCCCGTATTCTGCGTCGTCGAGACGATATAGCCCTGGTCGCCGAAGATGATGCCGCCGCGCGGATCGCGGTTGAACAGCTTGCAGAAGAACGGATTGCCCGTCTGGATGCACTGGCTGATCGTCTGGTTGACCGAAATCGAGCCGATATAGTCGCGCACCCGGATGTCGTAATAGTCGACCGAGAAGGTCAGGCGGCGCAGGAAGCTGGGCGTGAAGACGATGCCCGCCGTATAGGTGTCGGCGGTTTCGGGCTTCAGTGCCGGGTTGCCGCCGAACTGCGCGGTGCAAGTTTCCGCAGGGCAGTCGGTGATGCGGCCATATTGCGCCTGGGTCACACCGGTACGCGCGCACTGGGCGAAGGTCGCGGTCGGCGTCGCGGTGGCGCAGGGATCCTGCGCGCTGACATTGCCGTTGAACTGCGGCCCGAACAGTTCGGACACGTTGGCGGCGCGGATCGCGCGGTTGTAGCTGCCGCGCAGGCGGATGTCGCTGCTCGGCGCCCAAGACAACTCGGCCTTGTAGGTCGAGACGATCTTGGACAGGTTGCTGTAATCCGATCCGCGATAGCCGGCGTTGAGCGACAGGTCCTTGAAGAACGGCTTGTTCTGGATCAGCGGCACTTCGATTTCGGCGAAGACCTCGTTCACGTCGAACCGGCCCTCGGTCTCCTTGGTCCCCTTTTGCAGGGCGAGCGCGTCGGCCTTGAACTCCAGGCTTTCGTAACGATGCTCGACGCCCAGGACGACGCCAATGCCATCGTCCGACCAGGGCGACTTCACGCCATAGGTTCCCAGGTCCGCGCTGATATTGCCGCTGAGCACGGTTTCCTTATCGACACCGCGGGTCGAGGTCGGCGCGTAGATATAGCTGAACGCCGCGTCCGAAATGCCGTTGTAGCGGAAGATGTCGAGCGGCACGCAATTCGGATCGGTGCCGTCGATCACCGACTTGCAGGTCGGCGTGCCGTTGCGGTTGACGACCTGGATCGCACGGTTGGCGCGGCTCGGGTCGATATCGTTCGAATAGGTCTCGTTGAACAACACCGTCGAGAACAGCGCGTTGGCGTCATAGCGGATGCCCTCGGCGATCTGGCCGCGCACGCCGCCCGAGAAGCGGTAATCGGTATGGCGCAGATCGTCGCGACGCGGCCGTGCATTCCCCGCGACCGGGCGATAGCCGATATAGGCCTGTTGCGAGGCGTTGGTGCCATAGGCGTTGCCGCACAGGATCTGTCCCTGCTGCGCGCTCAGGAACGGATTGTCGCAATTGACCGTGTAGGTGAAGCCCTGGAACAGTGCGGAGGGGGCGACCTGCGAATTGGTGTGATCGTCCATGAACATGACGCTGCCATAGGCCTCGATCGCGGGCGTGATCTCGTACTTGGCGAAGGCACCGGCGGTGTAGCGCGTGTCGTTGCGCTGGAAATAGTTGAGCGGCGCATAATTGTAGCGGAAGCTGGCATCATAGGGGACCCAGGTCCGGTTGCCGTCACGCGTGTTGTTGAACCGGCCCAGATCGGCGCTGGGGCCGGTGATAGGATCGAACAGGCCATATTGGTTGTTGCTCGACCCGCCGCAGGTCAGGGTGGAATTGCCCGCGCCCGCCGGATCGAAGGCGCAGGACGAGACGTCGCGGTCGGCCTGCAGCACCGGCTTGGTGTCACGATAGCCGAAATAGGCGGTCACATTGCCGCGGCCATCGGGGAAGTTGGTGCCGAAGGTGAGGTTGACGTCCAGCTTCTGCCCATCGAGGATCATAGGCTGAGCGAGGCGGTAATTGGCCTCGCGCTGGATGCCGCGTGCGAAGCTGTTGTCGTTCTGGTGCTGGGCAAAGCCATATTGCACATCGGCGCGCACGCCGTTCAGATCGTCGCGCAAGATGAAATTGACCACGCCCGAAATCGCGTCCGAACCATAAACTGCCGAGGCGCCGCCGGTCACCACGTCGACGCGCTTGATCAGCGCGGTCGGCACGAAGTTCAGGTCGTTGGCCTGCACCGGCAGCATGCGCTGGCCGTTGATCAGCACTAGGTTGCGGTTGCTGCCCAAGTTGCGCAGGTTGACGCGCGCGGTGCCGTCCGACCCGTTGGAGCTGTTCTCGTTCGCGTCCGGCGTCACCTGCGGCAGGCGGTTGAGCACATTCTCGACCTGAACCGCGCCCTGATAGCGGATTTCGGTCGCATCGACGACAGTCAGCGGGCTGTTGCTGGTCAGGTTGGGGCGTTGCAGGCGGGTGCCGGTGACGACGATCGCCTCGCCATCCTGGGGTGCCGAAGCATCGTTTGAGGCCTTCGCAGCGTCCGACGTAGCTATCTGTTCCTGAGCGTGTGCCGCCGACACGGAAAGCAGCGCAATCGCAATCGCACCGGCCGAGCAGGCCAGTTTCTTGTAATTTTTAGTCACGAATGACCCCCTCTTTGGTCTTATTCATTGGAAGGCTGGCCTAAGAATACGCTCATGTCAAATATATTATACCGTATTTAGAATGCCATTTTGGGGAGGATGATCGGGCGGTCAGCGCCAGGCAACCGATCATCGCATGTTGCGTTGCACCAAAGGATCGTTGCGCCCAGCGAACTATCGAGCGTGACGCAGATGGAGCTTCAGGGAGCCGATGATGCAGGCCAATCGCCGCGAACTGATCGCCGCCTTCACCATTCTGGGACTGTCCCCGGCCATGGCCACCCGGCTTGCCGCGCAGACCCGGGCCGCCCTGGGCTCGGCACAGCCCTTTTCCTGGACGGCACTCCAGACCCGCGCCGAGCAACTGGCGCGCCAGCCTTATAAACCCCAGGCCAAGGTCGAGGCGGCGGCCGCAATCGACTATGATGCGGTTGGCACCATCCGCTATCGCGATGACCAGACGCTGGCCGGCGGCATCCGCCTGTTCCCGCTGGGCCGCTATGCGCCCAACCCGGTCGGCATCCACATCGTCGAGAACGGCGAGGCGCGCAGCGTCCCCTTCTCACCCTCGCTGTTCACCGCCGAGGCGGGGCATGCGCCGCCGCTCGGCATCGCCGGCTTCCGCGCGATGACGGCGGACGGCAAAAGCGACTGGCTGGCCTTTCAGGGCGCCTCCTATTTCCGCACCGCGGGCGCGCAGGACCAGTACGGCCTGTCGGCGCGGGGGATCGCGATCGACACCGGCATCGACGGGCGCGAGGAGTTCCCCGCCTTCACCGACTTCTGGATCGAGCGGACGGGGGCGCAGGCCTATACCGTCTATGCGCTGCTCGACGGGCCGAGCGTCACCGGGGCCTATCGGATCGAGTCGGCCAAGGGCGCGAACGGCGTCGAACAGCGCGTATCCGCCATCCTCTTCTTCCGCCGCGATGTCGAACGCCTGGGCATCGCGCCCGCGACCAGCATGTTCTGGTATGGCGAGGGCAATCGCGCGGCGGGCAGCGACTGGCGGCCCGAGATTCACGATTCGGACGGCCTCGCGCTGCTGACCGGGGCTGGCGAGCGGTTGTGGCGGCCCTTGGTCAATCCGCCGCGCCCGACGCTCGACAGCTTCGCCGACACCAATCCGCGCGGCTTCGGGCTGCTCCAGCGCGACCGAGCGTTCGACCATTATCAGGATGACGGCGCATTTTACGACCGCCGCGCCAATCTGTGGGTCCAGCCGGAAGGAAATTGGGGCCGGGGCCAGGTGATGCTCTATGCCTTTCCCACCGCGTCGGAGACGGTCGACAATATCGTCGCCTTCTGGAACCCCGCCGACGCGCCCAAGGCCGGGCAGAAGCGCCAGTTCGACTACCGGTTGAGCTGGGGCTCGACCGACCCGACCGTGGTGCCAGCGGTCGCGCACGCGGTCGACCAGTGGACCGGAGCCGCCGGACGCCCCGGTGCCGAGCCAACGCCCGGCGCGCGCAAGCTGGTCGTGGATTTCGTCGGTCCGGCGCTGGCCGGGCTCGATCGGCAGAGCGGCGTCACCGCCGATATCTCCGTCACGCGCGGCAAGCTGCTGACCCAGGCTGCCTATCCGGTGGTCGGGCAGAGCAATCGCTGGCGTGTCACCGCCGATATCGCGCCCGAGGGTCAGGGCCCCGCCGATGTGCGACTGTTCCTGAAGCGCGGGACCAAGGCGCTGACCGAGACGGTGCTGGCGCCGGTCTTCCTGCCATGAGCCGACCCCATGCCATGATGCCCGAGCCGGCGCCGCTGGAAATGCCGGTCCAGCGGTTCGATGGCCCGCCGCCGCCGCACAATGCGCCCGAGCCCCGGCCCGGCATCAACCTATCCCCCGACGACATATTGACGCGCCGCCTGTTGCTGGTGCTGCTGACCGGCCTGCTCGCCACCGCCGCCTCGGCCTCGGTGAAGGAGGCGTTGCTCAGCGACGGATTCAGCCTGCTCGACGGTCTGTTGCTGCTGCTCTTCTTCCCGCTCTTTGCCTGGATTTCGTTCGGCTTCGTGACGGCGGCGATCGGCTTCATCCTGCTCATCTCGCGCGCGCATCCGGGCATCACCTCGGCCCCGCGAGAGGCCGCGCCGCCGACCGCGCGGACGGCCGTGCTGGTGCCCGTGCATAATGAGGATGTCGATGCGGTGTTCGACCGGATCGCGCGCATGGCGACGATGATCGAGCGCGCCGGCTCCGCCGACCGTTTCGCCTTCTTCGTCTTGTCCGATTCGGGCGAAGCGGCGGAAGCCGAGGAAGTCGCCGCCTGGGAACGCCTCGCGCCGCTCCTGCGCGTGCCGCTCCATTATCGCCGCCGGACCGAGAATGTCGGGCGCAAGCCCGGCAACGTCGCCGACTGGGTGCGCCACCATGGCGGCGCGTACGACTTCATGCTGATGCTCGACGCCGACAGCCTGATGGGCGGCGACACCATCATCGGCATGGCGCAGATCATGGAGCAGCGCCCCTCCATTGCCCTCCTTCAGACCGTGCCCATGATCATCGGCGCGACGACCTTCTTCCAGCGCTGGATGCAGTTCGCGAGCCGCTTCTACGGGCCGATCTCGACCGCTGGCCTCGTCTGGTGGTCGGGGTCCGAGTCTACCTTCTGGGGCCATAATGCGCTGATCCGCATCCGCGCCTTTGCGGAAAGCTGCGGCCTGCCCGACCTGCCCGGACGCCCGCCCTTCGGCGGCACGATCATGAGCCATGACATGGTCGAGGCGGCGCTGCTCCGGCGGCGCGGCTGGCGGCTGCACATGCTGATGGTCGAGGACAGTTTTGAGGAATTCCCACCCACCCTGATCGACCAGGCGGTGCGCGACCGGCGCTGGGCGCAGGGCAATATCCAGCATCTGAAACTGCTCGGCGCGAGCGGTTTCCACTGGATCAGCCGGTTGCAGCTATTGATCGGCGCCTCGGCCTATCTGATGTCGCCCGCCTGGCTGATCCTGATCGCCACCTCGATCGCGCAGAGCCTGTCCGACGATGCCGCCACGGTGCGGGAGGTGACCTCGACCCAGGTGCTGGTGGTGACTTTGGTCCTGCTGTTCGGTCCGAAGATCCTCAGCATCATCTGGGCGATGGCGGACCGTGAGCGACGGGCGAGCTATGGCGGGGCGAGAGCAATCCTGGCCTCGGTCGCGCTCGACGTACCGCTGTCGATCCTGACCGCGCCGGTGATCGCGCTGACCCAGACGATCGATCTGATCAACATCGTGCGCGGCAAGCCGTCGGGCTGGAGCCCGCAGAGCCGGGTGCGCAATGGCTTGGCGGCGGCGGACGCGATGCCGCGTTATTACTGGCATCTGGGGGTGGGGGCCGCGTTGGTGGTCGTGTCGTTCCTGAACCCGATGCTGGGGGCGTGGCTGTCGCCGGTGACGCTGGGATTGCTGCTGGCGCCATGGCTGGCGATGGAGACCGCCAAGGTTCGGCCGGGCGAGCGATTGGCGAAGAAGGGCGTGTTCGCGGTGCCGGGGTCTAGGGTGGCGGAGCCGGTTCGACCCTTGGCGTTGGCGTGAGGGACGGGCGTGGGCTTCGACTTCGCTCAGCCTGAAGGGAGCGAGGGAATGGATCTGGACACCAACCCCCGTTCAGTCTGAGCGAAGTCGAAGCCCACGCTACACCCCCTCAATCATCCTCATCCTCAAACCCCACCAACGCCAGCGCCCGCGCCTTCATCTGCCGCGTCTCGCACCAGTGGACCAACGCCTCCTCGCGCCCATGCGTCACCCACACCTCACGCGGTGCGATCTCGGTCAGCGTCTGGGTCAGTTCATCCCAATCGGCATGGTCGGACAGGATCAGCGGCAGCTCGACATTCTTCTGCCGCGCGCGCTGACGCACCCGCATCCAGCCGCTGGCCATCGCGGTGATCGGATCGGGCAGCCGCCGCGACCAGCGATCGTTGAGCGCACCCGGTGGGCACATCACGACATGCCCCGCCATCTCTGCCTTGGGCGTATCGGCGACCATGCGCAGTTCGCCCAGATCGACGCCATGCTCCTGATACAGCGTGCATAGCCGCGCCAATGCGCCATGGAGATAGATGGGTGCCTCATGCCCGCGCACGCGCAGCTCGGCGATCACCCGCTGCGCCTTGCCCAGCGCATAGGCCCCGACCAGCACGCAGCGGGTCGGATTGGCGTGGAGCCGCGCGATCAGCTTGTCGATCTCGTCCCCCGTCTCGGGATGGCGAAAGACGGGCAGCGCGAAGGTCGCCTCGGTGACGAACACGTCGCACTTCACCGGCTCGAACGGCGCACAGGTCGGGTCCGCGCGGCGCTTGTAATCGCCCGACACGACCACCCGCTCATCCCGATAATCGAGCACGATCTGCGCCGATCCCAGCACATGTCCGGCGGGCACGAAGCTGACATCCACCTCGCCCAGCCGGATCGTCTCGCCATAGCCGACCGAAACCCCGGTCTGCGGGCCGTAGCGGGCTTCCATGATCGCCAGCGTTTCCGGCGTCGCCCACACCGTACCGTGCCCGCCGCGCGCATGGTCGGCATGGCCGTGGGTCACCAGCGCCTTGGCTTCCGGTTCGGACGGATCGACCCACACATCGGCGGGAGCCACGTAAATCCCGCGTTTATGGGGCTGTATCCAGTCGCCGAGCTTGACCATGATACCTATATCCTTCGGGATGCTCCCCGGTTCCCTTCCCTCCGCCCTGACCGACTGGTTCGCCGCCAAGGGCTGGCAACCGCGCACGCACCAGTTGGCGATGCTGGAGGAAGCGCGCGCCGGGCGTCACGCGCTGCTGGTCGCCACCACCGGCGCGGGCAAGACGCTGGCGGGGTTCCTGCCGACGCTGACCGAATTGATCGAAGAGCCGAGCGAAGGGCTGCACACCCTGTACGTCTCGCCGTTGAAAGCATTGGCGGTCGATATCCGCCGCAACCTCGTCACGCCGATCGAAGAAATGGGCCTCGACATAAGGGTCGAGACGCGGACCGGCGACACGTCGTCGGACAAGAAGGCGCGGCAGCGGGTGAAGCCGCCGCACATCCTGCTGACCACGCCGGAATCGCTGTCGCTGCTGCTCAGCTATCCCGATGCCGCGACCATGTTCGCGGGGTTGAAGACGATCGTGGTCGATGAAGTCCACGCCTTCGCCACCGGCAAGCGCGGCGACCTGCTGTCCTTGTGCATGGCGCGGTTGCAGCACCTGTCCCCCGATCTTCGCCGGGTCGCGCTGTCGGCAACGGTGGCGGACCCGGATGGCTATCGCGCCTGGCTCGCGCCCGACGGCGACATCGATGCGGTCGGCCTGGTCAACGGCGAACCCGGCGCACCGTCGGACATCTCGATCCTGCTGCCGAAGGATCGTATCCCCTGGGCGGGCCATTCGGGCCGCTACGCCGCCGCGCAGGTGATGCGGGTGATCGAGGCGAACCGGACCACCATCGTCTTCTGCAACACCCGCAGCCTCGCCGAACTCATCTTCCAGGATTTGTGGAAAGCGAACGACAAGAGCCTGCCGATCGGTGTCCATCACGGCTCGCTGTCGCTGGAAGCGCGGCAAAAGGTGGAAGCCGCGATGGCGGACGGCCAGCTCCGCGCACTGGTCGCCACCGCCAGCCTGGACCTCGGCGTCGACTGGGGCGATGTCGATTGCGTGATTCAGATGGGCGCACCCAAGGGGTCGTCGCGGCTGCTCCAACGGATCGGCCGCGCCAATCACCGGCTGGACGAATCGAGCCGCGCGATCCTGGTCCCCGGCAATCGCTTCGAATATCTGGAGGCGCGCGCCGCACTCGATGCGGTGGAGGCGGGCGAACTCGACCCCGACCTGTTCCGCCCAGGCGCGCTCGACGTGCTGGCGCAGCATGTCATGGCCTGCGCGTGCGCCGCGCCGTTCGAGCAGGGCGCATTGCTCGACGAGATCCGCTCGGCCATGCCCTATTCAGCGCTGGACGACGAAACGTTCGAGCGGGTGCTGCGCTTCATCGCGGACGGCGGCTATGCGCTCAAGGCCTATGACCGGTTCAAGCGGCTGGTGCAGCAGCCGGACGGCCTGTGGCGCGTCACCCATCCGCAGTTCGTCGCACAGCATCGCCTCAACGCCGGGATCATCGTCGAGGCGACGATGCTCAAGGTCCGCTTCCGCAACGGCCGCCAGCTTGGCCGGGTTGAGGAAGGCTTCGCCGCGACGCTGGCGCCCGGCGACACCTTCTTCTTCGCCGGTCTCAGCCTGGAGGTAGAATCGATCGACGGCGAGGATCTGATCGTCCGCGCGACCAGTCGCCCCGCGCGCATCCCCACCTATGGCGGCAGCCGGATGCCGCTATCGACCAGCCTCGCCGACCGGGTGCGCGAATTTCTCGCGGACCGGCGCGAATGGGATCGTTTTCCCCCGGACGTGCACGACTGGCTGGAGATGCAGGACCGCCGCTCGGTCCTCCCTCGGCGCGGCCAGCTCTTGGTCGAGACCTTCCCGCGCGAGGGGCGGCATTACATGGTCGCCTATAGCTTCGAGGGGTGGAATGCCCACCAGTCGCTGGGGATGCTGATCACCCGGCGGATGGAGGCGCAGGGGCTGAAGCCGCTTGGCTTCGTCGCCAGCGACTATGCGCTCGCCTGTTACGGGCTGGAGAAGGTCACCGATCCGGCCAGCCTCTTCTCGCCCGACATCCTCGAAAACGAGTTCGTCGATTGGGTTCAGCAATCGCACCTCCTCAAGCGCGCCTTTCGCGAGGTCGCGGTGATCGGCGGGCTGGTCGACCGCCAACATCCCGGCAAGCGCAAGACCGGGCGGCAGGTGATCTTTTCGACCGACCTGATCTACGACGTGCTGCGCAAATATGAGCCGGGCCATCTGCTGCTCCAGGCGGCGTGGGACGATGCCCGGGCGCGGATGACCGATGTGGGGCGGCTGGCCAATCTGCTCGACCGGGCGGGCGGCACGATGCTGCACGTCGATCTGGAGCGGGTTAGCCCGCTCGCCGTGCCGGTGCTGGTGCTGATCGGGCGGGAGAAGGTGGCGACCGGGAGTGCGGACGACGATCTGTTGATCGAGGCGGAGGCCTTGGCGGCGGAGGCTATGGGAGAGTGAGGCCACGCTACGCCCTCTCATCAACCCCCGCCCCACCTTCAAACAAGTCATCCAATCACCCTGATCGCATCAAAAATGTTGCATTGCCTATCCCTACCCCGCAAATCTGATTTCGTGCTCCGCCAATATGAACTCGTCGACCGCGTGCTCGACTATGACCCCCAGGCCGATGAGGCGCTGCTGAACCGCGCCTATGTCTTCTCGATGAAGGCGCATGGCAGCCAGAAGCGTGCCTCGGGCGATCCCTATTTCAGCCATCCGATCGAGGTGGCCGGCATCCTGACCGACCTGCATCTGGATGACGAGACGATCGCCACCGCCATCCTGCACGACACGATCGAGGATACGGTCGCCACCTATGACGAGATCGAGCGGCTGTTCGGTCCCAATGTCGCGCGGCTGGTCGATGGCGTCACCAAGCTGTCCAAGATCGAGGCGCAGACCGAAAGCGAGCGCGCCGCCGAGAATCTGCGCAAATTTCTGCTCGCCATGTCGGACGATATCCGCGTCCTGCTGGTGAAGCTGGCGGATCGCCTCCACAATATGCGGACTCTCCATCACATCGCGAAGCCGGAAAAGCGCCGCCGCATCGCGAAGGAGACGATGGACATCTATGCCCCGCTCGCCGAGCGGATCGGCATGTACGAGTTCATGAAGGAGATGCAGATGCTCGCCTTCCAGCAACTCGAACCCGAGGCGTATGAATCGATCACGCTCCGCCTCGCCCAGATGAAGGAAGGCGGCGGCGATCGGATCACGCGGATCGCCTCGGGCTTGAAACTCCTGATGTCGCGCGGCGGTGTAGAGGCACAGGTCACGGGGCGCGAGAAGTCCGCCTTCTCGATCTTCCGCAAGATGAACGAGCGGCACATCAGCTTCGAGCAGTTGTCCGACGTCATGGCCTTCCGCGCGATCGTGCCCACGGAAGAGGATTGCTACCGCGCGCTGGGCCTGATCCATCGTCGCTGGCCGATGGTGCCGGGGCGGTTCAAGGATTATATCTCGACGCCCAAGCGCAACGGATACCGCTCGCTGCACACCAGCGTGATCCATGCCGACAATGCGCGGATCGAGATCCAGATTCGCACCGCCGAAATGCATGCCGAGGCCGATTTCGGCCTGGCGGCGCACTGGACCTACAAGCAGGCGACGCGCCACGACGCACAGGTGAGCTGGATTCGTGACCTCGTCGAAATCCTCGATACGGCGGGCAGCCCGGAAGAGCTGATCGAACATACGAAGATGGCGATGTATCAGGATCGCATCTTCGCCTTCACGCCGAAGGGCGAGCTGATCCAGTTGCCCAAGGGCGCCACGCCGATCGACTTCGCCTATGCCGTGCATACCGATCTGGGCGACCAGGCGGTGGGGGCCAAGCTGAACGGTCGCGTCGTGCCGCTGTCGACGGTCATCTCGAACGGCGACCAGGTGCAGATTTTGCGCTCGGCCGGACAGACGCCGCAGGCCAATTGGCTGAACCTCGCCATCACCGGCAAGGCGCTGGCCGCCATTCGCCGCCACTTGCGCCATGCCGAACGCGCCGAGCAGGTGACGCTGGGGGCCAAGCTCTATGACGATATCGTCCGGCGCTTGCCCGCGCAGATCGGCCCCGACGCGCTGACTCATGCACTGCAGCGTCTGAAGATGCCCGACGAGGCGCATCTGATGATCGCGATCGCCAGGCGAACCGTGTCGGACGCCGCCGTGATGGAGGCGCTGATGCCGGGTTCGGCGGGCGCCGACGTCGCCGCGCTGCCGCCGCAGTCGAGCGCGATTTCGATCAAGGGGCTGACGCCGGGCGTCGCCTATGACCTCGCGCAATGCTGTCACCCCGTTCCGGGGGATCGCATCGTCGGTCTGCGCCGCCCGGATGCGGGGATCGAGGTCCATGCGATCCAGTGCCCGGTGCTGACCGACCTTGCCGACCGGTCGGAAGAGGAGACCGACTGGGTCGATGTCTCCTGGGGCGACGACAGCGAGGGCGCGACCGCGCGCATCTCGGTCATGGTCAAGAACGAGCCCGGCGCGCTCGGCATCCTGGCGACGATCATCGGCCAGCATAAGGCCAATATCATCAACGTCCGGCTGGATACACGCGACACGCGCTTCCATACCAACCTGATCGATGTCGAGGTGCACGACGTCCAGCACCTGATGCGCCTGATCGCGGCCTTGCGCGCCGCCGATGTGGTGAGTTCGGTCGAGCGGGTCTGAAGTTCGCGCGGAGACGCGAACAAACTCTTCTTTGAGACCGTCGACGGCCGGGTCCAACCGTAACACGCAATCCGAGGCGCGTTGCAGATGCCTCCCCCGCATCGCATGGCGCACCATCAGCGGCGAAGAAACTGGGCCCTGGCCTTCGCCGGAGCACAAGGGCAGTTGCGATATCCTGACATCCGGATGACGCCAGCGTAACAAAATACTGGAACCCGCAAGGCCCACGCGCTTTGAAAAGCGCAAACAGGGAGCCCGTCACCGATGCGTTTCATCACTGCCGCCGCCATGCTTGCGCTCGTCGCGCCCGTCGCCACCCCGGCCATCGCGCAGCAGGCGCGGTCGATCTCGGCCTCCGACAAGGCGCAAGGCGCGCAGGCCAATCCGCAGCTCGTGGCGCAATATGGCGGCCGCTATTCCGGCCCGCAGGCGGCCTTTGTCGAGCGCGTCGGCAAGCGCGTGGCGGTCCAGTCGGGCCTGTCCAACGCACAGGGCGATTTCACCGTGACGACGCTCAACTCGCCGGTGGAGAACGCCTTCGCCATTCCCGGCGGCTATATCTATGTCACCCGACAACTGCTCGCGCTGATGAATTCGGAGGCGGAGCTTGCCTCGGTGCTGGGGCATGAAGTCGGCCATGTCGCCGCGCGCCATTCGCAGAGCCGCAACACCCGCTCCACCATCGGCTCTATCCTGGCGGCGGGCGCGGGGTTGCTGACCGGCAGCAATCTGGCGACCCAGTTGGTCGGCACCGGTGCGCAACTCTACACGCTGAAATATGGCCGCGATCAGGAATATCAGGCCGATGGTCTGGGCATCCGCTACATGACCGCCGCCGGCTATGACCCCTACGCCTCGGCCGACATGCTCGCCTCGCTGGCCGCGTCGAGCAACCTCGCCGCGCGGACCGCCGGGCGTGATGCCAATGCCGTGCCCACTTGGGCCTCGACCCATCCCAACAGCGCGGACCGTGTGCGCCGCGCCGCCGCGCTGGCGCAAGCGACCGGCCGTCCGGAGACGACGCCGGCGCAGGACACCGCTTTCCTGCGGATGCTCGATGGCATGCCCTATGACGATGATCCCAAGGAAGGCATCGTCGATGGCCAGACCTTCCGCCATCCGGGCCTCAAGCTGAAATTCACCGCGCCCAGCGGCTATCGCATCGCCAATGCCAGCGATGCGGTGAGCATCGTCGGACAGGGCGGCCAAGCCGAAATGCGGCTGGCGCAAGGCAGCGACCTGGGACAGGCGATCACCCAGCGGTTCGGTCAACTCGGCACCGGCACGCCCACCGGCCAGCTTCAGAACGGCACCGCCAACGGCATCCCCTTCGCCTATATCACCACACGCGCCGCCGCCAACCGGCGCGCGGTGGACGCCACCGTGGTCGCCTATCGCTTCCCCTCGGCGATCTATACCTTCACCCTGGTCACGCCCGCCGGCTCCGGCATCGGGCCGTTCCAGCCGCTGCTCGCTTCGGTCGCGCCGCTCTCGACCGCCGAGGCGAACGCCATTCGGGGCAAGAAGATCAGCATCGTGACGGTCCGTCAGGGCGACACGATCGACAGCCTGGCGGCGCGCATGGCCTATCCCGATTACAAGCGTGAGCGGTTCGTGACGCTCAACGGCCTCGACCCCAATCAACCGCTGACGCCGGGCCGCCTGGTGAAGCTCGTCGTAGGCGGGTGACGGACGCGTCTGACGCCGCTAAACCAGCGGCGTCATGAAGCGCCCTGCCCTGTCCGTCGTCGTCCCCTGCTATAACGAAGCCGCCTGTCTGGACGTGCTCCACGCCCGCATTTCGGGCGCGGCGCGCGCGGCGGTGGGTGAGGATTATGAGATCGTCCTGATCAACGACGGCTCGCGCGACGATAGCTGGCCGGTGATGCAGCGGCTCGCCGCCGCCGACCCGCATCTGGTCGCGATCAACCTGTCGCGCAACCACGGGCACCAGCTCGCATTGACCGCCGGGCTGGACCTGTGCGCGGGCGAGCAGATCCTGATCATCGATGCCGATCTTCAGGACCCGCCCGAACTCCTCACCGAGATGCGCGCGACCATGGCGGCACAGGAGGCGGACGTGGTCTATGCCGTGCGCCGCAAGCGTGCCGGCGAGACGCTGTTCAAAAAGGCGACGGCGGCCATTTTCTACCGGATGCTCGACCGGCTGACCGATACGCCGATCCCACTCGACACCGGCGATTTCCGACTGATGAGCCGCCGCGCCCTCAATGCGCTGCAATCGCTCCCCGAACAAGCGCGCTTCATCCGGGGCATGGTCGCCTGGGTCGGCTTCCGCCAGGTCCCCTTCCCCTATGACCGCGCCGAGCGTCATGCGGGAGAGACCCATTATCCGCTGGGCAAGATGATCGCGCTCGCCTTCGACGCGGTGACCGGCTTCTCGACCGCCCCCCTGCGCTGGGCCAGCCATATCGGCCTTGCGCTGACGGCGGCGTCGCTGTTGCTGCTGGTCTATATCGCGATCGGCTGGCTGACCGGATCGGCGGTGCAGGGCTGGACCTCGACCATGCTCGTCACCGTCATCTTGGGCGCGGTGCAGATGTTCGTGCTGGGCATGATCGGCGAATATCTGGGACGCCTCTATATCGAGGCGAAGCGGCGACCGCTCTATCTGGTCGCCGATGTCGCCGGCCCCGTGCAGGGCCATGCCCGGCTGGGCTATAGCGCGCATGAAGGGGCCGACGCGCGACCGCGCTGATCCGCCATCCATCTCGCCGATCGCGATATTGATCTGTTCGAGCGAGGAGGCCTGTTGCTTGGCGGTGCTGGCCATGCCCGTCATCAGGCCGCTGATCTCGTTGATCCGGCCGCTGATCCGCTGCAACGCCTGCCCGGTTTCGACGACCAGCTTGCTGCCGGTGCCGACCTGTTCGGAGCTGGCGGTGATCGCCGCGGCGCTTTCCTCCAGCGAGGCGGCCTGTTGCTCGGTCCGACGCGACAGATCGTCGGCGGCCGAGCGAATCTCGTCCGTGCCGCTGCGAATGACGCCCGAGGTCTGCGAGACGCCGCCGATGGTGGTGCACAGCGAGTCCATCGCGGCGTTGAAATCGGTCCGCAGCTCGGCGAAGCGGTCCGGGAAATCCTCGGTGATACGGCCGGTCAACTGCCCGGCGGCCAGGCCGCGAATCCGGTCGAGCAGCACCGTCACCGCCTGCCGCTGTTCCAATTCGAGCGCCTTGGAATCATGGATGTCGACCAGCGAGCCGCTGGCGCGGCGCACCTTGCCCCTGCGGTCCTTGACGACGCCACCGGTCGCCTGAAACCAGCGATAGGCGCCGCTCTTCACCTTCAGCCGGTAGATCACATTATAGGGAATGCCCGTCTCCACCGTCTTGCCGAACGCGGTGAAGGTCGGCGCGACGTCATCGGGGTGGAGCAGATCCGACCAGGAGGTCATCAGATTGGGAAAATCCGCCTCCGAGCTATAGCCGCACAGACGGCGAAATTCGGACGACCAGGTCCAGCGTGATTTCGCATGGGCCGCGTCCCCGTTATGGATCACGGCGTCCCACAAGCCGACCCCCGAATAGTTGGAAAGCGTCGCCAACCATTCCAGCTTGTTTCTGACTCCCAGCATTCACTCATCCTAACTCGGCGCAAAGGTCGACCGGAACGCTAGGCAGAGAGCTTTAACGAGTCGTTGTGGGGCCGAAAGCGGGCTGGACGCCCCAAAGCACAATCACCCCGTTATCAATCATTTATCGCGCCAGAAATTTTTGGCGGCCCGTGTGATGCTGAGGAGGCAGTGGCAAAAAAAGAGGCCCGGATCGCTCCGGGCCTCCCTTTTTCCGGTCTAGCCGATCGGGATCAGTCGCGATCACCGGTCAGGAAGGCCGGCGCGAACTCCGGCGCGCTGCCCTGTTCGCTGCCTTCGCGACGGGGACGGTCGCCCCGGTCGCGGCGGGGACCGCCACGGCCTTCGCCACCACGATCGCCGCCATCGCGGCGCGGACCACGACCGCCCTCGCGGTCGCCACGCGGGCCACGGTCACCGCGCGGCTCACGCGGTTCGCGCGCCGGACGATTGTCCTCCAGCTCGGCACCGGTTTCCTGGTCGACGACGCGCATCGACAGGCGGACCTTGCCGCGCGGATCGATCTCGAGGACCTTGACCTTGACTTCCTGGCCTTCGCTCAGAACGTCCGAGACCTTCTCGACGCGCTCGTTCTTGATCTCCGAGACGTGAACCAGACCGTCCTTGCCGCCCATGAAGTTCACGAACGCCCCGAAATCGACCAGGTTGACGACCTTGCCGTTGTAGATCTTGCCGACCTCGGCCTCTTCGACGATGCCCTTGATCCAGTTCATCGCGGCTTCGATCTGCGCGGAGTCGGACGAGCTGATCTTGATCACGCCCTCGTCGTCGATGTCGACCTTGGCGCCGGTGGTGGCGACGATCTCGCGGATCACCTTGCCGCCGGTGCCGATCACGTCGCGAATCTTCGACTTGTCGATCGTCATCGTCTCGATGCGCGGGGCATGGGCCGACAGCTCGGTGCGGGTCTCGCCCAGCGCCTTGTTCATCTCGCCCAGGATGTGCGCACGGCCGTCCTTGGCCTGCGCCAGCGCGGCTTCGAAGATCTCCTTGGTGATGCCGGCGATCTTGATGTCCATCTGCATCGTGGTGATGCCTTCGGACGTGCCCGCCACCTTGAAGTCCATGTCGCCCAGATGATCCTCGTCACCCAGGATGTCGGACAGGATCGCATAATCCTTGCCCTCCAGGATCAGGCCCATGGCGATGCCCGAAACGGGGCGCTTCAGCGGAACGCCCGCATCCATCAGCGACAGCGAGCCGCCGCAGACGGTGGCCATCGACGACGAGCCGTTCGACTCGGTGATGTCGCTGGTCACGCGGATGGTGTAGGGGAATTCCTCCTTCGACGGCAGCACGGGGTGCAGCGCACGCCATGCCAGCTTGCCATGGCCAATCTCGCGACGGCCCGGCGCGCCGAAGCGGCCCACTTCGCCGACCGAATAGGGCGGGAAGTTATAGTGCAGCATGAAGTGTTGATACGACAGGCCGTTCAGACCGTCGATCATCTGCTCGGCATCCTTGGTGCCCAGCGTCGTGGTCGCGATCGTCTGGGTCTCGCCACGGGTGAACAGCGCCGAGCCGTGCGCGCGCGGCAGGAAGTGGACTTCCGACTCGATCGGGCGGATCTGCGTGGTCGAACGGCCGTCGATACGGCGACCGTCCTTCAGGATCGCGGTACGGACGATCTCGGCTTCCAGCTTCTTGACGAGCTTGGCGGCGGCCAGCTGCTCCTGCGGGGTGCGGTCGGCCATGGCGGCCTTCGCCTTGGCGCGGGCCTCGCCCAGCGCGGTCTGGCGCGCCTGCTTGTCGGTCAGCTTGTAGGCCGCCGTGATGTCCTTGCCGACCAGCTTCTTCAGCTCGGCCTTCACGGCCTTCTGGTCGTCGCCGACGTTCAGTTCCCACGGATCCTTGGCGGCCTGCTCGGCGAGGTCGATGATCGCCTCGATCACCTGCCCGCTCGCCTTGTGCGCGAACATCACCGCGCCCAGCATCACCTCTTCGGACAGCTCCTTGGCTTCCGATTCGACCATCATCACCGCGTCATGCGTGGCGGCGACGACCAGGTCGAGTTCGCCCTCGAGCACTTCGCTGTCCGACGGGTTGAGCTGATACTCGCCATTCTTGTAACCGACGCGCGCGGCGCCGATCGGGCCCATGAAGGGGACGCCCGAGATGGTCAGCGCCGCCGAGGCCGCGATCATCGCCAGGATGTCGGGCTCATTCTCGCCATCATAGGAGAGAACCTGCGCGATGCAGTTGATCTCGTTGTAGAAACCTTCGGGGAACAGCGGGCGGATCGGACGGTCGATCAGGCGGCTGATCAGTGTCTCACGCTCGGTTGCGCCGCGTTCGCGCTTGAAGAAACCGCCGGGGATGCGGCCCGCCGACGAGAATTTTTCCTGATAGTGAACGGTGAGCGGGAAGAAATCCTGCCCTTCCTTCACATTCTTGGCGGCCGTCACGGCGCACAGCACCACCGTCTCGCCCAGCGTCGCGATCACCGCGCCGTCGGCCTGACGGGCCACCTTGCCGGTTTCGAGGGTCAGCGTCTTGCCGCCCCACTCGATGGCCACTTTCTTGGTATTGAACATGGAATATCCTTCACTCCGACGGGCCTATCCCGCCGGGGCCTATGGGTTGAGCCAAAATTGGCTCTGGAGGTCGGCCGAATTGCCGCCCTTCCGATTGCTCTACCCGGGCTTTGTACCGGGTTTGATGACATTGAGGCTTTGAGGATGCGCCCTTGCGGCATCCGGTCGGCCCGGTGCTTCATACACCAGCCGATAAAAAAAGGGCACCCCCTGATGGGAGTGCCCTTTTTGTGGCTTAGCGTCCCGCTCTTACTTGCGGAGGCCGAGCTTGGCGATCAGCGCCAGATAGCGGTCGCCATCCTTGTGACGCAGATAGTCGAGCAGCGAGCGGCGCTTGTTGACCAGCATCAGCAGACCGCGACGCGAATGGTTGTCCTTCGCGTGCGTCTTGAAGTGCTCGGTCAGGTTCTGAATACGCTGGGTCAGGATCGCGACCTGGACTTCGGGCGAACCCGTGTCGCCTTCGGCGCGGGCGTGATCCTTGATGATTTCCTGGCGGCGTTCAGCGGTGATCGACATCGTGGTCCTTTCTTAATCGAGGTTGAAACCGCGAACGACCCGGACCTGTGCGTCCAGCGCCTCCACCAGCGCCACCGGAGTATCCCCCAGCATCGCGAAATATTGGCCATCGTCCACGGCAATCCCGGCCAGCACACGCCCCTGACGGAGCGCCCCTGCCTGGTCGGGGTCGAGAGCAAGAGCCGGGATGTCGTCCAGCCCCGCCCTCAGCGGCAGGAGTATCTGTTCAAGAGTGCGCGCCTGCCCCATTTCGTTCAATTTGTCCAGCGATATCGCCGGGGCCAGGGTGAAGGGCCCCGCCTTGATGCGACGGAGCATGGTGACGTGCCCCACGGTGCCGAGCGCCAGCGCGATGTCGCGGGCGAGCGAGCGGATATAGGTGCCCTTCGAGACATGGGCGGTGAGGGTGATGTCCTGAAGTTCCTCCCCGGCACGGGGAGGGGGACCGCCAGCCGCAGGCTGGGGGTGGAGGGGGGCTTCGGCAAGGGACTCGCCCAGTGGCCCTCCCCCTCCACCATTCGCTGACGCGAACGGTCCCCCTCCCCGTTCCGGGGAGGAGATGAGCGAATGAATCGTCACACGGCGACTCGCGAGAACCACCTCTTCGCCAGCGCGCGCCAGGTCATAGGCGCGCTCGCCGTCGATCTTCAGCGCGGAATAGGCGGGCGGCACCTGGTCGATCGGCCCGGTGAAACGCGGCAGCACCGCCTCCAGCGCCTCGCGGGTCGGGCGCACATTGCTCTCCGCCACCACCTCTCCCTCGGCGTCCAGCGTCGAAGTCTGCACGCCGAAACGGATGGTGAAGTCATACACCTTGTCGCTGTCGAGCATCCGCCCGGCCAGCTTGGTCGCCTCGCCCACCGCGATCGGCAGTACGCCGGTCGCCAGCGGATCGAGCGTGCCGCCATGGCCGACCTTGATCCCCTTGCCATAGCCGCCCTGGCGCAGCACGCGCTTGACCGCGCTCACCCCTTGGGTCGAGCCGAGCCCCAGCGGCTTGTCGAGTATGATCCATCCATGCATCGCGCAGGCGTTAGTCGGGCTTGGTCCCGCCCTCAAGCACCGCCGCGCCCGCCAGCGCCTCGCCGAAATGGCGGCGGCACAGCGCGATATAGCGGTCATTGCCACCGATCTCGGTCTGTGCGCCCTCGGCGATCGCGTGGCCTTGTGCATCGACGCGCAGGTTCATCGTCGCCTTGGCCCCGCAGACACACACCGATTTAATCTCGCTGAGCGCATCGGCCAGCGCCAGCAGCCGGGCCGAGCCGGGAAAGAGCTGGCCCTTGAAGTCGGTCCTGAGACCATAGCACAGGACCGGAATCCGATGCCGGTCGGCCAGCCGCGCCAGCTGGTCCACCTGATCCGGCGTCAGGAACTGCGCCTCATCGACCAGGATACAGGCGAGCGGAGTCTTTCCGTGCCGCTCCAGCGCACAGGCCTCCAGATCGGTCGTCGCCTGGAACGGCGTCGCGGGCTGCGACAGGCCGATGCGCGAGGCGATGGTGCCATAGGCGAAGCGGTCGTCGATCGCGGCGGTGAACAGCATCGTGTTCATCCCCCGCTCGCGATAGTTGAAATCGGCCTGCAGCAGCATGGTCGATTTCCCTGCATTCATACTGGCATAGTAAAAATAGAGCTTGGCCATATCCCGCCCTTATCGGAAGGGAGCCGCCATATCGAGCATCGGAGCGAAACGGGCATGTGGGTTGGCACGCGAAGGGCCATGGCAATGATGGCCCTGCTGATGGGCAGCGCCGGATCGACGGCCACCCCCGGCTCGTTCGCCTATAGCATCGATCCCGCCCAGGCGCGCGTGCAGGCGAAGGTCGGCTTTTTCGGGCTGGGCAGCAAGACGGCGCACTTTCCCCGGCTGGAGGGCCGCGTCGCGCTGTCCGACCGGGATGCCAAAGCGGTGACGCTGGACGTGCGGATCGATGCGCAAGCCCTGGAGGCGGGGGATTCGCTCACCCGGTCGCGGCTGCGCGGGCCCGACTTCTTCGATGTCGAGCGCTACCCCCGCGTGACCTTCCATGGTTCGACCATGACCCGCACCGGACCGCATAGCGCGCAGGTGACAGGGACGATCACCGCGCGCGGGGTGGCTCGGCCGGCGGCGCTGGCGGTGGATTTCTCGCGCGACTTCACCGCGATGACCGGCCGCGAGCCAGTGCATATCGCCGCCACGACGCGGATCGACCGGCGGGATTTCGGGATGACGGCCTATCCGTTGATCGTCGGGCGGCAGGTGACGATCGCGATCGACGCGGATTTGCTGCCGGTCGGGGGGTAAGTGTCCGCCACCCGTTCAGCCTGAGCGAAGTCGAAGGCCAAGGGAAGCCATATCGTCTTGCTTCGCGCAGAGATGCGGAGGACGCAGAGGGGTTCTGCGCAATCCCCCCACCACTCCACCCCGGCGAAGGCCGGGGTCCCGGTGCAGCGGATGCGCGATGGCGCGAGACATTGGCCTCCCCCGCCTTGGCAAGACGCACCATCAACGCCCTGGATGCTGGCCCCCGGCGGAGGCCGGGGTGGAGTGCCCTATTGAATGCGGGGTCTTCTTCTCCGCGTCCTCCGCGCCTTTGCGCGAACCTGAATCCCGTGGCCTTTGACGTCGCTCAGGCTGAACGGAGGTTGGGTGTCAGTCCTTGGACGACTCTCCCTCCTCCAGGTCCTGCGACACCTTGGGCGAGCGGAGGAGCGAGTCGATATGGCTGCCCTCATCGAAACTCTCGTCCGCCAGGAACTTCAGCTTGGCGGCGTATTTCATCTTCACCCGGTGCGCGACCTCACGCTGGAGATACGCGGTGTTGGTGCGCAGCGCCTTGATCACCACCTCCTCGTCCTTGCCCAGCAGCGGCTTCACGAAGACCGTCGCGTGGCGCAGGTCGGGCGACATGCGCACTTCGGTGACGCTGACCATGTGCTTGGCCAGCGTCTCGTCATGCACGTCGCCGCGCGCAAGGATTTCGGACAGGATATGACGCACCTGCTCGCCGACGCGCAGCAGGCGGACCGAGGGTTCGGCGGGGTTTTTGGCTTGGACCATGTCAGTTCTTCTTCAAACGGAAATCGCGGCCGCCCGACGGGCGACCGCGATCATGTCCGGCAGAGGCGGGAGGCAGGAGTGATCCCACCACCCTGCCCGCATCAGAGCGAACGCTCGCGCAGTTCGACCTCGAAGGTTTCGAGATAGTCGCCCGGCTTGATGTCGGTGAAGTTCTGCGTGAACGTCACACCGCACTCCAGGCCAGCGCGAACCTCGGCGACATCGTCCTTAAACCGGCGGAGCGAGTTGATCTCGCCCTGGTAGATGATGACGTCGTTGCGGGTGATACGCGCCTTGAGCGCCTTGCGGATGACACCCTCGGTGACCAGCAGACCAGCGGCCTTGCCGATCTTGCCCGCCGAGAAGACCTCGCGGATTTCGGCGCGGCCAACGACCGTTTCGAACGCCTCGGGGCCCAGCTCGCCGGCCATGCCCGCGCGGATCTCGTCGATCAGGTCGTAGATGACGTCGTAATATTTCAACGCCACCTTGTTCCGCTCGGCGATCTCGCGCGCCTTGGCATTGGCACGGACGTTGAAGCCGATGATCGGCGCACCGCTGGCGGCCGCCAGCGTCACGTCAGACTCGGTGATACCACCGACGCCCGAATGCAGGATGCGCGCCTTGATGAGGTCGGACGCGATCTTATTGATCGACGCCACGATCGCCTCGACCGTCCCTTGCGTATCCGCCTTGACGACCAGCGGATATTCCTTGGCCTGGTTCGCCTTCAGCGCCGAGAACATCGACTCCAGGCTGGCCGGGGCCGAGGTGGTGCGCTTCTGGAGCAGCACGCTTTGGCGGTATTCGGCGACCTCGCGGGCGCGCGCCTCGTTCTCGACGACCTGGAGCAGGTCGCCCGCCTGGGGCACGCCCGACAGACCGAGCACCTCGACTGGCATCGCAGGCCCTGCTTCCTTCACCTGGCGGCCCTTGTCGTCGACCAGCGCCCGGACCTTGCCGCTTTCCGCGCCGACCACGAACACGTCGCCGACCTTCAGCGTGCCGCGCGTGACGAGCACGGTCGCGACCGGACCACGGCCCTTGTCGAGCTTGGCCTCGACCACGCTGCCCTCGGCGGCGCGATCGGGGTTGGCCGACAGTTCGAGCAGTTCGGCCTGAAGCTGGATCTTCTCGATCAACTGATCCAGACCGATCTTCTTGAGCGCCGACACTTCAACGTCCTGGGTTTCACCACCCATTTCCTCGACCTGCACGTCATGCTCGAGCAGACGCTCGCGGACGCGCTGGGCGTTGGCGTCGTGCTTGTCGATCTTGTTGATCGCCACGATCATCGGCTTGCCCGCCGCCTTGGTGTGGTTGATCGCCTCGATCGTCTGCGGCATCAGCCCGTCATCGGCCGCGACCACCAGCACCACGATATCCGTGACGTCGGCACCGCGGGCGCGCATCTGGGTGAAGGCCTCGTGGCCCGGCGTGTCGAGGAAGGTGATCTTCGACTTGTCCTTCAGCGTGACCTGATAGGCGCCGATATGCTGGGTGATGCCACCGGCCTCGCCGCGTACCACGTCGGTGCCGCGCAGCGCGTCGAGCAGCGAGGTCTTGCCGTGGTCAACGTGACCCATGATCGTCACGACCGGCGGGCGCGGCTGCAGGCTCTCGGCCGCATCCTCGCTGGTGTCGAGCGCCAGATCAATGTCACTGTCGGAGACACGGACGATGTTGTGGCCGAATTCGGTCACCAGCAACTCGGCCGTGTCCTGGTCGATGGTCTGCGTCATCGTGACGGGCATGCCCATCTTGAACAGCGCCTTGACCAGATCCGCGCCCTTCTCGGCCATACGGTTGGCCAGTTCCTGGACGGTAATCGCCTCCGGCACCTGCACGTCGCGGACCTGCTTGACCTGCGGCTCACGCGGGCCGCCAAAGCCACGCTTTTCCTTCTCGCGGGCACGCTTCAGCGCGGCGAGCGAGCGGGCGCGAGCGCCGTCCTCGTTCAAGGCACGGTTGACGGTCAGCTTGCCGCCGCGACGCTCGTCACCCTTGCGGTCACGCTGCTGCGGACGGCTGGGCGGCGCGTTGCGCGGAGTCGGCTGGCCAGACGGCATGGAGCGCGGCGCGCCACCCGAGGGAGCCGACGCATTGCCGCTGGGCGCGCTGGCCGCCGCCGGAGCGGGGGCAGGCGCGGCGGCGGGCTTGGGCGCGGGCTTCGGGATTTCGGGACGCTGCACCGGCGAGAAGCGGCGCGGCGCTGGCATCGACGGATCGCGACCCAGCACGGGCGGAGTCGGCACCGCCGGAGCGGGCGCAGACACAGGCTTGGCCGCGACCGGAGCCGGTGCGGGCGTCGGCGCAGGGGCCGGAGTCGGCGCCGGAGCGGCCGCCTCGACCTTGGGCTCTTCCGCCTTGGGCTGCGGCGCTGGGATCACCGGGCGCTCGACCGGGCGGAAAGGGCGTGCCTGAACCGAAATGGTCGGCGCGGCCGGAGCGGGCTCCGCCTCGGCGACGGGCGCAGGAGCCGAAGTCGGCTCGGGGGCCGGCGCGGGCTCGGGAGCCGGTTCCGGCGCAGGCGGCGGGGCGGCGGCAGCCTCGGCGGCGGCACGCGCACGCTCTTCGGCCCGCGCACGCTCGTCCTCGACGCGCTGCTGACGCTCGGCGTCCTCGCGACGGCGGATCTCTTCCTGCATGGCGAGGCGCTGTTCCTCGGCCTCACGCAGCAGGCGGGCCTGCCGCTCCTGCGGGGTCTCATTCGACGGAACCGGGCGCGGCGGCGCGACCGGCGCCGCTGCGGCGGGGGCCGCAGGCGCAGGGGTCGGCGCAGGCGCAGGCGCGGCCGCCTCGGGCGCTCCACCCTGCGGGCCCAGGACGCGACGGCGCTTCGTCTCGACGATCACGGTGTTCGAGCGGCCGTGGCTGAAGCTCTGCTTCACCTTGCCGGTCTCGACCGTGCGCTTCAGCCCCAAAGGCTGGCGCATCCCGAGTTTCGGCTTGTCGTTGTCGGTCTCGCTCACTCAAAATCCTCGTGTACGGTCACGGCCGGTCGGTCACCAGTAAGGTCGGACGCCGATGCGCCTTGCGAGGCCGTTTCGCAAGGCGTTGCCACAGGGTCGGGTCCGATAAAATGCAGCCAGCGGTCGAGCGCTTCGCTCACCCGCTTTGCCGCGTTACGATCTGTCAGGCCGATGTGTACCACATTTTCGCGGCCCAACGCCATTGACAATATGGGGCGTGTGGCGGGCAACGCCAACCCCTTGAGATCGGAACCTTCACGGTCCGTTCCCACGCGCCACGCCTGCGCCAGCTTGCGGCATCCATCCTCGCCCGCATCGGACGCGTGATAGAGCGCATGCAACTGCCCCGAGCGTGCCGCCGTCGCGATCTTGTCCGATCCGGTCAGCAGCATGCCGGACCGCGACTCGAGGCCGAGCCTATCGAGCGCATTCCGCTCCAAAGCGGAGGCGATCAGATCGGGCAGGTCGTCGGGGATGGTGAACTCGCCCGTCTTGAACGCGCGCGCCAAGGCCCCCTTCAATCGTCCCTTTTGAATCGCGGTTTCCAGCTCGCCACGAGTCACGCCGATCCAGCCGCCCCGGCCCGGCGCCTTGGCGCGGACATCGGGCAGCACCCGACCATCCGGCGCAAGCGCGAGTCGGATCAGATGCGGACGCGCGTCATGCTCGCCCGACAGGATGCAGCGGCGGACCGGCCCGTCGATCGAGTCGCGGGCGGCCTTGGCGGATGCTCTGGGGCTCCGGCCCTTTCCGGCCGGAGCGGTGTCTACGCCACCGCGCTCATTGTCCCGGTTCCGCATGCGCGTCTCCCCGGGTGCTAGGAGCGTCACGGTCGGCGATCAGCTGACCGCCCGCGCCGTAATTTTCGGTCGAGACCTCCTCGATCACGATCTGGACGGCGGCCGGGTTCTTGCCCAGCCGCTCCACCAGCGAACGAGTCACGTCGGCGACGATCTCGGCCTTTTGCTGCTTGGAGGCGGTGCCCGCCAGACGGATCGAGACGAACGGCATCAGGCGTCCTCGCCCTCCGCTTCACCAGCCTCGGCGACGGGTTCGTCCTCATCGGTAAACCAGTGCGCGCGGGCGGCCATGATGATCTCGTTACCCTGCTCGTCGCTCAGGCCATATTCGGCCAGGATGCCGCCCTTGGGGGCCGCGCGCGGGGCATCGTCGCCACGACGACGCGGCTCCGAACGCTTCTTCTCGACCAGTTCGTCGGTCGCGAGGTCGGCGAGATCGTCGAGCGTCTTGATCCCTGCCTTGCCCAGCGTGACCAGCATCGCCTCGGTCAGGTACGGCATCTCGGCCAGCGCGTCCTCGACGCCCAGCGCACGACGCTCGTCGCGGGCAGCCTGTTCGCGGCGGTCCAGCGCTTCCTGCGCCCGGCTCTGCAGCTCTTGCGCCAGGTCCTCGTCGAAGCCCTCGATCGCGGCCAGCTCGTCGAGCTCGACATAGGCGACCTCTTCCAGCGCGCCGAAGCCCTCGGCGACCAGCAGCTGCGCCAGCGTCTCGTCCACGTCCAGCTCGTTCTGGAACATCTCGGAGTTCGCGACGAATTCCTTCTGGCGCTTCTCGGACGCGTCGGCCTCAGTCAGGATGTCGATCGCCTTGGCGGTCAGCTGGCTGGCGAGGCGGACATTCTGACCGCGACGGCCGATGGCGAGGCTGAGCTGATCGTCGGGAACGACGACCTCGATACGGTCCTCTTCCTCGTCGATCACGACGCGGCTGACATTGGCGGGCTGGAGCGCGTTGACCACGAAGGTCGCGGTGTCGGGCGACCAGGGGATGATGTCGATCTTCTCGCCCTGCATTTCCTGCACGACGGCCTGGACGCGGCTGCCCTTCATGCCGACGCAGGCGCCGACCGGGTCGATGCTCGAGTCGTGCGAAATCACGCCGATCTTGGCGCGGCTGCCCGGATCGCGGGCTGCGGCCTTGATCTCGATGATGCCGTCATAGATTTCGGGCACTTCCTGCGCGAACAGCTTCTTCATGAAGTCGGGATGCGCGCGGGACAGGAAGATCTGCGGCCCGCGATTCTCGCGGCGGACGTTCAGGATCAGCGAGCGGATGCGGTCGTTCACACGGACGACTTCGCGCGGGATCTGCTGGTCGCGACGGATCACGCCCTCGGCGCGGCCGAGATCGACGACGATGTGGCCGAACTCGACGCGCTTGACGACGCCGGTGATGATCTCGCCCTGACGGTCCTTGAACTCGTCATATTGACGGTCGCGCTCGGCATCGCGGACCTTCTGGAAGATGACCTGCTTGGCCGCCTGCGCGGCGATGCGGCCGAATTCGATCGGGGGCAGCGGGTCGACGATGAAGTCACCGATCGCGGCACCCTTTTGCAGCTTCTCGGCGCCCTTCAGGTCGATCTGCTTGTAATAATCATCGACCTGCTCGACCACCTCGACGACGCGCCACAGACGCAGGTCACCCGAGTTCGGGTCGAGCTTAGCGCGGATGTCGTTCTCGGCACCGTAGCGGGCCCGGGCGGCGCGCTGGATCGCGTCCTCCATCGCCTCGATGACGATGCCCTTGTCGATCATCTTTTCCGAGGCGACCGCATTCGCGATCGCGATCAGTTCCGCCTTGTTGGCGGAAATGGCGGTAGCCATCAGTGCCGTCCTTCCGTGGTGGCGCCGTCCTGTTCGGGCGCGTCCTGATAATAAACCTCTTCCGCGCCTTCGGGAGACAGCGGCACCGTCGCGGCGATCAGCCGGTCGGTCATGACGAGCTTGGCATCCTCGATCGCGGCGAAGGGCAGTTTGTGGCGAACCTCTTCCCCATCGACGATGATGACGTTGTCGCCCTCGATGCCAGCCAGATCGCCCTTGAACTGCTTGCGACCGTTCAGCTTCTCGGCGAGCGTGATCCGTGCCTCATGCCCCGCCCAGTCGGCGAAGTCCTTCAGCCGGGTCAGCGGGCGGTCGATACCGGGCGAGGACACCTCCAGCCGGTACGCATGGTCGATCGGGTCGCGGCCCTGCTCCTCCAGCGCGTCCATCACGTCGGAGATGCGGCGCGACAGGTCGGCGCAGTCGTCGATGTTGAGCTGGCGCGTGTCGGGGCGCTCGGCCATCACCTGCAGCGTGGGGTCCGACGTGCCGCCATACATCTTCACGCGCACGAGTTCGAAGCCGAGTGCCTTGGCCTCGGGTTCGATGAGTTGCGTCAGAAGGGCGATGTCCGCCATGAAAGCTCCAGATGTGCCGGATCGGTGCCGCGGAACCCGTCCCGCAGCCTCTTTCACCCGACGATGTAAGAGAATGCCGCAGTATATAGCTGGAACGCGGTTACGAAACAAGCTTCCATATCGAAGCGTTAGCGGCCCGTCGGGCCGAAACGGCCCATTCGGGAGAGTCGCTCATGAAGATGCCGTTGCTTGCCGCCCTGCCGGTGGCGCTTATCGCCTGCTCGGGTAACGGGCCCGGTCCCGATGAGACGGGGGGAACGCCCCCGGTGACGGTGTCCCCCGGCACGCCCAGCCCCTCGCCCTCCGCCTCGGCCACCCCGCCCGCGACGGTCGTGAACGGCCAGCCCTTTGGCCGCACCGTGATCGCCGATTTCGACGCACCCTGGGCGATGACCTTCCTGCCCGACCGGCGGATGCTGGTGACCGAGAAGGACGGCCGGATGCTGCTCGTCTCCGCCGATGGTCAGCAGCGGCAGACGGTGGCGCAGATCGGCGTCGATTCGGCGGGGCAAGGCGGGCTGATGGACGTGGTCCTCGCCCCCGACTTCGCGCAGAGCGGGCGCGTCTATTTCAGCTATTCGGCCGCCGCCGATGGCGGCAAGCGCGTCGTGCTGGCGCGCGGCCGCTTGCAAGAGGCGAACGGCACCGCCCAGCTGACCGGCATCGAGACGCTGTGGAACGCCACACCCGCCGTGACTGGCGATGGCCATTATTCGGGTCGCATCGCCTTCTCGCCCGATGGCCAGTATCTGTTCTTCACGGCGGGCGACCGGCAGAAGTTCACGCCCGCACAGGATCCCAAGGCTACGCTCGGCAAGGTGCTGCGCCTGACCCCGGACGGCCAGCCGGCGCCGGGCAACCCGCTGGCCGCGCAAGGGTTCGATCCGGCCGTCTGGTCCTATGGCCATCGCAATCTGCTCGGCATCGCCTTCGACGGCGCGGGCAATTTGTGGGAACAGGAAATGGGGCCGAAGGGCGGGGACGAGGTCAATCTGATCCTGCCGGGCCGCAATTATGGCTGGCCCAATGCCTCCAACGGATCGCATTATGACGGCCGCGACATTCCCGACCACCGTGCCGGCGACGGCTATGAAGCGCCCAAGGTCTGGTGGAACCCGGTCATCTCGCCGGGCGGGTTGATGATCTATTCGGGCTCGCTTTTCCCGCAATGGCGCGGCGACGCCTTTATCGGCGGCCTGTCGAGCAAGGCGCTGGTCCGTGTCGACCTGAACGGCACCGATGCCGCCAAGGGCGACCAATGGGATATGGGCGCGCGCATCCGCGAAGTCGAGCAGGGTCCCGACGGTGCCATTTACGTGCTGGAGGATGGCGGCGATTCGCAAGGGCGCCTGATCAAGCTGACACCAGCCTGATCGCCCGCTCCCCCGATCCGTGCCGTTATCGTTTGCGCGAAGGTGACGGCACGGCTTGACCTGACACCCCCATCGTGTCGAAGAAGCGGTGGGGAGAGATATAAATGACATCGCCGCACCCGATTCCACCGGGCCGCCGCCGCGCCGAGGGACATTCGCGCGACGCCCGGCTGTCGCGCGGGCTGTCGGGCACCAATTTGGAGCGTGCGGGCGATTATAATTTGCGTACCGTGCTGCAGGTCATCCGCGTCCACCGCGAGTCGACCCGCGTCGCGATCGCCCAGCAGACCGGGCTGACCGCGCCGACCATCGCCAACATCACCGGCCGCTTGATGGAGATGGGACTGGTCCGCAATGCCGGGCGCCTCCACGGCGGGCGCGGCCAGCCGGCGCTCAAGATCGAACTGTGCCCCGACGGCGCGTTCGGCATCGGGCTGACCATCGATCGCGACCATCTGTCGCTCGCCATTCTTGACCTGGCCGGCCGGGTGCGCGCCCGGACGACGCAGGAGATCGCCTTTGCCGGCCCCGATCAGGTCCTGGCCTTTGTCCAGGGCGCGCTGCCCCCCGCTCTAGCCGAGGGGGATGTGACGCGCGAACGGGTGCTGGGGGTCGGCGTTGCCATGCCCGACGATGTCGGCCGCTCGCTGCCCGACCAGCCCCAGGGTTACGACCAGTGGGATGCGATCGACCTCGACGCGCTGCTCGGCCCCGTCCTCCCCTGGCCGATCTACCGCGACAATGACGCCGCCGCCGCCGCGCTGGGCGAGACGCAATATGACGAGGCGTTCGGCTGCCCCAGCTTCTTCTATCTACTGATCACCGCCGGGCTTGGCGGCGGGCTGGTGATCGATCGCAGCTATCATCGCGGCGCGCATGGCCGGTCGGGGGAGATCGGCCTGATGCCCGATCCCACCGCCGGGCGGCCGGGGGCGGTGGTGCAGGACTGCGTCTCGCTCGCCGCGCTGCGCACCCGACTGGCGGCGGTGGGGCAGAGCCTGACCTCGCCCGAGATGCTGGCGACGCAGGACGATCCGCAGGCGTTGGCCGTGATCGACCAGTGGATCGCCGACTCGGTCGCGGCGCTGGTCCAGCCCTTGGTGGCGGTCACCACTTTGTTCGATCCCGACGCGATCTTGATCGGCGGACGTTTGCCGGCCGATCTCAACACCCGGCTGGCAGCGGCGATCGGGGAGGCGCTGGCGGCGATCGATCTGCCCACCCGGCCCGACATCCGCCCTGCGCATATGGCGCAGGATGCCCCCGCGATCGGGGCGGCGATGCTGCCCTTCATGGACCGGTTGCTGCCCTCCGACTCGATCCTGATCCAGGCGGGGCGGGGATAGGGACGCCCCACTCCCCCATTCCCCCCACTCCGTTCAGCCTGAGCGCAGTCGAAGGCCACGCGGTGACATCAACCCATGCATACGCTCAATCATCTGGTCTTCGGACTGAGCGGGGCGGGTGGCGCAAAGGCAGCGACGCGGATGGGGTGACCGCATTTGCATGCTGTCGCCATCCGTCGGTAAATAGCCGCACGCAGTGGAGAAAGCGGCGGCTCATGTTTCGCGGGTTGATCGCCTGGATGGATCGTGACTGGGCCAGGCAGGATTACAATGTGACATTCCGGTCGTGGCAGCGTGTCCTGTGGGTTCTGCCCGTATTGGTCAGCTTGATTCTTGCCGACATGCTGGAGGTCTTCGGTCTGCCGAGCAATGGCGCGGTCGGGCTTACCATATTCGCCTTTGGGGTCGTCACCTCGTTGGTGGTCACGGCCGTCTCGCTCTATCGCTGGGCCATGGGTTACGGCCGGTCGGATTATCAGGAGCGCAAGGCGGCAGAGCTTAAGGCCGCGTTGGCGGCGCGGCGGGCCGGATCGAACGGCGTCAATCGAAACCCAAAGGGTAAGAAGGACCGGTAGGCGCCTGTCCTACCGGTCCATGGGCGATCCGATTTCACGCCGCCTGCAACGCCTCCATCGCCACCGCCGCGATGTCATTGCCCAACTGGTCCACCCGCGCCGGATCGGCGTCCCAGGCGAACATGAACCGCGCGCCGCCGCCGATGAAGGTGTAGAATCGCCAGCCCCGCGCCCGCAGCCCATCGAGCACCGCCGGCGGCGCACTGAGGAACACCGCATTCGCCTCGACCGCGAACATGGGCGCGATGCCGGGCAGCCCCGCGACCCGGGCCGCCAGTCGCTGCGCACAGGCATTGGCATGGGCGGCGTTGCGCAGCCAGGCACCGCTGTCGAGCATCCCGATCCAGGGCGCGGCCAGATAGCGCATCTTGGACGCGAGCTGCCCCGCCTGTTTGCAGCGATAGTCGAAATCCTCCGCCAGCACGGGGTCGAAGAACAGGATCGCCTCGCCGACCGCCATGCCGTTCTTGGTCCCGCCGAAGCACAGCACGTCGACGCCTGCCCGCCATGTCATGTCGGCGGGCGAGCAGCCGAGCGCCGCACAGGCATTGGCGAAGCGCGCCCCGTCCATGTGCAGCCGCAGGCCCAGATCCCGGCATGTCGCTGACAGCGCCTGAATCTCGGCGAGCGTATAGACCTGTCCCGTTTCGGTCGGCTGGGTGATCGTCACAGCGCGGGGTTTGGGGAAATGGATATCCGAGCGGCCGGTGGCGAGGGCGCGGACCGCGTCGGGGGTCAGCTTGCCGTCCTCGGTCTGTGCGACGAGCAGCTTCGACCCGTTGGAGAAGAATTCGGGCGCGCCGCACTCGTCGGTCTCGACATGCGCCGAGGCCGAGCAGATCACGCTATGATAGCTCTGGCACAGGGCGGCGAGCGCCAGCGAATTGGCCGCCGTGCCGTTGAACGCGAAGAACACCTCGCACTTGGTCTGGAACAGCGTGCGGAACGCGTCCGCCGCGCGGTCGGTGAAGGGGTCTTCGCCATAAGCGGGGACATAGCCCTGATTCGCCTCGGCCATCGCTGCCCAGGCCTCGGGGCAGATTCCGGCATAGTTGTCGCTGGCGAATTGCTGGGGGCCGAATGGCTGGGGCATGACCGCGTTCATCACAAATCCTTCTGTCCGTGTCGCGAGTCGGATGAAGGAAAGTGGCGGTTCGTCCCGTTGTTGCCGGTTCGGCCACATCCCTCCCCGTGTCTGGAGAGGCACCACCTTGCCGGGGGGCAGGTTGGTGCCGGGCGACGGCCCGACTCTTGATGCTGGCGCGGCGCTTAACCGCATGGGATGGCGGAATCAAGCAGGGGGACGTGCGCTCACCTCCACAAAAGGGACGCGGAGCATTGCGTATCCGGTCCGAAAAGTGGAAGCGTAAACGTTATGAGCATCAAGACTACGCGGCGCGGCAGCAGCGCTCCCACGATCAGCGATGTCGCGCGCGCCGCCGGCGTGTCGTTGATGACCGTCTCGCGCGTCATCAACAACGAGGCCAATGTTCGCCCCGTCACCCGCGAAAAGGTGGAAGCGGCGATCGCGCAGCTCAATTACGCGCCCAACCCGGCGGCGCGCAGCCTGGCAGGCGCTGCGCAAATCCGCATCGGCATGCTCTACAGCAATCCCAGCCAAGGCTTCCTCAGCGAGTTCCTGCTCGGCACGCTCGATCAGGCGTCACGGCTGGACGTGCAGATGGTGGTCGAGAAATGCGAGATCGGCGACCATGAGGTGGAGGTGGCGCGCCATCTGATCGCCGGCGGGATCGACGGGGTGATCCTGCCACCGCCCCTGTGCGAGGCGGAGGCGGTGCTGTCGCTGCTGCGCGAAGCCGGGGTGCCTGCGGTGGTGGTCGCGACCGGTCGTCCCCCGGAGGAGATGCCCGAGGCGACCATGGCCGTGCGGATCGACGACCGTGCGGCGGCCGAGGCGATGACCCGCCACGTCATGACTTTGGGCCATCGCCGCATCGGTTTCATCTGCGGCAACCCCAATCTGACTGCCAGTGCGCGGCGGTATGAGGGGTTCCGCGCCGCACTGGACGCCGCGAGCGTGCCGTTCGACGAGGATCTGGTGGCGCCCGGCCTCTATACCTATCGCTCGGGGCTGGACGCGGCGGAGCGGCTGCTCGACCTGTCCGAACCGCCGACCGCGATCATCGCCTCCAACGACGATATGGCGGCGGCGACGGTGGCGGTGGCGCATCGCCGCGGGCTCGACGTGCCTAGCGACCTGACCGTTTGCGGTTTCGACGACACCACGCTGTCGACGACGATCTGGCCCGAGCTGACCACGATCCACCAGCCGATCGCCGACATGGCGCGTGCGGCGGTGGAGATGATGGCAACCGTCATCCGCCAGAAAAATGCCGAGGCCGCGCCGCATCGCCTGCTCGACTTTAGCCTGATCCGGCGCCAGTCGGATGCCGCGCCGCGCCGGCGCCCCCGTGAGATATGACGGGCGGGATATGATAGGGGCGCATCCGCGCAGCCGCTTGACGCGGCGATGTTTTAAGATAGCGTTACCATCGAACGCCGGTCGCATGTTGCGCTGGTGACAGGACGAGCTCGTGCGGATAGGCGAAGACGCCACGCGCGGACGAGGAGAGGGCCCGAGTGACCGATAATGTGAGAGGATTGGACGCCGCACGCGTCAATCATGGTTTCATCGCCGCGATCGTGGTCGTCGCGACCATCGGCGGCTTCATGTTCGGCTATGACTCAGGCGTCATCAACGGCACCCAGAAGGGGCTGGAGGCCGCCTTCGACCTCGGCCGGCTGGGCGTGGGCGTCAATGTCGGCGCGATCCTGGTCGGCTCGGCGATCGGTGCGTTCGGCGCCGGCCGGTTGGCCGATGCGATCGGCCGCCGCAACGTGATGATGCTCGCCGCCGGACTGTTCCTGGTCAGCGCCATTCTGGCGGGCGCGGCGAACAGCTCGGCCATCTTCATCCTGGCTCGCATCATCGGCGGCTTGGGCGTCGGCGCGGCCAGCGTCATCTCGCCCGTCTATATCTCCGAAGTGACCCCCGCCTCGATTCGCGGCCGGCTGTCGAGCGTGCAGCAGGTGATGATCATCACCGGTCTGACTGGCGCCTTTGTCGCTAACTTCGCGCTCGCCCGCTATGCCGGGGGCTCGACCGCCGAATTCTGGCTGGGCTTCCCCGCCTGGCGCTGGATGTTCTGGCTGCAGGCGATTCCGGCCGCCATCTATTTCGCGGCGCTGTCGATCATCCCCGAAAGCCCGCGCTTCCTGGTCGCCAAGAGCCGCGATGCCGACGCGCATACCGTCCTGACCAAGCTGTTCGGCGAGGCCGAGGCGACCCGGAAGGTGGCCGAGATCCGCGCCAGCCTGGCCGCCGATCACCACAAGCCCAAGCTGTCCGACCTGATCGACAAGACGACCGGCAAGATCCGCCCCATCCTGTGGGCGGGTATCGGCCTGGCGGTGTTCCAGCAGCTCGTCGGCATCAACGTCGTCTTCTATTACGGGGCGACCCTGTGGGAAGCGGTCGGCTTCTCGGAAGATTACGCGCTCCAGACCAACATCCTGTCGGGCGTGCTGTCGATCGCGGCCTGCCTGTTCACCATCGCGACCGTCGACAAGATCGGCCGCAAGCCGCTGCTGCTGATCGGCTCGGCGGGCATGGCGGTGACGCTGGCGATCGTCGCCTATGCCTTCTCGACCGCCGTCACCGGCGCGAACGGCGCGGTGAGCCTGCCCGGCAACAACGGCGTGATCGCGCTGGTCGCCGCCAACCTCTATGTCATCTTCTTCAACGCCAGCTGGGGCCCGGTCATGTGGGTCATGCTGGGCGAGATGTTCCCGAACCAGATTCGCGGATCGGGCCTGGCGGTCTCGGGCTTTGCCCAGTGGATCGCCAATGCCGCCATCTCGGTCAGCTTCCCGACGCTGGCGGTATCGCCGGGTCTGAGCATCACCTATTTCGGCTATGCGTTCTTCGCGGCGGTGTCGTTCTTCTTCGTCCGCGCGATGGTGAACGAAACCCGGGGTCGCGAGCTGGAAGACATGGCGGGATAAACGCCATACCGATGTGAGACGCCTGACGGCCCGCCTCCCCAAGGAGGCGGGTCTTTTTTTGCCTGGATACCTCGCTCTCCATTCAGCCTGACCGTCCAGCGGTTCAACAATGACGCGGTTCCATCGGCAGGACCGCGACGCAAGGCGATCAGTTGGCGCGGTCGAGTTCTATCTCCACCCGGCGATTGCGCGCGCGGCCGGCGCTGTCGTCGGTGCCGTCGGGCTTGGCATTGGGGGCGATGGGGCGCGTCTCGCCAAGGGCGATCACCTTCATCCTGGCGGACGCGATCCCCTTGCCCGCCAGATAGTCGCGCGCCGCTTCGGCGCGCTGGCGCGACATGCGCCGATTGCCCGCGTCATCGCCGTCGCTGTCCGAATGGCCGCGCAGGATCAGGTGCCCCTGCCGTACCGCCGGATCGGCCGCCAACCGGTCGAGCGCAGCCTTGGCCTCGCGGTCGAGTTCGGCACCGCCCTCGGGAAAGCCGATCGTCGTCGCACTCGCGTCGGGCTGGGCCGGCGGCTTCGCTGCGCTGCGTGCCGTCGCGCCGGGCGAAGGTTCAGGGATGGGCAGTTCGATCGAAGTCCCGTTGGAGCCGGCCTGACGCGCCACCTCGCCGCCCTCGCCGCAGCCGCTCAACATAGTGGCAAGCCCGGCCATCATCCCCCAGGCCCCCAATCGCAATCGCATGTCCCTACCCCGTCATCCGGCCCGATCCCCCCTGGCCGGTCCGCCCGGGCGCGGACCATAGGTAAGGCATTGGAACCACGCAAACCGACTTTGCGTGCGCCCCCGGTCTGAAACGGGCCAGATATCGCTATTCGGTCTCCGCCTCGGGAAGCGCGACGCCGCGCTCCTCGCTCAGGATGCGCCAGCCCGCCAGGAACAGGGCCGCGACGACCGGGCCGACGACGATACCGCTCAGCCCCAGCACCTCGATGCCGCCCAGCGTGGTCAGCAGCACGATCCAGTCGGGCAGGCCCGTGTCGCGACCGACCAGGATGGGCCGCAGGATATTGTCGGCCAGCCCGATGACCAGCACGCCCGAGACAATGACCACCGCCCCCTGCCAGATTGCACCCGTGGCGAGCAGATAGACGGCAACCGGCCCCCAGATGATGGCCGGCCCGATCGCGGGCAGCAGCGCCGCGATCGCCATCAGCACCCCCCAGAGCAGCGCCGCCGGCAACCCGACGATCCAGAAGGTGATCGCCCCCAGTGCGCCCTGCACCAGCCCGACGATGACCGATCCCTTGATCGTCGCGCGCACCACCGCCACGAACGTCTCGACCAGCCGTGCGGCGACGCCCTGCTCCAGCGGCAGCGCGCGGACGAAGGCGGGACCGAGACGCTCGCCATCGCGGATCAGGAAGAAGGCGATATAGAGCCCCACGCCGAATGTCAGCGCGAAGGCAAAGGCATTGCGCCCGATCGACAGCGCCTGGGTGGCGATCTGGCTGACGCTGCTGCTCAAGGTGCGCGAGATGCGCGATTGCAGCCCCTCCAGGCTACCGACGCCCGAATTGTCCATCGCCTGGCGCAGACGGGTGGGGAGGGCATCGCGAATCTGCTGGAAATATTGGGCGAAATCGATCTGGCCGCTGCGCATCTTCAGATAGACGCCCGATGCCTGATCGACGACCATGCTGCCGATGAGCAGGGTCGGCACCACCACGGCGAAGGTGATGATCAGCATGGTCAGCCCGGCCGCCAGATTGCGCCGGCCGCCGGTCTGCGCCAGCAACCATTGGAACAGCGAGCGGAACAGGATCGCCGCCAACGCCGCCCAGAGCAGCGCGATCAGGAAGCTGGAAATCACCGCCGTCAGCGCGATGGTGATAAGCGCGAGGAAAAGGATGAATCCCCCTCGCTCGATCCGTTGGCGGTCGATGGTCATGCTGCCGTCCCCTTTTCGCATCGCGCCCCAACCGTCACGTCGCCGCAACGGTTCCGTGATTTGGATTAGGAGGATGATGGCGACTGCAGGAATAAAAATCCCCCGCCCCGTTCAGCCTAAGCGAAGTCGAAGGTCATGCGGGGCGCTCTCCGCAAGCGTGAGGCGACCGGATTCCCTTGGCCTTCGACTTCGCTCAGGCTCAACGGAGGTTTTGGCTATTCCTCCCCCTACAAGGGGAGGTGGCAGCCCGAAGGGTTGACGAAGGGGTGTCGCCGTCAGCCGGAACACCCCTCCGTCAAATCTTACTCCGCCGCCACCGCCGCGACAGAGTCGTCCAGCGGATGCGCCAGGCGGGTCAGCATTTCCTTCGGGCAGACCTGCCAGAAATGCCCGGCCACCCGGTCCCAATCCTCCAGCAGGCCCTTCGACCACTTGCTGTCGGTGCGTGCGGCATGTTCCTCGATCAGGCCGCGCAGCACGCCTTCCCAATGTGCAGAGGCGAGGCGCTGCCACACGATATTCTCGGGGTTGGCACGGCGCGCGAAACGCTCTTCGGGGTCGTAGATGAAGGCCATGCCGCCGGTCATGCCCGCGCCGAAATTGGCGCCGACCTCACCCAGCACCACGGCGGTGCCGCCGGTCATATATTCGCACCCGTTCGCGCCGCAGCCCTCGACCACCACGGTCGCGCCCGAGTTGCGCACCGCGAAACGCTCGCCCGCCTGGCCCGCCGCGAACAGCTTGCCCGAGGTCGCGCCGTAAAGGACGGTGTTGCCGATGATCGTGTTCTTCTGGCTGGCCAGCGGCGAGCTGACCGCCGGGCGCACGATGATGGTGCCGCCCGACAGGCCCTTGCCGACATAGTCGTTGGCGTCGCCGAACACTTCCAGCGTCACGCCCTTGCACAGGAAGGCGCCCAGCGACTGGCCCGCGCTCCCACGCAGCCGCACGGTGACATGCCCGTCGGCCAGCTTGCTCATGCCGAACTTGCGCGTGATCTCCGACGACAGCCGGGTGCCGACCGCGCGGTGCGTGTTGCGCACCGAATAGGTCAGCTGCATCTTCTCGCCGCGCGAGAAGACGGCACTCGCATCCTTGATGATCTGCGCGTCCAGGCTGTCGGGCACCTCGTTGCGGAAGGTCGACAGGCTGAACCGCCGCTCGGCATCGGTCGCATCGACCTTGGCCAGCACCGGGTTGAGGTCGAGATCATCGAGATGCTCGGCTCCACGGCTGACCTGGCGCAGCAGCTCGGTGCGCCCGATCACCTCGTCCAGCGAGCGCACGCCCAGGCGCGCCAGAATGTCGCGGACTTCCTCGGCGATGAAGGTCATCAGGTTGATGACCTTTTCCGGCGTGCCGGTGAACTTGGCGCGAAGCCGCTCGTCCTGCACGCAGACGCCCACGGGGCAGGTGTTGCTATGGCACTGGCGCACCATGATGCAGCCCATCGCCACGAGGCTGAGCGTGCCGATGCCGAACTCCTCCGCACCCAGGATCGCCGCGATCACGATGTCGCGCCCGGTCTTCAGGCCACCATCGGCACGCAGGCGGATGCGCCCGCGCAGACCGTTGAGGGTCAGCGTCTGGTTGACCTCCGAAAGACCCATTTCCCAGGGCGTGCCGGCGTATTTGATCGAGGTCTGGGGCGACGCGCCCGTGCCGCCGACATGGCCCGACACCAGGATGACGTCGGCATGTGCCTTGGCCACGCCCGCCGCGACCGTGCCGATGCCCGCGGACGACACCAGCTTCACGCAGACCCGCGCACGCGGGTTGATCTGCTTGCAGTCATAGATGAGCTGCGCGAGATCCTCGATCGAGTAGATGTCGTGGTGCGGCGGCGGCGAGATGAGGGTCACACCCGGCGTCGCATGGCGCAGCTTGGCGATGAACTCGGTCACCTTGAAGCCGGGCAACTGCCCGCCCTCGCCGGGCTTGGCACCCTGCGCGACCTTGATCTCGATCTCGTCGCAGGCGTTCAGATATTCCGCCGTGACGCCGAAGCGACCGGACGCGATCTGCTTGATCGTCGAGTTGGCGTTGTCGCCATTGTCATAGGGCTGATAGCGCAACTTGTCCTCGCCGCCCTCGCCCGACACGGCCTTCGCGCCGATCCGGTTCATCGCGATCGCCAGCGTCTCATGCGCTTCGGGCGACAGCGCGCCCAGCGACATGCCCGGCGTCACGAAACGCTTGCGGATTTCGGTGATCGCCTCGACCTGATCGACCGGCACGCCCTCGTTCGGGAAGTTGAACTGGAGCAGGTCGCGCAAGTAAACCGGCGGCAGGTCGCCGACGCCGCGCGCGAATTGCAGGTACGTCGAATAGCTGTCGGTCGCGACCGCCGTCTGCAACAGGTGCATCAGCTGCGCCGAATAGGCATGGGTCTCACCGCCGTCGCGCTGGCGATAGAAGCCGCCGATCGGCAGCGTCGCGACATGCTGGTCCCAGGCCGCTTCGTGGCGGACCATCGCCGAGTAATGGAGCGAGTTATACCCCTCGCCCGAGATTTTGGCGGGCATGCCCGGGAACAGGTCGTTGACCAGCGCGCGGCTGAGACCCACCGCTTCGAAATTATAGCCGCCACGATAGCTGGAGATCACTGCGATCCCCATCTTCGCCATGATCTTGAGCAGGCCATCCTCGATCGCGGTGCGATGGTTGGCCAGGCACTGGTCGATCGACAGGTCGCCGAACAGCCCGCGCTGGTGACGGTCGACAATCGCGGCCTCGGCGAGATAGGCGTTCACCGTCGTCGCGCCGACGCCGATCAGCACCGCGTAATAATGGGTGTCGAGGCATTCGGCCGACCGCACGTTGATCGACGCGTAAGAGCGCAGGCCCCGGCGGACGAGGTGCGTGTGCACCGCCGCCGCCGCCAGCACGCCCGCGATCGCGACCCGGTCCTCGCCGACATGCTCGTCGGTCAGGAACAGCTCGGAGCGCCCTTCGCGCACCGCCTGTTCGGCCTGGTTGCGGATGCGCTGGATCGCGGCGCGCAGGCGGTCGGGGCCGCCATCGGCCTCGAAGGTGCAGTCGATCTCCGCCGCCGAACGGCCGAAATGCGCCTTCAGTCGGTGCCAGTCGGCGCCGGTCAGGACCGGAGACGGCAGGACCAGCACCCGCTCGCGCCGATCCTCGGTGTCGAGGATGTTGGCGAGATTGCCGAACCGGGTCTTGAGCGACATCACATAGCGTTCGCGAAGCGAGTCGATCGGCGGGTTCGTCACCTGCGAGAAATTTTGGCGGAAGAACTGGCTGATGAGACGCGGCTTGTCGGAGATGACCGCCAGCGGCGTGTCATCGCCCATCGAGCCGATGGCTTCCTTGCCGCCCTCGGCCATGGGCGACAGGATCAGCTCCATATCTTCCATGGTCTGGCCCGCCGCGACCTGACGGCGCAGCATCTCAGCCCGCGGCATCCGCACCAGCGCTTCGCCCTCGGACGGCTGGGGCAGCTGGTCCATGGTCAGGAACTCGCCGATCATCGCGGCATAGTCCTGTTCGCCCGCGATCTGGTCCTTGATTGCGCGGTCGTCGTACAGCTTGCCCTCGGCCAGATCGACGGCGATCATCTGCCCCGGCCCCAGACGCCCCTTGGCGGTGATGGTGGCTTCCGGCACCACGACCATGCCGCTTTCCGAACCCACGATCAGCAGGCCGTCGGCGGTCAGCGTGTAGCGCAGCGGGCGCAGCGCGTTGCGGTCCATGCCCGCCACCGCCCAGCGGCCATCGGTCATCGCCAGCGCGGCGGGGCCGTCCCACGGCTCCATGACGGAGGCGAGATACTGGTACATCTCGGCATGCGCCTTGGGCGTGTCGAGGTCCTTCTGCCACGCCTCGGGCACCAGCATCAGCTTGGCGGTCGGCGCGTCGCGGCCCGAACGGCAGATCGCCTCGAACACCGCGTCGAGGGCAGCGGTGTCGGACGCGCCCGCCGGGATCACCGGCTTGATATCCTCCGAATTGTCGCCGAACGCGATCGAGGCCATCCGGATCTCGTGGCTGAGCATCCAGTTCTTGTTGCCGCGGATCGTGTTGATCTCACCGTTATGCGCCAGGCAGCGGAAGGGCTGCGCCAGCCACCATTGCGGGAAGGTGTTGGTCGAATAACGCTGGTGGAAGATCGCCACGCGGCTCTCGAACCGATGGTCCTGCAGGTCGGGATAGAAGACCGACAGGCTCTCGGCGAGGAACAGCCCCTTGTAGATGATCGAGCGGCAGGACAGCGAACAGATGTAGAAACCGCTGATCTGCGCCGCGATCACGCGCTTTTCGATGCGACGGCGGATCAGATACAGGTTCTTCTCGAACTCGGCGGCATCGACCTCGTCGGGCATCGGCCCGGCGATCATGATCTGCTCGATCTCGGGGCGCGTCGCCTGCGCCTTCATGCCGATGACCGAGACGTCGACCGGCACCTGGCGCCAGCCATAGATGGTGTAGCCCGCCTCGATGATGACGCTCTCGACGATGGTGCGGCAGGTTTCCTGCGCGCCCAGATCGGTGCGCGGCATGAAGATCATGCCGACCGCCAGCCGGTTGGGCAGGACCTTGTGCCCCGACGCGGCGATCGCATCGTCGAAGAAACGGTGCGGCAGATCGACATGCAGGCCTGCACCGTCGCCGGTCTTGCCGTCCGCATCGACCGCGCCGCGGTGCCACACGGCCTTCAGCGCGTCGATCGCCGACTGGACGACCCGACGCGAGGGCTGGCCATCGGTGGCCGCGACCATACCGACGCCGCACGCATCGCCCTCGAACTCGGGGCGGTACATGCCGTGTTCGGCGAGGCGCTGCTTTTCGGTTTCAAAAGTCATGGATGTCACCCCTTCAGGCTGCCGGCCGCTGGTCGGCGGGGATAAGATGTTCGATCGTCGCCTTCATGGCCGCTTCGCCGGTTTCGCGACCGACCTTCACGCCCATCGGAAACAGGCGCCGTTGCAATTCCGGCATTACCGACAGGGTCTTCTGACCCAGTGGCGTACCGTAAAAGGCGGCGAGATCGCGCAGTTCGGCCGTGGTGAAGGCGCGCGCATATTCCTGATCGGTCATGGCGCGCATTTCCGGGTAGCGGGCCCGAAACGCCTTGCCAAAACGCTCGGCGAAATCACGCTTGAACGCCGCCATCCGGGTCGGATCGGACAAGGCTTCACGCAGTTTGGTGGGAACCTGATTGTTATGCTCCAGCCCGTCGAATAGCTGGCTGGTCGCCAATGGGATCATCTGGGCCATGATCGCGTCATATTGCCGCTCAAGCCCCATCTTGGTCATCAGCGCATCGGCCGCCGCGATCCGATCGGGATCGTCCTGCGCCGCCGGAGCCGGACCAGTCTGCCCTGATACCGGCGCTGCCAACAGCAACGCCGCGAAAGCAAGCACATGCATCACGCCGCCACCTTCTCGCGCGCACCCGTCTTCGCCCGCGTCTTCAGCCACTGGTGCATCGCCTTGGCCACGTCGCGGCCGTCGCGGATCGCCCACACCACAAGGCTCGCCCCGCGCACGATGTCGCCGGCGGCGAACACGCCGTCCAGGCTGGTCATCAGCGTGCGGCCATCGACCAGCACCGTGCCCCAGCGGCTGACGCCCAGCTCGGCGGTGCCGAACAGGCTCGGCAGATCCTCGGCATCGAAGCCCAGCGCCTTGATGACCATGTCCGCTTCGAGCAGATGGTCGGCACCCGGCTCGGCCTCCGGCGCGCGGCGGCCGCTGGCGTCCGGCGCACCCAGCCGCATCTTGGCGGCGCGGACGCCCGTCACGGTCTCACCACCTTCGAAGCCGAGCGGCGCGGACAGCCAGACGAACTCGGCGCCTTCCTCCTCGGCATTGGCGACTTCGCGCTGCGAGCCCGGCATGTTGGCGCGGTCGCGGCGATAGAGGCACTTCACCGACTTGGCGCCCTGGCGGATCGCGGTGCGGACACAATCCATCGCGGTGTCGCCGCCGCCGATCACGACGACATTCTTGCCCTCGGCGTTCAGCGAGCCATTCTCGAACGCCTCGACCGTGTCGCCGAAGCTCTTGCGGTTGGACGCGGTCAGATAGTCGAGCGCGGCGATCACGCCGTTCGCGGCCGCGCCATCCACATCGACATTGCGCGCCTTGTACACGCCGGTCGCGATCAGCACCGCGTCATGACGACGGCGCAGTTCCTCCAGCGTCGCATCCTCGCCGACCGCGAACCCTTCGTGGAAGACGATACCGCCCGCCTTCAGTCGCTCGACTCGGCGCATGACGACGGGCTTCTCCAGCTTGAAGCCGGGGATGCCATAAGTCAGCAGCCCGCCCGCGCGGTCATGCCGGTCATAGACATGGACCTCATACCCCGACACGCGCAGATATTCTGCGGCGGTCAGGCCGGCAGGCCCCGCGCCGATCACAGCGATCGATTGGCCGCGCTCCGGTCCGGGGACCAGCGGCTCGACCCAGCCCTCTTCCCAGGCGGTGTCGGTGATGAACTTCTCGACCGAGCCGATCGTGACCGCGCCATGGCCGGAAAACTCGATGACGCAATTGCCTTCGCACAGCCGGTCCTGCGGACAGATGCGACCGCAAATCTCGGGCATGGTCGAGGTGGCGTTGGACAGCTCATAGGCTTCGCGCAGACGCCCCTCGGCGGTCAGGCGCAGCCAGTCGGGGATATGGTTGTGCAGCGGGCAATGGACCGAGCAATAGGGCACGCCGCATTGCGAGCAGCGCCCCGCCTGATCCTCCGCCGCCGGCGGCGCATAGCGTTCGGCGATTTCGCGGAAATCCTCCGTACGGTCCGATGCAGATCGCTTGGCAGGATAGGCCTGCTCGCGAGTCACGAATTTCAGCATAGAATCGTTCGCCATATGCGCCTCCGAAGAGCCGGATATTGCGCGAACGCCCCGCTGTCACGGGAGAATCGACATATACGACAGCATTCACTCCCTATTTAATGTCAATTCTGGCAGACGGACCGTCTTATTGCGACCCACCCGCAAGTAAATAGGTCCGCTTTGGCATCAATGCAGCGTCAGCAGCGCCAGTGCGATGCTTCCGGCGACGATTCGATACCAGGCGAATGGCCCAAATCCATGTTTGCCGACGATGCCGACGAACCAACGCACCACCAGCAGTGCGACGATGAAGGACACGACGAAGCCGACCCCGATCTCCAGGGGGCCGATGCTGCTGCCGGCGCGCATTGCGTCCAGATGCCCCGCCGTCTCGACCACGCTCGCGCCCAGCATGGTCGGGATCGCCAGGAAGAAGCTAAACTCCGCCGCCGTGCGCCGCTCAACGCCCAGGGTCAGCGCGCCCAGGATCGTCGCGCCCGAGCGGCTGACGCCCGGGATCATCGCCAGACACTGAAGGAAACCGACCCCCAATGCGGTCTTGGCCGGAACGGCCGCGATGCCGCGCGTCGTGCCGGGCTTCACCAGCCGCTCGATGACCAGGATCGCAATACCGCCGACGATCAGCGCGATGGCGACCACCTTGGGCTGGAGCAGCAGCGCCTCGATATGCTTCTTGGCCAGGACGCCGATGACGGCGGCGGGAATGAAGGCGATCAATAGGTTGCGCACGAAGCGAATCGAACCCGGATCGCGCTTGGCGAGGCCGACCATGACGGTCCAGAAGGTCCGCCAATACAGGACGACCACCGCCAGGATCGCGCCGAGCTGGATGACGATGTTGAACATCTGCCAGCGCGCATCGTCATAGCCGAGCAGCGCGCCCGCCAGGATCAGGTGCCCAGTGGAGGATACGGGCAGGAATTCGGTGACACCCTCGACGATGCCCAGGATGATGGCGGCCAGCAGATCGTTCACATGCGTCCCCAAGAAAAAGCCCCGCCGCCATAAGGCGACGGGGCGTTCAGCGAAACGACAAAGACGTTTGTCGCGGGACGGTTCAGGCCGCCAGCGTCTCGGTCCGCCGTCCGAAGCGGCCCGCCTTGCGGAAACGGACCAGATACTCCGGCGCAACGGCGGCTAGCGGCTCGGGCGTGACGCCCAGTTCGGCCAGGCCCGGCGTGCCAGCGGCGGCGACATTGTCCTGCTGCAGCATCAGCCACTGATCCCAGCTGATCGGCGAGCCCGGCAGCCGCGCGAGCAGCGCACCGGCAAAGTCGGGCAGCTCGATGAAATTCGGCTTGCGACCCAGGGTCTGCGCGATCCAGCGGACCAGCTCGCCCATCGAGATCACATCGGGGCCGCCCAGCTCATAGGTGCGGCCGCCATGCGCCTCGGGATGGCGCAGCGCGGCGGCGATCGCTTCGCCGACATCGCCGGCAAAGACCGGCTGGAACTTCACGCCCGCGCGCAGGATCGGCACGACCGGCGCCGACACCATGCCGGCAAAGCGGTTCACGAACTGGTCCTCGCGCCCGAAGACGATCGAGGGGCGCAGGATGGTGGCGTTCGGGAAGGCCTGGCGCACCGCCGTCTCACCCTCGCCCTTGGAACGCGCATAGGCGGCCTGGCCGTTGGCATCGGCGCCGATCGCCGAGACATGGGCGAGCGCTGTCACGCCGGCGGCCCGGGCGGCCTCTGCCACGGCGCGTGCGCCATCGACATGGATGCGCTGCATATTGCCGCCCATCACACCGACCAGATTGACGACCGCATCCGCCCCCTCGACCGCACGCGCGACCGTGTCGGGCCGCGCGATATCGGCCGCGACGAACTGAGTCTGGCCCAGCCCGCCTTGCGTGCGCAGGAAATAGGCCTGGCGCGGATCGCGCTGCGCCACCCGCACCCGCGTTCCGTCGCGCATCAACTCGCGTGCGACATAGCGGCCCAGAAAACCCCCGCCGCCGATCAGCGTCACCAGCTTGTTCGTCATGACCGTCCCTATTTTCCGAAAAATCGTGCCGCGCCCCTTTGCCCCGCAAAAAAGCCGTTGACAAGGATTCGAACCCTCCCCTAAAGGCGCGGGCCTACCCCGTGCCCAGATGGCGGAATTGGTAGACGCACCAGCTTCAGGTGCTGGCGATCGCAAGGTCGTGGAGGTTCGAGTCCTCTTCTGGGCACCATTCCCCTGTTCGCCATAGTGCGTTCACGGTCGACAAAACCCCGGAAAAATGCGAAAAACGGCCTCGAGCCGACCGGGGGCGTTCGCTATCGTTCGTCCAAATTCGGGGGCTCTCGGGGGCCCCTTTGGGGGCCTGCCGGTTTAAACGTCGAGCGAGGCCCCCAATGCCCCTGTCGGACACGGCGATACGATCAGCAAAGCCTAGTGCTGCGGCAAAGAAGCTGACTGACGAGAAGGGGCTTTACCTGCTCCTGACCCCCACGGGGGGCAAACTGTGGAAACTGAAATACCGTTTTGCCGGTAAGGAGAAGAAGCTCTCCTTCGGCTCCTACCCTGAGGTATCGCTGAAAGAAGCGCGTCAGCGTCGGGATGACGCTCGATCCCTGCTTGCGACCGGCATTGATCCTGGTGAAGCAAAGCGCGCCAAGGTCGAGGCCCAAGAGGAAAGCTCAAGAAACACGTTCGGCGTTATCGCAGGGGAATATCTTGACCACATGAGCCGAGACGGGCGGGCAGCTGTGACCATTGGAAAGGCTCGGTGGCTGTTCAGCCTCTTGGAAGGCGACCTCGCCAGCCGACCAGTGGCCGACATAAAGCCAGCAGAGCTTCTAAAAACCCTGCGCAAGGTGGAAGCCGCCGGGCATTACGAAACGGCCCGGCGCATGCGCTCACTTGCAAGTCGAATATTCCGCTTTGCTGTTGCGAGCTCGAGGGCGGAGTCCGATCCCACCGCCCTGCTCCGGGGCGCGCTGGTTGCGCCCAAGGTAAGGCATCACAGCGCAATTACTGACTGGCCTCGCGCCGGCGCGTTAATGCGTGCCATCAACAATTACGACGGGCAGCCGCTGACGAAGCTGGCCCTCCAGTTGACGCCGCATGTTTTTGTCCGGCCTGGTGAGTTGCGGAGGGCCGAGTGGCATGAATTTGACCTGGAACAATCAGTTTGGACGATTCCAGCTGAAAAGATGAAGATGGGCCGCCCACATCGTGTGCCGCTATCTCGGCAGGCTCGTTCGATCTTAATCGCTTGCCGCGCTCTCAGCGGCCGACAAACTTACGTCTTCTCCTCGTTATATCCCGGCACTCGGCCTATGTCGGAAAACACGATCAACGCAGCGCTGCGACGGCTTGGCTACTCGAGCGATGAGATGACCGCCCATGGGTTCCGCTCAATGGCAAGCACGCTGCTGAACGAATCCGGCCAATGGAGCGCAGATGCGATCGAACGCGCGCTAGCTCATCAAGACTCTAGTATGGTCAGGGCCGCCTACCACAGAGGCGAACACTGGGATGAGCGCGTGAAGATGGCACAGTGGTGGAGTGACGAACTCGACCGGGCATGCGCCACGCAGGGGCAGATTGCAGTTAATCAGCAAACCACATAAGCATCCTAAACTGCGGATTTTACAGCCTAATTGGACGTACTGCCGCCATTTTGCTACCTTTGCATTGCTTGGTCGGACTAGACCGATCGAGCAGAAGGGAGGGCAAATGTGGCGCGACAAGCTGCAAAGGTCGTCCGGGAAAGCGACGTGCGTCGCGTGCTGGATCGAGCCTCACAATACCGAAATCCGGAGCGTAACATAGCCATGGTCCTGCTCAGCTTCAAAGCTGGGCTAAGGGCCTGTGAGATCGCCGGTCTGAGCTGGACAATGGTGTTGAACACAAACGGCCGGATCGCGATGCATGCCGATGTCAGCAATGGCATTGCAAAATACGGAAGCGGAAGGCGCATACCTCTGCATCCCGAACTTCGCTCGGCGCTGACTTCTCTATATAACTCGCAGAAGCGCCCAAACGAAGGGCCGGTTATCCGGTCCGAACGCGGTGGGCATATGACCGCCCGTAGCGTGGTCAATTGGTTCCGGGCAACCTACACCGAACTTGGCCTTATCGGCTGCTCCTCCCATTCCGGACGCCGGACATTCATCACACGGTCAGCGCGCGCGATCACCAAGACCGGAGGATCGCTGCGCGACGTACAGGAACTCGCTGGGCATCGGGCACTCAGCACCACCGAACGGTACATCCAAGGCGACCGTGACGCTCAACGGAAGCTGATCCGCCTGATCTAGGCGGCCAACCTAACCTCCACATCATCAGAGAGGACCTTCAACATGGATTTCCATGAACAGGAGAGCTTTGCCTGCGACACACGATCGCAGCGTGCATCCAGAATCCGCGCGCTGAACGATCGGCTGCGAACCGAGCGGCGAGGTGGGGAGTTGTTCATCACCGAAGGCATTTGCGGCCTGCACGGCATGGCACCGTTGATCGTCGCCGCAGTGGCGTCCTTTGACGAGTTTACGGCCGGGAATGATCCTTACGGCGAGCACGATTTCGGCGCACTTACGGTGCTGGGGCATCGAGTGCTGTGGAAGATAGACTATTATGACCACAGCTTGACGGCGGCCTCTCCCGACCCTGCGGATGAAAGCGTCACGATCAGGGTCCTCACGATCATGCTGGCATCCGAATACTGATGCCGCGCAAGCCGCCCACTATCACGCTGACGCACCCAATTTCCAAGGAGCTGTTTGAGAGGATCGAACAAGCAGTGCGTGAGGCCGGCCACTCCCCTGCTATCGATGTCTCTGAAAACATCGAGCCCCCTACCACCGGCAAACAGCTGGCGGCCGAAGCAATCTACGTCATATGCAACTCCGGCATGAGCAACCGTACCGCCGTGGGAATTTTCGAGCGGTGTATGGCGGCCCTCCGAGCCGGCCGCTCCGCAAAAACGGTTTATGGACATCCCGGCAAATCGGCTGCCATCGATGAGATCTGGCGGAAGCGGCGATCCCTTATCCGCGAGTTCCGGGCGACAGACGATGTCATCGCATTCTGCGCCCGCCTACCTTGGCTAGGGCCAATCACGAAGTTTCATTTGGCTAAGAACCTCGGCGTTGACGTAGCCAAGCCGGATGTTCACCTAAACCGGTTAGCCAAGCTGGAAGGCGTCACTGCGCAGGAATTGTGCGAAAGGCTCGCCTCAGAAACAGGATACCGTGCCGCGACGATAGACCTGATTCTGTGGCGAGCTTGCGCAGATGGCATCATCCATTCACGGTAGGAGCGTCAGGCCACGCTTCTACGCAGGCGGAATGCGCACGCAGTGTTGTCGACCATTACACTTGTCTCAGGGGTGTATAAGTCCGGCAGCGAACGTATGGAGACATGCACGCTCACGTAACTCCACGTGATCGATGGGCACTATCCGCAAATAGCTGTACGTTTTGCACAAGGCTCCATACCCGACTTCGTTACCCTGATTCCGAGCAGCAGCACCAAGTCTTGGATTGTAAGCGTCCGGTCTTCTCCACCTTGCTGACGAGGTGATGCGCAAGCCACAGGTGCGGCACTGTGGCAGACACCGGTGCGGCATCATGGCGACGCGAATTATGGAGATGGTTGGGCCTGAACCGCG